>Ga0210017_1002291_pt1 | contig 16399 bp, 28 predicted proteins | sample CryGeyCG2014_020_FD_183966 | JGI IMG/M metagenome (GOLD analysis project Ga0210017, IMG submission 183966) | Groundwater microbial communities from aquifer - Crystal Geyser CG08_land_8/20/14_0.20 (SPAdes) (version 2) | ecosystem: Environmental > Aquatic > Deep subsurface > Groundwater | place... | reverse complement strand
AAAATTTCATGAAAGCCAAAGACAGGCGGAAAAGGATTCGGCCATTTTCTTGAATATATAACGGCGCCAATTGTATAGAAAAGTCCACCTAATAATAACCAAGTCAACGCCGTCAAACCTACGGCATGTAATAGCGGAACCAGTGCAATCATAGCCAGCCACCCCATTAAAACATAAATCGCCGCCGTGAGCCGACGAGGCGCTTCCATCCAAACAGTTTTTAGAACGATTCCAGCAATCGCCGTTGCCCAAACCAATCCAAACAGAGTCCAGCCCCATCCGCCGCGAAGCGGGATTAAACAAATCGGCGTGTAGGTCGAAGCAATAAAAATGAAAATCATCATATGATCGATCCGTCGGAGTCGAAGTGTATTCTTCTCGGATAAATTTAGCCAGTGATAAACTGTGCTTGCGGTATAGGACAACAGCATTCCGGCTCCATAAATCGAAAAACCGACAATATGCCACGGCTTTGCCGGATGGCTGGAGCGAACGATAAGAAAAACCAGCGCGGCGATAGACGCCAACACGCCAAGGAAATGCGTGAATCCACTGATAGGATCTTTAAGTTTTTTCATTTTGAATATTCCTTCTAAAAGCCAATAGCAATTGGCAAATTTAACAACAGATTACTGTCTGATATCGAATGCCTTTTGCAGAGTTCTGAAATAGGACGGCTCGTCTGCAAACGTATCATAAGAAAAGAAAACCACATTTCGGAAACCGCTTGATAGACTAATCATTGTCTTTGCCACTGCATCAAATTTGTTTTGGTTATAAACACCGATTCCCATCCATATTTTACTTTTTGGAATGGATGGATCAATTTTCAGCGTGATAGTTTCAAACCTATCAGCGTTTCTCGAATAATTCATCGGAACTGCAAAATCGATCCAATCGTTTTTCAACCAAGTTTCCCAATCCTGAAAGAAGTGATTTCTCGCTTCGAAGGGATCAGGTTTGACGGCGGCGCTCAGTTCAACAGGTTTTTGTAATGTTGCCAGAGATTCGCGGATACCGCGTATCAATTCGTTGACACCTTCTCTACGAAATTCGCTCCATTCATCTAAAGTATGTTCCAGCACTTGATCATCCCAACCGGCATAAAATGATTTATTAGATATAGATAGAAGAATCGGATCGACACCATTTTTCTGCTTGAATCGAAACCGAGCCTGTTCGTTGAAGTCATAAGTATTTTTCGGATAGCGAACGTAATCTAAATGCACGCCGTCAATTGGATATTTCTGTACCAATTCCGAAATGATTTGAATGAGATGAAGCCTAACTTCGGGAACGAGTGGTGAAAGATAAATGCCTTCCGTTCCGTTTTTCCTGAATTCGTCAGATGAACGATCGATATCCCGAATTCCATTTGCATCGATCGCACACCATTCAGGATGTGCCCAGAAAAGATGTTCGCGGCTTTTCGGTCTATCATCCGAAGACCATAACAAATAAACGTTCAACCAAGCATGAACTTTCAACCCGTAGGCATGAGCGGCGACAAGAGCATAATCGAGCGGATCAAAGTCACTTCCGTTTAGGCGGTCGGCTACCGGCGCAATTTTCGAGCGATAATAAGCGTCACCACGACCTCTGACTTGTATAAAGATATCGGTAAATCCGTTAATTGATGCAAATTCTACAAAGCGATCGATACTTTTCTTATCTATCATCTGATTACGAACGACCCACAAGCCGAGATGATGTTCCTGCGGAAAGAGATGAGAAAAATTCGCCAAAATAAAAAGAAAGAGGGCAGTGAGTATCACTGCCCAACGGTTATTTCGCCGATCGTTATGCAATCGGAAATCCGCTTTTATTCTCCCTGCTTCTCGGCTTTTGGAGCCGGAGCGGGAATTTCTGTTATTTCCTTAACTTCGGTGGTAACTCTCTTTTCTCTTTTGGCGGATTCTTTTTTAGACGGCTTTGCCGGTTTCTTTTCTTCGGCTGGTTTTTTATAATCGACAAACTCGATAAGCGAAACCGCGGCGGCGTCATTGTCGCGAAATCCTAATTTCACGATTCGTGTATACCCGCCATTACGGGTTGCATATTGCGGCGCGATGTGATCAAACAACAGTTTGACAAGAGTTCTGTCGTTCAAAACTTTATATGCGAGTCGTCTATGGTGAATCGTGCCTTTTTTTCCAAAGGTAATGAGACGTTCAACGACACGTCTGAGTTCTTTTGCACGAGCATCGGTCGTCTTGATTTTTCCATGTTGGATCAGCGAACCTGCCATATTGGATAACATCGCCTTCTGGTGACTGGCTACCATCCCAAGCTTCGCTACACGTTTCTGATGGCGCATTTCTACAAACTCCTATCGGTGTTAATCTTCTTTTTCAATTAAATATTTTTCGACGTCGATTCCGAATTCGAGGTTCATGCTCTTGAGTTTCGCCATCAGCTCGTTCAGCGACTTGCGTCCAAAATTCTTGAACTTCAGCATTTCTGACTCTTCTCTGGAAACTAGATCAGCGATTGTTCTGATATTGTTGGCTTTCAAGCAATTATACGAACGAACGGAAAGTTCCATTTCATCGACGCTCTTCTTCAACAGATTCCGCACTTTGATTACGTCCTCGTTGGGAACGTCTCTCGTGAATTCGACTGGTTTGGATTCCACTTTTAAAAAGAGTCCAAAATATTCTCTCAGCAGATTCGAGGCAATGTCGATGGATTCTTCCGGCGTGATGCTTCCGTCGGTTTCGATATCCAGAATCATCTTTTCCAAAACCTCACGGGATGTTCCCGGTAGGTTTTCAACATGAAAAGAGACGTTAGTAATCGGCGAAAAAATGGAATCGATAAAAATCGTTCCAATCGGAAAATCCAGCGTTTTGTTTCTCTCAGCAGGAACCCAGCCGGTTCCGCGCGATATTTTTAACTCAATCGCGAAATCGGCTTTTTCATTCAGCGTACAAATGTGGAGATCTGGATTGAGGATCTTGAACTGTGTGGTGTCTTTGCCAATCTCTCCAGCAAGAAATTCACCTTCGCCCTTAAATTGAAGATGAATCTTGTCAGGTTTCGGATCGAACAATTTGATACGCACCTGTTTTAGATTCAGGATTATATCCGCCACATCTTCCTTGACGCCGGTGATAGAGGCAAATTCATGAAGGACGCCGTCTATTTTGATCGACGAGATCGCGGCGCCGGGAATCGAAGTCAGAAGGACTCGCCTCAGCGCATTTCCGATCGTCGTACCAAAACCACGTTCCAACGGCTGTACGATATAAACGGCGTGTGTATCAATGGATTGCTCTTTTACAACTCTGGCTACGATTTGCTCTTGTATGGTCATTTATCTCCTCACTATTTAGAATAGAGTTCAACGACTAATTGTTCATTCACATCCATACCCATTTGGTCTCTTTCGGGGACCTGAACAAAAATGCCCTGCAATTTGGCTTTGTCAAGAATCAGCCATAAAAGTTCATGGTCTCCATGAATTCTTTTCATGGATTCATGAATAACTACCAACTTTCTGCTTTTTTCTTTGACCTGAATAACGTCGTTCGGTTTTACGAGATAGGAAGGAATGGTGACGATTTTCCCATTGACGGTAAAATGTCTATGGCTAACCAACTCGCGCGCCATTTTCCGAGAAGATGCGAATCCAAGCCGATAAACGACATTATCAAGACGGCTTTCTAAAAGTTTCATCAGATTGGTACCTGTGATGCCTTTTTGCCCTGTCGCAATTTCAAAATAACGCCTGAACTGCTTTTCGTATATCCCGTAAATTCTCTTGATTTTTTGCTTTTCTCTTAACTGCAAACCATAGTTTGACAGTCGTCTACGATTGGTTTGTCCATGTTGTCCCGGAACATAGCTCTTCTTTTCGAAAGAACATTTGGTGCTGTTACACCGTTCGCCTTTTAAAAAGAGCTTTTTACCTTCTCTGCGACACAACTTACAAACCGGACCTGTATATCTTGCCATCTATTTTACTCCCAAGATTTGACTTTATACTCTTCTGCGTTTCGGAGGTCTGCATCCATTATGCGGGATAGGTGTGACGTCCTTGATCGACATGATCTGGAGCCCTGCCAGATTCAGCGCGCGGATAGCGGCTTCTCTGCCAGCGCCCGGGCCTTTGACCCGAACCTCAACGCGGCTTAACCCAAGCTCCATCGCTTCCTTTGCGGCTTTCGTGGATGCCAGCTGGGCGGCAAACGGAGTGTTCTTCCGGGAGCCCTTGAAACCGGCAGCCCCTGACGACGCCCACGAGATCACATTCCCGAAGTTATCTGTGAGTGAAATGATCGTATTATTAAAGGTCGCTTTGACGGTCGCAATACCTTCGGCGTCAACCTTAATTTTTTTCTTTTTCTTCGTTGCGGCACGTTTTTGTGGCAATTCAGATACCTCCTTTATTATCCTTTCTTACCGACTTTCGTTTTCTTCCTGCTGACAGTGCGTCTTGGACCTTTAGCTGTGCGGGCGTTGGTCTTTGTGCGCTGTCCTCTGACAGGTAAGCCACGTCTATGTCTGAGACCACGATAGCTTCCGATTTCCATCAAACGTTTAATGTTCATCTGGAATTCCGTTCGGAGTGCGCCTTCGACTTTTTCTTCGTTGCTGATCACATTTCGGATATCTTTGACCTGTTCTTCCGTTAGATTTTTCACACGGATTTCGGGATCAACATTTGCTTTCAGCAGAATGTTCATGGCTTTAGCTTGACCTATACCAAAGATGTAGGTCAAAGCAATTCTCACTTTTTTATCATTAGGTAAATCGACACCGGCAATTCGAGCCAAAATTTCCTCCTACTACCCTGTTAACCCTGACGCTGTTTGTGCTTCGGGTTGCTACAAATGACTCTTACCACACCTTTGCGACGAATGATTTTGCATTTATCACAAATTTTCTTAACTGATGATCTAACTTTCATGATCTTTCCACTTTATTTATATCTGTAAGTTATTCTTCCTTTGCTCAAGTCATACGGCGAGAGTTCCAACGTCACTTTGTCGCCCGGCAAAATCTTGATGAAATGCATCCTCATCTTGCCGGAAACATGCGCCAGAACTTCGTGCCCATTTTCAAGAACAACCCTGAATGACGCATTGGGTAAGTTCTCTTTAATCGTTCCATCCACCTTGATCAGTTTTTCTTTCGTCATGCGTTCTGTTCTTTCATTCACTCACGGACAGAATAACCGGTCCGGTTTCGGTGATGGCGATTGTATGTTCGTAATGTGCTGAAGGTTGATGATCGGCGGTGACTATTGTCCAACCGTTATCTAAGACATAAACCTCAAACGTTCCGGCGTTTACCATCGGTTCGATCGCCAGACACATTCCAGGTCTAAGAATCGGTCCTTTGCCGGGGTCACCGTAATTGGGGACTTCCGGACTTTCATGAAGTCTCTGCCCAATTCCGTGACCTACCATATCGCGCACGACGGAAAATCCATTCATTTCGACGTAGGACTGAACGGCATTTCCGATATCCGACAGATGCTTGCCCGGAAGCGCTTTTTCGATTCCTTTATACAGAGAATCCTTCGTAACCTGCATCAGATGTTTTTTGGTTTCGCTAACCTCGCCAACAGCAAATGTGTAGGCGGAATCACCGTAATAACCATCTTTCTCGGCGCCGACATCGACCGAAACAATTTGTCCTGCTCGGAGTTCTCTTTTTGACGGAATGCCGTGAACCACTTCTTCGTCAATACTGATGCAAATACTCGCCGGATACCCGCGATATCCTTTAAAAGCCGGATTGGTACCGCGACTGCGAATATACTCATCCGCAATCTTATCGAGTTTCCCAGTCTGAATACCGGGTTTGATCTCAAGACCGAGAATGTGTATAGTTTCAGCCACAATTCGGTTACTCTCGCGCATTTTCCCGATTTCTTCTTGTGAGCGAATATAGATCATATGACGTTTTTTAATGACGACCTCTCATTTTACCGCTTTTCATAAATCCATCGTAATGCCGCATCAGCAAATGCGATTCGATCTGCTGAAGAGTATCCAGAGCGACTCCGACAATGATCAACAAACTGGTGCCGCCAAAAAATGACGCCAGATCGTAGTTAATATCCACAACGTTCATCAAGATATACGGAAAAATAGCGATGAACGCGAGGAAAATGGAACCAGGAAGAGTTACTTTCGTCAGAATATTATCGATGAACTCTGAGGTTTTTTTCCCAGGACGAATGCCGGGAATGAAACCACCGTACTTCTTCATATTGTCAGCGACCTCGATCGGATTGAAGGCGATTGCCGTATAAAAATAGGTAAAAAACACAATGAATATACCGTAAATCAGCCAGTAAACCGGCGATTGTACGCTAAAAAATCGCATCATCCCTTGAATGAAATCACTCTGCGGAAAAAATGTGGCGATCGTGCTGGGGATGAACATGATCGATTGCGCAAAAATGATTGGCATGACGCCCGCTGTATTAACCCGCAAGGGAATATGTGTCGCCTGACCACCATAGACTTTTCGTCCGACGACCCGCTTGGCATATTGAACCGGAATTTTTCGTTGCCCCTGAGTCAGCAGTACTACAAACCCTACGATAACAAACATTAGACCGATTAGGATAACTTCGGTAAAAATTCCGCGGACATCTTCTTTGATGAGTGCAAGTTCGCTAACAAACACATTGGGCAGACGCGCAATGATACCGATCATGATGATCAGGGAAATTCCGTTTCCGATGCCGCGTTCGGTTATTTTCTCACCAAGCCACATGATTAGCACAGTTCCAGCAGTCAACGTTAGCATCGACATCAATACAAAACCGATTCCGGGATGCGGAACGACCGGAAGAATCTGATTGCCGATGCGGGCTGACATCTGCGGACTCATCAGGAACTGGGCAATGCCGAATGCCTGAAGCGCCGAGATAAGGACCGTTCCGTATCGGGTTAGTTGGGTAATTTTTTTCCGTCCCTCTTCGCCTTCCTTTTGAAGCTTCTGAAAATAGGGAATCACAGCGCCGAGCAACTGAATGATGATCGAAGCGCTGATGTATGGCATGATACCGAGAGCAAAGAGTGTTGCGCGTGAAAATGCGCCACCCGCAAAAAGATCATACAATCCGAACAGAGTATTGGAAAAATTTCGCATCGCCGCACCCATGACCTCGCTGTCGATGCCGGGGATAGGGATGTGCGAACCGATTCGAATAACGACGAGTATCGCTAAGGTGTAAAAAATACGTTTTCTTAGTTCAGGAATTCGAAAGATACTCTGGAATTGTTGTTTCATATGATCTCAGCCTTTCCCCCAGATGCTTCGATTTTTTCTTTTGCAGTTTTGCTGAATGCATTGGCAATGACGCGAACAGGTTCGGTAATCTCGCCATTTCCAAGTATCTTGACTGGTTTTGCAGATGTCTTGATATATCCTTTTTGAAGTAGGGTTTCAATGGTTACTTCCGGCAATTGCAGACGCGCAATAATATCTAAATTGACAATTTGGACTTCTTCTTTAAAAATATTCGTAAATCCACGCTTCGGAAGCCTTCTGTAAATCGGCATCTGTCCGCCTTCATGCCACGGCCGAAATTTAGAACCAGCCCGAGAGCCAGCACCTTTACTTCCGCGTCCACTTGTGCCGCCTGTTCCGGAAGCGTTTCCTCTGCCTATCCGTTTTTCATTCTGCTTCGCGCCCTGCGCGTATTTGAGGGAACCTAAATTCATAACTATTCCTTGACTTCTTCAATTTTTAATAAATGTGAAATCGAATTGATCATTCCACGAATGGCAGGATTGTCCTGTTGGACGACCGTCTGGTGCATCCGATGAATTCCCAGTGCCTCTAAAGTCCGTTTGGCGCGCGCCCGATAATCGATTCCGCTTCTGATCTGCGTAATTTTCAACATATTATTTGCGCTTTTCTTTTTCATATACCAAATATCTCCTGAACCGTCTTTTCTCGCTTGTGAGCGACGGAATATGGATCTCTTAACTTTTCAAGAGCAACCATCGTCGCTTTCACAACATTGTGAGTGTTATTGCTTCCGATCGATTTGGATAAAATATCTTTGATTCCCACTTGCTCCATGATCGCGCGAATCGCGCCACTGGCGATGATTCCCGTTCCCGGCGTTGCCGGTTTGAGGAACACTTTCGACGCACCGAATTTAGCGGTGACCATGTGAGGAATGGTGCCATTGATAACCGGCACTTTCACGATGCTCTTTTTGGCACTTTCTTTTCCCTTCGCCACGGCAGTCGTCACTTCCAATGCCTTTCCGGATCCGATCCCAACATGACCTTTTCCGTCGCCAACCGCAACGATGGCATTGAATCGGAACCGGCGACCTCCGGTAACCACTTTCGAGACTCTATTAATCTTTACGACTTTTTCTTCAAGCAGCTCAAGCTGTGTAGCATCGACTGTTTTCAAATCTTGACTCCTCCCGAGTTTAGAATTCCAATCCGGCTTTTCTGGCGGCGTCGGCCAAGGCTTTGACGCGACCATGATATTTATATCCGCTCCGGTCGAAAACTACCTTCGTTATTTTTTTCGATATTGCCTTTTCGGCTAAATACTGTCCGACGAGCGCACTTTTTTCGATCTTCTTAGTTCCCTTAGCAATTTTCTCTTTGATTTCGGGCGTCAGGTCCGAAACCGAGAAAAATGACGTGTGATTCGTATCGTCGATCAATTGTGCGTAAATGTGGCTCAGACTTCGAAACACGGCGAGCCGAGGTTTTTCCGGCGTGCCATGGACATTTTTTCTGATCCGACGTCTTCTTTTATTCCGAGCGAATTCTTTTTCTCTAGTGATATTTTCCATTCCGTTACCCCTATTTCACTCCAACTTTCTTGCCGGCTTTTCTCCGGATATGTTCACCCTGATAACGAATACCAAACCCTTTGTAAGGTTCAGGCGGGCAGATGAGACGCAATTTGGCGGCTACCTGTCCAACTTTTTGTTTATCAATGCCAGAAATCAGAATATTGAGATTCTTGGGCACTGAAAGAGTGATTCCTTCCGGTGGCGTAAACAAAATCGGATGTGAAAGTCCTACGTTCATAAAAAGCGATTTCCCTCTTAATTCGACAGAGAAACCAATACCTTCGATCTCCAGCAACTTCGTGAATCCGGTAGAAACACCCTGAACCATATTAGCAATCAGCATTCGGGTCAGCCCGTGCAACTCCTTGTGCGTTTTACTATCGCTGGGGCGGGTTACAATGATTTCATTTCCGGTTTTCGTTACGGTCATGTCTGTTGGGTATTGCCAGTGCAATTGCCCTTTCAGCCCTTTGGCATCGATCGTGTTATTTTGAATTGAGATATCTACGCCTTTAGATATTTCAATGGGTTTTTTTCCGATTCGAGACACTGTTTACTCCTTACTACCTATCATTACCATATATAGCAAAGCACTTCGCCGCCGACATTGTTTTTTCGGGCGACTTTATCGGTGACAACACCCAGCGGCGTGGAAAGGATGGCGATACCCAATCCTCCGACAACGCGGGGAACCTGCGATGACGGCACATAGTAGCGTCTGCCGGGTCGGCTAATTCTCTCAAGCCCTTCGATGACCGGTTCGCCCGTCTTCTGATATTTAAGATAAATACGAATCAGTCCCTGTTTGCCATCCTTGACCAGAATGAAGTCCTTGATATAGTTTTCATATTTCAGGATCAGAGCGATTTTCTTCTTCAAATTGGACGCTGGAATATCCACCCAGCGATGGTTCGCCGCCTGAGCATTTCTGACTCGTGTTAAAAAATCTGCAATTGAATCGGTTACTGGCATATTAAAAATACTCCTGTTTTACCAGCTAGCTTTTGTGATACCCGGAATTTCGCCCTTGAGCGCCAATTCCCTGAAGCATAAGCGACAAAGACCAAATTTGCGATAATATCCTCTGGGACGACCGCAGATCGAGCATCTGTTAACGCTTCTCGTTGAAAACTTCGGCTTACGTTTTGCTTTCGCAATTAAAGATTTCTTTGCCATATCAATTTCTCTCCCCAGAAGTCGATGCGGCGGCACGCTTCTTGAACGGGAATCCGAAGCAAGCCAACAGTTCGTATGCCTCGGAATCCGTCTTTGCACTAGTCGTTATTGTTATATTCATTCCGCGGATTTTATCGACTTTATCATACTCAATTTCCGGGAAAATAATCTGATCTTTCAATCCCATCGAATAGTTTCCACGCCCGTCAAACGATTTGTCAGATAATCCCGAAAAATCGCGAACGCGAGGGATGGCAGTTGAGATCAATCTATCTAAAAATTCGTACATTCTTTCGTGTCTGAGCGTTACAGAGCATCCGACCGGATCTCCGGTGCGAATCTTAAAGTTCGAGATCGCTTTCTTTGCACGGGTCGTGATTGGGTGCTGACCTGTTATCGTGCGAATATCCTCAATGGAATTCTTGAGACTCGCGGGGTCTTCCTTGCTCTTACCAATACCAACGTTGATCGTAATCTTGATAAGTTTTGGAACCTGCATGACATTTTTGTACTCGAACTTTTTAATCAATGCCGGAACGACCTCTTTTCCGTACAATTCGTATAATCTGGGTTTATATTCTGACTTCTTCGTCACTGACAACTCCTTATGATATGCTGTCGATTACTTCGTCTGTTTTTTTAGAATAGCGCACTTTTTTGCCATCCTTAAGGAAGCGGTAACCAACTTTGGTAGGTTCGTCCGTATGAATCAGGATAACCTTAGAAACGTTGATCGGCGCCTCTTTTTCGATGATTCCGCCCTGCGGATTTTTCTGGCTCTTGCGCATGTGTCTCTTGATAAAACTGACGCCTTCAACGATAACTGTATTTTTATCGGGGAAAACTTTTAGCACTTTCCCAGTCTTTCCGCGGGATTCTCCCGTTGTCACTTTTACCATGTCATTTTTCCGAATACGAAACATCCTGATTCTCCTTTAAATCACTTCGGGTGCCATCGAGACGATTTTCATATAATTCTTTTCTCGCAGTTCTCGGGCGACGGGTCCAAAAATACGAGTACCCTTTGGCTCTAAATTATTGTCGATGAGAACCACCGCATTATCATCAAAGCGAATATAAGAACCGTCTTTTCGCCGAATTTCCTTCTTTGTGCGAACAACGACCGCTCGCGACTTGTCGCCTTTTTTCACCATTCCGCCGGGCGTCGCTTGCTTGACCGTCACGACCAGAACATCGCCAACCGACCCGAATTTCCTTCCGGAACCGCCTAAAACCTGAATACAAAGCACTTTTTTAGCGCCTGTGTTGTCTGCAACATTCAACCTTGTTTCTTGCTGTATCATTGGATTTTCACCCTACTCTTTCTCTGCTGATTTGACGATTTCCAACAAAGACCATCTCTTCAGCCGGCTCAGCGGTCGAGATTCAACGACTTTAACTACGTCGCCAATGGCGCATTTGTTTTCTGGATCATTGGCATAGAACTTGGATGTCCGTCTGACGTATTTTCCATAAGTTGCATGTTTTACGGTTCTTTCTACGGAAATGACGATAGTCTTGTCCATTTTATTACTCACCACGGTGCCGGTGATAACTTTCCTTTTCTCTCGTGTCGTCATTTTTCAATTTCCTGTGTTTGTTTGCTCTTTTTGTCGATTGTTCGTTTGCCCAGTTCGAATTCGCGAAGAACCGTCTTGATTTGCGCGATCTCTTTCCGGACTTCCTTAATCTTTAGAGGATTTTCCAACTGCTGGAGCGCTTTCTGGAAATGAAGATTTTCGAGAGCCGATATATCGTCTTTCAGTTTCGTTTCCAGTTCGGCGACGGATAATTCCGATAGTTTATTTTTCTTCACGTTACGCTCCTACTTCTCTGCGTGCGACAATCTTTGTCTTGATGGGCAATTTGAAAGCGCCTGTTTCGAAGGCTTCTTTGGCTTCCGTCTCATTGCCGACTTCTACTTCAAATAAAATCCTGCCGGGTTTGACGACGGCGACCCAAAACTCGGGCGCGCCTTTGCCTTTTCCCATGCGGGTTTCTGCCGGTTTTTTGGTGACGGGCTTATCGGGGAAAATACGAATCCACATTTTTCCGTGTTTTCTTACCTTTCTGGCAATTGCGACGCGGACGGCTTCGATCTGACGGCTGTCGATCCAACCACATTCCAGCGCTTTTAGACCGAAATGCCCAAAGCAGACTTCGTTACCGCGATTGGCAACACCTTTCATCCTGCCTCTGTGCTGTTTTCTATGTTTTGTTTTTCGAGGTGCCAGCATTGTTCAATTCCTTTATTACTTTTTCTTAAAAGTTTCTCCGTTACAAATCCAGACCTTGATGCCAATACATCCATAAGTCGTATGAGCCGTAATCGAAGCAAAATCTATGTCAGCGCGCAAAGTATGCAGAGGAACGCGACCTTCACGAGCGGTTTCCCTGCGGGCGATTTCCGCACCGCCGAGTCTTCCGCTACATTGAATACGAATACCTTCTGCTCCCATTCGCATGGTTGCCTGAATGGCTTTTTTCATTGCCCTTCTGTATGACACTTTCTTAACGATCTGTGCGGAAATATTGTTACCAACTAACACAGCATTCAATTCAGGTCTCTTGATCTCATTGACATTGATTTGAACATCCGTCTTGGTAATCTTTTGGAGTTCCAGCTTCAACAGATCGACTTCCTCGCCTTTCTTTCCAATAACAATGCCGGGGCGGGATGTATTGATTGTGATCGTGATCTTTTTGGAAGTCCGGTGAATGTCGATGCTGGCTATTCCGGCGTTCGGGATTCTTTTTAATAAATACCGGCGAAGTATTATATCTTCCGTCAGTTTATCTTTAAAGTTTTTTTCATCGAACCAGTTACTGCTCCAATCTTTATTAAATCCCAGACGAAAACCTATTGGATGAGTTTTTTGACCCAAGAAACCTCCGATTATTTTTTCTTTTGATTCTTGCCGACTTTATCTTTTTTCTCGGCAACGGTTACAGAAATGTGACTACTGCGCTTCCGGATAACCGACGCGCGCCCCATCGAGCCGGCGCGAAACCGTTTTACCGTTGCGCCCGCATCGACTAAAATTGTCTTCACGAATAAATCTTCCGGATTGACGCCGGCGCCGCCCTCCAGTGCCATGAGATTTGAAACGGCAGATCGAACGGTTTTTTCAACCCACTCCGACGCCCTTTTGTTGCTAAAATGCAGCTGATTTAGCACGGTCTCAACGTCTTTCCCTCGAACAAGGTCGGCAACCATGCGAACTTTTCGCGGAGATTGCTTGATATGTCTGCTGATGGCTTTTGCTTCCATATTCGTTACTTCGCACCCTTCTTTTCTGCTCCGGCATGTCCTCGGAATATTCTCGTGTGCGAAAACTCACCGAGTTTATGTCCTACCATATTTTCCGTAACAAATACCGGGATAAACTTATTTCCGTTATGAACGGCGACGGTTTGTCCGACAAATTCGGGAGAAATCGTCGATCTTCTGGCCCAAGTCTTGATGACCTTTTTCTTGCCCGAAGCATTCATCTGCTCAATTTTCACCAACAGTTTGGCGTCTATGTATGGTCCTTTCTTCAGCGAACGACTCATTCGTCTCTCTCCCTATTTAGCCCGTCTTTTTACAATGAATTTACTGCTCGGATTCCGTTTCTTGCGCGTCCGGTATCCTTTGGTTGGTTTGCCCCAAGGTGTACAGGGATGTCTGCCGCCGGAGCTCTTTCCTTCTCCACCGCCCATCGGATGATCGATCGGGTTCATCGCGACGCCTCTGACTTTCGGTCTGCGACCTAACCAGCGGTTTCTTCCTGCTTTTCCTAAAGAAATGTTCTCGTGCGTCTTGTTTCCAACAACGCCGACTGTGGCGTAGCATTCTTCAAAAACCAAACGTATTTCACCGGAAGGCATTTTTAACGTCACATACTTGCCTTCCTTCGCCATGATCTGAGCAGAGGTGCCGGCACCGCGTGCGATTTGTCCACCTGCTTTCGGCTTTAATTCAATGTTATGAATAAATGTGCCTGCCGGAATATTTTTCAACTGGAGCGAGTTGCCAACCTTTATTGGCGCTTCGGATCCGGATAAAATAACATTACCGACTTCCAGTCCGTCCGGCGCTATAATATATCGTTTCTCGCCGTCTTTATAACAGACTAGAGCGATGCGTGAATTACGATTCGGATCGTATTCAATCGTTTTCACGGTGGCTTCGATGCCATATTTGTCGCGCTTGAAATCAATGATACGATAAGCGCGCTTAACACCACCGCCACGCCGACGCGATGTTACGCGTCCTCGGTTATTTCTTCCACCTGAATTCAGTTTCACAGCCAGTAAACTTTTTTCCGGCTTGGTCGTCGTTATCTCTTCAAACGTATCGACCGTTTTAAAGCGCTGTCCAGGTGTATTCGGTTTGATCTTTTTTATACCCATAGCTTTATACCGCGGTTTTTCCCTGATAAAAATCTATTTTTTCACCTTCCTTAAGTGTCACAATGGCTTTCTTCCAGTTCGAACGTCTTCCGCTCGTCCGGATAACTCTTCCGCCACTTCTGACCGTTATCTGTTTTTGTTTGCCGCCCATTTGAATGGTCGCAACCTTCTCAACTTTCACATCGAAACGATCTTCAACGGCTTTCTTGACTTCGATCTTGTTCGCTTTCGGATGGATGACGAAACCATATTTCCGCTCCTTTTCCTGAAGAGCGTTCATCTTCTCTGTCAGAAGCGGTTTGATGATGATAATTTCCTTGATAGACATCGTTGATTCCTTATTTGTTCGCGAGGAGACGATTGTTTAATTTTTCAAAGCCTGCGCGGTCGATCAATAAAACTTCGCAGTCTAATAAATCATAAGTGGATGCGCGTTCGGCTTCAACCAACAGGATGTTGTAAAAATTGCGCGCCGCAAGTGAAAGATTCTCAGTAATTTCCGTCGCCAGCATCGTGATTCGCTTATCGGAAATATTGAACTTTTCCAGCAATTCACGAACATTTTTGGCTTTCGAATCACTAAAATTAAAATCCTCTACGACGATGATGCCGCCGTTCTGATATTTATAAGCGAGAGCGCTCTGTCTGGCCAGACGTTTGACCTTCTGATTAATCTTAACTCCATAGATTTTCGGTTTCGGTCCAAACGCCCTTCCGCCGCCAACCCAGACCGGGCTGGTGCTGGAACCGGCTCTCGCTGTACCACGTCCTTTTTGCTTCCATGGTTTCCTTCCACCGCCGCGCACTTCCGCACGCGTTTTGGAGGAAGCGGTTCCCTGGCGGCTATTGGTCATTTCGGCTTTTACCGCCAGCCAGATCGAGTGATCGTGCGGTTCGACGGTAAAAGAAGGTTGGTCAAATACCATCTTTTCGCCGGATTCCGATCCGTCCTTTTTAAAAATGGTGAATTCTATGCTCAACGTTCCTGCCTCCGAATGGTTACGATGCCACCGTTCGCTCCGGGAATGGCACCTTTAATATATAATAAGTTATTGGCGGCGTCTATTTTGGCAATCTTGAGATTCCGAATCGTCGATTGTGCTCCGCCCATTCTGCCCGCCATTTTGACTCCCTTGATGACGCGCGACGGATAAGCCGACGCGCCAATAGCACCCGGCGCTCTCAGTCGATCGCTCTGACCGTGGGTTTTAGGACCGCCCCTAAAATTGTGGCGCTTGACAGTTCCCTGAAATCCTTTTCCTTTTGAGGTTCCAGTGACTTTGACAATGTCGCCTTCCTTGAAAATTTCGACGGTAATGTTCTCGCCTGTTTTTGCAGTTGCTGGATCGAAATCCCGAATTTCCGCGACATAGCGAAGCGGCTCGACCTTGACGGCTTTAAAGCGTCCAAGTTCCGGTTTTTTCATCAGGCGTTCGACTTTCTTCTCGAATCCCAATTGCACCGCGACATATCCGTCCGTTTTCTTCGATTTGACCTGAATGACCGGACAAGGGCCGGCTTGAACGACCGTTACCGGCACGACTTCACCCGACTCTCTAAAAATCTGGCTCATTCCCAATTTTTTACCAATAATTCCAATCATAACCGTGTTTCCGTTATACCTTAATCTCGATATCTACGCCCGCCGGAAGGTCTAATTTCATCAAAGCATCGACCGTTTTCGACGTGGAATTCAAAATATCAATAAGTCTTTTATGGATTTTTGTTTGAAACTGTTCTCTGGACTTTTTATCCACGTGCGGCGACCGCAAAACAGTGTAAATCGTTCTCTGCGTGGGCAGTGGAATCGGACCCGAAACAAGGGCGCCCGTCGATTTCGCCGTTGCCACGATCTTCTTGGTGCTCTTATCTAAAAGATTATGATCGTACGCTTTCAAACTGATTCTAATTTTTTGTCCTGGCACAGAATGCTCCTTATTCCAATATTTCGGTTACGACACCGGCGCCAACTGTCCGTCCGCCTTCTCGAATCGCAAACCGTAACTCTTTTTCCATCGCAATTTCAGTGATCAA
>Ga0210017_1002284_pt1 | contig 16407 bp, 18 predicted proteins | sample CryGeyCG2014_020_FD_183966 | JGI IMG/M metagenome (GOLD analysis project Ga0210017, IMG submission 183966) | Groundwater microbial communities from aquifer - Crystal Geyser CG08_land_8/20/14_0.20 (SPAdes) (version 2) | ecosystem: Environmental > Aquatic > Deep subsurface > Groundwater | place... | reverse complement strand
ATATTTGAGGGTTTGCCGTCACCCATGGACAGGAATACCACGAACAGCCCACGCAGGTCTTACCGCTCATCTGACTATATTATACCACATTATATTATGTTTGTCAAGAGGTCTAAATGAATTTTTTTGATATAAAAAATAAGGGCAATTCATGAATTGCCTCTACAAGGGATAAGGTGCTTATAAATTATGAAAGCAATAGTTGTTGAGGATGTGGGAAAATTAAAGTTATCTGAAGTTCCTGAACCTACTCTTCAAAAGGATGAGGTGCTGGTTAAGGTTAAATACTGTGGAATATGTGGAACTGACATACACGGTATTAATAGCGGCTTGATAATGCCGGGTATGATAGTAGGTCATGAATTCTCCGGTGAGGTGGTTGATGCAGGTAAAGATGTGGAGAATTTTAAGGTTGGAGATAAGGTAGCAGGTAATTCTATTGTCCCCTGTATGCATTGTGAATATTGCCGGAGAGGTCAGATATATATATGTGATGAGATTGGAATTGTGGGGATTACAATAAATGGGGCAATGGCTGAGTATATAGCAATAAGAAAGAGTGCTTTATTTAAAATTCCTGAGGGTGTTACTTTAAAGAGGGCAGCAATTTTAGAGCCTTTAAGTATTGCCTTAAAAGGTGTTTTGCTCTCTAATTTTAAGCTCTCCGATAAAGTTTTGATAATTGGGGGAGGTCCTCTGGGCGTTTTTGTTGGACAACTTCTATCCTTACAGAATAAGGCTGACCAATTTATATTTATATCAGAGATAAATCCCAAGAGGATAGAGATAATTAAGAGATTATCAAATGCCCTGATAATAAACCCATCCGAAGAATCACTTTCCTCAATAATAAATAAGGCAACAAAAGGTAAGGGAGTTGAGATAGTCTATGAATGTGTAGGGATACCAAAAGCTATTCAAGATGGGATTGGAGTAGTTAAAAAGAATGGGCAAATAATTATTATGGGTGTTTTTAGTGAAACTGTAGCTCTTGATATTTTAAATCTATTTATGAGAGATATTACTCTTAAATCTTCTTTTGGGAATACAGAGCAAACATTTAAGATAGCATTGGAGCTTCTTGAAAATAATAGGTTGGATGTTGACCCAGTTATAACCTCTGAGGTTGGGCTATCTTCGGCAATTGAAGATGGATTTTATAATTTAATGAGAAAGGACACAAAAGAGATTAAAATATTAGTTAATTTATACCCAAATTGAGCGATTTTATGATACAAAAATAATCTTCGGCATTAAAGATAAGCCTTTTTAGAATATACCAAAATCACCTATTGGGTGAAAGTTAAGTCTGTCATTCCTACGGAAGCAGGAATCTACAACCTCTTATTTTTCTGGATTCCCACTTCCGTGGGAATGACAATTGCAACAGGATCAAGCCAAGAATCGTCAATTTTAGGTTATATGTAGCGTAATAAATATTTGTATATCCATATGATTACAGTGATTATGAAAGAGATTACAGAGATAAAATGCAGGTATTTAATGCGTTTTATTTAGAAGGGGGGAATTAGAATGAGTAAGATAAGAGGTGCTGACATTTTATTAAAATGTTTAATTCAAGAGAAAGTAAAGTATGTCTTTGGAGTTCCGGGGGGACAGATATTACCAGTATTAGATGCAATTTACCGACGGAGAAAGGAGGGAATTGATTTTATAATGACCCGCCATGAACAAGCAGCTGCTCATATGGCTGATGCTTGGTCTCGGCTAAAGGGTGAGGTTGGAGTTTGTCTAAGCACTTTAGGTCCAGGTGCAGTTGACCTTGTTCCTGGAGTTTTTGAAGCTTATGCTGAAGGTAGCCCAATTCTGGTTCTGACTGCTCAGAATCAATCCTGGAGGTCTTACCCTGACCATGGCTCAACACATCCATCAAATAACTACGAACTATTTAAACCAATAACAAAATGGAATGCAGTAGTATCACATTGGGAGAGAATACCCGAGCTTGTCCAAAGGGCGTTTAGAACTGCTCTTGGGGGAAAACCTGGCCCAGTTCATCTTGATTTTCCAGTAGATGTCCTTTTTAAAGAAGATGAGGAGGAGAAGGTGAGAATATTATCACCAGAAAGATATAGAGCTCAAGTAGCATCTTCTGGTGATATGTCGGCTATTAAAAAAGCAGTAGAAATGATAAAAGATGCTAAGGTAGTCCTCCTGCATTCGGGAGGTGGAGTATTAAGAGCTGGAGCTTGGGGTGAGCTTAAAGAGCTTGCTGAATACTTAGGCTCTTCGGTTACCACCTCAATATTTGGAAGGAGTGCAATCTCCGAAGAGCATCCGTTATGCCTTATTCCTGCTGGCTATGGTGCACTTACCGCTCAAGCAGAAGCAGACCTGGTAATCTTAATCGGTAGTAAATTGGGAGACCTGGACCTCTGGGGAAGACCACCGGCCTGGGGAGTCCCTGAAAAGCAAAAACTAATTCAAATAGACATCTCTGAGGAAAGCATTGGTTTGAATAGAGAGGTTGACCTGGCAATTATTGGTGATGCTAAGGGTGTGTTAGAACAGATATTATCTGAGCTAAAAGGCTCAGATTTTACAAAAAGAGAAGAGAGTGAAGACAATATAAAAAAGTATAAAAAGATTCAGGATGAATGGCTAAGTCCCCTTTTGAAACAAGCCCAGTCAGATGAAATTCCTGTTCATCCACTTCGGCTTGTTAAAGAGGTTAGGGAATTCTTTCCCAAAGATGCTATTACCGTAGTGGATGGTGGAAATACTCAGGTATGGTCTAATTATTTAAATAGAGTTTATGAGCCAAGAACACTTCTCCACCAGGCCGATAGTGGGATGTTAGGTGGGGGTTTACCTAAAGCAATAGCAGCAAAATTAGCCTGTCCTCAGAAAGAAGTTTATGTAATAACCGGTGATGGTGCATTGATGTTAAACATTCAGGAGATTGAAACAGCAAGAAGACTAAATCTTTCCCTGGTTGTTATTGTTGCCAATGATAGAAGTTGGGGGATGATAAAGAGTGGACAAAAAGATGCATATGATGGAAGGTATATAGGGGTAGATTTTTTTGATGTTCGCTATGATAAGGTAGCCGAGGCAATGAGCTGTTATGGTGAAAGAGTTGAAAGTCCCAAGGATATTAAAAGTGCACTAAAAAGAGCGCTTGATTCAAAATTACCGGCAGTAATTGATATAATGATTAATCCGGAGATTAACTTAGCTCCGCCAGATTTAGGCTTAATATTTAATATCTGGCTTGAGGGTGTGTAATACTGGGGTAGTGTCAAAAATGTTATGATAACCACAGGTTAACACAGATGAACACAGAGAAATAAAACCACGAATTAACACGAATAAAACCACAGATTAATACAGAATCCAAATGAAATCCAAAATCCAAATACTACCAAATCCAAAACAAATCCAAAATCCCAATAACAACTAAGAACTAAGAACTAAGAACTAACCTGTTAACCACAGATTAACACAGATTAACACAGATGAACACAGAGAAAGAATTTCTTTATAAAGAATTGATATGAGAGATTTATAATTTAACAGTGTTTACCCGTGTTTATCTGTGGTTTTTGACAGTACTTAATACTAATTTGAGGTGAGAATTTATGAGAAATAAGAAGGGAGCAATCTCTTTTATTCTATTTTTATTGTTATTAGCAAGCTTTGCCGGGGCAAAAAATAAGAAGATTACTATCCCTTTCAAATTGTTATTTCAATATGACCACAGTCTACCTTTGAGGGCAAAAGAGGAAAAGATAGCAAAAGAGGATGACTTTATTCGTTATCATATTACCTATCTAAGTAACCGGGGTGAAGAGGTGCCGGCTATTCTTACGATACCGGTGAGGTTAAAACCTCCTTATGAAGTTGTCTTTTTTCAGCACGGCATGGGAGATACAAAAGATTGCCGCTATATGTTAGAAGGGACCGATGGATTTATCAAACGGGGTTATGCTGTTTTTGCTATTGATGCTCTTTCCTTTGGAGAACGAGCAACTCCGATTACCAGAGATGCATCTCCAGCTGTATTCTTTAAATACCCTTATCTGCTCAGAAACATTTTCATCCAGACGACGATAGATGTCTTAAGAGGCATAGATTACCTGCAGACCCGAGATGACATCAACGCTGAGGGCATCTATTATGTTGGAAACAGTATGAGCTCTCTCTATGGAGTAATACCAGTAGCTTTAGATAAACGGTTGAAGAGAGCTGTTTTCATTGTTGGTGGTGCTGATTATCAAAAAGAGATGAGGAGTATGATTTATGTTATGGGAATTCCAGCTAAAGAATTTGAATTAGTTGAGCCTAAAAATTATATAGGTATGATTTCTCCCCGCCCTGTCCTTCTTATTAATGCCCTTAGGGATGGTCTTATTCCCCGGGAAGCGGCTTTAGCTCTCTTTGAGGCGGCTGAAGAGCCTAAAGAGCAGGTCTGGATGGACTCAGAACATGACATACCCATAAGGAAAGGTGTTGAGATTATAGTAGAATGGTTTAAGGAGAGAGATAAAAAGAAGATGAGATAAAAAATTCAATTCCATCTTGTTTCTTCTACTTCTTTTACACCGATCAAACTTACTTCATCCCCATCTTCTAAAATATCAAATTCGTTAGGTCTTTCTCCATTTAATAATAATCCTAATTTTCCGGGGGGGAATATTTTTGAAATTTCGGGATAAGAAGAGAATATAAAATACAAGAGATCAATGAAATATATCCCTTCAGAAACTATTGACTCTTCAGAATTTTTCTGGGTAATTTCTTTTAGATCTTTATCGTAAAAAATCTTAATTTTGATCGGTTTCGGAAAATTTTCCATTTATAAATGTATAAACCTGGCCTCCTTCTCTTTCAGAGAATGCAGAACTGATAATTTTAACTAAGCAAAATGGCTATATTTAATAGTCCTTTTCTATCCTTAAATTATTTTTATTCATTCTCTTTAAAGCTTGGTATATTGAGGCAAAATGTTTTTCATTGGTTGTATAAAGACAACAATCAATTGGGTTCTCTAATGAAATAATTATGTCTCCTAATGGCCAGCATGTTCTTTTTCCATAAGCCTCATTTGTGTTGGATAATACTTTCTTGCCATAATCAATAAAATTATTTAAACTCTTAATCTTTTTTTCTTTAGGCGGTAATGACTCTAAACCTTTAACCACTTTTCTAAGCAAGTTTTTATTGTCAGTAAGGAAATTACCTATTTTACAGTTTTTATATCTCTTATCACACTTGATTTCAAGATCGTAGCTATCTTCTTTTCGTACAGGTTTCAATTTAGCAATGGCACAATTAGTTTTATTAAGTTTTTCGTCCACCCTATCATCAAATTTATCCATCAGTCGTCCAATTATTAATCTTCTCAAAAGCCTTAATAATCTATTTTTATCTTTTCGTTGATCTTCAGCAAATTCATTTAATATCTGAGCTATTCTTACCGGAAATTCCTTGAGCGATGTTTTTCTTATATCTTTTAAATAAGGTAATAACATTGCTCTATGAGTTCTATTTATTGCTTCTTTTACTGTATCTGAAACTCTTAGGATATTATAAAATCTAATGCAATCGTATAGGAAAGTTCTTTTAAATTCAGCTTCAACATATGTTGAAGTCAATACTTTCTTTCCATCTATAATCTTAAATATCTTTCCCCTCTTTTCTTCATCAAAAACCTTATATACTTGTATGGTTGTTTCTAAAAAGATACATTTTGGTTCTATCATAATGACTCCCCAATCTCTTTCAATACTTGTTTTAAATCTTTACTTAAGTCAACCGATGGGATTGAGTTTAATCCACTGTCCTCAAGAATTCTGTCACATTTTAGTATATCATCTTCACTTAACTTTTTACTTGAAAGTATTTCTAAAACATCTCTTATAGTTTTGAGTTGCGTTTTATTTAACTTCATAGGGTTATCGATCCTTTTGACACTATCATATAGAGTCTGAATTATCTCTATAAACGGCTCTTCTACAAGCTCACTTTCCTCAATAATTGAATTTAATCTATTCTTCAATTCATAAAAGCATGGTTCAAATATTAATATATTGCCAAAAGACTCTTCTACTCGTTTAAGAATGTCATTTAAGTCTTCTATTATATATTTTACCTCAATTGTTTTGAATGGATATTCTTTCTCCTCTTTTTTGGTAATTAAAAATCCTGGCTGAATAGGGGAAAAGAATGGAATATCTCTACGGATTCTTTTAAAGCCTACACCTCTGAGAGATTTCATCCATCCACTATGTTGAGCCAGTAGTGGATTTTTATTTCTCTGTGTATATCTCTCTTTTTTGCTATTAAAGATAGGGTAACCACCCCATTTTTTTTCACGATATTCACTAAATTCTAACATAAATCCCTCCCTTTACAAATTATTTCGTAACCTTTTTGAAAGTATTTGCAGCTTCCTGCGAACTCCATTTAGTAATTGGGTTAACTGCTTAACTTCTTCTTCAGTTACTTGGAAAACGAAATCTTCAGTTTTCTCCTCATAGTTGGTTCTTATTCTCATAATTGAAACAGGAATAAAATCTATTGGCTCATCACCTTTCTCGGGATAGATAGCACGCAAATCAAAAATAGGCCGAATTCCAACCAATTCTGGGATAGTCATTGAAGTCACACGCATTTTCTGTGCCCTTTTATACATAGATTCCCTTATCTTTTTCTTACGCATAAAACTAATCAATTTTTTTATTTTAGTGTCAGCCAATCCAAGTTCTTTGAGATCGGATTTTAATTCATCATTGGAAACTTCATCAGCAGAAATATTATATAGTAAAAAATCCAAAACTTTTCGTATTGATCTCCAACCTTCAACTCCTAAATTACCTGCCCTTGCTATCTCGTCTTCATCTATTCTTGATACTTCAAATAAATCTGGCAACTCCTTGAGTTTTTTAAATAACTCTTGAAATTCAGATGCTCTCATCTCATTAAGTATATTAAATGCTTCAACAAAATCCTCTGGTGGTTCTCCCTTAAGAGGTTCACCTTTAAAAATATGTAATTTCATATTATTGCCCCCTCGTATAATATGTTTATGTTAGCTAAACATCTATTGTTAAAACCTGTTCCTGACAGCCCCTGATTCAATCAGGGGCAGAAATTGGTGGTGGCTTGTTAACTGATTATAGTACAAAAAAATTGAAAAGTCAAGAGATTTTTGGAATTTTTTTAAAAAAAGAGCAGAATTCTTGATGCCTTGAAGGTCATTCTCGGATAGTTGGGTTACCTACTTAAATGATTTGACACGGTCCCTCTTCTGCAGTAGAGGCAGGACTTTAGTCCTGCTTTATTTTAGCAACTCTACAGTCCTGCTTTGTTTGAAGCATCTCTCTGCTTCAATTAGCCCGGTTACTGTCCACCGAAGTACCATGTTCCCATCCCGCCGCCGCTTTACATTACAACTCACATCTCGAACAATGGAAAGCGTGCATCCTACCATTTCAGAGTTATATCTAAAGTTAAGATCGGATATATCTCCTTCTGGATGAACTAAAGAATTCATCTGTGGCTGATTATAATTATAACCCATCTTTAAGAAAAAGTCAAAGGGATATGTCCTGCCAATCCATTCAGAATTGAGAAGCAAGCCTGCAGTAATTTCTCTAACACAAATTCAAAATCCATTTTCATCACCTAGATTATATCAAAATATTTCATATAAGTCAACAAATTCTCAGTGCTCTTTTCTTAATGAGAGGCAGATTGCTGAAAAGAATTTGACACAACCTTAAATTATCCTTATAATAGTTTGGTAATCTTATGATGGCTTATGAGAATATCGCAGCTATTCTTGGAAGAAGGATAGATAGAGGAGAAATCCCTTACAAAGAAGCACTAAATATTGCTAAGATGTGGCTAGGGGATAATCCCAAGAGCCTTTATCGGCTTAAATTATAAAGGGTGTGGTTATTGTGGTAAGGAAGGTTTTTTGCTCTATTTATTTTGCTTGTTATATCAACTTCAGGAGTTACTCAAGAGGTGAGTAAGCCAATGATTGTTGTTATCTATTCAGGGTTTGAAGATTACAGACATAGAGATGTCTTTGATGACTACCTTAAAAAAGCATATTGAGTTCTCAAAACTTGAGAATAAAGATATAGAGAGAGGGATTGGTGAGATTGGAAAGTATGATATTGTTCTAACCTCTAGGGGCTATAATCTTAGGGGATTGTCCCAAAGTTGTATGATCTACCCATTGATAGCGAGCTGACCCAACACGATAGGCGGGTTTTCCTCCCCCCCCAACAGAGGTGGGACAGGAATGTCCCGCCTACCCCTGATTTAATTAGGGGTGGGATGTGGGGCCAGACCCCACTATTTTTAAAAACCAGTGTCATACAACTTTGGGACGATCCCAATTATTAAGACTGAAGTAGCAAGCCTGAGAATAAATTTCCAGGAAAAGGAGTTAAAAATTTTGGTTACCGACAAATTTAGTGTAATTGAAGTTTGTCCTCTATGTAGTAATAAGAAATTTAATGAATTATTTACTTTTAAAGCAAAACCACAAAAAGATAATCTTTTATCTAATTATATCTCTTCTCAAACTTTTTCTGGTCAAAGGTGCACCAATTGTGGATTGATATTTTTAAGTCCAGTTCTTAATCAAGAAGAATTAAATAATTATTATCAATCTCTTAAAGTAGATAACCAAATTGATAAGAATTTATACAAGCCGGTAATGGATGTAATTATAAAGTATAAAAATGAAGGGAATCTCTTGGATGTAGGATTTGGTCCAGGTGCTGTTCTGGATCTGGCAAAAGACTATGGATTTAAACCATACGGGGTTGAGATAAGTAAAGAAGCAATATCGCATTCAAGAGATAAAGGTTTCAAAACCTATGAAGGAGAATTTCTTGATTTAGAATTACCTCTTAGGCATTTTGATGTAATAACCCTTTTGTCAGTAATTGAACATATCAAAAATCCTCGGGAAGTAATAATAAAATGCTATAACTTATTAAAAAAGGATGGGGTCTTGGCAATAACTGTTCCTAATTTTGGTCTCTCAGCTAGAATTCTAAAGGAGAGGTGGCTTTATCTGACACCTTATGTTGGGCATATTTATTGTTTTACTCCTAAGGTAATTTCACAAATTTTAAAGGAAGCAAATTTTTTACTAACGGAGATGAAAATATCACAGTTTGACCCCGAATTAGTCCCCTCTGAAAGAAGTAATTCATATTTGAATTTTGTAAGGCTATTGATAAATAGTTTAAATAACCGTCTTTTTTATTATCTCAGACAATACTTAAAAATTGGAGACGCAATATTTGTAATTGCAAGTAAACCCCGTTAGAGACCCTGACCCATTATAAGTTGCTGCCTTCTCTGCTCATCTATGGTTTGGGCGGATAGATGAGAGGGATTTGCAACCCTGACAGTTGTGTGGGATTGAATGCGGAGGCTGAAATATATAAGTAACACCTGTGGTATAATAGAAGAAGAGATGCCCAAGGAGGTTACCTAAATCTGCAATTTTTAATTTCATCTCTTCCACCTCCAAATAATTTTTATCTTTTATTCTAATAATTACCCCTCATATTCCTTAATTTTTCATACTTCTTTAAGAAGTTTTTTTCAAATTCATCTTGAAGTGTTTTAGCAAGATATTCCATTCTATCCCAATCTAATTTTATTGTTTTATTTCTTAAAATACTTTTTATATCTTCCCAATCTCTTGATTTTGCACTTCCTAATTTATAGATTATTAATTCTTCAGGAGCTGCTATCTTCCATTCATTATTCCATATTTTGATTTTTTTAGCAGAAGATAAAGATTCAAAATCTATCGTGAACCTAACAATCCTTAAATCTATTGAGAAATCTTCTTTATACCATAATTTAGCAGGCTTTCCATCCATAAGTTTTTTATAAGTTCTCTCTTTTTCAAATTTAAAACCAACTTTTGCAAACTCATCTAATAATTCTTCTAATCCTTTTTTAATTGATATGACAATATCCATATTTAAAGTAGTAACAGGATTTCCCCAGCAGGCAACTGCTATTCTTCCAATAATAAAATAGTCAACTTTTTTAGAATTAAGTATTTTATTTACTTTTATTGAGATTTCTTTCAACATATTCTCTACCTGCTTTGTAAAACTGATATACAAAATTCTGTAGTTCTTCAAATAGTTTTAGTTTTTCTTGTGGCAATTTTTGCAAAATTATCTCCATCTCTTCTTTTTTAAGATGGTCATACTCAGATTTTATCCTTTTTGCTAATTTATATTTCTCAAGTGGTCTTAATACTTCATTTTCATATTTCACTTTTATTGTCATACCTAACCTCCAGAAATACATTATATCATAAATCACTTTCTGTTTCAAATTGTTATTTTAATTGTTGTGCATATTAAATTGTTAAATAACGATAGGTTGTATAATATTATTCTTCTTTAATAAATATTCCTTAGGTGATAAATAACCTAAAGTTTTTAATTTTGCCTCCTCGTTATAGTAATTTATAAACTCCACTAATTTATTCTCCAAGTCTATCATATCAGAAAATATATATTTTGTCAATCGGGCACACAAACCCAAGGGGCTTGGGTCGTGTTTTATTTTCTTATTTATACTTTCTACCTGTCCATTTGTCCATGGATGCTTAAATTTTATGGTTCTATGTTTTATTTTGTTATCTTGACAGGTTTTGACAAATGGTGAACCTTACTCTTTGGTTTGTTCTTTAATGCCTTATAACAAAATTCTAAACCATTATCAATTAAAATATAGTTTATCTTATAACCCAAATTTGACAGTGACGGCTGAAAATGCCCACCAATAAAGGATTCAAAGTTTTTTTGGCACTACCGCTCAAATTTAATCTTGTCCCTGCAAAAGCAGGGATATGACAATTACTGGTTATTTCTATTTTTCATTTTTCAGCCTGACCCCATTCTCCTTTGACAGAGTTAAGATTTAGTGATATAATTAGTTTGAAAGGGGGGATTTTTATGGCGGAGAGACTTAAAGGTGGCTGTATTTTAGCTCAGTCGGGAGGACCAACAGCAGTAATTAATAGTAGTGTTTGTGGGGCTGTTCAGGAGGCAGAGAAATATAGCCAGATTGAAGGAGTCTATGGAGCTATTAATGGGATTTTAGGAGTGCTAAATGAGGATTTAATTGACCTGAAGAAGGAGGAGAAAGAGACTATTTCTGCTTTAAGGAAGACCCCCTCTTCTGCTTTGGGTTCCTGTCGCTATAAGTTAAAGCCTGAAGATTATGAGAAGGTAATTAAAGTGTTAAAGGCACATAACATTAGATACTTTCTCATTGCTGGTGGTAATGATTCTATGGATACGGCTAATAAGGTGAGCAAATTAGCTAAGCAATCTAACTATGAATTGAGGGTAATGGGAATTCCTAAGACTGTAGATAATGATTTGGTAATTACTGACCATTGTCCTGGATATGGCAGTGTTGGTCGCTGGTTAGCTATCTCAGTTAGAGATGCCGGACTAGACACGGAGGCAATTTACACCTCTGATACAATAAAGATAATTGAGACTATGGGAAGAGCTACCGGCTGGATTACCGCAACCACAGTTATGGCTAAGGAGGATGAAGATGCTGCTCCTCACCTAATCTATCTTCCCGAAAGAGTCTTTGCTGAGGATAAGTTTTTAGGGGATGTGGAAAGGGTTTACAAGAGGCTTGGCCGGGCAGTGATTACGGTTTGTGAAGGATTAAAAGATGAGAGGGGAGAATATATCACTGCTTCCAAGAGGACAGTTGATACTGATGGCTTCGGGCATAAGCAGTTGGGAGGAGTAGCTGATTACCTCTGTAGTCTTATTGCCGCTAACCTGAAGATAAAAGCCAGGTTTGATAAGCCCGGCACTATTCAGCGAGTCTCAACAGTCTGTGCCTCAGAAGTAGACCTAAAAGAAGCATATCTGGTAGGAAAGATAGCAGTGAGGTCTGCTTTAGAGGGAAAGACTGATTATATGGTTACTTTAGTTAGGGAAGGAAAGGGTGAGTATAGGTGCAAGACTGGTTTAGCTAAGTTGGAAGATATAGCTAATGCAGTCAAGAAGGTGCCGGATAATTTCATAAATAAGGAGGGAAATTTTGTAACTAAGGAATTTATAAGCTACATCAAGCCTTTGATTGGGGGACCCCTGCCTGAATATGCCCATCTGAGGAAAGTAAAGGTGGAGAAAAAAGCCTAGAGTAGGGGCGAGGCGCCGTTCGCCCTTTAGTAATTATTGAAAGATTGGAAGATTAAAAGATTGAAGATTATAGGAGTGACACCCGTTAGGGTGTTATAGATAACAGGCTGCCCCTGATTTAATCAGGGGCTGTCATTCCGGGAGAAAGTGAGAAGTGGGAAGCAGAAAGAGAGAGGTCTCCGAGAAGTTAGTCCGCTGTATATGGCTTGACCAGTGCATAAAGGAGGACAAGCTTAAGACAATAGAAGGGGAGAAGGTAGAGATAATCTCTCCCGGGTGGTGGAATTTAGAGGGTGGACCTGATTTCAAAAGAGCAGTAATAAAGATAAGTCCTGCCTGCCGAAGCCTCGGCGCAGGCAGGAAAGATAAAACTTTAAGAGGCGATATTGAGGTTCATGTCTATACCTCTGACTGGAAAGCCCATGGTCATCATCGAGATGAAAAGTATGAGGGGACAATTCTGCATGTGGTTATGTGGAATGACCGAAAGAAGGGGATTGTAAGAAAGAAAAACGGTGAGAATATATCTACCTTAGCCTTAAAGAATTTTTTATCGGAAAGGTTAAGCAAACTTAAAAGCCAAATCAAGGTAGAAGATTATCCGCACACCTCTCAGGGGAAGGGGGGATTTTGCCCTCCGAATGTGAGGTCAAAAACTCCCCAGATAATTGCTAGTATTCTGGATAGTGCGGGGGATAAAAGACTCTTTCTTAAATCAAATCGCTTTGAGGAGAGACTAAAGGGGAGCACTTATGATGAGGTCTTGTATCAAGGTATAATGGAAGCCCTCGGCTATAAAAAGAATAAGAAGGAGTTTCTTGAATTATCTAAAAGGGTGTCCCTGGAAAGGATAAGGAGAGTGCTCTCTTCGGGCCGGGAAGGCTTGAAAGTTAGAAGACTGCAAGCATTATTCTTTGGTGTTTGCGGACTCTTACCTGAGGAGACCTCTGAAAACCTTGATTGGGAGAGCAAGGAATACATCCGGAGTCTACGCTCCTTCTGGCAAAAAGTGGAGCCGAATTTTAACCACCGAAAAATGTCCAACTTTCAATTCCAGTTTGGAGTGAGACCGGCAAATTCTCCTCTCCGTCGAATAGCCGGGATGACCTACTTGCTTGTCAATTGCCAAAAGAGGGGGTTCTTCTCTACTTTTCTTTCTCTTTTTGAAAAATTAAGAGAGGAGGAGGGCAAGCGGAAAAAGAGAAAAGAGATAAGAGAAGAGTTAAAGAGATTATTTATTGCTAAAGAAGGAGATTATTGGATTTCTCGTTCTTTTTGGGGAGGAAGAAAAGGAAGACCGATAAGATTGATTGGAGAGAGCACAATTTTAAATATCTTAGTTAATATTGTTATTCCAATTATGCTTCTCTTTGCTAAAAAGAAATCTAGGCGAGCTTTGAGAAGGGAGCTATTGGAGCTTTATGCAGATTTTCCTAAACTTGCTCCCAACAATGTTACCAGGTTTATGTGCGGGCAAGTCTTTGGCCAGGATAAAAGGAAAGCATCCCTGATTAACAGTGCCCGCCGCCAGCAAGGATTAATTCACCTCTACAATCAATTTTGCGACCATGAGGAAAGAAGATGTGCTTGCTGCCCCCTGATGAAGTAAGGGGAAAGTGGGGTCAGCAAATCCTTGATAAAATTATCAGAGATATGGTATAATAAAATGGAGAACAGAATGTTAGGGGGTGATAAGCTATGGCAGTTATTCAAAAAGAGATAAAGCTTGTAGGCTCAAAAGGGAAAAGAAATGAGGTTGTATTATTTGATAATGGGGCAACATATTCTTGCCTTGAGAAAAGTCTGGCTGAAGAATTAGGTATTTTAGATAGACTGCCTGAACTATTTGAAATAGAGACTGCTGAAAAAGAAAGAAAGATCAAGATTAAAGAGCATATCAGTCTTGTGTTTTATATAAATGGGTATAGATTCTCTGATGAGTTTATGGTGGTAGAAAATTTATCAGAGCCAGTAATAATTGGGGCGGCAACACTCCAAAAATGGCGAATGAAACTTGACTTTGAAAATGATGATATAATAATTGACCCCAGAGTTACAAAGTTAAGGTTGATAAAAATGGGAATAGAAAAATTTGATAGAATACAAAGAATATGTTCCAAATAAATGAAGAGCAGGAAATGGGTAATAAGAGATTTAAGAGGAGAGTTAAAGAGAACCCTTGCCTGCCGTTGGTATAGGCAGGGAAGGTGCAATGCGTGCTATTGACATTTATCTACAAGTAAGGTATATTTATTCAATATAAGGAGTAAAAATTCACAATTCAAGACCTGACCCAAGGAGGTGAAAGATGCAAACGGATATTTTGACTGATGAACAATATAAAACTATTTCTAAAAAATTGGTTAGGAGTATAGAAAGACACTACAAAGTAATCCCTTTGAATACCTTGAAACACTCACATTATACTTTGAAAAAGCCTATTTATATTACGTTTGAGACAGAAAAGGATACAGTCATCGCATCTCTGGACGATATAGAAGCATTCGCTTATGCAGATACTGAGTTTGAGGCAATTAATCTTTTATGTAAAGAGGTTATTAATATTTATGAGGATTTGAAAGATGATAAAGAAAATTTAGGTATATTGCCTAAAAAGTGGTTAGCATATTTAGAGGAAGTTATTGAAAGTAGATGAAGAAAAACGATATTGAAAAGATATTCAAAAAGTTAGATTTAAAGATGCGTTCTACTATACATAATTATGGATGGTTAGTTGTGAATGGCAGGAAGATATTGAGAGTCCACTACTCTCTAGCTTTTTTGTGCTATAATAAGACAAATTTAAAATAAAGACTTAGCAGGGAAATAACAAAATGAAACAGAGGTGATAAGCTATGGCAGTTATTCAAAAAGAGATAAAGCTTGTAGGCTCAAAAGGGAAAAGAAATGAGGTTGTATTATTTGATAGTGGTGCCACCTATTCTTGTATAAGACCAGATATTGCAGGAGGGTTGGAGATAGTCTTACCTTTGCCCGAGCCAATGGAGTTTGGTACAGCAAAGGACGGTGAGAAGGTCATCGCGAAAGAATGTGTCCGATTAAACTTTTACATTAGTGAATATCGTTTTTCAGATGAATTTATGCTCATAGAAGACTTATCTGAGCCAGTAATAATTGGGGCGGCAACACTCCAAAAATGGCGAATGAAACTTGACTTTGAAAATGATGAGGTAATAATTGACCCCAGAGTTACAAAGTTAAGGTTGATAAAAATGGGAATAGAAAAATTTGATAGAATACAAAGAATATGTTCCAAATAAATGAAGAGCAGGAAATGGGTAATAAGAGATTTAAGAGGAGAGTTAAAGAGAACCCTTGCCTGCCGTTGGTATAGGCAGGGAAGGTGCAAGGAGAATGTCTGATGAGGTTATTCAATAAATTCAAGCCTGACCCCACTGACATACATACCAACGCAGTAGAGATTTGATTTAAATCAGATTGACAGGATTATAATATGAATGCTAAATTAAAATCCCTGAGTTATAAATCACCTAAAGTAATGAAGATAATATTATTATACAATCTACCATTAACTAACAGAAAGCTTATAATTTTTATTATCATCTTTTGCTTATTTATTTTTACAAGTTGTGGTAAAAAAAATCCTATCCAAGTTAATTATTACGAGATTGATAATACAGATATAGAGGAGATTTATTGGGGAGAAAATGTAATTAAAGTAAAAGGTTCTGGTGTCTGTCCAGACTCTCCAGAATATACAGAAGGACAACGCCGTCTGATGGCACGACGCGTTGCAAGAGCAGATAGTTATAGAAAGGCGTATGATGTAGTTTATCGGATAGAAATTTTAGATAAAGATGGAAAGACAACTACTATTGGAGATGAAGTATCCTCTGATGATATTTTAAAGACAAAGATTAAAAGCTATATTATAAATTCTCAAACTGTATCAGAACAATTTTTCTCTGATAAATGCCTATATGAAGTTATCCTTCAAAACAAACTCAATGGTGAGAATGGATTGAGTGAAATTGTGGGTCAGGAGATTATGCGTCAATGGTCGCCTTATTTGAGCCACCCGTGGTCGCTTTATAGTGAGCTATTTTACTAAAAGAGGATATTGTTATGGTAGTCGTTGCTGCCTTAACAATTTCCATCATATTTTATATACTGTTTGTTAAAGGAAAAGAAGAAAGGTACAAACCTTTGATAGACTTTCTTTTCATTT
>Ga0210017_1002282_pt1 | contig 16413 bp, 14 predicted proteins | sample CryGeyCG2014_020_FD_183966 | JGI IMG/M metagenome (GOLD analysis project Ga0210017, IMG submission 183966) | Groundwater microbial communities from aquifer - Crystal Geyser CG08_land_8/20/14_0.20 (SPAdes) (version 2) | ecosystem: Environmental > Aquatic > Deep subsurface > Groundwater | place... | reverse complement strand
ATATTCTTTTGAGCAGTTAGCAAAAATATTAGAACTGGCAAGAGACCAAAGTCGTTTTGGTGTTTGTTTTGATACTTGTCATGTTTTCGCGGCTGGTTATGACATAGGTTCTTACACAGAGTATGAGAAAGTGTTTGAAAAGTTTGATAAGATTATAGGATTAGAAAATCTTAGAGTTTTCCATCTGAATGATTCTAAGGGAACTTTAAGTTCTCGTATTGATAGACATGCTTCAATCGGAGAAGGAATTTTAGGTTTAAAATGCTTTCACGCCATTGTGCAAGATTCAAGATTTGTTGGTATTCCTAAAATTCTTGAAATTCCAGAACGAGAAGAAAAGAGCCAACAGAATCTTGACCTATTGAGAAAACTCCGAACCTTGACACGAAAGGAGGTAGCTCAAGATGAGCACTAACCCGGAAGAATTCGTTGTTGATCCAAAGTTTCAAGATTACTTTCGAGGGAGGATTAAGCAAGTATTTCTGTATGTAACCGACGATTGTAATTTGAATTGCGTTCAATGTCTCTATAAACCCTGGTTGAGAAAAAGAGGAGAAATACCAGAAGAAATAGCTCTAATTATGCTGGCTAAATTTAGAGAAATGGGAGCGATAAAGTTATCACTCATTGGAGGAGAACCTACGTTGTATGGTTGTATAAATAACTACAGACAACTATTAAGCGTAATTAAGGAAGCCAGGAATTTAGGTTATGCATATATTCGTCTGGACACCAATGGTTTATTTGATGCGGATTTGTTGGGAAGAGAAGAGTTTAAATTATTGGACGAAATAACCTTTAGTATTGATAGCCATGTGTGTGAGATAAATGATGCTCTTAGGGGTGCAAATTCGTTCGGTAGATCATTGGCGAATATTATCAGGGCTGTAGATCTAGGATATAAGGTAGATATTACTTGTTGTGTCCACAGAGGAAATGTAGGGAAAGATCAATCTGGTAATTTTCTAATAGAGTCAATGATAAAGTTTGCTGAAGCTATTGAGGTAAATCGGGTTAACTTTCACCCTCTTTTAAGGATGGATATACCACGAGACGAATGGGCGGGGGAAACAGATATCACTCCCGAGTCGTGGTCAGAATTATATTCTGAGATACGAAAAAAAATTGATGCAGGAAAATACAATATTAAAATTAGAATCCCGCAAAGATTTATAAGCGAAGAGAAATTTAGAGGAAACTCTGCTTATTATGGTTTTTGTCCGGTAAAGGACGGTGAAAGAGTATTAGTTCATTCCAATGGTTTAATTCAGATTTGCGCCTTGAGGATTGGCACTCCTTATGCAGTTGCAAGGTTTGACAGACATGGAATTGTTTGGGAAGAAGACATGAACGAAGTCAATGACTTCAATCTTCATGAACCGACACCTTGTACTAATCAGCATAGGGATTTTGGGAATTTTGTTCCTTTGTGTATTTCTTTCAAGCCTAAACAAAATGAGATTGTTTGGCAGAAAGAACTAGAGTGGGAAAAAAGGAGAAAGTAAATTTATATGGGGGATTTTTATTGAAGAATCCCCCCTCTTTTGTTATAGTATAAATAGAAGTTAATAAAATGCAATTGATATGCAAAATATAGAAATTGAAATTCAAGTTAATATTGAGACTAGTAAACCATTAATGGATTTTTTAGAAAAGAATGCCGAATTTATTTCAGAAGAACAGCAAATAGATGAGTATTTTTCGCCACCTCACCGAGATTTCATTGAAGCTCGGCCGGTAAAAGAATGGTTGCGATTAAGGGATTCAGGCGGTAAATACTCTATAAATTATAAAAACTGGTATTTTGATAAAAAAGGAAAAAGTAATCATTGTGACGAATACGAAACTCGGCTTGAAAATTTAAACCAAGTTAGAAAGATTTTAGGTATTCTTAATTTTAGACCCCTCGTTAAGGTAGATAAACTGAGAAAAATCTGGAGATATAAAGATTATGAAATTTCTGTAGATTCAATAAAAAATCTTGGTGATTTTGTAGAGATTGAATACATCGGCAAAAACGAAAATATTAAGCCTGAAATAATCACTCAAGAAATGATAGATTTGCTCAAAGAAATAAATTGTGGAAAAATAAAAAGAAATTATGTCGGCTATCCTTTTCAGTTGTTATTTCCTAAAGAAACAAAATACGAAGAACAATAACTATGGACCCGAATAAAGTTAGTAAATTTTTAGTAAAAGCGAAAATTAATACTTACGCTTCCAGTGGAGAAGGTGGAGAAAAAATTCTTCCTGATGGAGGCAAAGAGTTTGAATTTAAGGATAGAGAATTTAAATACCGAGATAGATATTTAGGTTTTGATCCCTTTATTGGCGAAGAAATTGTCTGGCAAAATGAAAAAATAATTTGGGGCATGAATTACTACGGCAGAATAATTTCGGAGACGGTTTCGGCAAAACAAATTTATCAATTTCTCCAAGAAGCGTTAAAAAAGGTTACAGAAGATAAACCATTTAGGGGTCCGGATAATTTTAGACAAGGAGATTTTGAATACTTTAATAAAACAGAAGGGACGGTGGAAAATTTTAACGGCGATGAAAAAATTTTTTACAGAAAACAACTGGTATATCAATTAAACTATAATGGTGGATTAGTAACGGAAAAATAAAATTACTATGTTCTATCTTTGAAAAAATAAAACTTAAAGGCGAGGGCGCAAAAAATTTTTCTCCCCCCATACCCCTTTAAAATTTTTTGCACCCGAGCCGACGGGTTTTTCTTGCCCGCCGCCCGCTTGGCGGCGGGCATTGGATTTTTTCAGGAATTTTTGATAAAATAAGTTCGAGCGAAGCCATATAAATACACCAAAACCAGACTTTCCGATTTTTTGGAGGCCATTTAATTTCCTCCGCCCTAAAAATTTTTTTAAGGAATGAAAATTTTTTCTTTTTGTCTGCTTTTGCTGCCGCAAAAGCGCGCCGCCGCTTCCCACCCCTTGATTTATTTTGCGGGATTGTTTTATTTTCGAATTTTTAATATAATGAAAACATAGATAAGATATGGATAAAATAATAAAGTCAAAACTTAGCTCGCGGAAACGCTACCTGCAAATAGCGCTTAACAGCACGTTTGAGGAGGCATACACAATAATCGCTCAAGTGCCTATTAGCGACAGAGTTTTAATTGAAGCAGGAACGCCGCTGATTAAACGATATGGGGAGGAAGGGATAAGAAGAATTAAGCAATGGTATGAACAACGTATTTGGGGACAAACATTAGGGCCGACAGAAGTACCCTCTGTGGGCGTTGGCTCGTTAATTTCATTGTTTTTGAAAGCTGCCACAAAAAATTATTCTCAGTCAAGAATGATCCAAAAAGCGCCGTCAAATTCAGAAATGTTCCTTATGTTGTGGCGGATTTAAAAATGATGGATAGAGGCGAGACAGAAGTAGAGATAGTTGCCCGGGCTGGGGCTGATGCCGCAGTAGCGCTGGGGCATTCACCCATCGAATCTCTTAATGCCTTTATTCAAAAATGCGAAGAGTTAGGATTGGACGCAATGGTTGATATGATGAATGTTGAGTTTCCTTTATCAACTCTGCGTCAATTAAAAAAACTCCCGCGAGTAGTTATTCTACACAGGGGAGTAGACGAAGAAAGATTTAATAAAGAAAAACAAATCCCCCTGCACGAGATTAGACGAATCAAAGGGAATTATGATATTCTTATCGCTATCGCCGGCGGCGATACGCTAAAAGAAGCACAACGGGCGATATTTAACGACGCTGATATTGTGGTTGTCTGGAAATCTTTCTTTCAAAGCAGCAAAGATACTGCCGATCTCGCAGAACAATTTCTTAAAGAGGTCAAATAGTTCTTATTCCTTAGATTTGCCTTTTAGGAAACTAGAGAGGGATTTAATTCCTTCCATAAACTCAATTGGCAAAGCAAAGAGTACGGTCTTTGAAGGGTCGGGGTTAATTTTTTCAATCGTTTGAAGAGTACGCAGTGAAATACCTCCGGGAACCGAACTAAGCACTTGTGCCGCTTTGGACAATTTTTCTGCCGCCGTGTACTCACCTTCTGCCTGAATGATAATTGCTCGTCGTTCTCTTTCCGCTTCTGCCTGCTTGGCCATTACTCTTTTCATATCTGCCGGGAGTTCAAGATCCTGAATTTTGATGATAGAAACATCGATGCCCCACGGATCAGTCGCCACATCAACGATCTTTTTTATTTCCTCTGCGATCTTTTCTCTTTCAGAAAGTAGAAAATCCAACTCTACTCCGCCAATCACATCTCTTAAGGTTGCTTGTGCGTAAAGAGCGACAGCGTGGCGAAAATCTTGAATTTCCAAAATTGCTTTTTCTGCGCTGTCAACTTTAAAATACACAACAGCATTTATTCCAACAGTTACATTGTCTTTTGTAATGACTTCTTGTTGTGGAATATCAACTGTTGCTATACGTAAATCAATCTTAATCATTCTTTGAAAGCCGATTAGAAGCCAAGTTAAACCCGGTTGTCTTGTGCTTGTATATTTTCCAAGCGTCAATACGACACCGCGGTCATATTGGTCAACGATTCTTAAACCTCCGACTAAAAGGATTAAGAAAAATAGCACTACAATCCAGAATAAAAGAGATGCGCCAGAAATAATGTTGGCTCGAACAAGGAAGTAGCCCACAAATTCCATTTGCCCGCCCGAGCGTCAGATTTCGTTTCTGCCGCGCGAAGCGCGGCAATCAGTCAGGAGTTTCGTTTAAAAAATGTTCGAGCGGAGTTGTATAAATACACAAAAAAAGCCCAAGTTATGCTGGGCTTTTTTCTTCATCTTTTGGTGCCAGGTATTCTTGATAATAGGCCTTCAAGGCCACATAAGCTAAAATATCTGTGATGGTTAACGATAAAATGAAAAAGTAAATTAAAGATTGAATCACAGAGATTTTGTATTTTACTTCCAGAATCAATATGATTAACCAGAAACCAGATGTCATAAATTCACCGAATGTTTTTCGTTTGCCCCATTCTATACTTTTAAGTTGGGTTTTCTTGGCGAGAAGAAAAGCCCACCAGGCAACAAAGAGTATTGATTCAATAAACATTAGCAATCCGATTAAACCCAGAGTAGTAATAACAAACTTAGCCGGTAATTGGACTATTACCCAATAGTAGCGAGAGGTTAAAATTATCAAAGTTGGCACAACAAAAACCTTATCTCGCAAAGGATCTAAAGCAGCTCCAAAACTGCTTTGACGGCCCAACCAATCTTTAGCTATTTTTCCGTCAAGCCAATCACTGAAAATAATACCCCCGGCTATTATGGCCATCAGACGAAGGTATTCGGGGTAAAAAATGACAACCACTAAATTACAAATAGCGCCATATAACCCAGCCAAGGTAACAATATTGGCTAAGTTTTCTAATATTATTTCTTTCAACTCTTTTATTTTCTCATTCATTTTATTCTCCTTTCAAAGAGCTATTTGAGCTATTTTTGTTTTCTACGAGATATTGTATAATATAATAATGAACATATTTTTGCAAGCCCTGGTTTGGCAGTTTTGGGACGTGCCCAAAGAAATTTTAAAGGGCTGGAGAAACTTTCTCGTCTTTAATTTAAATTATTTCTCCTTGCCCATTCTTTTGAAAACATTTTTTTCCCATTGGCGCAGATATCGTTATTCTTACAGAAAGACATTTGAGCTCTGGGAAAACATTGAGGTTTTTGTTTTCAATATGATGTCTCGTATTATTGGCGCAATCCTGCGGACTTTTTTAATAATCTTAGGATTAATAATAGGGGTTTTGATAATTTTGATAGGAGCAATAGTATTTTTTAGCTGGCTCTTACTGCCAGTTTTATTATTAGCCGGATTATTATTCGGCTTAAAACTATGTTTGAGTTAAAAAAAGCAAAAATATATCAGGCAGTGAAATGGGAAAGATTTTTTTGGTTGGTTAAAATTTTAAAGAAAATATTTTTTGCCTTGTTTGTCTTAATATTTTTGGTCTTTCTTTATGGCTTTTTGCCAGAAAATTTTTCTGTTCAGACAAATAGAAATTTATTGGGATTTTCTCTAATTTTTCTTGTTTTGTCTTTGGGTTCCTGTATTAAAGAAAAATTTTTTGAGCAAAAATTAAAAAATCCCAAGATTAATCCGGCCGAGGAAAACCTGGCTGAATTTTTAAACTTTGAGGTGGCTAAAGCGTTTGGCAAGTCCAAGGGGAGCTCAACTAATTTTTTATACTTTCTTTTAAAAGATAATCCAAAATTAAAATTTGTTTTTTCCAGATTGCTTTTAGATATTCGATTGGTTAAAAGAGAATTAAAGAAAAAATTAGAAGAAAAATTAAATAGCTTCCAAGCAACTTTTCTTGAGGCCCTTAAAATTGCCGAAAACAAGGGTCATCAAAGAATTGAGTTGGGCGATGCTCTTTCTGCTTTGGCAAAAACCGACTTGACTTTTAGAAGAATTTTGGTGGAAAACAATCTAAAAGCAGAAGATATTGAAAATTTAACTCTATGGTTGGAAAACATTGAAGAAAAAATTAAACAGAGAAAAAGATTTTGGGAATATGAAAATTTGGCAAAAAGGGGAACCTTGGCCAAAAACTGGACAGCCGGCTATACCATAACCTTAGACAGATATTCTTTTGACTTAACTGACTCAATCAGAAAGAAGGGTTTGGAGTTTATCGGCCATAAAGAGGCAATAGAATTGATGGAAAGAACCTTGGCTTTAGGAGAGATAAATAATGTTTTATTAGTGGGGGAACCCGGCTCCGGCAAAAGGAGCATGATTTATGCTTTGGCTCAAAAAAGTCTTTTAGGGAAAAGTTTGCCGGAATTGAATTATAAAAGAGTGGTTGAATTGGATATGCCAGCCCTATTGGCCCAGCTTGAAAGTTCAGAAGAAGTGGAGAGCGTTTTGGATAAAATTTTTCAGGAAGTGCTTTCGGCCGGCAATATTATTTTACTGATTGATGAATTTCATAATTATATTGGTCAAGGAGCCAGGCCAGGAGTAATTGATATTTCCGGAATTATTAGTCCTTATTTGCGGCTTTCTCAATTTCAAATCATTAGTATCACCACTTACGAAGGCCTTCACAGATATATTGAGAAAAATTCTTCTATTTTATCCCTTTTTGAAAAAGTAGAGGTCTCCGGAATTTCTAAAAAAGAAACCTTAACGCTTTTGGAATATTTAACTTTTACTTTAGAGAAAAAACATAAAGTTTTTATATCCTATCCGGCTTTAAGCCAGATAATTTCTTTAACCGACCGTTATTTTCCCTCTTTTCCTTTTCCGGAAAAAGCCATAGATGTTTTGGACGCAGCCGCGGTTTATGTTGCCAGCTTGAGGAAAGAAAAGAAGGTTTTGCCCAAACATATTGCCAGAATTATTACCGAGAAAACCGAAATTCCGGTAGGCGAAATAGCATCCGAAGAAAAAGAGGCGTTGCTTAATCTAGAGGATTTAATTCATCAAAGGATTATCAACCAAGAAGAGGCTGTTAGAGAGGTTTCCACCGCTCTTCGAAGAGCCAGGTCCGAGATAACCATTCGTAAAGGTCCAATGGGATGTTTTTTGTTTTTAGGACCTACTGGTGTAGGGAAAACAGAGACATCAAAGGCCTTGGCTGAAAATTATTTTGGTTCAGAAGATAAAATGATTCGGTTGGATATGTCAGAGTTTCAGGATATTAAAGATATTCCCCGGCTGATTGGTTCGGAAAAAGAAACAGGTCTTTTAACCTCTTTAGTTAGAGAAAGTCCCTTTTCCTTGATTCTTTTAGACGAAATTGAAAAGGCCCATCCCAATATCTTAAATTTATTTTTACAGGTTTTAGACGAGGGGCATTTGACAGACGGTTTTGGCCGAAAGATTAATTTTAAAAATACCATAATTATTGCTACTTCAAATGCCGGCTATCAAGTAATTTTGAAAGCCATTAAAGAGAAAACAAACTGGTCAATGATTAAGCAAGAACTTTTAGATTTTCTTTTTCAAAATGGAATTTTCAGACCGGAATTCATTAATCGTTTTGACGCGATGGTTGTCTTTCAACCCCTAAGCAAGGAAAATCTTCTGGACATTGCCGAGTTGATGTTGTCCGGGTTAAAAAAGAATCTTGAAGAAAAAGGCATCGGATTTGTAATTACCAGAGAACTCAAAGAGAAAATAGTTGAACTGGGTTATAATCCAACTTTCGGAGCAAGAGAGATGAGAAGGGTGATTCAGGATAAAATAGAAAACGTTTTGGCTGAGGCCTTATTGTCCGGCGAACTAAAAAGGGGCCAAAAAATAGGGATTGACCCAACAGAATTTAAACTGATTATCAATCCTTAACTGATTTTCAAAACTGACTCTCAAAACAGGCGATCGTCGGTTTTAGGAGTCAATTGATAAAATAAAACAGGCCAAGGAGAGTTTTCCCCTCGGTCTTTTGTTTTTGAGGTGTGAAAAAAGTGTGGATAAATTAGGGTTGACGAAGACATATCAAGTGGGGTATAAAGGAAGTGTAGTGGATAATTGTGGATAACTATGGGATAACTAGGGAAAGCGGGGGATAACTTAAAAAATCAAATATCAAATATCAAAAATCAAAATTAATATGTTTATAGGAGAATACCAACATTCAATAGATATAAAGAAAAGGTTGTCTCTTCCGGCTAAGTTTAGGAAAGAGCTTGGAAGAAAGGTGATTATTACCAGGGGTTTTGACAGCTGTTTGGTGATTTACACAGAAAAAAAATGGAAGAGAGCGATGGAAGAGTTAAGAAAATTATCAACTTCAAAAGCAGAGAACAGAAAGTTCGGTAGAGCTATTTTAGGGGGAGCGATAGAAGTTTTTTTGGATAAACTTGGCAGAATATTGATTCCAGATTATCTAAAGAATTACGCCGGTTTAAAAAAGAATGTAACTATTTGCGGGCTTTCCAATAAATTAGAAGTTTGGGATTCTGAAAAATGGGAATCATACAGAAAAAAGGCTGAATTAGATATAGATAAGGTTGCGGAAGGTTTGCCAGAATTAGAAATTTAAAATGCACCCCGTTAAAAATTACACAAACAAAATAAAATCTCAGAGAGAGCAAATCTTTAACGGGGTGCATATTCCAGTTCTTCAAAAAGAGGTCTTAGAGTTTTTAGAACCGAAACCGAATGAAAATTTTATTGATTGCACAATTGATGGCGGCGGTCATGCACTAGCGATTTTAGAAAAAATTAAACCAAATGGGAAAATTCTTGGAATAGATTTAGATGAAAAGGTTACTGGCCATTTAAAGAGCAAAGATAATTTAATTCTTGTTTGCGATAACTACGTTAATTTAAAAGAGATTGTTGCCAACCTTCGGTTGGTCTCCCGAAGGGAGAAAAAATATCAATTTGGACCTGTTTCTGGAATTTTATTTGACTTAGGAATGTCTTCTTGGCATTTGGAAGAGTCGGGCAGGGGATTCACTTTTTTGAAAGATGAACCGCTGGATATGAGATACAGCACGGAATTTTCAATTTTCAATTTTCAATTTTCAAACGGGCTAACTGCTGAAAAAATTGTCAATGAGTATCCGCAAGAAGAAATTGAAAGGATTTTAAGAGAATATGGAGAGGAACGGTTTGCCAAAGGGTTAGCTAGAAAAATTGTCCAAGCAAGACCAATCAAAACCACTTTTCAATTATTGAAGATTATTAAAAGTTCAAGAATTTATTTTCCCAATCGTGTTTTTCAGGCCTTAAGGATCGCAGTTAACGATGAATTGAATAATTTAAAAAAAGTTCTGCCGCAGGCAGTTGAAATTCTGGAGTCCGGGGGAAGAATCGTAATAATTTCTTTTCATTCTTTGGAGGACAGGATTGTAAAAAAATTTTTTAAAGAAGAATTTCAAAAAGGTGCAATAAAAATTTTAACCAAAAAGCCGATAACGCCATTTCAAAAAGAAATTAAAATTAATCCTCGCTCGAGTAGCGCGAAACTCAGAGCAGCGATGAAAAATGCATAAAGTTTTAATCATTATTTTATTTGTTATTTTAATTATTGGTCTTTTGACTTTCTATGTTTTTCAGATTAATCTTGAGGTTTCAGGAAGATATTTAATCAAGGATTATAAAAAAAGAATAACAGAACTTTCAAATCAGAATAAAATTTTAGCGATTAATTCTACCCAAAATGGCTCTCTGGAAAAAATGGCAGAAATCATTGCCTCACAAGATTTCGAAAAAATAGATAAAATTCATTATATTAGAATTTTAGATACTCAAGTTGTAGTAAAATAATTCATGAAGAGATGGCGAGTTAATTTTGTCTTTATTATAGTTATTTTATTTGGAGCGGCTATTATTAGCCGCTTGGTTTATATTCAAATTATTCAGCACGACCTTTATAGGGCTTTAGCCAATGGCCAGCAAAAAAATTATCAATTGATAAAAGGAGAAAGAGGTGAGATTTTTTTCAGCGGAGGCGAGATTTTAGCTACCAATGTAAAAGGGAAGTATCTTTTTGTTTCTCCAGAAAAAATAAAAGAGAAAGAAAAAACAGCCCAAATTCTTTCAGAAATTTTTGGCTTGGACAAAGAGTTAATTTTCGCAAAACTTAAAAAAAATAGTTTGTTTGAGCAAATAAAAAGCAATTTAACAGAAGAGGAAAACAGGGCCTTGGGAGAAATTAATTTACCTGGAGTTTATTTAGGAGAGACATTTTTTAGAGAGTATCCTCAGGGTTTAATGGCTTCCCAAACAGTTGGGTTTATTGGGGGAGAAGAAAAAGGGCAGTATGGAATTGAAGGTTTTTACGATGATATTCTGCAGGGAAAAGAAAAAATCCAGAACCTTATTTATGGTCTTACAAGCGACACCAACGGCGCTGATATTTTTTTAACCATTAATTACGAGCTTCAATTTAAGGCAGAAAAATTATTGGAGAAAACCAAGGAAGAGTTCAATGTTGAAGAAGGTCAGATTGTGATTGTGGACCCTAAGAGCGGGGCAATTCTGGCTTTAGCTAATTTTCCAAACTTTGATCCCAACTATTATTCAAAAGTTGATGATTTTCACATTTTTCAAAACAATGTTTTACAAAAACTTTTTGAACCGGGTTCTGTTTTCAAATCAATTACTATGGCAGCTGCTCTTGATCAAGATAAAATAACCCCAAAAACCACTTATATTGATGAGGGCAACCTGAAAATCGGGGGATATACCATCTATAATTATAATAAAAGAATATGGGGAGAGAGAACGATGACAGAGGTCTTGGAAAAGTCAATTAATACCGGAGCTATTTTTGCCGAGAGACAGATTGGCCATAAAATTTTTCTGGAATATCTAGAAAAATTCGGCTTTTTTGAACCAACCGAAATTGATTTGCAAGGAGAGATTTTTTCAGAAAATAAAGAGTTTAAGAAGAGTTATGAGATTAATTTTGCCACTGCTTCTTTTGGCCAGGGTATTGAAATGACTCCCATCCAACTGGTTCAGGCCTTTAACGTAATTGCCAATAATGGTAAATTGGTGCGGCCCTATATTGTAGAAAAGGTTATTGAAAATGGTTCACCCTCCCAAGTTTTGACGGACAAAACTTGGAAGGGCAAGCAAGTTATTTCATCAAAAACATCTTCTCAGCTTACAGCGATGATGATCAGCGTGGTAGAAAATGGCTCTGCCAAAAACACCAAAATTCCGGGCTATTATATCGCTGGAAAAACCGGGACTAGCCAGATTCCTTGGACAGTTCTGGGTGTAAATAAAAAAGGTTATTCAGATAAAACCTGGCAAAGTTTTATTGGTTTTTTTCCGGCTTTTAACCCTAAATTTCTCATTTTGGTGAAACTTGATAATCCAGAAACCAAGACCTCTGAATATTCTGCTGTTCCTATTTTTAAGGAAATGGCAAAGTATATTATAGATTATTACGAAATACCTCCTGATTATGAACCTATTTAAACAATAATTAAAAGCCCCGTGAGTATTTCTCGCAGGGCTTTTTTTGATTTGATTCTAGTTTAGGATTTTTACATCCAACCATTGGACCCCGAATTGCAGAGCTTCATTATGGTTGTGGAACCTGACATCAATATGCCAGATTCCTTTTTTTGCGCTCTGCCGCATTGCTCCTCCGGTGTCGTCAATTGTTCTAATGCCGACGCCCGGGATATCAAGCTTGGTTCCATATGGCAGTAATTTTGGGTCAGCTGCCACACCAAGAGTTTTCCAGGCATCGCGGCCAATGGAAGTAAATCCATCCGCAAATTCTCCACAGCATTTTCTGCAGGGACAGTAAGCCGTGATTTTCATTTTGACTAATTTGGCCTGGCTAGAAGGCAGATCCTGTTTTTTTGTTTCTTCGGGAATCAAGACAGCATTTCCCGAACCAAGGATCATTCGGGATTTGACGAAAGATCCCGTGGCTATGCAAAACAATATTCCCAAAAAAAACGCCAAAACATTTCCTTTTGTCATTTTCTAATCCTTTCAAAAAAACTTTCATTATTTTGTTTTTAAAGAACAGGTAAATAATAGCATTCTTCCTGATATTTGTCAATAGCGGTTGTCGACAGAATCTAAATTTTATGCTAAATTAAAAATAATGCTCCCATCGTCTAGTGGTCCAGGACATCGCCCTCTCACGGCGGAAACACCGGTTCAACTCCGGTTGGGAGCACAACTTGGCAGGTGGCCACCTCACCTGCTTTTTTGTTTTGGGAATATTTGGTAAGATAGATTAATGAATTTATTAATATTAAGAAGCTGGCATAGCAGAACTTGGCAGGAGGCAATAGGGAAGCTTAAAACAGATGCAAAAAAGGGGCTTTCAGAGAAAGAAGCCCAGACCAGACAGGAAAAGTTTGGGAAAAATCAGCTGCCTGAAGAAAAATCTTTCTCCAAGTTAACAATATTTTTGGAGCAATTTAAAAGCCCCTTGATTTACATTTTGGTGATTGCCGGTCTGGTGGTTTTATTTTTTAAAGAGTTCACTGATGCTATTGTCATCTTTGGGGCAATTTTTCTTAACACTATTATTGGATTTTTCCAGGAAAACAAAACTACTACTGCCTTGCGGGAATTAAAAAAAGTTATCATCATCAAGGCCAAGGTTTTAAGAGAAGGTAATTTCAGGGTAATTGATTCTGAACAATTGGTTCCGGGCGATATTTTTATTTTAAGTCCGGGAGATAAAGTTCCGGCAGACGGTCGCCTTATTGAAGGCGATAGTTTAAAGCTCAACGAAATGGCTTTAACCGGCGAATGGCTGTCAGCCCATAAAAAATCCGATCCCTTGTCGGAAAAGACGCCCTTAGCAGACAGGGATAATATGGTTTATATGGGAACAGTGGTAGAGGACGGCAAGGCAAAGGTTGTGACCGTTGCCATTGGTCTGGACACCGAAATAGGCAGGGTGGCCAAGCTTGTCAAAGAAACCAGGGAAGAGAAAACTCCTTTACAAAGAAAATTGGCTCATTTTGCTAAAATAGTTGGAATAATCATTGTTGGAATTTGTATTCTTATCTTCATTGAAGGAGTAGTTACAGGCAATACTTTTTTAGAGATGTTTAAAATAGCCGTCGCAGTGGCCGTTGCTGCTATTCCGGAAGGACTGCCAGTGGCAATGACCGTAATTTTAGCCTTAGGAACCCAAAGAATTTTGGCCAAAAAAGGATTAGTTAGAAGATTGGCTTCGGCTGAAACCCTAGGCAGTACTTCAATTATTGCAACCGATAAAACAGCCACTTTGACCGAAGGGAAAATGCAAGTAACAGAAATTATTGGAGAAACAAAAACAAATAGGTCTCTGATTTTAAAAATCGTTGCTTTGTGTAACGAGGCTTTTATTGAAAATCCGGATGAGCCAAAAGAGAAATGGATTTTGCGGGGCGAGCCAACAAGTAGGGCTTTGCTTTTAGCCGGTTTGCAAGCCGGTATCAATAAACAAGGATTGGAAAAAAGAATGAAAAAGATTGCCGAATTTCCCTTTAATACAACGAATAAATATCTGGCCCGGGCTTTTTCTATCAATAAAAAAGAAGATATGCTTTATATTGTTGGGGCGCCTGAAAAATTATTGGCAATGTCCAAACATCTAAAAAAAGGAAGAAAAGAAATTATTTTAACTTTAAAAAAAGAAAAAGAAATAACAAAAAACTTAGAAGGTCTGGCTGGCGAAGGACTTAGAGTAGTGGCTGTCGGCTATAAAAAAATTGACAATCTTAAGAATTTATTTAACAATTTGGTTTTTGTCGGTTTAATAGCCCTAAAAGACCCGGTTAGAAAAGAGGTTAAACAAGCAATCAGAATATGTAGACAGGCCGGAACGAGGACGATTATTGTTACCGGCGACCATAAATTAACAGCCCTAGCCGTTGCTCGGGAAATAGGATTAAAAGTAAACGAAGAGAATGTTATGGAGGGTAGGGACCTGGATAAACTTTCCGAAAGCGAGTTTGACAAACGGGTAAGAGACATTCAGATTTATGCCCGAGTAGAGCCAAAACATAAAATGCGAATTATTTCTGCTTGGCAGGATAAAGGAGAGGTTATAGCAATGACCGGAGACGGTATTAATGATGCTCCGGCCCTGAAAAAAGCTGATATCGGAATAGCCCTTGGTTCCGGCACTGAAGTTGCCAAAGAGGTCTCAGATTTGGTTTTGCTTACAGATAATTTTAATGTTATTGTAGCAGCAGTTGAAGAGGGCAGAGCAATTATTGATAATATTCGCAAGGTTATTACTTATCTTTTATCTGATTCTTTCACTGAAACAATTTTAATTGGCATAGGTCTTTTCTCCGGTTACTTGCCAATAACAGCTGTTCAGATTTTATGGATAAATCTTATTGAAGACGGTCTGCCGGGAATTGCTTTGTCTTATGAACCAAAAGAGAAGGACTTAATGAAGCAAAAATCCCGGGGCCATAAAATTCCGCTTTTAAATTCGGAAATGAAGGCATTGATTTTTATTATCGGCATAATAACTGATTTTCTGCTTTTAGGACTGTTTTTCTTTCTTTTAAAATTTTCTAATTATGAAATTTCCCATATCAGGACAATAATTTTAGCTGGTTTAGCCATTGATTCGCTTTTTTATGTATTTTCTTGTAAGAGTTTAAGGAAGAATATCTGGCAGATAAATCTTTTTTCAAATAAGTTTTTGATTTTTGCCTGGGTTTTCAGCGTAATGGCTCTTTTGGGAGGAATTTATCTGACGCCTTTTCAAGTCCTTTTAAAGACCGAACCATTGAATTTTTATGACTGGCTGTTGATTTTAGTTTTAGGGCTTGTTAATGTGACGTTAATTGAGACAACAAAATGGATATTTATTAAAAAATCCAAAATCTAATATGTTTTTAATATATATTTTTATTTTTTTAATTTGTTGCGTTTTACTTTATTTTTCCGGCGATTGGGTTGTTGGCGGATTAATGAGAATGGCCAGGTTTTTGGGTTGGCGGGAATTTGTGGTTGCTTTTTTTGTAATGGCTTTTGCCGCTTCTCTGCCAAATTTATTTGTCGGAATTATTTCTGCCATTAATAAAATCCCTCAGCTTTCTTTCGGAGATGTTGCCGGGAATAATTTAATTGCTCTGACCTTAGCCGTAGCTTTTGGGGTTTTATTCGCCAAGAAAAAAGAAATTATCGCCGAGAGCCAAATGGTTCAGACAACTTCTATTTTTACTATTATAGCCGCTATCTTACCCTTGGTTTTAATTTTTGACGGTAAGCTTTCCAGAATAGACGGAATATTATTAATTGCCTTTTTTGTCTTTTATATATTATGGCTTTTTTCCAAAAAAGAGAGGTTTACTAAAATTTATAACACCCATAGAATATCAATTGTTAAGGATTTCAAAATCTTTTTTAAGGACCTGGGAAGATTAATATTGGGAATAATTTTACTGCTTCTCGCTGCTCAAGGGATTGTTGCTTCTGCTCAATTTTTTGCCCAGCGTCTTGATATCCCAATAATTTTAATTGGCCTTTTAATTACCGGAGTCGGAAGCGCCCTGCCGGAAGTTTATTTTGCAATATCTTCAGCCAGAAAAGGCGAGGATTGGATGATTTTAGGGGACTTAATGGGCGCTGTTATCGTGCCTGCCACTTTGGTTTTGGGCATTGTGGCTTTAATTGAACCCATTGAAATTTTAGATTCTTCTTCTTTGGTCATTGCTCGAATTTTCCTGATAATTTCAGCCGTATTTTTCTTAATTATTGTCAAGACCGATAGAAAAATCACCAAAAAAGAAGCAATCATTTTAATCGCAATTTATCTTCTTTTTTTATCTGCCGAAATATTTTTCCGCTAAAGTATCTGGTCAAATCTTAAATAGTACACTGGAAGCGTTTTCCGGTGGGATAGCACCTTGAAAACTGAATAATGATTGTTTAGAAAACTAACAGAATGAAAGTAACGGAAATATTGAATTGAAAGGAAATAGAAATGAAACGGTTAAT
>Ga0210017_1002279_pt1 | contig 16416 bp, 17 predicted proteins | sample CryGeyCG2014_020_FD_183966 | JGI IMG/M metagenome (GOLD analysis project Ga0210017, IMG submission 183966) | Groundwater microbial communities from aquifer - Crystal Geyser CG08_land_8/20/14_0.20 (SPAdes) (version 2) | ecosystem: Environmental > Aquatic > Deep subsurface > Groundwater | place... | reverse complement strand
TGAAACCGATTTTGTGGCGCGCACTGAGCAATTTAAAGAACTTGGCCATGAATTGGCAATGCATATTGCCGCTATGAATCCAACAAACACTGAAGAGTTGCTTTTGCAGGTTTACATCCGCGATCAAAATATGACGATTGACGCGTTGATTAAAGATTATATTGCCAAGTTGGGCGAAAATATTAAAATCGGCGAATTTTGCCGTTTGGAAATTTAAATTAGCCACTAGCCACTAGTCGCTAGTCGCTAGGAACTAAAAACATGTTTAATTTGATTCCAATTTCTTTGTTAATAATGGCTTTGGCTGGCGTTATTTATATTGTTTCAGATCATTTGTCAGAATTTGAAGAAAATGATGAAGCGACTGATTTCGGATTTAGCCTTAGGGCGAAACTGGCCGGTTGGATTAACCAATTGCCTCTGGATAATATAAAAGCTCAATCTCTGTCTTTGACCCAAAAATTGCTGCACAGAACGAGAATAATTCTTTTGAAAACCGACAATCATCTGATGAAGCTTATTAGTAAGATTTCGGAAAAAGACAAAGACATAAATGGAGAGAGCGACGCCGACTTCTGGGGAGATTTCTCAAACGATAACCAAAAAGTTTCGCCAGAACAAATTTCTGAACCAAAGCCGGAAGCAAAGATTGATTTAGTTTTTAAGTCAAATACAGAAGCAGAAAAGTTTTTTGACCCCGTTAGAAACAGCGCGAAGAAAGTGGATGGCATTTTGACAAATCAGGTTTCTAACGGGGTTGACATCAAACCGGCCGTTAAGAAATCAACGCGAACTAAAAAACCCATCAAGTAAGTTTATTTCAAACCAAAAACTAGCAAAATGCTGGTTTTTTGTTGGGGAAGGTTAAAGTTGTTTGAGCAATATTCTTACAGATATTAGTTGACCAATGAATATTTTAAGATATATAATTTATATATGCTTTCCAAAGAAAAACTTCAGAAGTTTTATTTAATAAATAAAAAGTCATCATTAGAAATTGCCGAGATTTTGAAATGTTCCGAGCATAAAGTTAATTATTGGATTTTGAAATACGAGATTCCAAAACGCTCTATTTCGGAAGCAATCTATGTTAAAAATAATCCTCATGGCGATCCGTTTGATATTAAAGATATTAAAACGTTAAAAGATACTAAGTTATTAGGACTAGGTCTTGGGTTATATTGGGGAGAAGGCAACAAAAAAAATAAAACTTCTATAAGATTAGGCAATACAGATCCCGCGTTAATTAAAAAATTTATAGAATTTTTAATAATGGCATTTAATATTAATACGTCTAAATTAAAATTTGGCTTACAGATATTCAGTGATCTATCCAAAAAAAAGAGTTTAAAGTTTTGGCTTGTCGAATTAAAAAAGTTTAATATTAGACGCGAACAATTTTCTAAAGTTATAATAACGCCGACGAGGGGCATCGGAAATTATCGAGAAAAATCACAATTTGGAGTTTTGACTGTTCATTTCAATAATATTAAACTTAAGAAAATATTGGATAGTATGTTGCCGATGTAGCTCAGTTGGTAGAGCACGACTATGGTAAAGTCGGGGTCGCCGGTTCAATCCCGGCCATCGGCTCTGGAGTTCTTTTTGCGCAGGTAGTCCCGTAGGGGGCGGGAGCGGTCTGTAAAACCGATGTCTTTAATGGCCCCGTGAGCTCGACTCTCACCCTGCGCACAAAAACATCGGCTCGAACCATGTTTTAATTTTGGGGGAAGAAAATTTTTTAATCCTATGGAAACAGAAAATACAACTTGAGTTTTCTGCTTGTTTGGATTTATCAAGCAGTCATGGAAAGTTCTTCTAAACAAGCGACTCTCGGCAAAATGGCTCTTGGAATAATAGTTACTGATTTGTCTGGCAAGCGTGTATCTTTCGGAAAGGCATCGGGTCGCTACTTTGGGCAGATACTTTCCGGGTTTATCCTCGGCATAGGATTTCTTATGGTTGCTTTTACTGCAAGAAAGCAGGGACTTCACGATATAATGGCAGGGTGTCTTGTTGTTAATAAAACGCACAACTCTTAAATTTGAAGTCATAATCTTAGAAATCTGATATGCAAAAATCACACATCTACGCTTGGCTAATCTTCGGTATAATTTTCCTGCTCACCTTACAGTGGCAAATAAGTAAAATGGACCGGAAGCTGACTTGTATTTATAATTCAGTAAATGCCTTACCAGCTCTGATTCTTCCAGAATTACGAGCTGACCGAGCCGCCCTTCAAGAACAAATTGATTATGTTGAGTCGTCTTGTGATAAGGGTTATATTTTCCTTGGTTTTCCGAAATAGGAATTTGCCGCCAAAAGAAAAACTTGAAATTGTCATCGGTGTGGCTTCGCAAAACTCAAAATGCAGGTTTATTTCCGATCGGTTGAAAACATGCAATTTACATATTTGGCGAAATGCGTTCGAACTATTTTTAAAATAAAGCACTCTTCAACTAGTTAACGTCCATTCACTATCTAAAATACGTATTTAATATCGATCGATAAATAATACGTATTTTAAACAAAAGAAAGTTTTCAAGCTTATTTTTCTTGAAAAATTTGGCTTGGTAAAGTATTATTGATTATGTTTGTGGAAGCGGTTGGTTATCGCTTTTGCCAGCATAGCTCAGCGGCAGAGCAGCGCTTTTGTAAAGCGAAGGTCGGGGGTTCAAATCCCTCTGCTGGCTCTCCACAAATACTAAATACTAAATACTAAATTTATGAAAGCGCAGGAAAAAGTAATAAAACTTCAATGTTCGGTCTGCAAGCGGCTGAATTATCATACGCAGAAAAATAAAAAAACGGTTGAAAGAAAACTGGAATTTAAAAAATTCTGTAAGTGGTGCCGCAAGCACACGGTTCATAAAGAAACGAAGAAATAACTTATAGCTAACGAGGGGGCTTGGTTCAGTGGTAGAACAACGGTCTCCAAAACCGTTGACGGGGGTTCGATTCCCTCAGCCCCTGCTGAATTTGCCAGCGGCTTTTTTTTATTCTAAAATGTCTTTATGGCTAAGAGGAAAAAAACAAAGAAAATCTCCATTGATTATTCAAAAAAACCTCTTTTTGACTTGGAAGACCAAACCAAAAAGGCTATTTTAGCAATTCTTTTTTTCAGTTTTGCAATCATTATACTTTTAAGCATCTGGCATAAAGCCGGTCCTTTTGGCGAGCTGGTTTTCAGGAGTTTTAATTATTTATTTGGATGGGGTTATTTTGTCCTGCCGTTGGTATTTTTAATGATGGCTTTTGAGTTTTTGAAATCGCGCCGGAAACATATTTATTTTGCGACCATTTTTGGCGCCTTTTTGCTTTTTATTTCAATTTTAGGGATTCTTGAAATGTCATTTTCAAACAATTATGCCGGTTTGGCCGGCTACGTCGTGGCCGTTTCTTTAAATAAAATATTTGGTTTCTGGGCTTCTTTAGTGCTTTTAATTTCTTTTGTTTTTATTTCTCTCGTAATGGCTTTGAATATTCCTTTGAAAATTGGCAAAGACGAGAACGAGGAGGAAGATGAAGAAGAGGAAGAAACAATTCAAAAAGCAAAAGATGAAAAATCAGTTGAAGTTAATCCAATTGTTAATCAAGCTATCCCAAAAGAGGAAAAGCGCGCGTTAGCGTCGGAAGCGGGCAAGCCCTCCTTCGCCAAGGCTACGGAGGGCAAGGAAGATGAATTTAAAATTCCGAAATTTATTGGCAGCGCCTATAAACCACCCACTATTGATTTGCTTGAAAGAATAGAAAATCGGCCAATATCAGGGGATATTAAAGCCAATGCCAATATTATCAAAAGAACTCTCCAGCATTTCGGTATTGAAGTTGAGATGGGAGAGGTTAATGTGGGCCCCGCGGTGACTCAATACACTTTACGGCCAGCCCAAGGCGTTAAACTTTCGAAAATTGTAACTTTGCACAATGATTTAGCCCTAGCTTTGGCGGCCCATTCTTTAAGGATTGAGGCGCCGATTCCAGGCAAGGCCTTGGTTGGGATTGAAGTGCCAAACAAATCAATAGCTTTGGTCCGGCTCGGCAGTTTGCTTGGCAGTGAAAGTTTCGAAAAATTGGGTCTTCTAAATTTTGCGCTTGGACGCGATGTCAGCGGCGCGCCGATTTTTGCCGACCTGGCAAAAATGCCCCACTTGCTTATTGCCGGCGCCACCGGCGCCGGCAAATCCGTATGTATCCACGCTATTATTACTTCGCTTATTTGGCGCAATGGTCCTTCGCAGCTTAAGTTTATACTTATTGATCCAAAACGAGTTGAGCTGGCTTATTACAGGGATTTGCCCCATCTTTTAACGCCGGTGATAAGCGACGGCAAAAAATCAATTAATGCTTTGAGGTGGGCGGTTAAAGAAATGGAACGCCGTTATGAAATTTTATCGGATAACAACGCCCGAGATATTGTCGGTTTTAATAATCAGGTTGTAAAAAACCGGGAATCGGAATCTTTTATGCCCTATTTGATTATTGTTATTGATGAATTAGCCGATCTTATGGCTGCTTACAACAGGGAAGTTGAGGGCACGATTATTCGTATTGCCCAAATGGCGCGGGCCGTGGGAATTCACCTTATAGTTTCAACCCAAAGGCCATCAGTTGAGGTTTTAACTGGTCTCATAAAAGCCAATATCACGGCTCGGATTGCTTTACAGGTGCCGTCCCAAGTTGATTCCCGCACTATTTTAGATATGGCCGGAGCCGAAAAACTTTTGGGGAATGGCGACATGCTGTATATGTCTAATGACAGCTCCAAGCCGCGGCGACTTCAGGGAGTTTTTATTTCCGATAAAGAAATTAAAAGAATAGCCAACTGTGTCGCAGAGAAGAATCCTCTTATGGCTGTTGAAAACGAGGAATTTCCTATAGCAGAAAATAATTTACAGCCGGAATCGGGCTCTTTGGACGAATTTTCTGAAAGTATTGACGATGAATTATTTGAAGCGGCAAAAGAAGTTATTTTTCAAGCCAAGAAGGCCTCAGCCTCGCTTTTACAAAGGCGGCTGCGAGTCGGCTATGCCCGGGCGGCGCGCCTTTTGGATATTTTAGAGGAAAAAGACTTTATCGGGCCGGGCGATGGCGCTAAACCAAGAGAAGTTTATTTAGATAAATTTAATCCCGCCGAGGCGGGACAAGATAAAGAAGATGAAATCTGAAAATAAAAAAAACTTAGCTGAATTTTTAAAAGAAAAAAGGCAAAGCAAAAATTTAAGCTTGGATAAATTAAGCGATCTTACCAAAATTCAGGTTTATCATTTAGAAGCGTTAGAAGCCGGACAATTTGAAAAATTACCTCCTTTGGTTTATCGGGCAGGAATCTTTAAACGTCTCGCAAAATTTTTAGATGTTGATAAAAGCGAGATTATTCGGATGTATAAGCAGGAAATTCAAACAGTTGAAACATCTTCTTATGACGGAAATATTATTAAGCCAAAAAAAAGTTCATATTTTGTTTTGACGCAAAGAAAATTAGCGATTTTTTTGGGCATTCTGTTTTTAATTTTACTTTCCGCTTATCTTTACTATCAGTTTAAATTTTTGGTTGGACCGCCAAATTTAGCGGTAGATCCTAAAGTGGACATGGTTATACAGCAGGAATCGCTTACAGTGAAAGGCAAGACCGATAGCGGCGTTTATTTGACAATTAATGGTGAAAACGTGTATGTTGCTTCAGACGGCAGTTTCTCAAAAGAGGTACAACTGACTAGCGGCATAAATGTTATTGAAGTTAAGGCAGTCAATAATTTTGAGAAGAGTACGAAAATAGTCAGGCAAATCTTTAGAGAGTAAATTACAAGTAATTTTTTTAATTTAGAATAAATTGATATGGTTAAACAAAAAGAAAAAGAGGCAAAAGTCGATGACAAAACTAAGGCATTAGATGAGGCCGTGAAAAGTTTGAAAGAAAGATTTGGCGATGGTTCAATAATGAAGCTCGGTGAAGTTTCCAAAGTTGACGTTGATGCCATTCCAACCGGTTCGCTTTCTTTGGATCTGGCGCTCGGAGTTGGCGGTATTCCCAAGGGGAGGATAATTGAAATTTATGGATCGGAATCTTCGGGAAAAACCACTTTAGCTCTACATATAATTGCTGAGGCCCAAAAGCATGGCGGTTTAGCCGCTTTTGTTGATGCCGAACATGCTTTAGACCCGGAATATGCCAAAAGAATCGGCGTTCAGGTTAATGACTTATTAATTTCTCAGCCGGATAACGGCGAACAGGCGCTTGAAATTGTTGAAAGTTTGGTGCGCTCCAATGCTTGTGATGTAATTGTTGTTGATTCGGTCGCCGCTTTAACGCCTCGGGCTGAAATTGAAGGCGAGATGGGGGATCAGCATATGGGACTTCAAGCCCGTTTGATGTCTCAAGCCTTGAGAAAATTAAATGCTATTGCCGCCAAAAGCAATACCGCGGTTATTTTTATAAATCAGTTGAGAATGAAAATTGGCGTGTTTTTTGGCAACCCCGAAACCCAACCGGGCGGCATGGCGCTTAAATTTTATTCTTCAGTGCGTCTTGATATGAGAAGGAACGCTCAAATTAAAAAAGGCGAAGATGTGGTCGGCAATAGAGTGAGGGTTAAAGTTGTTAAAAACAAAGTGGCGGCGCCGTTTAAAATCGCCGAGTTTGATATTATGTATAATGAAGGGATATCAAAAGAAGGGGATATAATAAATTGCGGCTTGAAAAATGGAATTTTGTCAAAATCCGGCACTTGGATTAATTATGAAAATCAAAAATTAGGGCAAGGGCTTGAAACCGCGCGCCAATATCTGAAAGAAAATCAGGACTTGGTTAAAAAATTAGCCCAAGAAATCTCCGCCCAAGGCGGATCCGCCTCTGGCGGAAAAAAATCCACCTCATCAAATATATAGGTGTCCGACACCTACGACACCTATTATTTGGGGGAAGCGATGGCTTATATAAGCCATATTTTGGTATATATTGTACAAACTATTGACAACTATTATTATTTGTGCTATACTTAAAATATTCAGAATTGAGTAGCGAGTTTTTGGCTGAAATGGTACGATTTTTGCACCTTAACAAAAAATAATAACAATCAAAAAAGGAGGAAGAACAATGAGAACCTATGAACCCGCTGGTGAAAACATTAGCAAGATTGTACAGGAAATGGTTGTTCTGGCCAATGAGAGCAATGAGCTGGTGGTTGCCGAGTTAGAAATTTACCGTGGTATACCTCCACGAATCAAAATCGAGGTGAACCCGGGCGACGACCCTGATTCCATAGAACAATTCTATTATATGGAATCGGACGAGTGCCGCGAAAAATGGGAGGAATCCCCTGAAGGTCAACGCGCCATCCGTCGTGAGAAAGAGATAGATAGTTGCGAGAAATGGGAAGCGTCTCCCGAATATCGAAGGCAACGCGCCATTCGCGAAGGTTGCCGTTGATATAACTTATCTTGTACTATCTCGTACCAGGCGACAAACCCAAACAGAATCTAGTTCTGCTTGGGTTTTTTTAATTTCTGAATCTAAAATTTCATAAAAGAATTTGCCGCCCAATCAGAAAATTTTTCATATCTAAAATTTTGACGCAAAAGTTTCCTATAGGATATATTTGCGTCAGACGAACGCAATTGTTGCCTATAGGCAACAATTGCGTTCAAGAGATAAAAAAACAAAAAGTGTCAGTTTAAGACCGATCGGTTGAATACTGACACTTTTTATTACCTTGTGGAAAATGGCAATAAGGCCATGAAACGGGCGCGCTTGATGGCCATTGCCAAGCGGCGCTGATGTTTGGCGCAAAGATGACTTCGTTTTCTGGGCATAATTTTTGCTTGGGCAGAAATAAAATGGCGCAATGTATCCGCGTTTTTGTAATCAACTTCTTTTACATTTTGGGCGCAGAAATAACAAACCCTTTTTTGATTTTTTGGGTCCATATTAAAACGGTATATTTTCCACTTTAATTTCCTCATCTTCTTTGGGAGTTTCGTTAGGAGTTTCGCTAATATCTTCTAGTTGTACTTCCGGTAAGACCTCGGGTTTGGGAGTATTTTGAGGCGGTGTTTGGGGCGGATTTGGGTATGAAGCGAACCGCGGGCCAAGTTGCATATTTTCGGCTATAATTTCGGTACGATTTCTTTTTTGGCCGCTCTGGTCCTGCCAGGTGCGGGTGTTTAACCTACCTTCAATGAAAACGAGACGGCCTTTGGCTAAATATTGATGAGCAATTTCAGCCAGTCGGCCCCATAAAACAACATTATGAAATTCGGTTTGATTTTGTTTAACGCCCGACCGATCCGTCCACATTCGATTGGTGGCAACGCCAAAACTAGCCACATTTTGGCCGCTTGGCGTTTGTCGCAGCTCCGGATCGCGCGTTAGGTTGCCTAATACAAAAACTTTATTTAAATTCATATTTTTTATTTTTTATCCTTTAAGAATACTTTCTAATTTTTGGTCGAAACTTTGTGTCGGCGCCGATGTTTTCGCCGGCTGTTGGGCAATTATTGGGCTCGGTTTTGGCTTTATAATTTTACTTAATATTAAAAATCTTAGAATTTTTTTGTAGAAAGCGAGGTTTTTTTTGATCTTATCAAGCCCGTCTTTATCAGTATTAAAATAAACAATTCCAAAATAGGCCTGGTTTTGTTTTTTAACCGGATAAGATAGTCGTTTTTTCTCTGGAGGATTCGTTTGGACTATATCGCCGCCGTTTTCAGTAATTATATTTTTTAATTCTATAGCCTCAGAATCAATTTTGTCTTCAGGAATATCGGGCGTTAAAAGATACGACATCTCATATTCCTTTTTGTTTTCCGCTTCAGACATTGCCCACAACCTATCACAATAGAGCGGCAACTGTCAAATATCAAAAAGGAGTTGAAAAATTTATGGACGGTCGCCATTAGGTTGTGTCCAAACGAACACTATCGTGGGAATCGCCGCGCAAGTGTCGGCGATAATCGCCAGATAGAGCGCGTACTGGGCCAACTCCTTTCTTTCATGAACTCCCAACCACAGGCCAAGAGACAACAGGCTAAATACGAGACAGGCAACCTCAACTCGGTTTGGTTTCGTCCACTCACTACGCCGTCGCAAGACGAGAATGGTAATGAGGAGTGGGTTGGTAAACCCGAATACTGCTGGCCAGACGTTTGCCTCGGCACCTGAACTCTTATAGGTAAGCAATAACACGAGAGCGATTAGCGTCCAGAGCGACCAGCTCGTCAGATTCGGCTGGAACCTTGCTCAGGTAGGTTCTGATGCTGTAGGGGATGACGCTTGCCACTACCAGCAGCCCAGAAACCAAGCCAATCGTTTCTGCACTCAAGCTACACCTCCTTGCGCCGTTTGGTGCTTTTATCATGCGGTAAACTCAAAGGACAAGACCAAACTCCTGATTATATACTAACATTATTGAAGTAAAAAGTCAAATTTTAGTAGCGTCATAATAATATAATGATTTAGCTATAGCTAAATCATTATACAAATATACACCAAATACATATCAAATATATACGTTTTATAATTCAAAATATCTCTTCAATTTAATTTCGTGATGTTTTAAATCGTCGGTAACGACAATATCAACGTTGAAGGGGATATTGAAAATTTCTCTTAAAAATCTAATTTCGTCATCACATGGATAAGGCGTAACCCAAACACTATCCTGCAATCTCAAAAAATCTAATTCTTTGAGTTTATATCTCAAAGCCTCTCTGGCTTTCTTGTGTTTTTCAGGAATATCAAACATTACCAATCGCCATTTGCCATCCCATTTGTTTGGCCTGTTTAATATCATATTATCAATATCAAACTTTTTTAAATATTTTTTACCATTGTTAGTGATCTTTACAGTTATTACGTCGTTCTCATCTTTAATATATTCAATTAAACCGCGCCTTTTTAAATAATAGGCACTGGCTCTAATTTGTTTTATTTTATATTTTAAAAATTTTAAAAGACTTTTTGCTACTTTAGGACCGCCGATTGGCGATAACATAGCCAAAGTTAAAATACCACCCAGTGCCAGATATTTTAGTATATTTTTGGAAATCTCATTTTTCATACAAACTTTTGTAATCCATATTATAGAATTTATAGAATCTTTTTGCTATAGCAAAATCATTATACAAAATTAATTAAAATTTTTATATCCTATATCTTATATCTTAAATTCAATTACATCGCCGTCCTCAACAATATAGTCCTTACCTTCGGTTTGCAAAAGTCCTTTTTGGCGAGCATTAGACCAAGAATTGCATTCTAACAACTTTTGCCAATTTATGACTTCGGCTTTAATGAATTTTTCTTCAAAATCGGTGTGAATTGCTGAACCGGCTTGCGGCGCAGTCCAGCCTGCTTTAATCGTCCAGCCGCGCGTTTCATCTTCTCCAGTTGTAAAATAAGTAATAAGGCCCAATAAATCATATGCTGCTTTTATTAAATTAGGCAGGTGGGAACTTTGCTCAAATTCTTTAGCTTCGTCTTCGTTTATTTCTGCAATTTCGGATTCAAATTGCAAATCAAGCGCGATGCTTTTTATTTTATGATTTTCATAACCAAGCTGTTTATTTTTATCGGCGTTATCCGAAATATTAAACACAAATAATAAAGGTTTTAAGGTTAGAAGATGCAAATCTTTTATTAATCCAAGCTCGTCATCGGATAGATTGGCTTTTATAGCCAAATCGCTGGCTTCCAGAACAGTTTTTACCTTTTCTAAGATCATTTTTTCCTCTTGGGCATATTTTCTGCCACTTTTTAAATCTTTTTCAATTTTAGAAAGATGTTTATTTAATGTTTGTAAATCAGCCATAACCAGTTCAAGTTGAATGGTTTCAATGTCGCGCGATGGGCTGACATTGCCTTCCACGTGAATAATATTAGGGTCTTCAAAATCTCTTACCACTTCAACTATGGCATCAACTTCTCTAATATACGCCAAGAATTGATTACCTAATCCGGCGCCTTGATGGGCGCCTTTAACCAAACCGGCGATATCAACAAATTCAATTGCCACCGGAATAATTTTTTTTGATTTTGATATTTCAGCAAGTTTATCAAGACGTTCATCAGGAACCTTAACGATTCCAATATTTGGGTCAATTGTGGCAAAAGGAAAATTAGCCACGTTAACTTTTTCGCGAGTTAGGGCCTTAAAAAGTGTTGATTTGCCCACGTTCGGCAGTCCGACGATTCCTATTTTGAGATTCATATTGTATAATTTATAATAAGATTATGTTTGTTAATCCGTCAATTTTTAGGGCCTATGATATTCGCGGGATTTATCCCGATGAACTTAATGAAAAAACGGCTTATCAAATCGGCCGGGCTTTTGCTGTTTATCTTAAAGAAAATGAGGTTAAAAATCCGGAAAAGGTGGTTGTCGGATATGATGCCCGGGTCTCATCGCCCGTTTTAAAAAGGTCGTTTATAGAAGGCGTCAGGGATGAAGACATTGATATCTGGGACATTGGCCTGGCCACGGTTGATATGGTTTATTTTGCTTCAGGCCATTTTAATCTTCCGGCCGCTATGATAACCGCTTCTCACAATCCGGAAGATTGGAACGGTTTTAAACTAATAAAAAGCGGCGTGGAATTTTTTAATATTCAGGATTTGGAAAGAATAATTAGCGAAGAAAAAGGTACTTCCTTACAGGGGAAAGGCGGGATTATAGAAGGGGACATTAAGAACGATTATTTAAAACATATTTTAAGTTTTATTGATATAGGCGCGATAAGACCGATGCGGATTGCTTTCAATGCCAGCCCCGGCGCTGTCGGCTCGATTCTTAAATTAATTCTTGAAAAACTGCCGCTGGAAATAAATGCCGACCATTACCATTTTGGCTGCGCTTTTGATAGTGACGGCGACCGCATTGTTTTTGTTGATGAAATGGGGGCGACAGTGAACCCATCAATCATTGGCGCTTTAATGGCAAGATATTTTTTGAAGCGAAATCCTTATGGTAAAGTCGTTTATGGCGCAACCGTGAGTAAAATCGTTCCCGATGTGATTAATATGTATAATGGTGAGGCGATTCGCGAAAGAGTGGGGCATACTATTATAAAAGAACGCATGAAAGAAGTTGATGGCGTTTTGGGCATTGAAGCTACCGGCCATTATTATTTTAAGAAAAATTTTTATGCGGATTCTGGCATTATCAGTTTTTTGGTGATGCTTAATATTTTGAGCAGCGAGAAAAAAAGTTTGTCGGTTTTAGTTTCAGAACTTTCTAAATACGTTTCTATTCCTGAAATAAATTTTAAAATAACTAATCCGCAGGAGTTTATTAAAAAAATAGCCCAAAATTTTGAGGGCTATGATATTGATTGGCTTGATGGCTTAACCGTGAGAACTTCTGACTTTTGGCTAAATCTAAGGCCGTCAAATACAGAGCCGCTGGTTCGTCTCAACATTGAGGCCAAAAACGAGTTAATCTTGAACAGGGTAAAAGACGATTTAGTATCAACAATCCGTCCTTTTCTTAAATAACAAAAATAGCGTGTTTGTTATAAATGCTATAGCGCGCATAACAAACTCGAAGGATTTTATATAATCAGACCGATTTTTTCTTTGACTTCTCGTAATGTCGCTTCTGCTATCGCAGAGGCCTTTTTATTTCCATCTTCCAAAACTTTTTTGACATATTCCGGATTTTTGGAAAGCTCAGCGCGTTTTTCGCGATAATCAGCAAAGTAGTTGCCAATAAGCTTAGCTAAGGCCGGTTTGAATTCGGCGTATTTTAACGCCCCATCTTCGTGGGCTTTTTTATAAATCGCGTATTCAGTTTTTTCCTCTTTTGTTTCTGCCAGGGCGTTAAAGATTGAGAGCAAGTTATTGCCGCCTGCCTGCGCAGACGAGCCGCCGGTATCACTAACAGCAGATTTTATTTTTTCTTTAATAATTTCCGGCGAATCCGTAAGAGCGATAAATGATTTATCTCCGCCGGATTTAGACATTTTTTTAGTTGGGTCAGTTAAGCTCATAATTTTTGGAGTTTCGGTTAAAATTGATTTTGGCTCAAGGAAAGTCTTGCCGAATTTATCATTGAAACGGCGGGCAATTTCACGAGTTAATTCAAGGTGTTGGACTTGGTCTTCGCCAACAGGCACGGCTTCAGCTTTGTAAATCAAAATATCAGCTGCCATCAAAACCGGGTAATCAAAAAGTCCGACATTTATATTATGTTTTTGCTCTTTTACTTTGTCTTTGAATTGAGTCATCCGCTCCAGTTCCGGTATTTTTACCATTGTGTTAAAAATCCAGGCAAGTTCGGTATGGAAAGGGATTTGCGATTGTTGGAAGATTATTGATTTTTTTGGGCTTAATCCTAAAGCTAATAAATCGGTTGCTAAATCGAAAATTTCTTTGGATTTTTGTTTCGGGTCATAATCTTCCGTAATAGAGTGATAATCGGCAAGAAAAAAGAAACATTCGTTTTTTGGGTCGCTCTGAAGTCCGACCCAATTTTTTATGGCTCCCAAGTAATTGCCGATATGTAATTTACCTGAAGGTTGTATTCCTGAAATAATTTTTGTCATATTTTAATTTTATTATATTTCAACAATCACAGGCAAGATCATTGGCCGGCGTTGGGTTTTAGAATACAAAAATTTGCCGATTTTATCTCTTAAACTATTTCTGACGTAAGACCAATTAATTTCAGTCCCCGGAATAACCGTTTTTGCGATGGTTTCTTTTATTTTTTTGCGGGTTTGCCTTAATAAATCTTTGGACTCTTTCATATAGATAAAACCTCGGGAAATAATATCCGGCTCGCCTTTAACTTTTCCGGTTTGGCTGTCAACAACGGCAATGATGACAAACATGCCGTCGGCCGACATTAACTGCCGGTCGCGCAAAACCACATTGCTGACATCGCCAACACCGAGACCATCAACCATCACGATGTTTGATTCAACAAAATCTTTGGTGACTATAATCTTATCGGGTGTTACTTCAACAACTTGGCCGTTTTCCGCCAAAGCAATATTTTCTTTTGGCATCTTTAAAACCTCTTCTCCAAGTTCGGCATGCCGCGCCAGCATTGAAAGGTAACCGTGGGTCGGCATTAAAAACTTGGGGCGGAGTAATCTTAACATTTCTCTTAAATCTTCCCGTTCGCCGTGGCCCGAAGCATGGATATCCATCATTTTATAATGAAATACATGGGTGCCTCGCTTATAAAGGTTATCTTTAAGAGCTTGGACCGAACGTTCGTTGCCGGGTACAACCGACGAGGAGAAAATAACCGTGTCGCCCTTTTTGAGCTGAACTTCTTTGTGTTCGCCATTAGCGTAGCGCATTAGGAAAGCGTTGCTTTCGCCTTGAGCGCCGGTGCCGATAACCGTGAGTTTATCATCGGAGTAGTGGTGCATATCCTTGGCTTCTATTAAAGTATGTTTTTCCGCTTTGATATAACCTAGTTCTTTGGAGATTTCCACATTGCTTTTCATTGTGTAACCTTGGATTACTACTTTACGATTATAGGCCTCGGACAAAGTGATAAGCTGCTGGATGCGGTTTAAAAGAGAACCGAAAGTGGTGGCAACAATTCTTCCTTTGGCTTGTTTGAAAATTATTTCCAGATTTTCCTTGATAGTTTGCTCCGAGATAGAATGACCCTCTTCTTCGGCGCCGGTTGAATCTTCTAAGAGCAGTAAAATACCTTCATCGCCGAATCTTTTGAGCTGTTCCAAATCGGTCGGCCTATCATTAACCGGATGCGGGTCAAACTTAAAATCAGATGTGTATATAATTGCGCCGATTGGTGTTTTAATTTTTATAGCGTAATCGTCAGGTATATTGTGATTGACATGAAAAAACCCCACTTCAAATGGAGCAACTTTTATTACTTCATCTTCTTTTATGGATTTCAAATTAAGTTTAGGCGAATTGGGAAAATCGGTCTGGCGCTTTTTAATAATAGCGGCAGTTAAAGGCGAAGCGAAAAGAGGCGGGTTGCCGATTTTTCCGATAAGATAGGGGACGGCGCCAATATGGTCATAATGGCCGTGAGTGAAAAAGACGCCGAGGATTTTATTTTTTTTATCTTCCAGATATTTAGTATTTGGGACGGTAAAATCAATACCGGGCATATCTAATTCAGGAAATCCCAACCCCATATCAATAATGATAATTTTATCTTCATACTCTAAAATGGTCATATTCCGGCCAACTTCTCCCAACCCTCCCAAGGGGATAATTTTTAATTTTGAAGTTATTTTCATTTTATTAATTTAGTTTCTTATTCCAAAATATTGCCTCAACTTTTCTGACGGGCTTATTTCTTTTTATTCCGTAAGTCCAGTGGTGAATTACTGGTTGCCCTTTTCTAAAACTACTTGTGCTAATTGCTTTATTGTTGCCAATGTAAAATCCGATATGTTTGTGAAAATTTTTATTTCCAAAATCTATTTTTTCCCACACAATAACGCTTCCAATTTTGGGCTTTTTAATTTTCTTCCAGCCCGACTGTTCTAAATCTCTTGCAGTTCCGTCTACTGTTCCGTGCGGTGGATATTTTATCAGCCCAAACAATGGGAAAAGAGCTAAGATTGAAGAAACAAAAAAAGCGCAAGAAACTTTTCCATTTTTTAAAATATCTTTCTTTTTGCCGTTGACTTTAGCGTAAGAATTGCGGAACATCTTTGAACCCACGCTGTTTTTGATAACAGCAATATAGGTATCAAGTAAAATGGGAATTACTTTCTGTTTTTTCATTTACAAACGATTAAATTCCTCTACAGACAATTTCATTTCTTTAATGAGTTTGTGCAATAGATCCTTGGGGATATTATGGGAATGTTTGTGAGGGAGCGGGATGGTTATTCCCTTTGTGAGATGAAAATAAATAGTGTGTTTACTTTTTCTTATGGGTATGTAGCCGGCGCGATGTAATTTTCTTACAAATTCATCATAGCTTAACAATTTAAGCTTTGCCATAAGAGGGGATTTTGACAAAAGAAAACTTCTTTACCACTTCTGGTTTTATTGTCTCTTTAGGAAGTTCTCTGTGAAATTCATAAATTACCTCAAGACATTCTTTAATAGCAGAGCAGATATTTTTATATGCTTCTTTGAGTGTTTTTCCATAAACAACACAGCCGGGAATCGCTGGTACTGAAGCAATGTAACCCCTCTTTTCGTCTCTTTCATATATTATGTAATATTGATTAGTCAATTTTTTCATAATTATATTATATCGCAATTTCTTAATCAGTCAATTTCTTGGTGGTGCTCTATTCTTAAAATAGTTCGAACATTTTTCGCCGCCGCAGGCGGCGAAAGCAAGCCCCCCAAAATTTGAGCGGCTTCGCCGCATTCTTTAACAATTTAGTTTTTCTTTGGAAGCAAATTTAATCCTCCGAAAATTCTACTGCACAAGCAAAAGAAAAATTTGATGTGGCACCCATTCCTAC
>Ga0210017_1002276_pt1 | contig 16431 bp, 20 predicted proteins | sample CryGeyCG2014_020_FD_183966 | JGI IMG/M metagenome (GOLD analysis project Ga0210017, IMG submission 183966) | Groundwater microbial communities from aquifer - Crystal Geyser CG08_land_8/20/14_0.20 (SPAdes) (version 2) | ecosystem: Environmental > Aquatic > Deep subsurface > Groundwater | place... | reverse complement strand
CTGAGCATCTTTTCAACAGCGATTGTGTTGGAATTGTCCAGGGCAATGTAAAAATTTCCTGAGGACGGTATCAGAGGGACTGCCTTTAAATTGCCATCGCCATTTTCAATCCTGAATGACCTTGTCACATTGTAATGCCCCCTCTTTCCCAAGCGCGGGGATGCCTCAATGCTCAGCACCTGATAAATCAGAGGGGCGCATGCAATTATGCTGTTCCTTATCTTGAGGCCGTTCTCTTCAAACTTGTACTGCATACTGCTTCCTTCGTAATTCTTCTGCAAGGAATTGTAATAAACGCATTCGGAATATTTGCCAAATTTTATGGACAGAAAATTTGCGAGGTTCTCTTTGCTCTCTTCTTTTTTAGCAGCATCAGCAGAAGCACTGTCTCCTTCGCCAAGAATTATCCTCTCAAGTTCTCCTATGGATATCCTATTTTGATGAGGACTTGTTTCATTTCCATTCTTGCTTTCTTTCAATCTGCTTTCCCCAAATTCTATCCCTTTTATCTCGCCGCTCATATTACCCACTTTTGAATAATCTGTGAATATTTTCAGTTCAGAATTACACACTCTTTTATAAGGATTTATATCCTTTCATAAACAATAGAAAAAATGCTGCTTATTCGCCAAAGACCTCTGCCTGGAATGAGAAAATCTCACACCTTGGATTCCTCCATGTGCCTGGAGGAAGCCCTGCCTTCTCGCAAAGCCCGTTGAGAAACTGCTCTGCATTCCAGCCCTGCTCAGGCGCAACCTGAGGCAGGAGAAGCCCTGAAAATCCCCTATACCTGATGATAAGCCCATCCCTTCCAATCTTTATCTCCCTGAAATAATCATTTGGATTGCTCACCTCGATGAGCTTCGGCACAGTGAGCACTGAGATTTCTATCTTGATGTCCTTCATCTCTTCCTCTATCACCTGCGGAAATCTCGGGTCGTCGAATGCTGCTGCAATTGCTGCCTTGAAAATCGCCTGCCAGAGCGGAAGCACTGGTTCTGGATAGCCGATGCAGCCCCTCAATTCACCCATTTCCTTCAGCGTCACAAAAGCGCCTTGCGCATTGGAGAATTTCTTCATGAGCGAAGGGTCCACCTTGAAGTCCTGCCTTAAAAGGGATTTATCTATTGCATCCCTCGCCAGCGCCAGCATCTTTTTCCTGTCTTCAGAACTTATCATTTTAGAACGAGAAATACTATCTAAGATAAAAACTTAACCTGCCTATCTAAACTTTTTGAGTTCTTCTGCAAAAGCGGCGTTGACTTTCTTCAGGCGCTTCGCGGCATCAACAAGCACCTTTCTGGGCGACTTCTTGCCGTCGGTTTCGACAATAAATTCGGGAATTCCTATTAGCGGATGATTTATCCTGTATGCAGCTATCTTCACATGCTCATCATTCCAGAGCTCCTCCCTCAGCGCATTGCAGAGGGTGTGCCCCTCGCCTGAAATCTCAAACCTGAGCTTCTTGTCATTCTCCTCGAGGACCTTTATCTCCATGGAAAACACCTTCTCGCTAAATTCTCTTTATCTCTCCCTAAATGGAAACTTGGCTAATTTATAAAGGTTATGGTTGGGTTATCAGACGCACAGCAGGCATTTATCCAAAAATTAAAGAACAAAACTACTTTCCCAAACAGCATGAAAGCAAAATACATCTTATTCGCAGTTCTGATAATACTCATCTCACTTGCAATTGCGAGGAGCATCCTCCCGAGGCAGATTGATGATGTGAGGCCCAACAGGCTCTGCGAGGATGATTTAGTTAATAGCAGCAGCGTGCTTATGGTGATACCCATATTTGAAAACCGCTCTATTGCAGAAAATATGAGCTGGTGCGAGCAAATTCTCATGCTGAACAAGACTCTCGGAATGCACGGGGTTTACCACACAAAAAAAGAATTTTCAGAGGTTAGAGACGAGAATTATGTTAAAACAGGCATGGAAGAATTTAGGAAATGCTTCGGTTTCTATCCTTCTGTTTTTGAAGCCCCCCAATTATCTCTCTCCAATGAAAATGAGAAGCTGTTGAAATCACTCAATTTTACAATATTGCACCGCTTCCATTATCTAACACACAAGGTGTATCATTGCACTGATTACGAGAAAAAATCCTGGCTTATGTTATTGAATACTTTAAACAAAATTATATGAGAAAAATCATTTAATCACTGCAGTAGCAGGTGCACTTGTTGCAGGGCGGGTCGCCGGCGAGAACAAAATCCACCTTCTGAAGAGTCATCTTCAGCGACAGGCAGTCAGAGAAGCAGTGCTGCCTGCAGGCATCCTCGTCCTTTATTGCGTAGATATAGCCGCCCGGCACAGGCCCGCACACATCCTTCTCCTCGTAGGTAACCGCCTTCTTTGTGCATCCCAACGACAGAATAACTAAAACTGCAAGCGAGATGAATGCCGCAGCAAAGAAGAGCTCCTTTTTCATATTCATGCAAGAAACCTTCATTTATTATAAAGTTTGCCGTTCTTGAAAATTAGATTTCCTCACTTTTTATGCAGAAAAGCGGCAAAACTCCAATCTTCAGATTGGAGATAAGCCGCTTTTAGCACAAAGAAATGTATTACATTTCTTGTGCAAGAAAACCTTGAGGTTTTCTTTGCATCCTAAAAATCCGCGATTAAGAGAGCGTCCGGTCAAACTCCGGACTTTAGTCCGGAGTAGGACGCTCTCAGCGGATTTTTATGATAATAATCCACAAAAAAATCCTACATTCCATAGTGCCTAAAGGGGAATTTCTTTTCACAAAGACAAAATCTTGCCTAAGATCCCTTCTTTGTTCATAAAAGCGCTCAGTAAGGTTTCTGTTTCCTCTTTTTTCTTCCTTCCAGCTGTTTTTTCCAAAAATCGCGATTTTTTCGCAATTTTTCGATTTTTTTCGTTTTTTCAGATTTCTGCTTTTCCTGCATGCCTTCCAGCTGTTCTCCAGTTCCTGGCTTTCCCTCACTTTTCAAGAACAAAAGCCAAAATATCGCCTTTTCCCCTGCCTTGCCAGCAGCCCATTTCTAATTCTTTTCCAAAAGTAAAATTCTGTTACCTAAAATGAAATAATTCATTTATTTACTCTAGAGTAAATAATCTAATTAACATTTTTGAAATGATAAAAATGTATCAAAAACGCTTAAAACTTTTAATTAATAATTAAAATATTTTAATAATAAAATGATAGTACATTTTAATTAATTATTAAAATATTTAATTAAATAGAAATCATATGGAAAATATGATAAAAGTGATTTCCGACGAGAGAATGTCATTTCAGCTGACTATTTCAGCAGATCCAGCGGGCTTTTGACCTTCATCAGCTCTGCGTTGCTGATGCTTGTGTAAATCTGAGTTGTCTGAAGGTTCGCATGCCCCAGAAGCTCCTGAATTTTTCTGATGTCTGTGCCTGCTTCAAGCAAATGCGTGGCAAAACTGTGCCTTAAAGTGTGAGGGCTGACCTTCTTCTTGATGCCGGCAAGCCTTGCGCACCTCTTCACTATTCCCTGGATATTCCTTGCAGAGAGCATATTCCCTTCTTTTCCCTCGAAAAGCCATTCCTTTGGCTTCTTCTTGTAGATATAATGCTTTAAGTCCCTGACAAGCTTGTCAGAGACGAGAAACATTCTGTCTTTCCCACCTTTTCCGTTCCTCACCCAGCCCATTTTCTCAGGTGCTTCTATGTCATTTATCCTTAGGGCAGAGCACTCTGAGACGCGCAAGCCAGATGAGTAAAGGAGCTCTATTATGAGCATGCTCTTCTCTGTAGGAGCCTTCTCAATCATTGCCCTCACTTCATCTTTTGAGAGCACAACAGGAAGCTTTTTTTTCAGCTTTGGCGTCGGGAAATCAACTATTCCGCGGTGAAGGATTGTATCATAGTAGAACTTAAGCGCTGCCTTGGAAAGGCTGATTGTGGCAGTGGATTTTCCTCCTGAGATGAGCATCGAGAGATAGCCCTTGATGTCGTCCTCATCAATCTCCTGAGGCTGCTTCCTGGCCGAGAGCAGGAACTTCTTGTTCTGAAATAAATAGGTCTTCACTGTCTGTGCGCTGAAGCCACGGAGCTTCAGTTCTGCTTCAAGCTTTGAAAACCCAAAATCCTGCTGCCGGCTGTTTTCCCCTGCCATTTTTCCTCAAAAAATCATCGTATTCGTATAATATACCTTATACGAACTTATATATATAAATCTTTCGCTTTTGGCTTAGTATGCCTGCTTTTGATGCAAAAAGATGGGGCTGCCCCTGCAAAAGCCTGTAAAAAAGCATTACAGAAATTCCGGGTTGAAAACATCAAAAAAGAAAAATAAAACCCTTTCAAAGCCGCGCCTTTACGCGTAAATCTCCCTTTCTGCCTCAAGAACCCTTATCCTTGACTCAAGCGCATTTATCCTTTCCTTCATGTTGCGCTGGTTCTCGTCCAGGAAGAGTATCCAGTCAGACACGCTGTTCTTGAAGTTCTCAAGGTCAATCTTTGCAAGAGCAAATGAGACCTTTACCTTCCTTTCAAATTTTTCGGCATTCATGTTGATTACCCCCAACCCCGTTTTATTCGACAAAATAAAATATTAATCACTTTATAGTAATTATAATAAGCATGAAGTTTAAATACTTTTCCATAATTTATATGATTGTAATTTTTAATTATTTATCAAATAATTTAATCATTTTTAATGTATTCTTAAAAATCTATTTTATAATAATCCTGTCATAAGAAAATTAATAGAAAGAGTATTTCTAATAAATCATGCTGAAAAGAAATCTTTCTAAAGATTATTTTGTACAACAACAATTATTTTTCTGAAAAAGCTGAATTCAGGGGCAAAAGACGGAAAAAGGCGGAAAAAGAAGGTACTTTAAAAAATTCTCCCTCGGAAAAAGAAAAAATAGTGCAGGAGCCATAAGCTTTCTTAGGTGCAAACAAATTTTCCATTGGGCACAAAGACAGGGTCTTGTGCAAGGACAAGGTCCTGCACTAAAAATGCTTTGCATTTTTATGTGCCAAAAGCGCTTTGCGCTTTTAGGCACTATGTAATAATATGTGTTTTTCAGCAAAAAAGTGAGTGATTGAATGCTGATTAGAAAATGTTCATTCCTGCAGTTATGCATTGAAGTTATGCATTCGCCGCTTTTCAATTCTGTTTTGCAGAGGGAAAATTCAGAAAGATTTAAATATGGATAGGAAATCCTTTTTTTGAGCAGATGCTCTAATAACACGCATACCAGCGACGGAGGGATTTGATTTGGGCAGGATAAAGATAAACATGGTCAAGAGAGTTAGCAACGAATTGATTGAGAAGGACAGGCAGTCCCTCTCCACTGACTTTTCAGCGAACAAGGCAATTGTTTCCTCGAAAATAAATGTTCCTTCAAAAAAAATCAGGAACGTAATAGCCGGCTACGTAAGCAGGGTAATGAAAAGGAAGGCTGAGTAAGGGCTTTCGCTCTCAGTCACAGCAGCAGAATGTAACAAAAATTCGGCAGGCGAATTTTTGAACTTCAAAAAGCCTTCGGCTTATTTGAAGTAATAAGCATTGTGGGGGGTTTTGGAAATGACAGCAGACAACTCAGTTTTTGTCGGGAACAAGCCGTTTATGAACTATGTGACAGCAGTGGTGATGCAGTTTACCACAAAGAACGCAGAGGACATAACCATAAAGGCGAGGGGAAAGTTCATCAGCAGGGCAGTTGACATAGCGCAGGTTGCATGCGAAAGGTTCCTCCTGGGCCAGGCAAAGGTGGGCGACATAAAGATAGCGAGCGAGGAGTTCAAGAACAATGAAGGCAAGGACGTCAGGGTCTCCTCAATAGAGATAAAGCTTACCCGAAAATAGGCAAGCCCTATTTTTTTGATTTCTTGTATTGAATAGCTATTTTAAGTAGCCAAAGTGATAGAAACCCACAATCTGTCGAGAGAATGTCTGCTGATAGAATATTTTTACCATTACAAAGTTACTAAAATAAAAAGATTTATGCAGAAAAGCGGCAAAACTCCAATCTTCAGATTGGAGATAAGCCGCTTTTAGCACAAAGAAATGTATTACATTTCTTGTGCAAGAAAACCTTGAGGTTTTCTTTGCATCCTAAAAATCCGCGATTAAGAGAGCGTCCGGTCAAACTCCGGACTTTAGTCCGGAGTAGGACGCTCTCAGCGGATTTTTATGATGATACTCTTTTCAGAGGCTATATGAAAAACAACAATCTTGAGGAAATATTGAATAGGAAAGACATTCCTGCTGATACAAAAGCAGCCATACAGTCAAAATTCCAGCAATTAGAATTTCTTGCTTTGCACGACTCAATGACAGGGCTCTACAACAGAAATTATTATGACAATGAGATAACAAAACTTGAAAAGGACAGAGCAGAATATCCTGTAACTGCGATAATTCTGGATATAGACAACCTGAAGCAAATAAATGACAAATATGAGCATGGCGCAGGAGACCTTGTGATAAAAAATGTTGGAGAAGCCATAAAACATAATTTCAGGGAGACAGACCTCGTTGCCAGAATAGGCGGAGACGAATTCGCAGTGGTTCTCCCTAAAGTTGAGAAGTATGATGCTGTTGAAAACAAGATAAAAAAGATTGAACAAGAGATAACAAAATATGAGATAAATACTAATCTAAAATTAAGCATTTCTGTTGGAACAGCAACAGGTTCTAACAAGCAGATTACTAATGTTATAAAACAGGCTGACAGCCGAATGTACGAAAACAAAAGAGCGCATAAACAAGCCAATCCTTAATCAGCATTACCTTTCAACAGGCAAAGTGATTTGAATGAAAAGTTTGCGGAATAGAATCGGGGAAATTGGGATTGTGATACTTGTGGAAGCAGGAATAATTGCAGGCGGCTTATTAGTGACAAGGATATATAACAACATACTTAACAACAAAACGATAAACACGCCTGCCTACAGTCTGGTGTCTTATGCAACCGGCTTGTCAGGGCATGTGGAGTATGTGAAGTTTTCTGAAGGCTCCCAGGAAGTCAAGGAATACCCGAGCCTGGGGCACGGCATGATAGGCTCAAAGCTTTATGAAGATTTCAATGGAGATGGCCTGGTTGACAGAATAAGGGAAAACGGAGCTGCGTGGAAAGAATATCGCATCACCAGACTATTGGTAAGAAACTATGACTACAATGAAAATAGTGAAATATTTGATAAGGCAGACAAGGAATTGCAAGAGCTGATGCAAAAATATTCCAAATAAAACTTTTTTAATTATTTCTGAATTCTAAAGAAAAGTTTATAATGGGGTGCACTTAACAACAAGGGAAGGGCCAGTAGCATAACCTGGACAGTGCATCCGGCTTCGGACAAGCTTTTACTTTTTAGCAAAAACTTGAAAGATACCGGAGTATCGGGGTTCAAATCCTCGCTGGCTCGCTCAAATCCTTTTTAATCACATACCTGCACTTATTCCCTTAATATTTTCTCCATACCATACCTTCTTGCTGTGTCAGACCTTTTACTGCATATCGCATAGCCGAGCCGCTTGTAGAATTCTATTGCACCTGTGTTATCTGCAAGCACATTCAGAGTTATCTTCTTTACCCCCTGAATTTTCATGCACGCCTGCTCAAAGTCAGAATATATTATCGCCCCGATGTGCCTGTCCCTGTAGTCCGGGTCGACCATGAACCTGTGCAGTGCGATAGAATCCTCTCTCAGCGAGGCGATCAGGAATCCCACTGGTTTCTCTCCTATCGAGGCATATCTGCTTAGTTCCCATTTCATCGGCACGTCCATCATAAAATTATCAGGCAGCCATGTTTCAGAATAGTCCCTTTCTATGTTCACTATAGCATCCAGATTCTCAGACATGAATTGCTTTGAAAGTACATAAACCTTTACAGCATCTTCAATTTTGTCCATTTTTCCACCCAGCATATTCCTCTGCTCTCCTGTAAACCTCTGAGAGGTAATTGTTACGAGAGTTATCACTTACCATTTTACATTAAATTGACTGCCAAAAGCAAAGATGCCAGCCCCCGATAAATTTATTAAGAGAACTTATTTATAATCCTTTTGGTGAGTGACACTATTTTATTGTAACAACATAATGACGAATAGGATGCTTTCTTTCCAGCTTTTTCTTCTTATGCCTCAAAAGAAAACCTTTTATTATAAGCGAATAAACTTTAAGTAAAATGATTTCAAAATCAAAAGCAGACTCCCAATTTGACATAATCCTGATTACCGGTGAGGCCTATGACGACCATCCCCTCTCGCCCGCTGGAATAATTGCAAGAGTGCTTGACGCAAGGGGGTATTCTGTCGGGATAATTGAGAAGCCGGAGAAAAAAGAGGACTTCACACATCTGGGAAGCCCGAAATTGTTTTTTGCAGTTACCTCGGGCTCAATTGACTCAATGCTCAACAATTATACGCCTCTCAAAAAGAGAAGGGCTGAGGATGTCCACAGCAAAACCTCTCTCATGCCAGACAGGGCAGTCATTGTTTACTGCAACAGAATACGGGAATATTTCAGGGGCGCAAAGATTGTGATTGGCGGGATTGAGGCATCGCTGAGAAGATTCGCCCACTATGACTACTGGGACAATAAAGTTAGGAGAAGCATCCTGCTTGACTCAAGGGCAGACATACTTGTGTATGGAAACGGGGAAAAGCAGATAATTGAGATTGCAGAGAGGATTAAGCGAGGAGCAGCCCTTAAGGGAATCCTGGGAACATGCATACTCTCAAAGGAAATTCCTCCCGGCTTTATTGAGCTCCCAACCTTCACGGAAGCACTTGATTCAAAGGAGAAATTCTGCGAGATGCAGGTGAAATTCTCAAACTACAGAAACCTCTGCCAGAAATACGAAAACAGCCATGTGCTCCAGTACAAATTTCCGGAATACACCACCGAGGATTTGGACTGGATTTATTCCCTTCCATACTCAAGAAAGCTTTCTCCGAATTCACTCCTGAACCTCGCCCAGTTCTCTGTTGTAACCCATCGCGGCTGCATAGGGAACTGCAATTTCTGCTCAATCGCGCTTCACCAGGGGACAAAAATAATCTCAAGAAGCGAGGAAAGCATACTTTCTGAGATAAAGAGGATAACCAAGCACCCTGACTTTAAGGGCTACATTGACGACCTGGGAGGGCCATCTGCAAACATGTATGGATTGGACTTTGAAAGCAAAAGCGGAGATTCTTCCTCGGACAGGATTGAATCCAGCCATAAGAGGATAATCAGACTCTTGAGAAAGGCAAGGCAGATTCCGGGAGTGAAGAAGATTTTCGTAAGGAGCGGGATAAGGTATGACCTTGCGATAAGAAGCAGGGACTACATTAAGGAAATTTCAGAGCACCACATCTCAGGCTCGCTGAAAATTGCGCCTGAGCACTTCTCTGAAAAAGTCCTGAAGCTCATGAACAAGAATGTTCTGGGATTCTCTGAATTCTATGAATACTTCAACTCTCTCAACAGGGGGAAAGGGCAGTCCCTGAGATATTATCTGATGATAGGGCATCCCGGAGAAGATGAAGCAACAATGAAAGAATTGGTTTCAAATGCAAAAAAGCTGAAAAACATAGAGCAGTTCCAGCTCTTCACCCCAACTCCAATGAGCGTCTCAACCTGCATGTACTGGACAGGGCTTGACCCCTACACAAAAAAGCCGGTTCATGTTGTAAGGGATTATGCGACAAAAAAGAGGTTCAAGAGAATGATGCTTGAGTGCGTTTCATCTTCTGAAAGAAAGAGGCATAAAGAATAATCAATCAAGAGCATAACTTAGTCAAAGCTCCAGCCCTCCCTTTCAAGATAGTAATCCTCAGGGCTCCTGAGGAAATTCAGGCTTTCCAGCAGCAGCTTCCTGTGGGTGTCCTCCTCTTTCATCAGGAACAGCAGGAAATCCCTGACATTCCCGCCTTTTGCTTTGTTATACATTGATTTATACTGGCTGTAGCTCTTCTCCTCCATCTTTACCGCGAACTCGTAGGGATTGAACTTGCTTGATTCAGACGCCTTCTTTTGCCTCCTGAACTGCTCTTCATTCATCTGGAAGAAAAGGAATCCTGACTTCGGGTTCCTCTCGCGAATCTTTCTCTCGATTTCCACTGACTGCTTGCCCTTGATGAACTCTTTTATCTTCTCTATATGCGCCTTCTCCTCGCCTGCGAGATGCTGGAATGTCTTTATGGTGAAGTCGTCCTTCGCCTCTTTTGCAACTTTAGTGTAGAATTCCTCGCCGGCTATCTCGTTTGCAAGCGCGGCTTTGAGCGGCTTGATAATGTCTTTTTCCATAGAGATGGCTTTGCCTGCCGGATTTATATAATTTTGGAAAGAAGAATCAGAATTATCCGAGCGCGTGGTATTTGATGTAAAACTTCTTTTCAGATATGGCGTCCTTTAAATTTTTCTCTCTGGGCTCCTGCGCCAAAAAGCCAACCATGTAAAGAAGCTCTTCGCTGGAATGCCTTTCCGGCATCCCTATTTTTTGCAGGTAGTTGGCAATCTCCCGCTCTTTTTCTACAGTCCGGCTTGCAGGGTCCAGAAGGTCCACAAGGCGCCTGTCATCCCCATTGCTTGCCCGGGCCATTTTAGCGACGTCCCCCTTTCTCGACAGCAAATACCCTTCGTCGGAGTTGTGCTTAATATGCAATTGTCAATAAAAGGTATACTGATATATAAATGTTTCTTTTTAGTATATTGCATTTTTGCCTGCCCTAAAATGCTGAAAAATAGAACACAGATTTAACTAATTAGAATCCGCTTACCCTGTTTGCGTGCTTTAGCTAATTTCTATAATTTTTGTCTTTCTCACGGTACGCTGGCTTGTTTCAATCAGAATTGTTTGCTTGTTTGTATTCTAGTATACCTTTTAAGATACTCAGATATATAAATCTTTCTATAATTAGAGTTCATAATCTCAGAAGTAGCTTTTGTATTCAGCCATAACTAATTTTCTCATTCCTTCAACTGTTTTTTCCTTTGCAATTTTCTCATTAATGAGCTTGAAGCTGCCCTTGAGAAACCCCTGAAGGTGAACCCTGGTCTGGAATGCTGAGAAGCAGTCCTTCTCCTGAATCTCAAGATAGCGCTTCGCGCACCTGAGGCGCTCTGCCTTCTCATCAATATCCAGCTCCTTGCCTGTTCTCAGGTAATGCCTTATTTCCTTGAAGATGAAAGGGCTTCGTATTGCCGCCCTGCCGACCATGACTGCGTCGCAGCCAGTGCTTTCAAACATCTGGGCGGCATCTTCTGCTTTCATTATGTCTCCGTTGCCCACAACAGGGATTGAGATTGCCTCCTTGATTTCCCTGATTGAAGCCAGGTCAACATTTCCTGAATACATCTGGACCTTTGTCCTGCCGTGGACTATGATGAAGTCAAGGTATTGCTCTGCAAGTTTTGCAATCTTCAGGTAAGGTTTTTCCTTAATCTCTTCTGAATTTGAAGCAAGGCGTATCTTTGCGCATACCGGCAGGAATGAGCTTTCCATTACTTTGAAGAGCTGCTTGATTAAATCGAGGTTCTCAAGAAGAAATGCGCCTGACTTCTTTATGCGGGGGCAGCCGAGGTTTAGGCAGATGCTTGAGATGTTTGCAAGGGGAGTGTTTTTTTTGCTTTTGCTCTCCAATATTTTTATTGCTTTTACCAGCATCTCAGGGCCGGGGGTTATGATTTGGATGCCTGTTGGAACCTCAGCATCAAACGTGTCCAGCTCCCTAATTCCCATGCCGTTGTTTGCGTTGCTTTTTGCAATCTCATGGGCGCTCACCATCTCAGTGAATGAATAGTCAGCCCCGTACTCAAAGCATATCCTCCTAAGCCCAAAGTCAGAATAGTTCGCCATAGGAGCCAGGAAGAGCCCCTTCCTGAAAATCGATTTGGGAAGCATGGCAGCCCTGGTTTCCCAGGCAGGTTATATACTTTTTGCCCTTCAGCCAGCACCAGCCTGCCAGGCAATCAAACAATTTTTAAACCCGGATTCTTTTAACGCGCTTTTATGAAAAAATGCTCTAATCCTAAAAAAAAGAAAAGCCACTGCAATGAAAAGATAATTGCTTTTCTTGTTTCATTTGCAATTGTCTTTGTTGTCGCGTTTCTCGGAAGCATGTTCACCAAAGACGATGTGAAAAGCGCCTGGTATTACGAGAACAAGCCATTTTTCACTCCCCAAAACTGGGTATTTCCGGTTGCCTGGGCAATCCTGTTCATACTCATTGCAGTTGCCATGGCAATATCGTGGCTGTCTGCACGCCCTTACCAGAAGGCAGCTGTTGCATTCGGCTATGGAGCCAATCTGTTCTTCAACCTGATGTGGAGCTTCCTGTTCTTCTTCATGCGCCTGCCGGTTTTCGCCCTGGTTGACATAGTGCTGCTCTGGTGCTCAATATGGTATCTGGTTGTGTTCAACTGGAGAATTAACAAGACAGCCGCATGGCTGCTGGTGCCCTACCTTCTCTGGGTTACATTCGCGACAGCGCTGAACCTGTTTTTTATAATTTGAATTCAACCTGTTCCAGAAATCCTGAATGTTTTCCGGACAAATCTTTTGTAACAGGAAATTTAGAAATGCAGTTAATAGTTTGGGCAAATGCAGCTTATTGCCTGGCTATTCTCATTCATACTTCAGGTAATCCATCACGCTCTGAAGGGCAGGTGTCGGATTTATCACTTTCTTTTGCATGCTTAATCTCCTGCCTTTAAAGCATTCCATTGAGACAAGCCCGCCCCGAAGCATTTCTCCAACATCCACAAGGCCTATCTTCCTGTTAAGGTTCCTTGGAAAGCCGTTTCTGGCAGTGTATGTATCTGTGTCAAACGGAATTGTTTTTCTGAAATCAGCGTCATACCTTATTACTGAGAGCAAGTCAATGCCTGCTGTTTTCGGGTCAATGCAAACTATGGCATTTGTTTCAAACTGCTTTAATTCTTCATTGTTATAATATGTAATGACTTTCCATCTGGGATCCTTCTCCAGCTGGGCGTCAACCTTTTTCAGTTTGTAAGTCATAACTCCGCCGCAGAACCTTTTGACTACCTCTGAAATTATTGACTCGGCGTTGCAGCCGCAGTCCGCTATATCTGGCACCAGGGCAGAGCCGTTCTCAAGATAGATTATTTCCTCAAGCCCCTTCCTCAGCATCAAAGCGCCGGGATTCATCATCTCCCCGACATTTGCAGAAAGCCCTGAGGGCAGCGTGAAATGATTCGGATAGCTGGGCGCGTTGGAATCTCTGTGTATGAGCGCTGCTGTGTTGTTTGCGTCTATGTGCAGCGCCCCGCCTGCAGCCCATCTTATCCCTGTGCCGATGCTGTCCTCCTTGCACAAATTCACAGAATACGCTTTTCCAGTCATTATCTTGTCGAGCTGCTCATTTATGAAATCAGCGTTGGCAGAGCTCTCAAGCGCCTTTCTTGCCCTTGGTGTGTAAGCGCATTGGGTGTCAGATGAAATGTAAACCTCGAGCAGGCTCTTGCTTCCATCAGCCTTAAGCATTACTTTCTTGATGTCTCCTATCATAAACTCAGGATAAATAAACTCAGGATGGCCCGCTTTTGTGCACTCGTCAAACCTTACCCTTCCTTTTTCAGAATTGTCTTTCATGAAGAGCTAAAATAGCAAGTCATTTATAAACTTTTCGTTTGTTGCTACTTTGTAGTGCTTAATTTTTAGAAAATAACTGCGGGGGACGTGATTTGAACACGCGAACCCACTAAGGGACTAGGCCCTGAACCTAGCTCATTTGACCAGGCTTTGATACCCCCGCATAGAAGGCGTGGATTGTGAAATTTGGGCCTTTTAATAAATCTTTCCTCTGCTCAGGTCCTCTCTTTGTGGCATTTAGGACAGAGCCGTAAAAAAGGGAAAAGTTTATAATTCTGCCTGGCTTAGGATTCCTCCATATTCATAAAAAAAGCGGGTGATTTGAGATGGATGTCCCTTCTGCAGAGAACGAGGAAAACATACAGCTTGGCGGCAACATAGAGCTTATCGGCTTCTCGGTGATTGACAGGGCCCAGATGGTGGTTGTGAAGAAGATTGTGGGCAACTATGCGAGGAAGTTCTCGGAGATGGCAAAGGACTTCGAGAAGCTCTCACTCAGCTTGAAGAAGATACACGCAATTGAGAATTCCGAGAACTATGAGATAAGTGCGAAGCTGATGGCAGGTGGGAAGCCCCTGAACGGCAGCGTCACAGACAGGAACCTCTTCTTCGGCATTGACAAGGTGCTGAAAATAATAGAAGGGATGATTAAAAAATAAGATTATAAAAAAAGAAAATCTTTTTTCTTCAGCTTGGATTACCACCCTTCATCATCGTCGCCTTCATCCTTGTCCTCATCTTCGTCTTCATCATATCGGCGCTTTTCAAAGAGCATTCTTCTCCACCTCCCCGCATGCCGCGGAATTTTTGCGATTTCTTGGATTTCATGGCTATCCAAATTAAGCGTCAAGGAAGATTTGCGCAAGCAAGCAGGCGCGCTGGGCGCCCCGTTTAGAATATTGGTGTTTTTCAATTTGTTTTTTCTTTCCAAGATTTTGCTCTTGTCTGAAAAACTTTGGCTACAGATTTTTCTCGAATACAAAACATCTGGCTATGGCGCGCTTAATCCAAATTCGTATTTAAATGTATCGGTTTGGGGTGCCCTGCTAAGGGGCTTTTTTAAGGGGTTTTTGGAAAGCCCAGAAAAATTTAAAAAGGCGCAGAGATAATGGGTTTTGGGGTGGTTTCATGGAGGCAGAGAAGTCAATCGTGAATCTCTGGCTTGAGGGAAGCGGATTTCTTACAATAAATGACATAAACGCAGGCAAGAGCGTAATAGACATAATTGCCATACGCCTTTCTGAGAAGGGCGTTGAAAAGGCGCAGCACGTCGAGGTGAGCTGCTCCCTGAAGGGCGAGCTCCCGGCATCCGAATACCTGAAAAGATTTGAGGGTGCTGAAATAAAGAATAAAATTTCTGAGGTATTGAAAAAATACGCCTCCCGCGTCTCTGAATGGGAGAACGTGCTCGTTACAAACGCTGACATCCCAAGGGGAATGCTCGGCAGCATAAAGGTGGTGCCCTTCAGCCATGCGCTTTCAGAGGTGATGGAAAGGATTGATACCCAGAACTACCAGAGCAACATAAAGAGGGCCCTCCAGCTGATAAAATATACCTACCTGAAGCCCGAGCTGATAAGGAACATTGGAGGAAGGCGCTTTAAGAGGGAGCTCAAGAGCATTGCCATAGAGCACCTGACGCAGGATGAGATGATTAAGCAGCTCTGCTCTGACGAGTCGTCAGTTGACAGGATTCTCAGGAAGTCAAAGCTCAGGAATGACCCCAAGAAATTGGGGGCGATGCTTAAGCACATGCTCACGATTGCGGAAAGGAAAGCGCTTTCAGAGGAAGTTATGACTGCCGAGCAGCGGGCAAGGAGAAAAAAGGTGAAGGAGAAGAAGCTGAGCTCATTTTACAGGTGAGCCCTAGCCAAATTTCATTATCCTTCCGGGGAAGTCCTTCTGCATGAGCAGGACAACCCTGCTGTTTTGCTTCTCATCAACTATGTGGTAGCCGCAGTGCTTTCCTGTCTTCTCAGCGAACTCCCTGACTTCAGCGTGGCTGGGCATGTTCTCCATCTTCAGGCGCTCCCTTGAAAAGCCGACATACATGTATGCCTTTGCCTCGACAAACAGGGGATTCGCCTTCTTTATAAGCTCAGCATATTTTTCAGGAGAGTGCATGTTGAGCCCCTTGACAAGGGTCATCCTTATTGTTGTCCTTGTCTTGCCGGCAAGTCCTGCCATTATCTCAAGTGAGCTGTTGAGCCGCTGCCAGGCATCCTTGAATGTTGGGACTGCAGTTCTCCTGTATGTTTCCTCGTCAGGTGCAGTCAGCGAGATGTAAAGCTGCGTCGGAAGGTGCTTTAGCGAGGATATCTTTTCAGGAAACTGCCCGTTTGTGACAAGAAAAGTTGTTTTTCCATTTTTGTGAAGAAGCTCTATGAGCGCGTCGAGCTTGGGGTATGAAGCCGGCTCCCCTGCGAGGGAGATTGCGAAGTGCATCGGCTCCATGGCTTCCTTTACCTTCTTCTGGTTGGCCTTTGGGTTGCCTGGAAATCCCGAGAGAAGCTTCCTCTGGGCCGCAATTGAACCTGAGAGTATGTCTTCAGGCTCGTCAACCTCTGACTCAGGTATTTCAGCACCGCTTGTGAGCTCTATCGCGCGCCAGCAGAATCTGCAGCTGTTGGGGCAGTAGTCGAGCGCAGGCGTCATCTGGCAGCAGAGATGGCTCCTTATTCCATAGAATTTTTGCTTGTAGCAGAAGTCCTCATCCCTAAGCGCCTTCTTTGTCCAGGCGCATATCTTCACAGCAGAGTGCCTGCCGAACACTGCGTAATTCTGCTTTTCAAGCGCCTTCCTGAGCTGCTCTTTTACCATATGATTTGGGATTTGCCCTTGATATAAAAAGTTTTACATCT
>Ga0210017_1002274_pt1 | contig 16445 bp, 14 predicted proteins | sample CryGeyCG2014_020_FD_183966 | JGI IMG/M metagenome (GOLD analysis project Ga0210017, IMG submission 183966) | Groundwater microbial communities from aquifer - Crystal Geyser CG08_land_8/20/14_0.20 (SPAdes) (version 2) | ecosystem: Environmental > Aquatic > Deep subsurface > Groundwater | place... | reverse complement strand
TCTCTTTAGCGATTTTTTTTGCTAGTCTTTTCAACAATCTCATACTGATGGTAGCGTGAGAGAGAATAATCATCGTTTCTTCTTTTTGAGTGTCAAGTACCCACTTTGTTAACCACTCTTTGCTCTTTGGATAAAGTTTTGACCATCCGGTTTGACCGGGTAAACCAAAAGGTGCTTTTCTGCGATTGTTGTTGTCAACCACCACAAACCGGACTCCTTTCACTGTGAAGGCATAATTCTGAAGCCATCCGCCTTGGGCTTCGAAATTCTCGAAGCAAGGAGAATTTTTCCACTCGCGGAAATGGGCTTCAAACTCACTCACCGTTAATGGTCTCTCAGCCTCCCAGATAACTTTCTTTTCACCTTTCTTCCTTTGATATGGCCAAACATCGTGGTTTCCCATCATTGGAATGAAGGGTTTTGTGAGTTTATCCAGGATTTCTCTGGCTTCTCGAAACTGTTCTGACGTCCCTGAATCGGTAAGGTCTCCAATGCTCGCCACGAATTGAACACCTTCTTGGTTATTTATCCACTCTACGGCTTTTTTAAGCCTTTCAGCAATCTTCTCACCAACTACTGCTTCCTTTTGTGGTATCCCCCAAAGAGTTAACCACCAGGGATCGTAGAAATTAATCGCGAACAATTCTCTACCCAGTTGTACATCGGGCAGAACCGTAAACCGCCATTTCTTTCCTTTCATTCAAATCACCTCCTATTAAGTTTTAAAAGATTTAATTTATATCTCTATTCCGAGCATATAGCCGGAGCCCCGCCTAAATCCCTTTGGGATTTAGCGGAGTAAATCACCGTGTTATCTTAATGATAACACTTTTAAAAAATTTGTCAAGAGAAATTAAATCCCATAAATTAACATACGTAAATCCCATAAATTAACATACGGGGTCAAGGTCAACTCTTTTTTTAAATAAGTTGTGAAAAAATTAAACATGTTTTCTTCCCCTTCTTTTTCCCAAAAGAGTTTCAGGGGAATTTAAAAATATGGTATACTTTAAATAGAATTAAACAAATAAATTGATTTTATGGATCATCAAAAAGAGATCAAAAAGATCGTTAAACAGATTGTTAAAAAATATAAACCAGAAAAAATCATTCTTTTTGGCAGTTTTGCTTATGGAAAACCAAAACCTTCGAGCGATGTAGACTTTCTAATTATTAAGAACACTAAAAAGAAGAAAGTTGAGCGTATCAAAGATGTATTAATGCAAATAAAAAGCAATTTGCCAGTAGAACCCTTAATTTATAATCCAAAAGAGGTTCAAAATCGTTTAAGTCTGGGAGATTTTTTCTTTCAGGATATTGTTAACAAAGGCAAAGTGGTATATGAAAAATAATTATTTTAAATTAGCCAAAGAGTGGATATTAAAAAGCCAGAATGATTTAAGGGCAGCTAAAATTATTTATAAAGAAAGGGGTCCGGGTGATACTTTATGTTTTCACTGCCATCAAGCAGTTGAAAAATATTTAAAAGCCTATTTAGTTTTCAAAAATATTTATTTTGAAAAGATTCATCATTTGTGGTTATTGGCAAAACTCTGCGCTAAAACTAATAAAGACTTCCTAGGCTTTGAAAAAGATTTTAAAACTTTAGATGCTTATTATATTGAAAGTCGCTATCCACCTGAGACTAGATTTTATTCTTATAAAGAATGCAGGGATGTTTTAGATTTAGCAGAAAGATTAACCCAATTTATCGCTAACAAGATAAACAAACAGTCTGCTTAATCAAAGAATATTCCCGAGCAAAATATGGTCGCGACCGCGGCCTGGTCGAGCCCGAACTTTATCAAAGACTCTCAAAAACTTATTCTTAAAAATATGCCATTTGAAAAATTTGAAAGTCCAGTAGAAAAAAAATTAGAAAGAGTTGAAGAGGAAGAAAAAGGAAGAGAGAAAATAAAAGATTTTATTAAAGAAACTTCTGAGAACTTAAAAAAAGAAGGAGTGCCGGTTACTGAGGACTGTCACATTGATATTCGGGCTTTTAGTGAAATATATCCAGAAAAGATTATTGAAAAAGATCAAGAATTAGTAAGAGACTATATGTCAGAATGGTATCCCGGTCTTTCAGAAGAAGAAATTAAGAAAGAGAAACTGAAAACTGACGGAGAAAAATTAGAAATGCTTATAACAGCAATTTTTGCTAAAAACTTGGGCGAAGATTTTATTGTTGCCAGAACATCTCTTTATGACGATATTAAAAATAAAATTGACAATATTATTTTGGAAAAAGAAACTGGAAATATAGTTTGCGCCTTAGATGAGGTAGCCGAGATTTCTGGTGAACGATTAGAAAAAAAGAAAAATGAAATTTTAAAGGAAAGAAATATAAAAGAAAAAGGCGGTAAATTAAAATATGGCTTAAAGGTAGAAAAAGATAAAAAAGGGAAACCAAAAATATTTTTGAGTAAGATAGATTCTATTCCGGTTTTTTATCTGGCTTTAGATGACAAACGAATTAACCAAGCGATTGAAAATTTAATTCCTTCTTTGGAAGAGAAATCGGAATATGAGGGAAAACTCTTTTCTTATTTCAAAAGCTCCTTAAATGCCCAAATCTGGTATTTAGAATTGGACCAACGCCTCCATCCCTTTTTAAAAGAACGACTTTCTGCTTTTAAGAAAAGTCTTCAGGAGTTCAAAAAATAACATTAAATTGCATCAAAAACGCTAACACAGGTCAGATCGGTCTAAAACTGACAGGGGTTTGACCCCTGTCAGGGCTGAATGTCGGTTCAATACTGGCTTTTCGGGTTGGGCCCGATGACGCTAAATATTTAGTCACCCAGTTTGAGCCGATTTTTGATGAAAATGATTTGGTTAATTTTGACAATTACAATGCTGGCTTGCGTCTCTTAATTAAAGGCGAAACCTCAAAGCCGTTTAACATTGTTACTTTCTCGCCTTCAAAGGGCAATCCTGAAGTTGCCCGTTTAATCAAAGAGTATTCGCGAGTGAAATACGGCAGAGACCGCGGCTTGGTTGAATCGGAACTTTACGGACTTCTCTCAAAAAAATATTTGTAAATAGTAAAACAAGGGTTTGACATCAGCATCGCCTTTGAGATAAAATAGGAAAGCAATAAAAAACTATGCCAAACCCATTTGAAAAACCACCGACACCAACACCGGAAAAACCGCCAGAAAAACCGGCAGAGGGGCTAGAAGAGAAAAAAATTGAAATAGTAACCCCTATTGGTGCAAGAAAAAGAACTCCTGAGGAAATAGAAGAATATAAAAGAATAAGGGAAAAGATAGAAAGAGAAAAAGAAATAAAAGAGAAACCTCCAGAGGAAATTCTTGAAGAGAGAAGGAATGAATATGTTGCTGTTGATAAAGAAGGTAGAGAGACTTTAGGTAAAATGAAAAAAAAGGAGTTGAAGGCACTTGAAAAGACAATAGAGCCGGCAAGAGAATTAATTCAAGCCGGGGATAGCGAAAAATTAAAATCAGAAAATGAGAAAGAAAAAAGAGAGACAGAAGAAAGAAAGAGTAAATTTATTGAGCAGTTAAAAAAGGTAGGTTTAGCCCAAAAGAAAGCTGAAGCAGTTTATGAAGCAGAGCTGAAAAAGGCAGAGTATGATAGAGCAAAAGAAGAATTAGGCAAAAAAATGTTGGCTGAGGGCAAAAATGAAGCTGAAATTTTTCAAAAATTAGTTCTTGAAGAAAGGGAAATTTTAAATCAGGCGAAAATTGAAACCTGGCCGCCAAAAGAAAAAGGAATTTTCAAAAAAGGATTAGATTGGTGGATGAGGAGAGGGACGGCTACCAGATTGTTGATTTCCACTGGTCTGGTAACCGGAGTGGTAGCTGTTGCTGGCGGATTTAGCGCGCCGGCAATTGCTTTATTTGCTGGTCAGCGTTATCTAAGAGGGGCCGGCGCAGTTTTGGTTGCTAAATTAACTGGCAAAGGTGTGGATTGGGCAATGGAAAAAAATATCAAAGCCAAAGAGGAAACAGCTTTAAGCGAATTAAAAAGAGAATTTTCCTTAGAAAAATTAAAAGATGTTGATAAAAAATACGAGAAGATTTTAGAAGAAATTGCCGGTAAAAGACGGAAAAAACTTATTGTCAAAGCCGGGGTAATGGCAGCTACTGGTGCCGGAGCAGCAATGGGTTTAGGTTGGCTTGAGGGTGCTTATGTAGGAGTTCCTGGAAAAGTTCCTGAAGTGTCACCTGAAGCGCCGCCTGAAGAAGTGACTGAAGCTCAAACAGAATAGTTCCACCAGCCGAAGAACCAGTGGAGCCGGTTGAAGCACCACCAGCGGCAGAAATCAGCGGAATTGAAACAGCCCAAACCCAAAGAGGAGATTCTATTTGGAGAATGAGTGAAAGACAATTAGAAGCCAGGTATGGCGAGAAATTTACCGGTTTAGACGAAGCCAGAAAAACTTATGTCATTGATGCCATTAAAGATAAAGTGGCGGCCGAGCCGGAGAAATTTGGTTTAACTGATATAGACAAAATAAAAATTGGCCAGAAAGTTGATTTCTCTTCTGTTTTTGAAGATAAGACTGAGATAGAAGGATTTTTTGACCGGGCCGGGGTTCTTTCGCAGGCACAGGTTGAAAGTATTGAACATAATAATCAAATATTAAAAAATTGGCTGGTAGAACATCCAGGTGAAGAATTAACTTCAGAAAAAGTAGAGGAAATTTTAGCAAAAGGGAAGGTAGTGCCGCCAGCAGAAGCAGTGCCGCCAGCAGAAGCAGTGCCACCAGCAGCAGAAGAGGAGCTGGCGAAACTAATGGAGCGTAATGAAATGGAGAATGTTAAAGCCATTGGTTTGACTCCTGGAGAATATGATGCGATTAAAGACCTTGAGATTGGTAAATTGTTTGATGAGATTCCGGAAAGTAAAGACGAAGCCTGGAAGATTTTTGGTGGAGAAGTGCCGGATAAAAGTATGGATTTACCTCATCATGGGATATATGGAGCAGGGGAATTTAAACGCCACATAAAATTAGCTGAATTTATTCGCAGCCTTCTACCGGAAGAAGCAGAAAATATTAAAAAAATGACTATTAGTCAATTTTTGAGAATGGTAGGACCACGCGGCACAATTTCGCCATAAGGCTACCAAGGAAACCCCAAAAGGTCGGTTGCTAAAAAAACAAATTAATTATGGTGAATAAAATTTTACATCAAAACATTATTAAAGAATTAGACATAGACGCTTTGCCGGAAAAAGAACAAGAAGAAGCCTTGTTAAGGGTTGGCAAAATTATTTTTCAGTCAGTTTTAATCAGGGTAATGGAGAAGTTAAATTCAGAAGAGAAAGACCAATTTACAAAATTATTGACGGAAAAACCAGACGATGAAAAAGCAATTTTGGATTTTCTGAAATCAAAAATTCCTAACTTCAACGAAATTGTTAACGAAGAAGTAGCCGGTTTCAAAAAAGAAAGTTTGGATTTTATGAAAAGAATAAAAGAGTAATTTTCTTGTTTAAGTTTTAGTTTCGTTTTCCAGTTTTTTTATTAGGTCTCTTATTTCGGCTGCTCGCTCAAAGTCTAAATTGTGGGCGGCTGTTTTCATTTCTTTTTCCAAAAGTTTTTTGTCGCGGACCATCCAGAATTCAGCAGATACCTCTTTTTCCTTTGAAGCAAAGGGCCAATCTCTTATTTCTTTAATAATTGGCTCGGGGATTATTTTGTGTTTTTTATTGTATTCTTGCTGAACCTTTCTTCTTCTTTTGACTTCATTAATCGCTGCCTTCATTGATTTAGTTATTTTATCAGCATACAAAATCACCTGTCCTTCTTGATGTCTGGCCGCCCGACCCATGGTCTGAATCAAAGTGGTTTCTGACCTTAAAAATCCTTCTTTATCAGCATCTAAAATAGCCACCAAAGCAACTTCTGGTAAATCCAATCCTTCTCGTAACAAATTAATTCCAACCAAGACATCATATTTTCCTTCCCTTAAATCTTTAAGGATTTGCGGCCTTTCCAGAGTTTTCACTTCGGCGTGAAGCCACTGAGTCTTAATTCCGCTCTCGGCTAAATAATCAGACAGGGCCTCGGCTAACCTTTTAGTTAAAGTTAAAACCAAAATCCTTTGCTTCTTTTTAATCCTCTTTTTAATTTCTTCAATTAAATCTTTAACTTGATTTTTTGCCCTCCCAAGTTTTGCATTGCAAAATTTGGGAGGGTGAATTGGCCTAATTTTGATTGCTGGTTCCAATAATCCGGTCGGCCTAATTAATTGCTCAACAATATATTTTTTTCCAGTTTTTTTTCTTTCCTCCTCAGCCGGAGTAGCTGAGACATAGATTATTTGAGGAGCTTTCTCTTCAAACTCTTTAAAAGTCAGAGGTCGGTTATCAATGGCTGAGGGTAGCCGAAAACCATATTCAATTAAAGTTTCCTTTCTGGCTCGGTCTTGATTAGCCATAGCATGAAGTTGGGGGATTGTCATGTGAGATTCATCAATAAAAACCAAAGGGTCAGACCCTCCTCCGTCCCTCCTCCGTCCCTGGCTGAAATAATCTAAAAGGGTGTAAGGTGCTTCACCTGGTTTTCTAAATTCTAAATGCCTGGAATAGTTTTCAACCCCATGGCAATATCCAGTTTCCTTTAACATTTCTAAATCATAATTTGTTCTTTGCTCTAATCTTTGAGCTTCTAATAATTTTTTTTGTTTTTTAAGTTTCTTTAACTGGTCCTGTAATTCTAATTTTATATTTTCAATAGCAATTCCTAATTTTTCTTGGGGAGTGACCCAAAAATGAGCAGGAAAGATTTTAAATTGCTGATTGCAAACTGTAAATTTAGGATTTAGAGAATCTTTAGCTAATGAAACTTTATCAATTTCATCGCCCAAAAATTCTACTCTTAAGATTTCTTTGCCAGTAACTAAATAAATATCAACGATATTTCCTCTGACTCTAAAAGTCCCGGGTTTAAAATCAAAATCATTCCTTTGATATTGCAAAGAGGTTAAATGAGATATTAAATCTTTTCTTTTTATTTTTTGACCAGGCTTAATTTCCAGAGAAACCTGTTGATAAGCCTCAGGTGAGCCAATATTGTAAATACAAGAAACCGAAGCAACAATAATGATATCATCTCTAGTTAATAAATCTTGAGTAGCCGCATGTCTTAATCTATCAATTTCCTCATTAATCTTGGCATCCTTTTCAATATAAGTATCTGTTTGAGGAATATAGGCCTCGGGTTGGTAATAGTCATAGTAACTGGTGAAAAAGTGGATTCCCGCATCAGGAAAAAATTCGTTAAACTCTTGATAAAGTTGTGCCGCCAAAATTTTATTCATAACAATAACAAGAGTAGGTTTTTGAGTATTTTCAATAACTTTCGCCATCGTAAAAGTATTATGAACAAATAATCCTCCAAATCCAGCCAAAAATGTTTCATTATTTTTTACACTAAAATCATAGACGTAATCATCTTCTGAGTTTATTTGTTTGATTTCTTTAATTTTTGTCCAACGGCAAGAGAGAAAGGTTTTTAATTTTTTATCTAAACTAATTTCTTTTTTACTCTTTTTAGTGAGCTTAATGAACGCCTTTATAATTTTTTTGAATGTTTCTCTGTGAGGATTACTTCTTCCTGTTTCGATAGCGCTCAGATTTTCTCGAGAGACGCCAGAAAAATTTGCTAAAAATTGTTGACTTATTTTAAAATCACTACGCCAATTTTTTATTGTTTTACCAAAGGTAGGAATGATGTCCATTTTCGATTTTTTAGTTTCTCTTATTAATTCTTCTAAATTTTTCTGCTTTTTTGGTAAATTAAACCCGATATGCTGTTTAAATTTTAATAGATTTTCGTTTCCTGAAATTACTACTTCCCACGCTTCTTTCTTCCTTTTTTTTTCGGATTTAGAAATTCGCGCCCAAATTCCAAATCGGAATAAGGCATAACCTAGATCAAAAGCGAGTTTCTTGCTAATTGTTGTAGCGGCTACTCGTCCCTCTTCAGAGAAAGCTCCGCCATCGCCATCAAAATAAGCGCGAAGTAAGATAGCGAGTTGATTTTGCGAAAGATTTGGCCAAAACTCCGGCAATCTCTTTGAAAAAGCACCCCCTCCCATTAATTTATATAGGAGTATTGTATGAATTTTCGAACCAACATAAATGATGTCTTGACTCTTATTAAGAGTCCAATGAAGATTCAATTTATCTAAAGCATTTTTTACTCTCTGTTGGAGAAAAGAATCTGGATTACCAATCTGAAAATATTCAGATTTCAGAAAACTGCTACCTTCGGCTAAATAGTAACCAAACAGCTCAAGCAATTCATTTGATATGGAGACCTGGGCCGGTAAGGTATATTTACAGGAATAAGGGCCAATTCTAATTTGATCAATATGTCCAAAAGGAAAATCTATTTCTAATTTATAAGCAAGCTGGTAGGCGGTTGTTAAAGGCAGGCCTGGACATTTATTATTTTTAATCTCATAAAATCTTGAGGATGGATCTGCATAATATTCTTTCATAGCTCCAATTATATCTTTTGATTTTTTGTAAGAAAGGGTTGTGAGGATGAGAGACCGCCCGTTTATATATAATTTTTCATCTTTTAAAATTTCTAAGAGATCGATCTCAGTTAGATCTTTTTCTATCCCAGGGATTTCTAATGGCAAAGGAATATAATCTGTGTTTTTTAGCTGATTTGTTGGTAAAAGAACAAATTCACCATTCCGTAATATCCAAAAATTATGGTCACCTGTTACGGTAATTTTTCTTCCACAAGCTGTTTTAACGCGATAAAGAACTTCTGGAGAAAAGTGGCGAATTAATTGTAATATAGGTTTCCACTCAGATTGTTTAGTTATAGGGTTGAGACTAAGCGCTTCTAAAATTCCCTCTTTTATTTGGCTAACTGGAAGCATTTCACTTTCTTTTAAGTGAATAATTTTGTGAGAATATTGTTGAAACAGATTATCAATGAGTTGACCAATTGGGCAACAAATAATTTTTTCACCCTGCTTTATAAAAATCGGACTATCCCCTTTTACGCTCTTACCTGAGCCCGTAACTCCCAATAAAACTTGGTTCTTTACCCCAGCTTTTAAATTCTTCGTCAGTTTCTCAATCGCCTGCGGCTGGTCACCGGTTGGTTTAAATGGAGATTTTAACCTGAACATACATTTAAATTTACCTTAAATTTTCCTTTTATTCAAGATTAAGTTAGAATAAAATTGATGAAAGACTTGATTAAAAAATTTATTCCTGATTTTTTACTCAGTTGCTATCATTTTTTATTGGCTTTTTTAGGAGCAGTCGTCTATCGATTCCCGTCTAAAAAAATAAAGGTAATTGGAATTACAGGAACAAACGGGAAAACAACGACAACTGAAATGATTTCCAGAATTTTAGAGGAGGCTGGATATAAAGTTGCTTCTTTATCCTCTATTAAATTTAAAATTGGAGAAAAAGAATGGCCAAATACTTTGAAAATGACCATGCCCGGCCGCTTTAAAATTCAAAAATTTTTGAGGCAAGCGGTTAATGCTGGTTGCCACTATGCGGTTTTGGAAGTAACCTCAGAAGGAATTAAACAACATCGCCAGAGATTTATTGATTTTTGGGGAGCGGTTTTTACAAATTTAACTCCAGAACACATCGAAGCCCACGGCTCTTTTGAAAATTACCGAGCTGCCAAAGGAAAACTTTTTAAAGCGACCAAAGGAATTCATATTATTAATATTGACGATGAAAATGCAGAATACTTTTTAGAATTTCCGGCAGAGAAAAAATATACTTATGGATTGAACCAGGGCGATATTAGCAATAAAGATATACAACTACAACTTTCTTTAATAGGAAATTTCAATATCTACAATGCTTTATCCGCAATTTGCCTAGGATTATCGCAAGGTATTAATTTGGAAATCTCTAAAAGGGCTTTGGAAAAAATTAAGGGAATTCCAGGCAGAATGGAGGAAGTAATTTCCCAGCCCTTTGAGGTTTTTGTTGATTATGCTTTTACTCCCAACGCCTTAGAAAAAGTATATCAAACCTTTAAAAAACACGGGTCGGACCCGTGCAAATTAATCTGTGTTTTGGGTGCTTGCGGCGGCGGCAGAGACAAGTGGAAAAGGCCGGTTCTGGGCGGATTAGCGGTAAAATATTGTGATGAAGTGATTATCACTAATGAAGACCCCTATGACGAAGAGCCAATGGAAATTATTGAACAGGTGGCTAAAGGAATAGAAGGTAAAGCTAAAAAAATATTGGATAGAAGGGAAGCGATAAAAGAATCTTTAAAACTTGTCCAACCAGGAGATACTATAATAATTACTGGTAAAGGTTGCGAGCCCTGGATTTGTCTAAAAGGCGGTAAAAAAATTCCCTGGGATGATCGAAAAGTTGTTAGGGAGGAATTTAAAAACTTGATAAGAATTTAATTATTTGCTGTGATATTTTATCAGGTCAAATCTAAATGAAAGGAGGTAATTATTAGTTCTTTTTATAGCCGAATCTAAGAGACCTGACTTAGATTCAAAAAAAAACAAAACTAAAAGGAGGTGTGCGATGGAAGGGTTGCATGTTGCTGGTTGGACTTCGGGATCTCCGACGCCTGCCCAGCTCAAGGAGTTCTTCGCCCAAATAGAAAGTGGGCGAATCACGAAGGAGAGATTGCAGGCTTTTCTGCGCGGTGAGAAGGAGGATACCTCTGTTCTTCTTGCCGATTGGCAGGAGTTCTACCGCGGGCTCTTTGGGCTCGAGATAGACCTCTCCGGTCTGTCGGTCCCGGGGAGAAAGAAGGGGTTTGACCGACTTATCGTTGTAGCTCAGGGGATGACTCCCCAGCGGCTCTACGATAAGTGCGCGGAGTTTTTCCCCTGCTGGAAGTGGGTTAACCAGAACCTCGATGAGTGCGTCCAGTCGGAGCGGACTGCCAAAGACGGCACATACGCTGTTTGGTTCCGGGAGGGGGTTGAGGCAGACAAGGATTTGAAAAACCTCTCTGCCAATGATCTGGAAAAGAAGCTCATTCCCGGAATCACCTTAGAGGAAAGGCTTCTAATGGAGCTCAAGTACTTCAAGGAAACTGGCGGCCACCTGGACATAGAGAGCATCACTCTATGTTCGGGTTCGCGCTATTCCGATGGCCATGTTCCCAAGGTCAACTGGAATCCGGTCCACCGCAAGCTGAACGTCAACTGGTACCTTCCCGAGAACTCCAATCCTAATCTGCGCTCCCGTCGGGAGGGGGGGCGTTAGATGTAAAATTTTTCATAATATTTTTGACGAAATAATTTCTCTTGAGAATCTATTTTTAGCTTGGAAAGAGTTTAAAAGAGGAAAAAGAAATAAACGAGATGTTCAAAAATTTGAATACAATTTAGAAGATAATATTTTTTAGCTCCAGCAAGAATTGAAGGCTAAAACCTACAAATATTCTAACTACAAATCTTTCTATATTCAAGACCCAAAACTGCGACGTATTCACAAAGCTTCTGTTAAAGATAGAGTTTTGCATCACGCAGTCTTTAGAATACTTTATCCAATTTTTGATCCTACCTTTATTTCTGATTCTTATTCTTGTCGAATTAAAAAGGGAACTCATCGGGCAGTTAATCGCCTCCAAAAATTCGCCAGAAAAGTTAACAAAAATAATACCGGAAATTGCTATATTCTCAAATGCGATGTTAAAAAGTTTTTCGACTCAATAGACCACGATATTTTAATTCCCTTGATCCAAAAGAAAGCCCATGATAAAAATGCAATTTGGCTAATTAAAGAAATTATTAAAAGTTTTTCAACCTTCCCAAATAAGGGTTTACCTTTGGGTAACATAACAAGTCAGCTTTTTGCCAATATCTATCTAAATGAATTAGACCGGTTTGTTAAACATAGATTAAAGATTAAATATTATATTCGCTATTGTGACGATTTCGGAATCTTAAGCGATAACAAAGAATGCTTAGAGGAGTTAATTCCCAAAATAAATAATTTTCTTAAAGCAAAATTGAAATTATCTCTCCATTCAGATAAGATAAGTATTAGAAAGCATCATCAAGGTATCGACTTTTTAGGTTATGTAAGTTTTCCTTATCACCGAATCTTAAGAGCTAAAACCAAAAGAAGAATGTTTCGTAAAATAAAACGAAGAATAAAAGAATTAAAACAAAACAAAATCTCAAAAGAATCTTTTAATCAAACCATTCAATCGTATTTAGGGATATTAAAACATTGCAATGCCTATAAACTTAAAGAAGAATTAAAAATTAGGATCCAAACATGATTTTTAAAAAGATGAAAAAATTTGAAATTTTAGAACATAAGGCGGATTTAAAGATTAGGGTTTTCGGGAAAGATTTAAGAGAGCTTTTTTTGAATGCTATAGTTGGGATGTTTGAGGAAGCAGGATATGAAAGTGAGGGAGAAGAAATAAAAAGGGAAATCAAAATTTCCTCCTTGGATTTACCTTCTCTTTTAGTTGATTTCTTGAGCGAAGTTTTATATCTCTGCGAAGTAAATAGGGAAGTTTATCATAAAGTTCTCTTTAAAAATTTGACTGAAAAAGAACTAAAAGGAATTCTAATTGGGAAACCATTAAAAAGGATGGGAGTTCATATAAAAGCAGTAACCTACCACGATTTAGATATCCATCAAAAAGAAGATAAAACCTGGCAAGCAACAATATTATTTGATATATGATTTTTATAAATTTGTTTCCTAAAGATGAAATTTTTTATAACCTTTTTGAAAAGCAGGCTGAGAAGTTAATTGAAGCAGCTAAGCTTTTAGATGAGATTTTGAAAAACCCTCAGAATTTAGAGGAATTATCTTTAAAAATGAAAAAATTAGAAGTTGAAGCCGACTCCCTCGGCCACAATGTTGTTGACCATCTCAGGAAAAGTTTTATTACTCCTTTGGAAGGAGAGGATATTGATCTTTTGAGGCAAAGATTAGATGACATTATGGATTCCATCGAGAAAGCAACTAATAGAATGGTACTTTATCAAATCCCAAAGCCATTTCCAAAAGAAATAGAAGAATATATAAAAATTATTAAAGAAGCAATTGAGGAAATAAATAAAGGGATAAAAGAAATAAGAAATGTTAGAAAATATCAGGAAAATCTTCATCAGCTTTGCCAAAGACTTAATTACTTAGAAGATGAAGGAGATGTTATTAATCGGACCGCCTTAAGAAATTTAATGAATGTTGCTCAAACTAATCCTGATAAAAATCTGGAAATAATAAAACTGAAAGAAATTTACGAAACCTTTGAGAATGCAATTGACCGTTGTGAAGATGTTGGAAATATTTTTGAATCCATACTCATCAAGAATCGATGACCGCTATTATTCTGGTAATAATTATTATCATTCTGGCCTGGACTTATGATTTCTGGAATGGAGCCAATGACTGTGCTAATTCTATTGCTACCTCCATTTCCAGTCGCGCCCTTTCCTTCAGAAAGGCTATTTTATTGGCTGCTATTTTTAATCTCTTTGGAGCTTTCATTACTACTGAAGTAGCTAAAACCATTGGCAAAGGAATTGTTTTGCCAGAAGTAATTTCTCAAGAACTTCTAATTTTTGCCCTAATTGGAGCAATTATCTGGGTAGTTCTATCTACTAAATTTGGCATTCCGATTTCAGTTACTCATTCTTTGGTTGGCGGATTAATTGGAGCAGCTTTGATTTCGGTTGGATTTTCAGCCTTGGTTGGAAGTGGATTAATCAAGGTAGCAACTGGAATGATTTTAGCTCCAATTATAGGATTTTTATTAGGAATTTTTTTAATTTTAGGCCTTTCTTGGTTAATCAAAATTTTCTTTTCAAAACTATCTCCTTTCAGAATTTCTCAAAGTTTTCGCCTCGGCCAGATATTTTCTGCCTCAGCCGTTTCTCTTTCTCACGGAATGAACGATACCCAAAATGCCATGGGAATAATTACCGCCTCTTTATTGGCCGGAGGATTTTTGTCTGAATTTAAGGTACCATTTTGGGTTATTTTAGGTTCAGGAATCTTCATGGCCTTAGGAACATTTTATGGTGGCCAAAGGGTAATTAGGACCTTGGGAAGAAAAATTTATAAAATTCAGCCGGTCCATGGATTTTCAGCTGAAACTTCCTCAGCAATAATTATCATTTTACAGAGTTTAGCTGGAGTTCCTTTAAGCACTACTCAAGTTATCTCTTCAGCAGTAACTGGAGTGGGGGCAGTTGAGAGAAAGGCTTTGGTTAATTGGCGAAAAGTTATTGAAATTTTCTTTACCTGGATTTTCACCATTCCCGGAGCAGCAATAATTAGCGGAATTTTATTTTTTATTTTCCAAATAATAATTTAAAAAAGGCGAATCCGAGAAGCAATAATATCATTCAATATTTAATTTTAAATTCCACACTTTAACAATTTTGGAAAAGAAGAAGTGAGGGCATAGTTGACTCTAGGGGCTGCGTTGCGAAGTAGCCTCTTTTATTTTTTCAAAATTTAAGCTAAAATAAAAATATGATTTCAAAAAAGGATTTCACCCCGAAGGAAAGCCTTCGGCTTCCTACGGGGCAAGAAAAAATATCAGGATTTAAACCATGATAAGTAAAAAAGATTTTAGAAAAATAAATGATTGGCTTTGGGAAATTCCAAAGAGTTTTCGGCCAGACATGAGAGTTCCAGCCAGGATTTATGTTTCAGAGAAAATGTTGGAAGAAGTATTCAGAGATCAGTCAGTACCTCAATTAATAAACGGAACTACGCTGCCCGGCATCATGAAATACGGTATAGCAATGCCTGACTGTCATGAGGGGTATTCGGTGCCGATCGGATTTGTGGGTGCAATACGAACTTCAGATGGAGTTATATCTCCAGGAGCTTGTGGTTTTGACATTAATTGTGGAATGAGATTGCTAAAATCAGCGCATACTGAAAAAGAAATTAAGCCTCATTTAGATAAATTAGCTACTGAAATTCAAAGTCAAGTTCCTTCTGGATTAGGTCGAGGAAGAAAAATAAAACTAAGCATCGAACAAATTAATAAAATTTTAGAACAAGGAACTCATATTTTGCTAAAACAAGGTTACGGAGAAAAAGAAGATGTTGAAAATTGTGAAGCCTCTGGAAAATTAGATTGGGCAGATAGTGATGTAGTTTCCGATCATGCAAAAAATCGAGGAAGGGATCAAGTGGGAACTCTCGGGAGCGGAAATCATTTTATGGAGGTCCAGAAAGTGGAGGAAATTTTTGATGAAAAAGTAGCTAAAGCTTTTGGTTTATTTAGAGATCAAATCGTAGTGATGATTCATACCGGGAGTCGGGGTCTTGGTCATCAAGTTTGTACTGATTATTTAAGAATAATGATCCCTGCTATGCAGAGATACGGAATAAAAGTTCCAGATAAAGAATTCGCCTGTTGTCCGTTTAACTCTCCAGAAGGCCAAAGATATTTCGCGGCCATGGCTTCGGCAGCTAATTATGCCTGGGCCAATCGTTATATGATTGCTCATTATGTAAGAAAAGCCTGGAAGCAGGTTCTGGGAGAAAAAGAAAAACTCGAATTATTATATGATGTAGCCCACAACATTATTAAAAAAGAAAAATATAAAATTGATGGTAAGGAAACTGAAGTAATAGTTCATCGGAAAGGAGCAACCAGAGCTTTTCCGCCAGAGCATCCCGAAATTCCCGAAAAGCACAGGAACATCGGACAATGCATATTAATTCCCGGGTCTATGGGTACTGCTTCTTATGTATTGGTTGGGACCAAAGAAGGAGAAGAAGCTTTCTTCTCCACCTGCCATGGAAGCGGACGTACTATGTCGCGCCATGAAGCAATGAGGCGGGTTTCTGGACAAGAAGTGGTAAATAAATTAGAATCAAAAGGAATTATTGTTAAATGCTGGTCATTAAGAGGAATTGCTGAGGAGGCCCCAATCGCCTACAAAGACGTTGAAGAAGTGGTCGATGTTACCCATCAAGCAGGGCTTTCAAAAAGGGTAGCTCGCTTGATTCCCCTAGCTGTTATTAAAGGGGAGTAAAAAAGATGATTAAAGGAAGATTAAGATTCTCAAAATGATAGATTTATTTAAACTTCAGGATGATACGGAAGACAAAGGAGCATATTCTTGGGTAGTTGCAAATGGACCAGAAGTGTTTTTTAATTTTAAACTTCTTGTAAATAAAATCACAGAAAAATCAAATTGTTCTATAAAAAGCTTATCGAGAAAGATCTCGGAGAGAATTGGTTGTTCAACTTCTATACTATATGATATTTTTAATGGGAGAACGAAATGGATATCTCTCAGGCTAATTGATGAGCTTTTAACCATTCTTAGAGAACTTGGTGAGAATCAAAAGGTCACAAAAATAAAAAATGGATTTTTAAATTCTATAAGGTTTTTAAAATCAGCCCCTCGTTCTACTGTTAAGATTAAAGCAGTGAAAAAGCTTTCGCCAGAATTAGCTGAATTTTGTGGGATTCACGCCGCAGATGGCTCCTTAAA
>Ga0210017_1002272_pt1 | contig 16462 bp, 22 predicted proteins | sample CryGeyCG2014_020_FD_183966 | JGI IMG/M metagenome (GOLD analysis project Ga0210017, IMG submission 183966) | Groundwater microbial communities from aquifer - Crystal Geyser CG08_land_8/20/14_0.20 (SPAdes) (version 2) | ecosystem: Environmental > Aquatic > Deep subsurface > Groundwater | place... | reverse complement strand
CGTACCCGTTGGCGAGGTTTCTTTTGACGCAAAAAGATTAATTTGGGCGACGAAAAAAGCGTTAAAAAGAGGAATAAAAAAAATAAAACCCGGCAATACCTTTAGCGACATTGGAAACACGATTCAGAGATACGTTGAATCCCAGGGACTTAACGTTGTCAGGGATTTGTGCGGCCACGGCATTGGTCGGGAATTGCATGAGGACCCCCAAATTTTAAATTATGGTAAAAGACACACCGGTCCTGAAATCAAAGAAGGTATGGTTTTTTGCTTAGAGCCAATGGTCACGCTCGGCGGCTGGAAAATAAAAATAGCAAAAGATGGTTATGGCTATCAAACCGCGGACTCCTCTTTATCGGCCCACTTTGAACACACAATAGCCATAACAAAAAATGGGGTAAGGGTCTTGACGGAATATGCCTAAAATTTATCTCTCGGTTATTATTCCGGTTTATAATGAAGAAAAGCGTCTTCCCAAAACCTTGAAAGAAACCAATGACTATTTGGGTCGGCAGAATTATAATTACGAAATTATAGTTGTTAATAATGGTTCAAAAGACAGGACAGTTGAAGTTGTTAAAAACTTAATGGCTGAGATTAAGAACTTGCGACTCATTGATAATAAGGAAAATCCGGGCAAGGGTTTTGCCGTAAAACAAGGAATGCTGGAGGCGAAAGGGGATTACCGAGTTTTCACCGACGCTGACAATTCAACTTCCATTGACCAACTCGCCAAAATGCCGCCCTGGTTTGAAAAGGGCTATGACGTCGTTATTGGTTCAAGAGACATTAGGGGAGCGGTTCTGGACCCTCCCCAGCCCTGGCAGAGAAGGATGACCGGAGAAGGTTTTAAATTATACCGAAAAATTATTCTCGGTCTTTGGGAAATTCAGGACACTCAATGCGGATTTAAGGGTTTTACCAAAAAAGCGGCTGAAAATATTTTTCCCAAATGCAAAATTGAAGGATTTTCTTTTGACCCGGAGGTTTTGCTTATTGCCCAAAAATTGGGCTTTAAAATAAAAGAAATACCGGTTTATTGGAAAAACGACCCGGATAGCAAAGTAAAATTTAAAGCGATGATTAAGATGGCAATTGATTTAGTAAAAATAAAATGGAATCTAATTACTAAAAAATATTCTTAGTAACACATTTTCCCACGGCCGTGGGAAAATGTGTTATCAAGATTTTTATGGAGAAAAAAATTAAAACAATAAAATTCCCTTCCGAATTACGGCTTGATTTAATCAGCAAGGATTGGGTAGTCATTGCCACCGGCCGGGGGAAAAAGCCGGAGATGTTCAAAAGCGAGAAAAGGGAAGAAATAAAAATTTCCAAGAAGGACTGTCCCTTTTGCGGCATTAAAAAAGAGGAGGAACCAATCTTGATTTATTCTCACGGTAAAAAGGTTTCAGTTCTAAATAAGTGGACAACGATTGTTATTCCCAATAAATATCCGTCTTTTTCACCTTCGGGCAAATTGGAGAAGAAAGCTGAAGATAGTTTATACCAAACGCTCAACGCGGTTGGTTTTTGCGAGCTAGTGGTAACCAGGGACCATCAAAAGCATTTTCCTCAATTGGAAATTTCAAAAATTAAAGAAGTGATTGACGCCTACCAGGAAAGGTATTTGGATTTAATGAAAAAACCCAATGTCAAGTATATTTCAATTTTTCATAATCAAGGAATGGAAGCTGGCGCTTCCCAGTCTCATCCCCATTCCCAAATCATCACCACGCCCTTAATAGACATTGACTTAAAAAGAGCTCTTTCAAATTCCAAAAAATATTATAAAAAAAACAAAAAGTGCATTTATTGCCAGATGAACGAATGGGAAGCAAAACACAAAGAAAGAATCGTTTTTAAGAATAGCAAATTTTTGACTTTATGCCCTTTTGCTTCAAAATCAGCCTTTGAAATTATTATTTCTCCCAAAGCCCATCTGCCTTACTTTGAAAAAATTACCGAAGAAGAAAAATGGCAATTTGCCGAAGCTCTTCAGGTTGCTTTAAATAAACTTTACAAGGGCCTCTCTGACCCGGCTTATAATTTTTATCTGCATACGGCTCCCTGCGACGGACAGGGCTATCCATATTATCACTGGCATTGGACCATTCTGCCTAAAACCTCTACTTGGGCCGGTTTTGAAATCGGCACCCGAATGGAAATTTCCACTATCGCCCCCGAAAAAGCAGCCGAATACCTGCGAAAACAATAAAATTGAAATCCTGTCAATGTTGACGTCAGACGTCAACATACCGATTTTCAATTACCAAGGTTGGCAAAAGATACAAAAAATCAGCGGTCGCTGATTTTTTGTATTGATTGGATTTACTTTTGAAAATTGACTTGGAAAAAATATTGTGTTATTCTAAACAATAAAAATTATGGAAAATTTTTCGGAAGGATATTTTTATAATCCGAGTCAAGGGAATTTGAAAATAAGTCAAGTCCTTAACGAGATTTTTAATTACATTAAAGAAAGACCGGAGCAATCTTATGACGTTATCGTTGGCTGCGATTCCTCATCCGGAGAAGAGCCGCATTTTCCTTTGGCTATTGTAATTTTAAGACGGGGTCGGGGAGGAAGATTCTTTTTAAAAATGATAAACTATAAGAACAGAAAATTTTACAATTGGAAACAAAGAATTTTGGAAGAAGTTTTATTATCCTGCGAATTAGCTTTATTTTTAAGGGAGAAACTGGAGGAAAAGCCAAAGGTAAAAAATTATCAATTTCGTTATATCCACGCCGATGTCGGAGAAAATGGAGCGACAAAAGATATGATTAAAGAAGTAACCGGGCTCATTCGCGGAAACGGTTTTGAGCCGATAATAAAGCCAGAGTCATTTGCGGCTTCAAGTGTCGCTGATAGATACTCTTAATAAAATTTCTAATTTCTAATTACTAATTTCTAATTTTCAATGAACTCAATGACCGCGAAAGAATTAAGAGAAAGATTTTTGAATTTTTTTAAGAAGAAGGGGCACAAGATTGTACCATCTTCTTCGCTAATACCGACCGACCCTTCTGTTTTATTTACCACGGCCGGAATGCAGCAGTTTAAGGAATGTTATTTATTTGGGAATTTGCAAAATTCACAAATAAAAACTCGTTTTTTGGGAAAACCTTTTCCTTACGGGAAAAGAGCCGCTTCCTGTCAGAAATGCCTTCGAACCTCTGACATTGAGGCGGTAGGCGACGAAAGCCATTTAACATTTCTTGAAATGCTGGGCAATTTTAGTTTTGGCGATTATTTCAAGGAAGAGGCGATAAAATTTGCTTTCCAATTTCTTTTTGAAGAGTTGGAATTGCCTCAAAAAAACGTTGTTTTTACGGTTTTTGAAGGAGATAAAAACGTGCCGGAAGACAAAGAATCCATCTTAATTTGGAAAAAATTAGGAATAAAGGAAAATAAAATAGAAAAGCGCGGCAGAGAAGACAATTTTTGGGGGCCAACCGGCGAAGAAGGTCCTTGCGGTCCGACAACGGAAATTCATTTTCAAGGAACTGAAGTTTGGAATTTGGTTTTTAATGAATATTATCAAGATAGAACAGGAAAATTAACACCTTTAAAACAAAAAGGAGTGGATACCGGAATGGGACTGGAAAGATTAGCAATGATTGTTCAGGGAAAACCGAACGTATTTGAAACTGATTTATTTGAGGCAATTATTAAAGATTTAAGATTTAAGATTAAAGATTTAAGAAACGAGAAAGCAGTGAGGATTATTGCCGACCATATTAAAAGCGCGGTTTTTTTAATTTCCGAAGGCATTTTCCCTTCAAACGTTGAAAGGGGTTATATTTTGAGGCGTCTTTTGAGAAGAGCAATTCGCTTTGGAAAATTGCCTAATTTACCAAAAAATTTTTTAATTCCATTGGCTCAAAAAGTGGTCGCTATTTACCGAAATGTTTATCCGGAGGTGAGAGACAAAGAAACGGATATTTTAACTATAATTCAGCAAGAGGGAGAGAAGTTTGAAAAGACATTAGTAAAAGGATTAAAAGAATTAAACAAATTAGAGAGAATCGGGAAAATAGAAAAAATAGAAACATCGGGCGAATTAAAAGTCTTCAATAGAGTGAACGCTAAAGACGCTTTTGATATTTATCAAAGTTATGGTTTTCCCTTAGAAATGATTCAAGAAGAATTAGCTAAAAGAGGATTACTTGTTGACGAGAAAAAATTCAAAAAAGAATTCAAAAAACACCAAGAAATTTCAAAAGCCGGAGCGGAAAAAAAGTTTGGCGGAGTTGGCAAAGAAGCAAATTATGAATCAGCCAAGCTTCATACCGCCACGCATTTATTGCACGCGGCTCTGCGGAAAATTTTGGGAAATTATGTAAAACAGATGGGTTCGGACATCACCTCTCAGAGATTGCGTTTTGATTTTTCTCAGGCAAAAAAATTGACGCCGGAAGAAATAAAAAAAGTTGAGGACTTGGTTAATCAAAAAATTAAAGAAAATTTAGAAGTTAAAAAAGAGGAAACGACTTATGAGGAGGCGATAAAATCCGGGGCGCTCGCTTTCTTTAAAGAAAAATATCCCGAGAAAGTGACGGTTTACACGGTTGGCGGACCTGTGGCTCCCTCGGGCCAAGTTTTTTCAAAGGAAATCTGCGCCGGCCCCCACGTCAAGAAAACTTCGGAACTCGGCAATTTCAAAATTATAAAAGAAGAAAGTTCGGGAGCCGGCATCAGGAGAATCCGAGCCGTTTTAAAATAAAAGTTTTAATGCTAAAATAGGGGCGATGGTCAATCTGTTTTTTTTAAAACGGCAAAAAGAAAAAGAACTGTTTTTAGTTTTGGACATCGGAACTGAGGCGGTCAAAGTCCTGATTTTTGAAAAAAGGCAAGGAAAAATTTCCGTCTTGGGAGGGGGTTTAGAATATTTTGACAGATTTAGAGCATTGGAGAGCGGGAAATTTGAAACTGAGGTGATAAAAAAAACCATTTCAAAGGCAGTAGAAGAAGCGCAGAAAGAAAGCGGAGTAAAGACAAATTCGATTTTTTTGGGTTTTTCCTGCGATATTTTAAAAGGAAGAACTATTTCTTATTCCTTAAAAAGAAAAGAGAACAAGTTTTTATTTCTGAAAAATCAAGTTTCCGTTCCGAAATTTTTCAAATTTCGGAACAGAGAATCAGAAATAAAGAACAAGAGGGTTGATGAAAAAGAAGAAGGAGAAATCAAAGAGACCGTTTTAAGGGAGGCAAAAAAGAAAATTGCCGAGAGTTATGCTCTTCAAAAAGGAATTCTGCCTCAAGACATTCAATTTCAAGAACTGAGAATTTTAGAGACAAAGATTGACGGTTATCGCGTTCCTTCTCTTTTGGGTTACGACGGCGAGAAGGCGGACTTTAAAATTTTAGCCACATTTTTGCCAAAGTATTATTTAGAGTCAAATTTTTCCGATTTTATTTCTCCCCCAATTATACCAATAATTCGGGAAATGGGTTTTAAAATTTTAGAAATAAGGCATCCGATTGTTGGCTTATTATCTTTTTTATCTCAATACCCTGACGCTCTTTTACTTGATATAGGCGGAGAAGTAACCCAGATTTTTTTAGCAAAGCGGGGAATTTTAGAAGAAATTAGCGAATTTGAAACAGGAGGGAGGCAGTTTTCTCAAATTCTTTCTGAAAATTTAGGATTAAGCGAATTAGAAGCAAGGAATTTAAAGCATAGATATTCAAAACGCGATTTGACCGAAGAGTCAAGAAGAGAAATCGGAAAATTATTAAAAATTTCTACTCACCTTTGGTTTCAGGGTTTAAAAGAAAAATTAAGGGAAATCGGGTCCGGAATTTTTCCTTCCGAGTTCTTTATTTTCGGCGGGGGCGCGCTTTTGCCGGAAATTGAAGAAATACTAGAGCAGGGCGACTGGGAAGATATTTCTTTTGCCGAACCGCCAAAAGTAAAATTTCTTCAATCTAAGGATTTGATAAATATTGAAGAAAAAATCGGATTAACTGCTCAAAACACGCCATCTTTATTGAATTATCATTCTATCAAAGGGTCTTTTTAAGCAAGTTTTAAACTTGTTAGATAAAATTTAATATGAACCAAGAATTAGCAAATGTTATAAAAATATATGCCACCAAACCTCATAAAGAACTAGCCTCATTGCTCTTAGACAAATCAAAAGACCAGCTAATTGCCCTTTTGAACAGTTTGGTTACTATTTATATCAATGTTAAAAATTCCTCTCTTCTCAGAGAATACATTACTGTGTCTTTGGCGGGCTATGTGCCGACCAATACTAAAATCGGATATAATGGATTCAAACAATCAACCCAAATCGGCGGCAAAGTTATAGCAAGTGAAGCTAAACCACAAAATTTCTATTGAAAATTGACTCGACACGCTCGATGATTTGTTATAGCATATATTTGCAATCTAAAAGAGCAAATATATGGCTAAAAAAACAGTGTCAGATTTGCCGTCAAAGGAAAAGTGTAAAAAGTGGCTAGAATCAAAAGGTTTTACTGATGTGAAGCCAGCGAAAAATCAAAAGTGTGACTTAATCGCGAGAAAAGATGATAAAATTTATTTCATAGAAGTAAAATATTCATCAAAAGAAAAAGGAGAATTTTTCGGTACAGTTATGCTAACCGAAATGTATCAAGCAATTAAAAACAAAAATAACTATTTATTTTTGATATGCAGGGGGTGTAGTGACAATATAAATGGTTGGTTTTTTAATCTGTTCACCGTAGAAAATTTCATTAAATATTGCACATTAACCACTCCAATCTTTCATTATCGTATAGGTCAAGATGAAGATAAGGGATTGTCTGTTCCAAAATTTGGCAAAAGAGTTATTTTAGCCTCAGAATGCCTAATAGAAAACATGTGGAAAGATTTCCAAAAATGGAAAATAGAATTTAAAACTGGTGAAAAAAATGAAAAATAAATATATTGTAACTAAACTTGAAACAATAAGGCGGACAGAAAAAGTTCAATATGAAGTTTTAATACCAGAAAAAATAAGAAACAAAGAGGAATATACCCAAGACCAATTAGAAGAAGGTAATTATAAAAATTGTAAAATGGTTGACATTGTTGATAGTGAAATGTTAGATGATGAAATTATTAGTTTGACAAAAAAAACGGAAGGGGAAAAACTAGAAAAGCACTTCGGATAGAATGATTGCGGCAAATATAAGGGGCTGGAGGTTCTGGCAGGTTGAAGAAAGAATCTACTGGCTCTATAAACCAAAAGGAAAAAACCTGATAGGTGAAGAATTGAAACCAAAGCATGCACTCTTGACTTCAATTTGGCGTTTTTCACCAGAACGAAAAAATTCTCATCCCGCACCGTTTCCGTTGGCGTTGCCTGTCAGAGCAATTTATTCTGTTATGGACGAAAAGAAAGGAATAGTGATTGACCCTTACTGTGGAAGTGGAACAACATTGGTTGCGGCAAAAATATTGGGACATGATTATATTGGAATAGATATTTCCAGAGAATATATCGGGTTTACCGAAAAAAGAATTAAAAATTACGAAAATGAAACAGTATTCGCACGGGAAGAAATGGCAAAACACATCGTAGTTAAAACTTTTAAGGAAAGAAAAGAAAATGGTGAATTTACAGGAAAATATGGGCCCAAAAACAATTTAGATAAATGTATGGCGAACAAAAAAGAGGAATTGACTTTATTTGATTATATTAAAGATTGATGAGAATTAAATATCGTTTAACAGCGATAAACGGAAATATTTTAATGGTTTTTAAATAAATGACCCTTTATGATAAAAAAATTTTTTGATATTTCTTTGCCGAAATACAGGGGTTCTAAAAAAGAAAGCGCTATCCTCATTTATCAGGAAAAAAAGGGGACGGGTCCAATTTTAAAAATTGGAGCGATTTTGGTTATTTTAGTTACAACTGGAATTTTTGCTGAAATTGCTCTGCCCAAGGCCGAGGTGGAAATTTGGCCAAAAATGGAAAACTTAAATTTTAGAACCGAAGCCAATGCCGGTCAAGATGAAGCAATCCCCGGGAAATTTTTTGAGGAGGAAAAAGAGGCGTCAAAAGAATTTCCATCTTCAGGAATTTTAGAAAAAAAGGAATTGGCTCGGGGTAAAATCAAGGTCTATAACAAGTCGCAAAAACCAATAACTCTGATTAAAAATACTCACTTTATATCAGATGAAGGAAAACAATTTCATTCCCTGAAAGGATTCACCGTTCCGTCAAAGGGTTATCTTGATGGAGTGGAGGTTGAGGCAGATGCGGCCGGTGATGATTACAATATCAAACCCTCAAAGTTTTCAGTTCCCAATCTCAAAAAATACTCTCAAGAACTATTTTTCGCTGTCTGGGCCGAGTCCCTTGAACCGATGAAAGGCGGCTTTCTTGGAAATTCGCCTCAGGTTAGCGAGGACGACCTGAAAAACGCTGAAAGAATTTTGTTGGAAAAATTATTAGCCGAGGGAAAGGACTCATTAAAAACGACCGTCAGCCGGGACTATATTATGTTAGAAGAAGCGTGGAAACAGGAAGTGGTTGAGAAATTTCCTTTAGCCAAAGCCGGGCAGGAAACAAACTCCTTTCTCTTCAAAGCCAAAATTGAGTCAAAGGTATTTGCCTTCAAAAAATCCGATTTAGAAAATTTTTCAAGGGACTTCGTTTTTTCTCAAATAGAGCCGAGCAAGAAATTGCTTGCTCAAAGCTTAAATTTAAACTATTCAATTAAAGAGAAGGACTTAGATAATGGCAAAATTACGCTTAACCTTGAGATTTCGGCAAAGGACTATCAAGATGTTGACCCCCAAATTTTGAAAGAGAAAATTAGAAAAAAATCAGCAGTTGAAGGAAAAATGATTTTAGAAGGAGAAAAAGAGATTTCTAAAGCAGAAATAAAACTCTGGCCCTTTTGGGTAAAAAAAGTCCCTCAAAATGACCAAAAAGTAAAAATAAAACTAAACTTGGACTAAATTGAAATTAAACCTTGACTATTTAATAAGTTTTGATATAATAAGAGTCCATCAATGCTAAATCCAAATTTACGGAAATCAGGCAGAGTTATTGAAGCTCTGCCCAATCTTAATTTTAAGGTAAAACTGGACTCGGGCGAGGAAACCCTTTGCCATTTGGCTGGAAAATTGCGGCTTTATCGGATAAAAGTTTTACCGGGAGACAGGGTAACGGTTGAAGTGAGCCAATACGATGAAAAGCGAGGGAGAATAGTGTATAGGGGAAGATAATAATATGAAAGTAATGTCTTCGGTTAAAAAGATTTGTAAACATTGCAAGCTCGTTCGTCGGCGAAGGAGGATATATGTAATATGCAAAAACCCTAAACACAAACAAAGACAGGGGTAAGCGCTTTGCTAAATTAAAAACTAAAAATGAAAAGTGAAAAATTACAATTAAAAATTCAAAATTAACTAAATTTAAAAATAATTTTATATTTTGCTCTGTCATTTTGCATTTTCAAGTTTTTAGAAAACTTTCAGTTTTCTAAATAATCATTTTGAATTTTGCATTTGACCGAGCGAAGCGAGGGAACATGCCACGCATAGCAGGTGTCAATATACCAGAGAACAAACAAATTCTGATAGCCCTGACTTACATCTATGGGATTGGTTTTCCTTTGGCAAAAAAAATTTTAGCCGAAACAAAAATTAAGCCATCTTTGCGAGCCAAGGACTTAAGCCCGGATGAAACTAACCGCTTAAAAGAAATTATTGAAAAAAACTATAAAGTGGAAGGCGAATTGAAGAGAGAGAAAATGCTTAACGTTAAGCGGCTAAAAGACATCGGCTGCTGGAGAGGACTGCGTCATATGAAGGGACTGCCGGTGAGGGGGCAAAGAACAAGGACAAACACCAGAACGGTGAGGGGGAACGTTAGAAAGACGGTCGGTTCAGGAAGAAAGCCGCCAGCCGAAGCAACATAACCTTTTGCTTCGCAAAAGGAAATTCGAAGCACGAAGCACGAAATTCGAAACAAATTCCAAATTCTAAATTCTAATGTTCTAAACGTGTTTGGAATTTTGCCTGCCCCGTAGGGAAACGAAGTTTCTCCTTCGGGGGTCATTGAGATTTGGGGTTTGTTTCGGATTTCGGATTTCGGATTTAGGATTTTCACTGCGAAGCAGTGACATTATGGGAAAAAAAAGAATTATTACCAAGGCAAAAGAGGAATTACTCAAGGAGAGAGAAAAAGTTGAATCAAAGGTTCAAAAAGAAGTTAAACTAAAAATTCCTCAGAAAATAAGAGAGGGAAAGATTTACATTTCGTCCTCCTACAACAATACCCTAATGACCTTAACCGATATTCAGGGAAATGTTTTGTATTGGACTTCGGCAGCTACTATCGGCTTTAAGGGAACAAAAAAGGGGACTCCTTTTGCCGCTTCAAAAACAGCCGAGGCAATGGCTCAGACGGTTAAAAAAATCGGAATTGAAAGAGTAGCTGTTTTAATAAAAGGAATTGGTTCAGGCAGGGAATCCGCCATCAGGTCTTTGGCTAGCCGGGGGTTGGATATAATTTCAATAAAAGACATCACGCCGATACCCCATAATGGCTGCCGGCCGCCAAAAGTTAGAAGAGTATAATACCGCTGGTCTATACGGATTTGGCTGATTTATGCCGATATTTAATCAGCATCAATCTGTTAAAATCAGTATTAATCAGCGTTTTTCACGAAGTGAAAAATAATAAATGTAAAATTTGCCGCCGATTAGGAGTAAAACTTTTTTTGAAGGGTGAAAGGTGTTTTTCGGTTAAATGCCAAATAGTAAGAAGGCCTTATCCCCCGGGGATTAAGAAGAAAAGGCGAAGGATTTCCATTTCTGAATACGCCTCGGAATTGACGGAAAAACAACGACTAAAGAATTTATATCAATTGAGAGAAAGGCAATTTAGAAGGTACGTAGAAAGAGCCCTATCCCAGAGGGGCAAAGTAGAGGATGCCACAGTTTTGTTAATTAAAGAATTAGAAAGTCGTTTGGATAATGTGGTTTTCCGTCTGGGTTTCGCTTCTTCCCGGGCCCAAGCAAAACAACTTGTCTCCCATGGCCATTTTTTAGTTAATAAAAAGAAGATTAACGTTCCTTCCTGCATGCTTAAAAAAGGAGACGAGGTTTCCCTTAAAGAGAATTCAGCTAAAAAGGCAATTTTTAAAGAGATTAAAAATATGTTAAAAAAACAAAAGGTTCCGCCCTGGCTCAAATTAAATGCCGAAGCGTTGTCCGGGAAAGTAATCGGAGAGTCATCCTTGGAAGGAGCTCCGCCAGTTGAAATCTCGGAAATCTTCGAGTATTATTCAAGATAATATTATGATACCATTGCCCAATCCGCCAAAAATCGTTAAAGATAAAAATAATTTTGCTCAATTTGAGATTGAAAATCTTTATCCCGGTTATGGAGTTACAATTGGAAATTCGCTGAGAAGGGTCTTGTTTTCTTCTCTTGAAGGAGCAGCAGTCACCCAAGTGAAAATAAAAGGGGTTCAACATGAATTTTCAACCATACCCGGGGTTTTGGAAGACGTGATCGACATCATCTTAAATTTAAAAAAGTTGAGGTTTAAATTATTTTCCGAGGAGCCCCAAAAAGCAATTTTAAAAGTTAAAGGAAAAAAAGGAGTTAAAGGAAAAAAAGAAGTTAAGGGTTCTGATTTTGAACTGCCGGCTCAAGCAGAATTAGTCAACAAAGATGCCCCGATTTGCGTCTTGACCGATAAAAAATCTGAAGTAGAAATTGAAATTCAGATTGCCCGGGGCATTGGCTATGAGCCGATTGAAAGGAGAAAAAAAGAAAAATTGGGAATTGGCGTAATTCCCTTAGACGCCATCTTTACGCCGATTAGAAACGTCAAATTTAGAGTTGAAAATATGAGAGTTGGAAAACGAACTGATTTTGACCATCTATTTTTAGAAATTGAAACCGATGGGACGATAACCCCAAAAGAGGCGTTTACCAGGGCTTCCGAAATTTTACTTAAACATTTTTCGTTATTTGGAGAAAGTTTTACCCAGTAGAGCAACTTCGACTGCCCCGCCCTCTATGCTCTATAATAAAATAAAAGTATATAGTCGATATTTCAATTCTGCTATTTCTGACAAGAATTACATAGTGCTTAGAGGGCGGGGCAAATGTCGCGAAGCGAGTCGAAGTTGTCTTACTGGGTTTAGATATGAGAAAGAGAAAAAAAGGGCGAAGACTTAGCCGAAAAAAGGACCAAAGGAAGGCGCTTTTGCGAGCGTTGGCGAGAGCCCTTATTTTAAAAGAAAAAATTAAAACCACCGAAGCAAAGGCAAAGGAGGTCTTGGGATTTGCGGAAAAACAAATTACCTTGTCTAAAACGGGAAATTTAAATTCGCGAAGATTGTTAGCCCGAAAATTTTCAAAGGAAATAGTTAAAAAACTGGTTGAGGTAATTGGGCCCAGGTATAAAGAGAGAAAAGGAGGATATGCGAGAATTATTAAATTGGGGCAGAGAAAAAGCGATGGAGCGAGGATGGCCATCATTGAATTATTGAAATAATTATGGAACGTAAAACCAATGCCATAGATGCCGGTAATAAGGTCTTGGGGAGATTAGCAAGTCAAATTGCCATTTTATTGCAGGGTAAACATAGACCAAACTTTCTTCCATATAAAGATACGGGTGATTTTGTTGTCGTCAGAAACGTTAAACAAATTAAATTGACCGGCAAAAAATTTCAACAGAAAAAGTATTTTCGCCATTCATCGTATATGGGCGGGGCAAAGGAAACCCCGTTAAAAAAATTATTTGAGCAAAAACCGGGAGAAATTTTAAAAAAGGCGGTTTCTGGAATGTTGCCCAAAAATAGATTGAGAAAAATACGACTAAAACGGCTAAGAATTGAATAATAGTATGGAGAAAACAACAAAAAAAATTAAAAAGGAAAAACCAAAAAAAATTAAACAAGTTTTTATTTCGTCCCGAAATAAAGAACAAGAAGTGAAAAAAGAGCCGCAACTTACTTCCAAACCCGAGAAGTATCTTGAAGCCGTTGGCAGGAGAAAAACAGCCATAGCTCGGGTTCGACTTTTAATTAAAGGAGAAAAATCATTTCTTATCAATGGAAAACCGTTGGCTCATTATTTGCCGGGTTTCGAACTTCAAAAAATAGCCAATAGTCCTTTGGAGAAAATGAATTGTTTGGATAAATTTGGAATTTTAGCCAAAGTAAAAGGCGGCGGTATCCATGCTCAGGCCGAAGCCATTCGCCTCGGCATAGCCCGGGCTTTGATTATTTTCAATCCTGATTTTCGCAAGCGGCTAAAACGAGTCAATTATTTAACCCGGGACCCTCGGATGAAAGAAAGAAAAAAATTCGGCTTAAAGAGAGCAAGACGCGCTCCCCAGTGGCAGAAGAGGTAAATGCGATGCTAATATACTAATGCATACTAATAATACTAATAAAAATAAAAAACTCATTTATCCAGAATTGTCTTATTTAATTACAGGTATTTGTTTTGAGGTGCATAATAAATTGGGAAGATGTGCTCGAGAAAAACAGTACGGAGATTTATTAGAAGGAAAATTGAAAGAAATAAAAATTCCCTATAAAAGAGAATTTAAAATAGAGAAAACAGGAAATACAGTCGATTTCCTTATAGATAATAAAATTATTTTGGAATTAAAGGCTCAATCCTTAATTTTGAAAGAAAATTATTACCAAACTCAAAGATATTTACAAGCGTCAAATATAAAACTCGCTTTATTAGTAAATTTTAGAAATCGATATTTGAAACCAATTAGGGTTATAAGAATAGAAACTGATGCTAAAAATAAATTCGTATAAAAATTAGTATAATTAGTATCAATTCGTATATTAGTATTGATATTATGTTAAAAGAACTAATTGATAAATTTTATTTAGACAGAGAAAGAGACAAAGAACAGCATCATTTTTACATCACCGATGCCGGGAAATGCAGCCGGGCGATTTTTTTTAAATTCAAAAATATGCCCAGAAAAAAAATGACCCCGGATATTTTGAGGATGTTTGACCACGGCAACTACGTCCAGATGCAGATATTAAACGCTTTGTTCGGTTTAGGGATAGTAAGGGCTTCGGAAATTAATATTCCTCCCCAACAACTGATTTCAGGCCGAGCCGACGCTATTTTGACCTTGAACAACGAACTTTATGTGGTTGATTTTAAAAGTATGAACAGTATGATTTTTAGCAAATTAGATGCGGCCAAAGAAGAAAATGTCAATCAAATCCAACTGTATATGCACTTTTTCAAAGTCCCCAAAGGCATTCTTTTATACGTCAATAAAAACACCCTGGAACTAAAAGAATTTACGCTCGATTACAACCCGGCGCTTTGCGAAAATCTTTTGCGGGATTTAGCCGCGCTCAAAATAAAAATTGAGAAAAATATCGTTCCTTTAAGATTATCTGAATACCCGGAAAACTGGCAGTGCCGATATTGCCAGTTTAAAGAAATTTGCAAAATTACCGATCAAAAAGAGGTGAACTGGGAGACGTTTAAAAAGAAAGTTCAGGAGGGCGAGAGCTTAGATTTTATTAATAATAATATTTAAAAGTTTTTTTGCGATTTCTTTTTTTGTTTGACAAACAATAACCCCGCGCCTTTTGGCAAAAAGCCGCGCAAGGAAAGGTTCTTTTTTCGTCTCGTTTGACTCATAATCAAAAGGTGCGGGGTCAATAATAAATGCCCGATGCTTGCCTTTTTCAATATTAATATCCTTAAAATCATTAGCCACCACTAAATCAGCTCTTGAGACCCTCGTACTTTTATATGCTCGTTTGATTAATTCTTTTTGAGTTCGGTTAACTTCAAGTTTAAATTTTACTAAAAAAATTTTTGGGTCCCACTCCTTGATTTTGTCCGCTATTTTGGGACTGGGTTTTAATTTTATGACAAGGTTCTTATTTTCAGAGCTTATTTTGCCCTCGGTATTTTTCTCCGGCATAAAATCGGCCACAGCGGCTGAATGAATAACGACGTCATATCGCCGAGAAGATATTTCTTTTTTCATTAACTTATAAAGTTCGTCAAAAAAATTAAAGCGAATTATTTTCAAGTTTTTAGGCAATTTTGCGGCAAGGAGCAGGGGACTAGGCCCCAAAAGCAGGGTTGTCATCGCCCCTGATTTCACGGCTTCTTTGGCAATTAATAAACCCAAAGCGCCCGTAAAAACATTGGTAATAACCCTTATTTTATCAAGCGGAACCCAGACGGGCCCTCCGGTAATTAAAATCTTTTTATTTTTTAAATTACTTTTGGTCATTTTTAAAAATTTTCTTAACAACTTTAAAAATTTCTTCAACTTCCGTCATTCGTCCTTCGCCCTCCGTGCCATCAGCCAAAACTCCGGTTTCGGGGCCGACAATATAACAATTTTTTCTTTTTTTTAATCTGGCGGCATTTTCTTTGACAAAAACATTTTTCCACATATTGTCGTTCATTGCCGGCGCGATGAGTAAAGGCGTTTTTTCAGGCAGAGCCAAAATGAGTGTGGTTAAAAGATTATCGGCAAGACCCTGCGCTATTTTTCCGATTGTGTTTGCGGTGGCTGGAGTCAAGACAAAAACATCGGCCCACTTTGCCAAATTTATATGTCCCAAGCTCTCCTCGGAATCAAATATTGAGACATAGACCGGGGATCGGGTTAATGACCGAAAGACAAGCGGGGAAATGAGTTTCGCCGCGTTCTCGGTCATTACCACTCTTACCTCGGCGCCCTGCTTCATAAATAATCTTGCCAAAAGACAGGTTTTATAAATTGAAATTCCGGCGCTTACGCCAATTAAAATTTTTTTATTTTTCATAATTTATAATTACTAATCCTACCCAATCGCTTGGCAATCAAAGTTTTCAGGCGCCGATAGTTCAAATCCCCAGCGGGATTTGACTATCTGCATTCTCGCCTCGCCATTCCGACTTCGTCGGAAACCATGCTGGCTCGGCTGCGAAAGCCGCCATGAAAACTTTATTGCCTCGCTCTGAATTGAAAATTGGGGCATTGAAAATTCAATGAAAATTGAAAATTGTAAATTGAAAATTTTAGTAATTATTTCTTATTATTTTAATCATTTCTTTTAATATTTTTTTATTGTCATAATTTTTTAAGATTGATTTTAGCTTTTGCTCACCCTGACCTTTAAATTCCCGGCTAAGTTTAATCAAGTTTGGCATCGCTCTGACGATATTGTCAACAATAGTGAGAGTCGCTTTTTGGGCTGTTCTTGAGAAAGGATTTAAGTCAATGGCAATCACTTTTTTCCTCATTTTGACTAGGGATTCGGTTCTATCGCCGTCTTCCAGAAAAACCAGAACAACGTCGGCTTTAAAAATTCCCCTCGGGTCAACCTTTCTTCTTTCACTGAGCAATTCGGGTATAATGGCCGAAGCGTCTTTTCCCGTACCCAAAACCAGAGCGGCGCCGCAGGCCATCAATAAATCCTTAATTTTTTTTTCTCGTTTCTCAGTG
>Ga0210017_1002268_pt1 | contig 16484 bp, 19 predicted proteins | sample CryGeyCG2014_020_FD_183966 | JGI IMG/M metagenome (GOLD analysis project Ga0210017, IMG submission 183966) | Groundwater microbial communities from aquifer - Crystal Geyser CG08_land_8/20/14_0.20 (SPAdes) (version 2) | ecosystem: Environmental > Aquatic > Deep subsurface > Groundwater | place... | reverse complement strand
ATGCGGTGACCCTCACATTAGCAGCGAAATCGGTGGTGCCACCTATATTTATCTTCTCGAATTTTACAGGGCCAACTTGAGATAATTTCAAGGGCAAAAGTCAAGCAAGTCTCTTTTAATAAAGGCTGGCTAATAACGGAACAATTACCCGAAGATGGGTACTTTTTTTCTGCGCCAGTATCTGCCAAGAAACAAAGAAAAGTTTTTTTGATCTCTTTTTAGAATATAGAAAAAATTTCCCCAAAAAACCAACCAGAAAATTATCTTTAATAGAATTTTTTTACCAACGCGCGAATTTTACCCTTTCTCTATTCTTGGCTAGATTGGATATATTGATAACAAGACTGGAAAAAACATAAAAAGAATAGAAAAAAATATTCCTGATATACAATTTAAAAAACTCGTGCCCTATTTCAATAAATCAATTAAAATTTTACATGAACAATTCTCGCGCGAAAAAATGATTTGGGGCCATGGTCATTTTAAACCTCATGAAATCTATTACTCGCCTCAAAAAGACAACTATTATCTTATTGATTTTGGTCACACCACAATGTACCCAGAAAGCTATGAACTGAGTTATATCGTTTGGTCTGATTGGTTAATGTCTGCCGATTGGAATCTACCCTGCAAAAAATGGAGAAAGGGAGTGTATGGTTGGATAAAGCAATTCAAACAAAAAGAAAAAGAATTAAAAATGAAAAATATAGAAACTGCGGTTCGAGCCGGCCTAATCGAAATGACTATTCGAGCAATTCTGATCGATGTTGCTTATGTTTCAAAAAACAAAAAAGAGGTAACAAAAAGATTATCCCTTCTTTATAAACTTCTAAATGAACTTATAAAAAGTTTTGGTTAGGTTTTATTTTTAGTTATCGGGACAAACTAGATACTCCACACTTTGACGCAACAGCTCGCATTTATCTAATCCCCCCAGATAACCTGCATAGTCAAGACACCCTTCTTTGTTTTCTAAGGAGGGAATATAGTTACAAACCTCTAAAGCAAGCTCTTCCCCGCCAAGGCGAAAGGCCGTTGCTATTTGCATCCTCATTTGAAACTCCAAAATATATTCATTGTTTGACCAATCTTTTTCAACAACCATGTCCTCAATAAAAGAAGATGGAGTATTTGTATACTGACTAATAATACGACAAAACTCTCTAGCTTTATCCACCATCTGTTCTTTAGTTTCAAAACCTCTTAATATAAAGTCAGATCCTTGATGCATTTCTATAAAACTATCTGTAGGATTAATCCCAACACATATAGATTCAATAGGCCATAAGGCAAGAATCTCATCTTTTTTACCGATCAACTGGTTGTCATTAATAACACTTTCCAACTCATCTAAGGCAGCTTTTTTATTCTCTTCCCGAATATCCATATTTGTAAAATAGTTCTTGGCCAGGTCGTAGGTATCTTCGTCTTTGGTATATCTGACTTTGCAGATAAAATAGTTGATGATGCTCTTATGCGCGGCGGTGAGTCGGTTTTCGCCGGAGACCGGGTCTATTTCTTCGGTATATTCCAGATTCCCAATCTCTTGAATTAATTCGTCATTGGTCGCGTTTTTCATCTTTTCCAAGCATTGGTTTTTAACGGCCTCCGGAGAAAGGACGTCCGGGACGCGAATTTTAAACCAATAATAAGTTCCGCCGGCCAGCGCCAAAAGCAAAACAACAACTATCACCGATAAATCTTTTCGGTTAAAAGATTGCATATGCCTTTTTAATATTTTTAATAACTTGCATGTGAAGAGTGCGAACCGTGCGAACCATGTGAACCGTGAGAAGCATGAGAACCATGTGAACCATGTGAACCATGAGAAGAGTGCGAACCATGAGAAGAGTGCGAACCATGAGAACCATGTGAACCATGTGAACCATGTGAACCGTGTGAACCGTGGGAACCATGTGAACCATGTGAACCATGTGAACCATGGGAGCCATGGCTACCATGTGACCCATGTGAACCGTGTGAACCGTGTGAACCGTGTGAACCGTGGGAAGCATGAGATCCATGAGATCCATGAGATCCATGAGATCCATGGGAACCATGGGATGAATGCGAAGCATGAGAGCAAGCCGCCGAAGTCGGGTCGGGCTTCATCGCGCCGGCTAAACCAACTCCCAAAGCCAAAAAGGTCATCGCGATTTTCGCCACGCTTTTTTTGTTAATTTTCCCTTCTTCACTGCTCAAAAAGGCCTTAATGTCTTTTTTAATTTGAGGCAGTTTTAATTCTTTCATAGAAATGACACCTTAGCAGTATTATACCAGTTTAGGCTGAGAATATAAACAAGAGGCCTGTGGATAAAAAACCTATCCTTCCGCCCACCTCTCAAAAATCTTCTTTATTTCCGGATTGGCCATTTTCTCAAATAGATAATTTAGTATGCAGCATCCTGTTCTCCTTGCTCTTTAGTAAAGATTGTGGTATTTTTCAAAATATAAATAAGATTCCATATTATGAATATAATTATATCGCCAAAGGATTTCAACCGGACATTTGAAGTTGTAGAACGAAAAGGCGCGGGACATCCTGATACGCTTGCTGACGGACTGGCAGAAATGCTTTCTATTAAATTTTCTCGCTACACTTTAAAAAAATTCGGTGCGATCTTACATCATAATTTCGATAAAGTTGGACTATTGGGCGGCTCATCGTTTGTTTCTTTCGGAAAAGGATACTTAACAAGTCCTATTAGAGTTCTAATAAACGGCAGAGTATCAACAAGGTTTGCGGGAGAAAAAATTCCGACTCAAAAACTTCTCACTGGCTGGGCCAAAGAATTCTTGAAAGAAAAACTTCCATTAATTGATCCTGAGGAGGATCTTTGTTTCCACTTAAATCTTAGTAGCCAAAGTAGTCCGGGGAAGACATATGAAAAAGAATCCAAAAAGAGCGCAAGACAACGATGGTTTGAACCCGAAGGGTTAAACGATCTCCCTGAGTTGGAGAAATTGGTTTCTAATGATACCTCTCTTGGCGTAGGATATGCTCCTGTTTCAAAATTAGAGAAAATAGTCCTCAAAATAGAGCAGGTTTTAAACTCAAAAGAATATAAAAGACGTAACCCATGGATCGGAAGCGATATTAAGATAATACTTGATTAGCCAAAGCGGCAGAGATTTATTAGATCCGTGGATCGTTGCTATAAATGTACCTGTTAATTTTAGACTAGAAAAAAAATTGGATAATTTTGCGAGAAGAGAAATAAATCTAATCCCTAGATTCACAAAACTTTTTTTAAAAAAGGAGATTTTACTTTGTGGGTTTTAATCTGCTATAACCATGTCGGACCAAAACCAACAAGGAAAGCTATTTATATCAGGCGGCGGAAATTCAGACGATACACAGCTTCTTGATTTTGAATTTGTGAAATCCTTGCCAACCGGCAGACTGCTTTATATACCAATTGGATTGCAAAAAAATTACATCGGTTATGAAGAATGCTACGAATGGATTACTAAAACTCTTACATGCCACAGTCGCATTGTCGCGAAAAATCTAAATATAGATATGTGGGTAAATATAAAAAAGAAACGGTTTTCTGAAATAGAAAATTTTGATGCCGTTTACATTGGCGGAGCACAAAACAGCTATAGTTTAATGAAAGAATTTAGAGATACTGGATTTATAGATCTATTGAATACTTTTTTAAACAGTGGCAAAAATATCTATGGAGGAAGCACCGGAGCGATTATTTTAGGAAAAGATATCTCTGTGCTTGATGAATCGCCTCCCAATGACTATCACAATCCAAATGGTCTTAAATTATTGGGAAATTATTCAATTTTTTGCCACTACAAGACAGTTCCTATGGAAAAACTGCGCAAGTTTCTAACTACCGGAAAGAAACCTGTTGTCGCGCTTCCGGAAAAAAGCGGTTTGATCGTTCAAAAAGATACGGCTCAACTCGTCGGTTCTGAAGATGCCGCTATTTTCAAAACAGGCGACATTGACCACCCCCAACCAATTCGACCAAATGAGTATTTTTTACTAAATTAATCTTAAAAAAACTAAAGTTTTTACTATTTGAGAATGCGCTGTTTATAGATTTAATTTTTAACCTTTATGCTCAAAAAACAAAAACGAGAAAAATTACAACTTACTAAAAGAATAGACGATTATTCTCAATGGTATACCGACGTTATTCAGGCAGCGGATCTCGCAGAACACGCGCCAGTAAAGGGATGTATGATTATTAAGCCTTATGGCTACGCGATTTGGGAAAACATGAAAGAAGTTTTAGATCAGAAAATAAAAGAGAGCGACGTAAAGAATGCCTACTTCCCTCTCCTTATTCCGGAAAAACTTCTTAAAAAAGAAAAAAAACATGTCGAGGGCTTTTCGCCAGAAGTAGCGGTAGTAACATATGCGGGAGGCAAAAGACTTACTGAAGCTTTTGTTGTCCGTCCTACCTCGGAAACGATCATATATGAAGCTTTCTCAAGATGGATTCATTCCCGCAGAGATCTCCCGCTTCTTATTAACCAATGGGCAAATGTGATTCGGTGGGAACTCAGGCCGCGTTTGTTTTTACGAACAACTGAATTTCTATGGCAGGAAGGCCATACGGTTCATGCCGATGAAAAAGAAGCTGACAAACGAGCGCGCCTGATGTTAAATATATATAAGGATTTCATTGAACAATATCTGGCGATACCCGTCATCGCGGGCAAAAAATCTGAATCGGAAAAATTCGCGGGGGCGCTCCATACTTATACTCTTGAAGCCATGATGCAAGACGGAAAAGCTCTGCAGATTGCCACTTCGCACAACCTTGGTCAAAACTTTGCAAAAGCATTTAACATTCAATTTACGGATGAGGATGGGTCATCTACATTCGGCTGGCAAACAAGCTGGGGATTAAGCACAAGGACTATTGGAGGGCTTATCATGACACACAGCGATGATACTGGTCTTGTATTACCGCCAAGATTAGCTCCTATTCAAATAATTATTGTTCCCATTTGGCGCACAGAAGAAGACGAACGCAAGGTGCGTCCAGAAATCAAAAATATCGTAGAAATGCTTCAAAAGAAAGGATTGGAAAAAATTCAGGTTGATTGGAGCGAGAAACATCCAGGAGAAAAATACTACTATTGGGAAAGGAAAGGAGTGCCAATTCGCATTGAAGTGGGCCCGCGAGATATACGGAACAAAGAAATGGTACTCGCGCGACGAGACACTGGTAAAAAAGAAACATGCAATCTCAATTCATTATATGAACGGCTGATATTCCTGTTAAATGATATTCAGCAGACGCTCTTTCAAAAAGCGCTTGCGTATCAAAAGGAAAAAACAAAATATGTTGAAACATGGAGCGATTTTAAAAAGCAGATTCGGAATGGAAATTTTGTCTTGGCCCATTGGCATAAAGACAGCGCAATAGAGAAAAAAATAAAAAAAGAAACACAGGCAACAATTCGCTGTATTCCTTTTTCGCAAAAAGAAGAAAGTGGAATGTGCGTATATAGCGGCGAACCATCTAAAAAAAGGATTCTTTTTGCAAGGGCCTATTGATATATGAAAACTATCAAAGTCCTCAGCCTTCCATCAAGACATCCCTACGCCAATAAGTTTAATACCGATGGTATAAAGTTTGTTAATCCTAACACCGATTTATTTACTTCTGGTAGTGGACAGATTGAACAAGCAAAAGATTGCGGATGTCATGTTGTAGTATCAGATGTTGGGTTTTATAAAGAACAGTGGAAGCAAGTAGCGCTTTATAATATAAACAAAGAGAAACCCTTAGAAACCGCTAAACGCTACACCGACGCTTTAATAGAGGTTGCAAAGCGTCCATCTTTGAAGCCCGCGGGAGTACAAAGATTAGACGAACTCTCTGTCTTAATTAAGCAATATAAGGCAGTGTATATAAGCGCGATAGAAAAATTGCAAACAAGGTAGCGACAAACAGAAAGTATTTTTATTAAGCCCTCACCAATAGAAGAATTTGATTATTATATCGTAGTGCCATACGCTCACGCGGCGATCTTATTGGATAGTAAGTAATAAATCTTGTCAGATTTATTATCCTTCCACCCACCTCTCAAAAATCTTCTTTATTTCCGGATTGGCCATTTTTTCAAAAAGATAATTTAGTATCGCCAGATTTATCCGGCGCTTTCTGAAATTCACAAACTCCCCAATATTTTCTTTTTTAATCTGGCCATTTGGTGGTTTAAAATATTAAGCTCGGGAACAGCAACGGTTGAAGAAATTAATTTTTTAAACCCCTCGTTTACCTCCGAAAGGCTGTATTTCTCAATCAATTTTTTGTATCTTTTCCAATCAATTTCTCCCCCGTTGATTAAACTAAAAATATCAATTAGGTCTTTTTGCCCTTTGACGGTTCCTTTTCTCTCTTGGAAAGCATACACCTTTAAAACAAGCAAGAGTTCTGGCCAAGGCGCCAGAAATCCTTCTCTGGATTGAGCATAATTCTTAATTTCTTCCACTGGAATTCCCAAATTAGAAAAATGAGGCAGGTAGATATCAATATCAATCTCTTCTATCTTTATTTCGTATTTTCTAAGCCGTTCATTCTTGAAAAGGTCAAATTCTCCTTTGATTTTGGCCAACTCATCGTAATCTATAACTATATCAATATCTTTGGATTTGAGACCCTTGCTGTATAAAAAAACCGCCCAACCGCCGATAAGAATAAAATCAAATTTTTTCTTCAAATCCTGAAGAATTTTAAAACTCTTTTTGGTAATTAAGTCGTGATAGAATTCCATTTTTAGTTTGCTAAAACAATTTTTCTTTTAAGGCGTTTAAGAAATCTTTAGCGTACCATTCTGGCAGGTTCCAAAGGTCAACAAAGGTCTGAACATCGGGAGTAATTTCGCCAAAATTTTTTAACCACGGGTCGGCCGTTAAAACAATCAAATTAGGCTGGCCTTTTTGGACCGGGAAGCGGTCTTTGATTAGGTCAATTTTTTCTTTGTTAAAATAGACATAAACTTTATCGTAATCAGCCGGAACATCTTGATATTTCTTAGAGTAAGCGGAAAAAGCGCCGAAAATTATTTCCGGCGGCATTTCTCCTTCTATTTCTCGCGGGGTCTTTAAAACATTGGTCTGATAAATTATTTCTTTTCCTAATTTCCTAAAAGTTGCCCAAAGATACAAAAACTTTTCAATATCTCTAATCTTAAAACCCCGGCCGTTTACTTCAATCGCGCCGGACTGACGAGGGGTCTTTAGAGAATTAAAAACAGTGCTCAAAGAAAAATTATACTTTTGAGCCAAGTCCTTTTGAGTTAATTCTGTTGCGCGATTATCAATGGCCTGGAATAAAACCTCCCGCCAAATAATTTCTTTTTTTGACATATTATGTTTCTATTTATCAACCCGAAATACAGATTCATTTCTATGATAATAGAAACTGGATAGCGTGTCAAGAGTTTGAGCTCTATCCTTCCACCCACCTCTCAAAAATCTTCTTTATTTCCGGATTGGCCATTTTTTCAAATAGATAATCTAATATCGCCATATTTATCCGGCAGCGCCCGTTAGTCGGCATCTGGCCGAAAATATTGCCTTGCTCGGAATAGTTGTAAATCGGACAGACCCCGCAAAAGGGCTTGTAAACGCAGTTGGCGCAATGCGGCTGGTTTTCCAAACAGGACGCTGTGCACAGCGTCCTGACCACCGGACTGCCGACAATTTCCTGATAAGTATTCTCTCTGACATTGCCCAGTCGGAAACTCTCGTCGTCCATCATTGACATCATTCGGCCTTCATCGCAGGTATAGACATCGCCGTTGTAGTTATAAGCCAGTTGGCCAATGCCGGCGCCGCAGGGAGAACGAAAGTCCAGATGATTCGGGTCGGTCTCGGTCAAAATCTTAATTAAAAATGTCCGGGCCATTTTTTCTCTGACTTTTTTGCCTCCGAGATTAAGTTTAATGATATAGTCCATCGCTTTTTTGTAAAACTTGATGTATTCCTCGGCGCCATAGCCGATTTTTTTAAAAACATTCTTGGAAAACCCGAAGGGATTGAGCGGCCTTAAATAGAAATCGTCAAAGCCCAGTTTTAGGTATTCGTCTATAATTTGCTTTGGGTAGGCCAGGGAATAACGGCTGGCAGTCATTGACAGGCCCATTTTGAAAATGTATTTTTTCTTTCTTAATTCCGGGTAGAGTTTAAAGAATTTCTTGGCCCACTTGGCCGTGTGATAGTAACTGCCGCATTTATCCCCGATCAAAACCCTGTTTTTATTATGAAGTTTTTCCGGCCCGTCTAACGAAGCGCATAAACTGACCTTTTTATCCAGAAGGTATTTGAATTTTTCCTCGTCCATCAGGGAAAAATTAGACACCAGCCGAATGTCTAAATTTTTACCAATCTTCTTATTCTTCTTTTCCGACTGCTCAATAATGTATTGGACCACCGGCCAATTAACCAGCGGCTCGCCGCCCTGAAATTCAATCGCCACAAACAGGCTGGTTGTCTGAAAAATTTTATCAACGACTTTTTGGGCGGTGGTTTTGTCCATATCATAGCCCTTTTCTTCCATGGTCTGAGCGCTGGCATGGCAATAGATACAGCGGTGGTTACAGCGCAAAGTAACGACCACAATATGCAAGCTCGGCCCGCTAAACAAAAAAGCGTTTTTCTCGCGATACCGATTGAGCAAATCGGAAACATCCAAGTCCTTTTTAAGAAAGTTTTTTTCTTTCAGCGACAAATATGGCTCCTTGGCTTTGTCTAAATCCCCGGCCAATAAATCCTTAAACTCTTTCTCTTTCAAAACCAACCACTGCCCGACATCATTGGTTAGCAAATACCCATTCCTAAACTCTTTGAAACGAAAAAACCCGAGTTCGCCGTATTTAATTTTGTCCAAATTCATATCCATGGTTGATATTCTATAATATTATTTTATTTAAATCAATTTGTTGACAAAAGCAATATTAAAAACTAATCTTAAATTAAGATGGGTTCGTTAACATTATAAATATAAAAGGGAGGAGTTAATATAAAATGGAAAAAATTAGATTAGATAAATTTCTTGTTGAAAACAAAAATATAAAATCCAGATATCGGGCCGCTTTATTAGTTAAAAATGAAATGGTCTTTGTTAATGGCAAACTGATTAAAAAACCGAGCGTTCAAATCAAAAAAGACGATGTTGTTGAAGTTATAGGAAAGGATATCCAGTGGGTCTCAAGAGGGGGATTGAAATTAGAGAAAGCGTTAAAATTCTGGAAAATTAACCCTAAAGATTGGATATGTTTAGATATCGGGGCATCAACCGGCGGGTTTACCGATGTTCTAATAGCTAAAAAAGCAAAAATGGTCTACGCGGTAGACGTAGGACACGACCAGTTAGACGAAAAGTTAAGGAACAATCCAAGAGTAGTTAATCTTGAAAAAGTTGACGCGCGCAAATTAGACAACGATAAAATTAGGGAATCCGTCGATTTTATTTCGGTTGATGTCTCATATATATCATTGTCTTTAATTCTTCCAGAAATTATTAAATTTTTAAAGCCAAACGGCAAGATAGTAGCGCTAATAAAGCCGCAGTTTGAACTTAGCCCTGATATTGTCAAAAAAGGAATTATAAGAAAAAAAGAACATCAAGAATTGGCCGTTAAAAAAATAAGAAAACTTGTCAAAGGATTAAATCTCGCGGAAGAAGGAATAATTGAATCGCCAATTTTAGGCAAGAAAGGCAACAAAGAATTCCTAATCTATCTACAAAAGAATTAAGGTGCCGTCTGTTAAGATGGCGCCTTATTTTGTTAGGAGAAAAAGTTCTTTATTTAACTGCTGTACTTTTTCGCGCTACAAGGACTCCCACTTTGGCGACAACAGCCCGATTCCGCGGCCCCTGACATCCTTTTTAACTGGGAACCACTATTTTTGCCTGAATAATTTTTCCACCGAACAACAATTGACTTTTTCAAACTCATCACCTCCTTTTTATTAAATTTTTCCTCCTAACAATTATATTTGATATCATGATTGTCAAATATAATATCTAATATTTTACCATTTTCAAACACCATTTCAAAGAGACGAGGCAAGATTAGTTTATGTAATTGGCAATTGTAATCAGATGGCGTAAAGAAATCATCATTATCCCACGCCGATTGCATAGGACATCCCCCGCCGCAAATCAATTTTAAATTACAGTTTTTACACTTAGAGTAATTAGAGAAATGTAGTTTATCAAGAAATTTTCGTTTAGGTTTATTTATTCCGAAACCGTCTCGAGAGCATTTACCATACATCATAACATCGGAATAAATTTCTCCCGTCCTAGAAATTTCAAGACACGAAGTTATCTTTCCGGAAGGAGTGATTATCAAATTGGTTCCTTCTCCAGTACCACAATAATATCCACTGGTAGGTCTAGAAACTATTGAGTTATCCACTTTAATTTCAAGATTTTTATCGGCAATTAATTGGATTGCTTTAATAAAATTTTCGGCATATTTCTCAACTTCGGGCATCAACCCCTTTTCACCTCTACAGAGAACTGAGAAATGAACTGGTTCAATTTTTATATACTCTACGCCAAAACTTGCGACTTGCTCCACAGAATCTGAAATGGTATTAACTCCTTGATTAGTAATCGTCAATTGTACCGTTAATGGCACGTTCGTTTGCGCTAATTTTCGAATATTCCGCTCTACTACTTTTTGTGAAGAACTTCCAGAAACAAAAGGCCTTTATTTATTGCGGCAAACACCGTCATAAGAAATCCTGATGGCAACATTATTTTCTACCAGCCATTCAAATTCAACATCATTAAATGTGCCATTACTCACAAGGATAATTTCAATATTACCAAACTTCTTCTTTGCATACTCGCACACTCCCTCCATACATCTGAAGTTAAGAAATGGCTCGCCGCCCCCGACAAAATATATTGACAAAACTTCGGTAGAATAATTTGGTCTTAATTCAACAAGATTATCAATCGCTAACTTCGCCAATGATAAATCCGTATATATCTTGTCATCCCCGCCTTTAGCATAACAATAAACGCAACGCAGATTACAATCGAGAGTAGGCATAAAAGATATACTGGGACCAATGTGAAATTCTTCTTTTTTATTATCTCTTTCTTTAATAATCGTTTTTACCTCTTCATTAATAACATTATCCAGTTCATCTTTTTCGACACCCGACAAAAAATTTAACCGATTTTCAGAAATCAAGACATACCGTCCCTTCTTAAGGCTAATTATATCTACTCCGTCCATCTCATCTAAGTTCATTTGTATCCTCCTTAAATATTTAATTTTAAAAAAACTTGTTTTATCAAGAAAGAATAAAATTTTAATCCCTATGCCTTCATCAACGCCAGGACATAATTGCAAAATTCGTCTTGGATAATATCTTTGACTTCTTTGTCTATATTTTCAAGACCGACTTCAAAATAGTCCTTTTTTTCTTTAATAGAAAAATCAGCCAATCCCCGATAGGCCTTGATGGCTGATTTTACCACGCTAAGTTTATAAATTCTGACACTGAACTTAATTACCATTATTTTTTTCCGCTTTTAGCGGATTTTTTTGTCTTTGCGCCGTACTTTTCCTCCCAAGGAATGGCAATCCCTAAGGGGTCGTCCTGATAAGTCATTTTTTCTTCCGCTTCCGCCGGCTCTTCCGTCCCGATAGCTGAAAGGAGCGCCTGGCTGATAATATATTCCCGGATTTTTTTGTTATTTTTAGCTAATCTAATCCGAACCGCGTAATTAAGCAGTTCATTCAAAAACTCCCCTTTCAAATCGCCTAATTGTTTAGAGGATAATGGCTTTTTCCCTTTCAAAGAAACTTCAATCTGGTCTTTCTTTTTGCTGTCTAAAAAGAGATAGGCCCGGTCAACAAAAACATAGACGGTTCCATATACCGCCTCCAAGGGATATTCTCTCAGATTGAAATTAAATTTGATCTCGTTATTTTTTGCTGTCATATCTTATTCCTACCCTTCGCTTTCTGCCGGATTGTTTTCCGGTTCAACCACAATTTTTCTGACAATCAGGACTGTTTTTTCGTCCGGATTCTTGGAATCGCACATCGCCACCACCGAGATATCATCCCCTTCTTTGAATTCATCCAAAGTTGTCTCTGTTTGGTCCAAAACCTGCATCTCCTTGGAAAGATTCGTTTTAAAAAATTCGGTTTCATCGGTCAGGTTGACTATGTTGATTTGCTCGGAAGTTTCCTTTGGCTGAAGGTATAATTGCCCGTCTTCAATTTTTTCAAAAGTTCCGTCAATGATAATATTGTAGAGCTGTCCACATTTATTATCTGTCTCTTCTCCTATCGGCAGAAAAGAAAAACCTTCCGGCTGGTCAACTGGTTTGTTGCGCCAATACTGCTGGTAAAAATAATAACCGCCCAGAGATAAAATGGCAATGATGACTAAAATAACCGCCGCAAAAAAAACCTTTTTATTATCCATAACGTTTAAACTCCTTTACTCTCATTTTAAACCCGTCGAAAACAAGTGTCAAATAACATCAAAAATCTTAAAGGCATTCATCTTCGCGCAAAGAATTATAGAAAGATTACTTGGACTATACCAAAACCCATTTAACTCCTAACTGCTACTTTACTAAATCAGAATCTTTTACTATTCGGACAATATCATTTATTAAATCTTTTATTTGCCAATCGCTTTTTTTACCATATCTATTCTCTATCTTCATTATAATTTCTTGATGTTCCGGATAATCTATAGTCTTAATACCGAAAACCTTAAGCCAATTTGAAGAGTTTTGAACTATGACATTAAATATCTCCGAGATATGCCAAACTAAAAAGTTATGTTCATCCTTCTTATATTGAGGATACCTTTTGTAAAAATAATTATAGAAAATAAAATGAAGCATTTCATGGGCAATAACCACATTAACATATTTTTTCTTTTTGTACTTATAAGGAACTTGAAAGGTCATATCCTCCAAGAATCTTGGGAACATTCCCCAAATCGTCGTATAAACAATATATTTTCCTTTTGGCCAAAAGTTACCACCAAATAACTTGTCAACTAAACCGTAAAACTTTTCTTCTTTTTTCTGCCAATTAGATTGGTAAACAGACATATTTTTCTGTATTATCTTTTCCTTTTTTTCGTAAAAAGATTTAACAAAATCAATTATTTTTTTCCTATCTATTTTTAAAGTATTTCCTTCTTTATATTTCTCTAAAAAAGGAAAGTTCCTAAAAAAAGCCCACTCCAAAGTACGCCCATCATTATAATCAGCACTGTTGTTGAAATCAAAAAATGCCTGAATATCTTTTTTATAATCAATTTTAAACTTTAGCTTCGGGTTCATGAATTAAATGAGGTAGGCATATTGTCTACCTCAAGGTTAACATTTTAAAACTATCTTTTCAAGAAGCAACAAATTTAAAAAATGTATCCCAAATTAGCCATTCTAATGATTTTTTACTATGAGAACATACGCGATCGTCAATATTCCAAATGCTTCCAGTTTTCAACTCGGCGCTGGCTGGACACCCCCCACCACATATTCCAAGTGCTTCGCAATCCAAACATTGATCCATAAAAAGCGGCGAACGATATTTCCATTTCTCAAAAAGACCAAATTTGTAAGGATCGAAATCGGAATTGAGTACCGAAAAATCAAAATATTTTCTTGGTTTAACAAAATCCTGGCACATGCCAATTAGGCCGTCTGGAGCAACTACAATTTGATTACCCATAGCTCCGCAATCGGAAAACATTGTTTTGCGGTCGATAAAAGCTTTCGCTTTTCGCATCATCCTTTCTTCATAGACTCCTAATTCCCGAAATTTTTTGAAGGCATAAATCAAACAATCGGCCGCTTTATCAAAATAATCATTGTTTAACGGCATATTCGGATTATAGTGCAGGATATTGAAGCTGATTCCATCCTGAATTCCCAATTCGTCTATAAAAAAGGATAAAACATCATCAAAATTATTCACCACTTCAGGAGTCAAAGTTGCTGAAATCCCATTTTTAACACGGTATTTCTGTAAGAGTTTATAATTACGGTGAATAATTGGAAATATATCAATATGTTGTCTCGGAATCCGGTAAATATTATTGATATAACCTGGTCCATCAATTGAAATCCCAACAGTCACTCTGTATTTGGCAAAAAACTGAATAATATTTTCATCTAGTAACACTCCATTAGTTACTATCGCCACTTCGCATTCTTCGGGCATACGTTGGATTTTTTTTAATTGAGCGACTTTCTCAACCGCCGCTTTAACAGCAGCAATATTAATAAGTGGTTCTCCGCCGTAAAGATGAATAACTCGTTTGTGATATTTCCTACCATATTTTGTAGTCAGGTCAGCAAAAATGTTTATGGATTGATTAACTGTAGCAATATCCATGGTAACCGCAGTAACCGCCGGAATTGGTTTTAACATCAGCAACGGCGTTTCTTCAAAACAATATCTGCATTTCAAATTACAGGCATCGGTCAAAAGCAGATACATAATTTCCAAATTTTTATCTTGTAAAAATTGTTCTCGAATTTCGATTAGTTCCGCTATTTCATCATAACCACAATCGACTATTAAATTTTCATTTCGAAACTTTTTTACAATATCATCTTCAATTTCCTCAAGATTAAATCTGGAATGAATAACTTTCCAACCTATTAATTTTGGCAAGAATATCAGGGCGAGAGAAATGCTATGTAAAAAGGCGATATTATTTCCTCTTTCAAACCACTTACACCATCGAGACAATCGACATTTATTCTTATCTTTCATTCTTCGTCTCCTTATGTTATGAAGTAAGGGGAGAAACAATTCTCCCCTTTTGGTTTACAACATTAGCAACGTGAACATGCCGTATAACAGCACTTAGGGCCAGCGGTATTCACTTTTTTTATTCTGCCAAGAACTTTTGATCTTTGACTTTTTGACGGTACGAAAATTTTAACCTTCTTTCTGCCCACTTAAATCACCTCCTTTATTTATCAGAATATTTTGATTTTAAAAAACAGTGAAAATCGGTCTCGATTTATTATATAATAACTACTTTTTATTAGGCTTGTCAAGTTAAAAGATAATAAAATTTTGGAAAACGCTTTGGAAAAACGGCTCAAATAAAAAAACCAGAATAGTTGAACCAGTCAGAAATGGCCCGAATGGAATTTCCGATTTCATTTTTTTCTTACCCAAGACAATCAAAAACATCCCGACGGCGGCGCCGGAAAAAAAGGATAAAAGCAAAGCGGTTAAAATCATCGGCCAGCCCAGAAAAAGACCCATCAAGAACGCTAGCTTGACATCGCCTAACCCCATCCATTCCCCCTTTGATAAAAGAACCAAAGATAAAAAGAAAGCGCCGGCCAAAAACGCCGATAATATTTGATTAAGCGGATTTGCTCCGAGTAAACAAAAAAGAAAAGTCGCAATTATCGCCGGATAAACGATTTTATCCGGAATCAGATAATGCTTCAGGTCGTAAACAAAAATAATTATTAAAAAACTGATAATTGCCAGGTAATAAATTAAACTTATAAAATTTTTACTTTGAGCGAAGTCAAGAGAGAAAATTAATAGAAAAAGCAATCCGGTTGTTCCTTCCACTATCGGATACTGCCAAGAAATTTTTTTGCCGCAGTAATGGCACCTGCCTTTTTGCCAAACAAAACTAACCAGCGGCGCCAAATCGCGCCAGTTCAAAATCTTTCCGCACTTCGGACACTTGGAACGGCCGAACAAAATCAACTTGCTTTTTCCCAGTCGGAAAATGACCACATTTAAAAAACTGCCGATTGCCAGGCCGAAAATAAAAATGAAAAGATGAGCCATATCAAATACAAAACAGCCTGGCAACCCTAAGCTTAGCAAATAAAATCTTACTAAGCTCTACGGCTACCAGGCTATAAAATAATCTTACGGCCTAAGGCAATAAACCGGATCGGTGCAAGTCAAACCAAATGTCGCCGTATCCAAGTCAGTATCTAAGGCGTCGTTAGTGGTGTCTTCCAATCTCGCGCCTAAGACATACTCTTGACAAGCGTTAGCCGTGGTTCCGCTCGGATGATAAACATAGCTGTTGACTCCCGGATCGGCCGGAATGGCGCCAATATAGGTTGGGTTAAGCACATTGGTTAAACTAGCCCAGTCGTTGTCATTGTTGGTCGTATCGCAAATATACCCGTTATTGGCATCGTAATACATCTCCAAAGCCAGCGCCATCTGTCTCATGTCGCTTACCCTTCTGGAATCTCGGGCTTTTTTCCTGGCGGTATTGAGCGAAACCAGAACTATCGTCGCTAAAATGCCGATGATGGCGATAACAACCAAAAGCTCAATTAAAGTAAATCCCTTTTCGCCCCTTCTTTTGCTAAAAAATTTCAACATTTTTTCTCCTTTCTTCTTAAATTAGCTGATTATTGAATTGATTGAATTTCGACCTTTATATTTATAATATCACACTAGCCAATATTTATAAATGTTTTAGGCAGTATTCTCGGACG
>Ga0210017_1002265_pt1 | contig 16492 bp, 11 predicted proteins | sample CryGeyCG2014_020_FD_183966 | JGI IMG/M metagenome (GOLD analysis project Ga0210017, IMG submission 183966) | Groundwater microbial communities from aquifer - Crystal Geyser CG08_land_8/20/14_0.20 (SPAdes) (version 2) | ecosystem: Environmental > Aquatic > Deep subsurface > Groundwater | place... | reverse complement strand
TTTATTTTTGTCAAAGTGCCTCAAATTATTCAACAGAATTCATCTATATTGTCTAGAGTTGAGGATGTTGAAGTTAGATTAAACAATGTCCAAATTTTAAGACCACAGTTGGTTGAAGAAGATGGTTCTCGTAGAACTGATTTTTTTCCTATGGAGGCTCGTTTGAGAGATAAAACATATAGTGCGCCTATTTTTGCAGATATAGAACTTTATAGAAAAGGCGTTCTTCAGGATACTAAAAGAACAGCAATTGGAGAATTGCCTGTTATGGTTAAATCTAAATTGTGTAATTTGTGTGGTTTAAATGATGATGAATTAATAATCGCAGGAGAAGATCCAAAAGATTTGGGAAGCTATTTTGTAATAAACGGAGTAGAAAAAGTTTTAGTTAATCAAGAGGTCTTAGCTTCAGATAAAATAATGGTTTCAAGAGATGGCTCCAAATGTGTCTCTGAGGTTTTATCTACAAGAGGAGCATTTAAAGGTAAAGTAAGGCTTGTAAGAAATCCAAATGGAATATTGGAAATAAGTTTTCCTTCGAGTCCTAAAAAATTGAAATTCTTTGTTTTATTAAGAGCTTTGTGCTTTAAAACAAAAGAAGATTTTACAAATACATTTGAAAATATTTCTGAGATTCAAAACGATGTTCTATTGAATTTTAGCAGATTAAATATTGAAAGTGAAGAAGAGGCCTTGGATCAAATTGGAAAATATGTTGCTCCTGGTCAGATTTTAGCATATAGATTAAAGAGGACATATGAAATACTAGATAATTTTTTGTTGCCACATATTGGCCAGACAGAAGATAAAAGAATTTTGAAAGCATATTATTTGATTGGAATGGCACAGAGAGCAATAGAATTAGCTTACAATTTGAGAGATGAAGATGATAAGGATAGTTACAATAATAAAAGAATAGAGCTTAGCGGTAAACTTTTGGAAAGACAATTTATGCAGGCAATTAATTATTTTATAAATGATATTAAATTTCAGATTGATAGAAATATAGTAAGAAGAAGAAGATTAAAAATAAACACAATTATCAGACCAGATGTTGTTACAGATAGAATTATGTTTGGCATGGCTACAGGTACCTGGGCTGGAAAACTAACTGGCGTAAGTTCTTTTTTTACGCGTTACAATTGGTTGAATCCAATAATTGAAGCTAGAAAAGTAAAATCTACTTTAGATAGCAGTAGAGAGAATTATGAAGCAAGAAGTGTTCATGGTACTGCTTGGGGAAGAGTGTGCCCTATTGAAACACCAGATGGTCCAAATTGTGGATTGATTAAAAATTTAGCTGTAATGTCTAGAGTTACAACAGATTATGAAGGTAGTGATTTAGACTCTCTTTTAAGAAAATTAAACGTCTCCGAAAAATAAGTGATTGTATGGTTAAGAAGACAAAAGTATATTTAGATGGAAGATTAGTTGGATTTCATGATAGCCCTTTGGAATTAATCAATGGAATAAAAGATCTAAGAAGACATGGACAATTGGACACTTTAATAAACATTGGTTTCAAAGAAGATACAAATGAAGTTTACATTAATACTGGCGCTGGCAGATTGCAAAGACCAGTCTTAACTATGAAAGATGGAAAAGTACTTTTAAATCAAGAACATATTAATCAAATTCAAAATTATAAATTGAAGTTTGATGATTTGTTAAAAAAGGGTTTAGTTGAATATATTGATGCTGATGAAGAAGACAATCTTTATATCGCAATTGATTTGGAACATGTAACTAAAGAACATACACATTTGGAATTGGAACCCGGGGCAATATACAGCTTGGTAACTTCTTTGACGCCTTTTGTTGAACACGATATGGCAACAAAAGCTTTGCATGGTGCAAAGATGTACAAACAAGGCATAGGTTTTATTGGGCCAAATCATTATTTGAGAACAGATACAGAATATTATAATTTGTATTATCCGCAAAAGCAATTAGTAAAAACAAAAATTTCTGATATTATTAATGTTGATGAAAGGCCAATAATTCAAAATTTTGTTGTTGCAATAATTCCTTATTTTGGTTTCAATACTCAAGATGCTATTGTTTTGAATAAAGGTTGTGTTCAAAGGGGTTTAGGAAGAGCAAGTTATTACAGAACATATACTGAAAGAGAAGTGACTTATCCAGATGGTCAGAAAGAAATTTTTTCAATACCCAATGAAACAGTCAAAGGATTTTTAGGCTTGGAAGCATATAAAGTTATTGGTGAAGATTCTTTGCCAGAAGCAGAAAGCTATGTTGATAGAGATACTGTTTTGATATCAAAAATTGCGCCTCCTAGATTTATGGATAGTTTGCCTACTTTGGGTTTAGTTGAAGAAAAATATGAAGACAAATCATTTTTTATTAAGAGAAATACAGAAGGATATATTGATAGAGTGTATATTTCAAGTAGTGGCAGCGAAAAGTTGTTAAAGGTGAAGGTAAGAACAGAAAGGCAGCCAGAGAATGGCGACAAATTTTCATCTAAACATGGGCAAAAAGGTGTTGTTGGACTTTTGGCTGAAGAAACAGACATGCCAGTAAGCACAAGAGGAATAATCCCTGATTTGCTTTTGAACCCAACATCTATTTCTTCAAGAATGACAATTGGTGATTTATTAGAGATTATGAGTGGAAAAGTTGCTTGTTTGAGAGGTAAAGAGGTTGATGGTACACCATTTTCAAGTGAGCCTTTGGATAGTATTAAAAAAAGTTTGATTGAACAAGGATTTAGACCTGATGGCTATGAAACTTTTTATGATGGAACAACAGGAATGCTTATAAAAGGGGAAATTTATGTTGGTGTTATTGCTTATAGAAGATTGTATCATTTAGTAAAAAATAAATTACAGGCACGTTCAAGAGGACCTGTTCAATTATTAACAAGACAACCAACTGAAGGTAAAGAAAAAGAAGGCGGACTAAAGTTTGGTGAAATGGAAAGTGATTGTTTGGTAGGTTATGGTGCAGCAATGCTTTTGAATGAAAAACTTGTTGAAGATTCAGATAAAGTTTGCTTGCCAGTTTGTAATGATTGTGGAATTGTTGCTGTTGATGACAAGTTGCAAGGAAAATTGTATTGCCCTTGTTGCAATGGTTTTAATGTTTTGGAAGTGTCTATGCCGTATTCATTCAAGTTGTTTTTAGATGAATTAAAATCAATTGCAATTTATCCCAAAATAAAAATAAAGGACCTAGCGTGAGAATATGTTAAAAAGAATAGGAAGTATTAAATTAGGCGTATATTCGCCTGAGCAGATAAGAAAAATGTCTGTAATTGAAATAAAAACTGCTGATTTATACGATAAAGATGGTTTTCCTATTGAAGGGGGATTAATGGATCCGCATTTGGGACTAGCCGAAAGAGGCAGAAGATGTAAAACGTGTGGCCAAACTGTTGAAAAATGTATTGGCCATTTTGGAAGATTGGAATTGGTCAGGCCTGTTATTCATGTTGGTTTTTTTAAGAAAGTTGATTTTTTAGTTAATACTACTTGTAGATCCTGTGGCAGATTATTATTTTCAGATGATGAAATAAAGGGTATGACTGCAAAAAATTTAGATGCAGAAGAATTGCATAGAATAATGTTGATAAAAGTTAAAAGTAAAACAACTTGTCCACATTGTGAAACACAAAAATTAAACACTAAATTAGATCCTCCAACTAATTTTTATACCCTTGAAAAAGAAGGCGATCTGGTAAAATTAGTAAGACTGTTTCCAAATCAAATAAGAGAATGGTTTGTAAAGATACCTAGTTCTGATTTGGAAAAAATTGGATTGAAAAATGTAAGACCAGAATGGTTTATTTTAACTGTATTGCCAATTCCTCCTGTAAATGTACATCCACCAATAACTTTAGATAATGGCCTGAAATCAGAAGATGATTTAACATATAAATTATCAGATATTGTAACAGTAAATAATAGATTAAGAGATAACATAAATGCAGGCACCCCACAATTAATAATTGAAGACTTATGGATGCTTTTGCAATACAATATTACTACTTATATTAATAATAATTCTCCTGGTGTGCCTCCAGCAAAACATAGATCCGGCAGACTATTAAAAACAATAATCCAAAGAATAAAAGGAAAAGGGGGATTAATAAGAAATAATTTAATGGGAAAAAGAGTTAATTATGCAGCAAGAACAACAATTTCTCCTGATATGTACATTGATGTTGATGAAATTGGAGTGCCAAAAGAAATTGCAGAAACTTTAACACTAAAAGATAAAATAACAAAATATAATTTAGATTTTTACAAAGACCTGTTGAAAAATAAATCAGTTATTAAATATGTTATTAGACCAGATGGTGCGAGAAAAAAGGTTTCTGATGAATTAAAAGAACAAATGGTAGAAGAACTAGCCCCAAAATATATTGTTGAAAGATGTTTGCAAAATGGAGATTTAGTACTTTTTAATAGACAACCAACATTGCATAGAGCATCAATTATGGCTCACAAAGTCAAGGTCACAAAAGGAAATACTTTTAGAATAAATGGTAGTGCAACACAGCCTTACAACGCAGACTTTGATGGTGATGAAATGAATCTGCATGTGCCCCAGACACCTGAAGGAATAATGGAAACAAAACAATTAATTTCTCTTAAAGAACAAATTATTTCACCAAGACAAGGAACACCACATATTGTTTTGATGGAAGATGCAATTGCTGGCACATTTATGTTAACCTTTTTTGATATGAAAATCCCGAGAGATTTGGCAATGTATTATTTCCAAATGCTTGGTATTGAGGAGCCCCCAAGTCCAGATTGTGGGGCCGAATATTCTGGAAAATCAATTTTTAGTGCAATGCTTCCAAAAGAAATCAATATGGTGTTTGAATCTTCAGAATTATCAAATATAATGAAAAAAATAGATCCTGAAAATCCAGCACAAAAAATAATAAAAAAGGATTCTATTGTGAATATCGAAAATGGAATTTTGAAATCTGGCTGCTTTGGTAATAGTGGTGTTGGAAAATCCAGCGCAAAAATAGTGCAAGAAATATATGATGTGTGCGGACCAGAAGCAGCATTAGAATTTCTTAATAAATTGGGTAGAATATCTTTAGATGTGGCAACAAGATTTGGTTTAAGTCTGGGATTAAAAGATTATGATTTGCCAAAGACTTTTGATTCTTTTAAAGAGGATCAGTTAGAACAATTTTTTAAAGAAACAAGAAACTACGAAAAAAAATACAAAGAAGGAAAATTAGATAAAGTGCCAGGAAAAAGTATAAAGGATTCTTTTGAATTTTATATGGTCAAAAGTGCAGGCGTGTGTAAAGATAATATAGAAAAATTTATTTTAAATCAAAAAATTGGTGATTTGTTTGGACCCCATTCAAAATATGGGGCATTGGTTTTAGCATTAAGTGGAGCAAAAGGATCAGCAGTAAATCTAACAAACGTATCTGGACTTTGGGGGCAAGTTGCTGTAAGAGAAAAAAGGCCAACAAGAGGATATACTGCAAGAACCATGTCAATGTATAAAAGAGGAGACGAAGGTGCTTTGGCAAAAGGATTTGTTGTAAAGAATTTTTACAAGGGCTTATCAGCAAGAGAAGCATTTTTCCATGCAATGGGTGGTAGAGAAGGTGAAGTTGATACATCTGTTGCTACTAAAGTTTCAGGATATTTGTATAGAAGAGTATCTAATGCATTGAGAGATATAAGCGTAGCACCAGATAGAAGTGTTAGAACTGCAGACAATAAAATAATACAGTATCTTTATGGTGATGATGGTGTATATACTCAAAAAACTTACAAACATGAATTGTTTACAGAAAACAGATTAAAACAGATTTTGGGAAAAGTGAATTAGTATGTCCAGTTGTAAAATTTATTCTACAAAGATAGAAATTATACAACAGCTCATGAAACTGTGATGTGATGTTTTATGTTAGAACTGCCAGAATATATGATAAAAAGGATTGTGGGTTTTGCAGATAAACAAGGTTTAACAGGCAAAAAAAAGGATAAATTTTTGCAAGATTGTAAAGAATATTATGAAGATCGATTGGTGCCTATTTATGAACCTGTTGGTATTTTGACACCTCATAGTATGTGTGAACCTGCAACTCAAATGACATTGAGAACAAAGCACTATGCTGGTGCAATTGAAGTTTCTGTAGGTTCTGGTGTTAAGCGTTTAGAAGAATTAGTTGATGCTAGAAACAAAACAAAGTATCCTGTTATGACTGTTTTTATTCGTGAAGGACTTAAAACAGATAAAAATTCAATGAAAAATTATTTAAAACAAATAATATATAAAAAATTATCTGATTTGATTGAAATAAAAGAGGATTTGAAAGAACACAAGATTCTTGTTTCTTATGATCCAAAAGTTTTGCACGAATATGATATGAAAAAAGAGGACTTGTACAAAATATTAAAAGGAGTTTTAAAACTTAGTGTGCTTCAGGAAACAAAAGATGGATTTGAAGTTTTGTTCAAAGATCAAACATTGCTTACTGTAAGAAAATATTTCCAAAAGTTGCTGGATTTGGGAATTGTTGGTATTTTAGGAATAAGCGATGCAATAGTATCTGATGAATTTGGCGAGTCAGTAATAAAAACACAAGGCTCTAATTTGAAAGATATCAGTAATCTGGAATTTGTTGATGTTTATAGAACTTACACAAATGATATTTCTGAAATATACAAAGTGTTTGGTATTGAAGCTGCAAGAGAATTGTTAGTAAGAGAAATTGCAGAGGTTTATAAAAAGTCAGTAATTGGCGTTGATTTAAGACATTTATTATTGCTTGTTGATGCTATGTGCTATGATGGCGAAGTATTAGGGGTTGTTCGTACAGGTATTGTAAGTACAAAAAAGAGCCCGTTTGCCCGTGCAGCATTTGAACAAACAGAAAAAGTTTTATTTAATTCTGCTTTGTATGGCGAAGAAGAAGAATTTGAAGGCGTTGTTGAAAATGTAATGGCTGGATTGCCAATTAATATAGGTGTTGGAAAAGTGGATTTAGAAATTGATTTTGATAAAATACCTAAGGAAGATAATAAAGAGAAAAAATAAATAAACATTAACAAATAAAATTATTGTGTTAAGAGGGGTATTTATGACTATTGATGTTGAAATAAAAAGATGTTATAAAACAGGAAAAGTTTTGGTAGGCACAAAAGACAGTGAAAGAAGTGTTCTTTTTGGCGAATCCAAAGGTCTGGTATTGTCTTCTTCAATTCATGAAGCTGATAGATTAAGATTAAAACATTTATGCAAGATTGCCAAACTTCAATTTGTTTTGGTAAATCATACCCCCTTGGAATTTGGAAAAGTTATTGGTTTGGCACATCCTGTGAGCGTAGCATCAATAATAAGCGAAGGAAAATCTAAGATTCTTCTTGAATTTAAATAAGAGTTATGTTTTTAAAGGGAAATACTCTATAATATATACTTTTTCCTAAAAAAGTAATCCCATAACCTAGTAATATATCCCACATCTTAGTAGCATATAAGATTGAGATTGATATGGATTAATATGTTTAGAGTGTTTATTTATATATATTTTTGAGTGGTATGAATGAGTAATGGTGAATTTGCAGCACGAAAAATGCTTAAAAGCAAGAAAATGTGGAGAAAAAAGTCTGCTAAATATATGAAAAAATGGAAAAGAGATACTGGCACTTTGAAAGATCCTCTGCAAGGTGCACCTATGAAAAGTGGTATTGTTCTTCTTAAAAGAACAGTTGAAGCAAAACAGCCAAATTCAGGATTAAGAAAATGTGTGAGAGTGCAGTTAAGTAATGGCATAAAAGTAACTGCCTTGGCACCAAAAGATGGTGCAATAAAATATATTGATCAACACGATGAAGTAACAGTGTCTGGTATAAATGGCTCAAAAGGCGGACCAAAAGGGGACCTTTGGGGTGTATCATATAAAGTGGAAAAAGTAAATGGTATTTCTTTAGAACAATTAAGAAGAGGCAAAAAAGAAAAAGCCAAAAGATAATGCACACTAAACAGTACAAGTTTGTGTATTGAAAATTGATATTGATAAAAAGGGATAAATATGAAAGTATTTGGAAAGTGGGATGCAACAGAAATTAAAATTAGAGACGCCGGATTAGTGCCGTATGTTGTTTTAGAGAATAGACTTTCTATGCACACTTTTGGAACAAGTATTTCGTCAGGAAAAAGCAAAGAAAGAATAAATATTATTGAACGTTTGATAAATAAACTGATGAGATCCGGACAAGGAAAAAAGAAGCTTGGTGGAAAATTTTATAGAGGCAGATTGAACTGCGGAAAAAAATTATTAGCATTGAAAGCAGTAGATAGTGCATTTGATATTATAAATAAAAAAACAGGGAAAAATCCTGTTCAAGTTTTGATAGATGCTATTGAAAACTCAACACCAAATGAAGATGTTACTAGAATTACAAAAGGGGGAGTTGCATCTGCAGAATCTGTTGATGTTGCGCCAATTAAAAAATTAGATGAGGCATTAAAAAATATTGTTTTAGCAGTATTTGCAAATACTTTTAATACAAAAATAACTTTTGCAGATGCTTTGGCATCAGGAATAATGTTAGCAGCATCTAGAGATCAAAAAAGTTATTCAATAAAAAGAAAAGATGAAATAGAAAGAATTGCAAGATCTAGTAGATAGTAAAAGATTTTTCCATATTTCTTTTTATAATTTATTTTTATGTTTTTAAGGAATTAAATAGTAAAGTTGATGATTTATGGCGCAGTTGTAAATTTCCTCAAAGAAATCAGAAATTGCAACAGTTCCATAAAATAGAAGGGTTATTTATGGCAAAAAGAGAAGAAGTGGCAAAACAAGCAGTAGAATTGATGTGCAATCAAAAAAATATTAGAAACTTAGGCATAGTTGCGCATATTGATCATGGGAAATGTGTTTCTTCAGAAACACGACTCTCTCTTACAACTGGGGAAAATTTAGGAGCAGAAAGGTTATTTAATAGATTCAAGGATAAAGGAAAAATTGTAAATAAAAATACAGAAGAAATAGTAGTGAAATTAAAAAGACCAATTTTAGTTAATTCTTTCGATAAAAAGACAGGGAAAATAAAAGAAGGAAAAATAACTCATTTGTGGAAACTGAGAAATACAGAACCGTTAGTAGAAGTAACTTTGGAAAATGGAAGAAAAATAAAAACAACAAAAGAACACAAATTTTTAATATTAGATAAAGAAGGAAAAATAATTGAAAAAGAAGCAGGAAGGTTAAAAAAATCTGAAATCCTTGTTTCAAGCAGAAAATTAATTCACAAGGGGATGAATAAAGAAGAACAAAAAAAGGAATTTTTATTTGAATTGGCAAGAGACAAAGGATTTTACATAATCCTGAAACCAAAATTAAAAAAGATATTACACAAAAAGATCTCGGAAGTAGGAAGTTTTGAGGTATACTCTGAAATAATTTCTCTGTTGAAACCAAAGTCTTTTTATCATTGTGTTTGGCGGGGCGAATATAGGCTGATGGATTTTATATCTGTTTGTAACTTATTTAATATTAAAATAACAGAAATTTGGAATCAAATAAATTGGATAAACTATAGAGGAATAAAAAGTAAAGGTGTACATTCCTCTTTGAAAATTAATTTGCCAAAAAATTTTGAGAGACTATATTATTTGTCAGGATTATTTTTTGGCGACGGAGATTTGGGTTGTAGTATAACAAATAATAACAAAGAAATACAGGAAGAAGTGAAAGGTATTGCAAAAGAGTTTAATACTAGTTGTAAAGTAAGAAATTTCAAAAACAGAGCTACAAGAATTGAGGTCGGTGGGATAACTTTAAAGAAAATCTTAGAGAATCTATTTTTGTATCCTAAAAATAAAAAAACATATAATTTGAAAGTATCAATTTTTTTAGAAAAATCAGATAAGAAATGTATTTCCGCATTTATTAGGGGTTACTTAGATGTTGATGGTGGAATTGAAAAAGCTAGGAGTGCAATTTCTGTAACAAGCAGAAGCAAAAACTTCCTTTTAGAGCTTCAACTTCTGCTTTACAAATTTGATATAGATAGTTCATTCAATCATAAAAAGGGAACATTATATATTTCTGGAAGAAAATCTCTAGAAAATTTTAAGAAAATTGGATTTTCAATTTCTTATAAAAGAGAAGCTTACAAAAATTTGTTAAATAGAGCAAAAGTCGCAAAAAATGAATATGTTGCAATTTCAGGAAATATTCTTAAAAAATTAAGAGAGAAATATAATCTCCAACAAATGGCATTTTTTAATGGCTACTGCAATTATGAAAACAATAATGTAGGGTTATCAAAACAATCTTTGCAAAAAATTTTGAACAGATATCCAAAAGAAGATAAAATAGTTAAAGAGTTAAATATATTAACTAGATATGATACTTCCTTTATAAAAATCAAAGAAATAAAAACGAGAAATAAAAAAAAGTTTGTTTATGATTTTAGTGTAGATAAATTTCATAATTTCATTGCAGACGGTTTTATTGTTCACAACACCACTTTGAGTGACAACCTAATTGCATCATCAGGCGTAATATCTGAAGAATTAGCAGGTAAACAATGTTTCATGGATTCATATGAATTGGAACAAGAAAGAGGAATAACAATTAATGCGTCAAATATTTCCTTGGTTTATAATGATCTTGATGGCCAGAAATATTTAATTAATTTAATTGATACTCCAGGCCATGTTGATTTTGGAGGAGATGTAATAAGAGCAATGAGAGCTGTTGATGGTGTTGTTGTTGTTGTTGATGTTGTTGAAGGCGTAATGCCTCAAACAGAAACTGTTATTAGACAAGCATTGAAAGAATATGTTAAACCTGTTTTATTTTTGAATAAAGTTGATAGATTAGTAAACGAATTAAAAGTTACTCCTGAAGAAATGCAAAAAAGATTTGTTGAAGTAATCAACGAGGTAAACAAAGTAATAAGTAAATTTTGTCCCGAAGAGTTTAAGGGGGGGTGGAATGTTTCTGTGCAAGAAGGAAGTGTTGCATTTGGTTCTGGATTTAATAATTGGGCATTGAGTTATAATTCAATTAAAGAATTAGGAATTACATTCAAAGATGTTTATGATTATTGTAAAGCTGGCGACCAAAAAACATTAGCAAAAAAAACTCATATTAGTAAAGTGCTGTTAGATGTTGTAATTAAACACCTGCCATCCCCGTTAGATGCACAAAAATATAGAATTGCACATATTTGGGGCGGAGATTTAGAAAGTAAATATGGAAAATCCATGTTGAAGTGTGATCCAAAAGGACCCTTTGCAATGATGGTTACTGACTTAATTCATGATGTTCATGCGGGCGATGTTGCAACAGGAAGAATTTATTCTGGAACTATTACACGAGGCAAGGATGTTTATTTGGTAGGATCACAAAAAACAATAAAAGTACAGCAAGTTGCACTTTATATGGGCCCCGAAAGAGTATTGGTTGATGAGGTGTCTGCAGGAAATATTGCAGCAATAATTGGTGCAAAAGATACTTGTGCAGGTGAAACTATTGCCGAAGAACCAATAAAAGAATTTGAGAATTTTATGTCTAAAGCAGAACCAGTAATAACAATGTCTATTGAATCAAAAAATCCAAAAGACCTACCTAAATTGATAGATGTATTAAAACAAATTGTAAAAGAAGATCCAAATGTAAGAACTGTCTTAGAACAAACTACTGGTGAAATATTAGTAAGTGGAATGGGCGAATTGCATTTAGAAATTGTTCAGTACAGAATTGAACACGATAATGGTGTTCCAATTAATGTGAGTCCACCAATTGTTGTTTATGAAGAAACAATACAGAAGGCTTCATCAGTTATTGAATCAAAAACACCAAACAAGCATAATAAGTTTAAATTGATTGTTGAACCAATGGATAAGGAATTTTATGAAAAATTATTAGATACTAAAATAACTGGTAAAATAAGAGAAAATAAGGATGATGAAAAAATACAAAAATTAATTGCAATTGGATTACCAAGAGATACTGCAAAAAGCGTTTGGGCAATTAATAATGGTTGTATGTTGATTAACAGAACAAGAGGAATTATTCAATTATTAGAAGTAAAAGAATTATTAATTCAAGGCTTCAATGAAACTACAGATAAGGGGCCTTTAGCTGGCGAAAAAGTAGTAGGAATTTTTGTTTATATTGATGATGCTACTCTGCACGAGGATGCAATTCACAGAGGCCCTGCACAAGTTATTCCTGCAATAAATAGAGGATTATATTGTGCAATGTTATCTTCTAATCCTGTTATTTTTGAGCCTAAACAAAGATTATATTTATCAATCCCTAATGAATATTTAGGTGCAATGACAAAAGAATTGCAGAATAGAAGAGCAAGATTAGAAAGTATAAAGACCCAAGGTGAAGAAACAATAATTATTGGTGTTGCACCAGTTAAAGAGCTTATTGGGTTTAGCCAGGCATCAAGATCAGTAACCCAAGGAAAGGTTATATGGACAGCAGAATATGAAGGCTATGAAATGTTGCCTCATGATATGCAAAAGAAGTTAATAACAGAAATAAGAACAAGAAAAGGTATGGAACCACAACCTAAAGATGCATCATATTACATGGATTAAAGGTAAAATAGATATTTGGTTCTAGGTTGGCTTTATATTTTTTACTTAATATATATATCTTATAAGTAATCCTAGCAGTATATAAAATTTTACTGTTTAGTGTGTTTATCTTAAATTTGGGGGGATTTAAAAATGGCTGAAAAAGGGCACTATAATATTGTATTCATCGGTCATGTAGATCACGGTAAATCTACATTGGTTGGTAGAATGATGTATGACTCAGGTATGCTTCCTGAAACTGAATATAGAAAGTTAAAGGAAGAAGCAGAATCAAGAGGTAAAGGGTCTTTTGCTTTTGCGTACTTGATGGATAACCTAAAAGAAGAAAGAGAAAGAGGAGTAACAATAGATGTTAATTATAAGAAATTGGTTACTCCACATAGAAATATTACTATAATTGATGCGCCTGGGCATAGGGACTTTATTAAAAACATGATTAAAGGAACAAGCCAGGCAGATGCTGCAGTTTTAGTTGTTGCTGCCCCTGAAGGAGTACAACTTCAAACTAAAGAACATGCATTTATTGCTCAAGTTATGGGCATAAAGAAAATTATAATTGCAGTAAATAAAATGGATGTAGTAAATTATGATGAGAAAAAATATAAAGAAGTCTCAGAAGCTGCAAAGAAGCTTTTGATTGGCTCAGGTTTCAAAGACGATGCAATTACTTTAATCCCTCTTTCAGCATGGATTGGAGATAATGTTGTTAAGAAATCAGATAAGATGGCATGGTATACAGGTAAGCCTTTGATAGAATTATTAGATATTATTGAACTACCTAGTTTGCCTACTGATAAACCATTGAGATTGCCTATTGAAGATGTTTACAATATAAAAGGAATAGGTTTGGTACCTGTTGGCAGAGTTGAAGCAGGAATAATGAGACCTAATGATAAGGTTGTTGTTATGCCTGGAAATAAACCAGCTGAAGTAAGAAGTATTGAATCACATCACCAAGCTTTGACTGAAGCTAAGCCAGGAGATAATATTGGTTTTAGTGTAAGAGGGTGGACTAAAGAAGATATGTCTAAAGGTGATGTTGTTGGATTTGCTAATAGCCCACCAACAGTTGTTAAGGAATTTACTGCCCAAATTGTTGTTTTACAACATCCAACAGCAATTGCTGCAGGATATACTCCAGTATTCCATATTCACACTTTGCAACAAAGCTGTACCGTAACAGAATTAGTAAAGAAATTAGATCCAAAAACAGGTGCAACTTTAGAAGAGAATCCTAAATTCTTGAAAGCAGGAGACGCTGCAATAGTTAAAGTGAAGCCTTTGAAACCAATCTGTGTTGAAAAGTTCAAGGACTTCCCAGCTTTGGGTAGATTTGCTATTAGAGATATGGGCCAAACTGTTGCTGCAGGGGTAATTATAGATCTAGTAAAGAATTAATATTAAAAGGGGCTGTTGAAGGGGATGTATTCCCCTTTAGAGTTGCCTTTTTATTTTTTATTTTTATTTATTTTTTTAATAAGTGATTAACGATGACATAGTTGATAATTTCTTTCAGAAAAATCAAGAAATTACAACAGAGCGTAGAAGTTTTGAATTCAAAAATTACAAAACTTTTACGAAGTGTCAAAAGTTCAAAACCATTTTGACACGTTCATAAAAATAAAGTGATTTTATGACATCATATGCAAGGGTAAAATTGAGCAGTCCTGAGATGAAGCTTTTGGATAATGTTTGCAAGAACATTATTGAAATTGCTGAGAAATCAGGTATTAAGCATACGGGTATAATTTATCTTCCAACAAAGAAGATGATTGTTCCTACAAGAAAGAGTCCTTGCGGTGGTGGCACTGAAAGTTATGAGCATTGGCAAATGCGAGTGCATAAGCGCATGATTGATATTTACGCAAATGAACTAGTTTTAAAAAAAGTCATGCAAATAGAAATGCCAGATAGGGTATATGTGGAAATTGAACTAAAGTAAAAAGTTGTGAAACAAATAAACAATTTCAAACTTTTTACTTATACATCAAAAGCTCTTTTCTACAAAAGCCATTTTGATGCTAAATAATTTCGCCAACAAACCTACACAAATAAAAATATTTTATTGGTTTTATTTCTACAGAACCAAGAATTTTTACAATAACTAATTTACAAGTGTTAATTTTAACAGGAATATCTTTAAATAATGTTTCTGGTTATTATTCTTATGGTTGTTTTGGATTTGGTTATTTTAGGAAGCGGACCCGCTGGTTTAACTGCTGGAATTTATGCTGGTGTGTATAAATTAAAGTTTAAAATTATTGGCACAGATTATGGAATGCTTGAAAAATCACACGAAATTTCAAATTGGCCAGGCATTAAGGTAATTTCAGGGTTTGAGCTTGTTCAGAAAATTCGCCAACATGCTGTTGAAGGATTTAATGCAGAAATTCTAAATGATACTGTTATTGAAATTAAAAAATCAGGAAAAAATTTTGTGTTAAAGACTATAGATTCTAAAGTTCTTAAGTGTAGGGCTTTGATTATTGCAAATGGGTTGGCTAGCAGGCATTTGGGAATTGGAGAAGAAAAATTTATTGGAAATGGTGTGTCCTATTGTGCAACTTGTGATGCTAGAATGTTTAAGAACAAGACTATTGGGGTGATTGGTGGAAACGATAGTGCTGCACAAGCTGCATTGTTGCTTTCTGAGTACTGCAAAAAAGTAATTCTTTTTTACAGGCAAGATAAATTAAAATGTCAGCCAATTTATAGTTCAAAAATTAATGAATGTAAAAATATTGAAATTATTTTTAACTCAAAGGTAGTTGAGATCTCTGGTGAGAAAAAACTTGAAAAGGTTATGATGGAAATTGAAGGCAAAAATAATGCGTTTTTGCTTGATGGTTTGTTTCCTGAAATTGGTGCAATCCCACAGACTTTGTTTTTGAAAGATGTGGGTGTTAAGTTTGACAATGCTGGATTTATTATTGTTGATGAATGGCAGAGAACAAATGTTGAAGGCCTTTTTGCAGCAGGTGATGTAACTGCTACCCATCCTCATTTCAAACAGGCAATTGTTGCAGCAGGAGAAGGGGCAATTGCATCAAATGCAGTTTTCAAATTCTTAAAAGAAAGGCAATAATGAAGTTTTATTGCTATGGTAAAATTAAAATGGTAAAATCAAAAATTAGTTTCTACTCAAAAACTTTTGCTCCTCTTTTTTGTAAATTTTTTTCTTCTTTTCATCGAGATACCTAAAACTTGGTTTGTATAGCATTATTGATGTTCCATTTACAAATTTCGTGCTGGAATCATAGCATAATTCTATTAATTCTTTTATAAACCAGTTCTCTTCGCAAAATTACGGGAATTCTTCGTATACTGTAGACTACCGGGATTCCCGGTAAAACAACATATAAAGATTATTTTGATCTAATGCGGAATAATTCTAAGACTTAGTTTAGGCATTTTAGTTTATTCCAAATATCTTTCAAACTCTTTAAATTCTATTGCCTACTTTTAGATTTGTGCTTTAAAGTAGCAATGCATGCTAGAGAAAATGCACAGATTACACACAATATTTATAAATATATCGTGGTATATTTATGTGTGATTGATTATGATTGTAAATGTTAGTTTAGAGGGTTATACTGAAAGTGTTGTTGATAATGCTATTAAGAATGGTGTTGTTAAAACAAAAGCAGAAGCCATAAGATTTGCTTTGTTGCTTTTTGGTAGGGAGTACAATTTTTGGGATACTGTTACTTTAGATGAAGTAAAAAAAGTTAGAAAAAAGACAGAACAGGAAATGAAACAAATTAAAGCCAGCGGTGAAAAATTATATACTTTGGCTGAGATTAGGAAAGAATTTAAGGTGTAATATTGACCTATGAGTTAATAGTTGCTGAAAGAGCAAGAAAAGATCTTAGAAAGATATCTGAACAATTGAATTCTTTATTTGTAAAAC
>Ga0210017_1002262_pt1 | contig 16496 bp, 13 predicted proteins | sample CryGeyCG2014_020_FD_183966 | JGI IMG/M metagenome (GOLD analysis project Ga0210017, IMG submission 183966) | Groundwater microbial communities from aquifer - Crystal Geyser CG08_land_8/20/14_0.20 (SPAdes) (version 2) | ecosystem: Environmental > Aquatic > Deep subsurface > Groundwater | place... | reverse complement strand
AGGGCATTGGGAGGAGAACAACTCAAATCAGGGTCAGTTTTCCAATTTAAGATATCCCATTCTGATTTAACAATATCGGTGTCTCCATTTTGGTCGTGAGAATCATTGACTAAGGTAAAGACCTCTCCGGTATAGGCGGTGCAGTTAGGAGAACTGCATAATTGGCAGCAGATGTTAGCTGTGGGCGGATAGTTGCAGGTGGGGGTGGTAAAAGAGTACTCAGCTGTCCAAACTGAACCACTTTTCCAAGAAGTGGTACATTGATAATTAGCTTTTACCTTCCAATTATAAGCAGTATTAGAGGTTAAATTCTCCCAAGTATAGGAGGTGGAAGCACCGGCATCCTTCTCTTCTGCGCCAACCTTAACAGTGTAAGTTACCGAACTCAAAACGCAATCACCTCGTATTTGATTAATATCAGTTTGGGCAAGAGCAGTCCAGCTTAGTTCGGCCGTAACTGAGCTTGAATCAACGCAATAAGTATTCCACGTTACACAGCCATCAGGAGAAGTGGTCAGTGCAACACAAATCTCTGGGCTTGAGAAAATAATCACTAAAGAAGCAAATAGAAGCAGAATTACATTTTTTTTACTATTGCTGTTTTTCATTGGGAAGAAGTTGTTGGCTGGTTATCATCTTGGTAATTTTTGTTGCAGTGAATGTCTCGCGACTCTTTACCTCCTCATAAGTTGATTCTTGTGTAGCAACCACAACACCATCGCCCGGTTTAAGTTCGTCTAATTCAAGTGGGCTTTCTTGTTGATTTGTAAGATTATGAAGTATTAATTCCGTATCATTATTTATTTTTATTTTTTTCTCCATTTTTCCTGCTCCAGATATAATTTTAGAAATATCCGCTTCAATCGCTAAACCCACTGGCTCTTCTAAACCGACGCTTATAATCCTTCCCTCCAAAAGATTATCAGGATATTCGGTTAATTGCTCCGTTTCAGGAACAGTTCCAGGAGACGTTGGCTGCTCTGGGCGAAGAAGAAAAAACGTAAAGGTAATAACTAAAAAGATTATAACTAAAGATATTATAATTAGAAAAATTTTATTCCCCAATAAACGCATGTGTTTTATTTTCTTTTGTTGTTATTAATCCGACCTCTTTTAATATTATACCATATTAAAACAGAAAGTGGAAAACCCATAAAATAAGCCCTATAAAAGAGTTTTTGGTTAAAATGGTGATTACGGCTCCCAACAGAATAAAGGGGGCCAAAGCAAAAGTTTTATAAATTTTTATTTCTTGCTCAGGATTTTTTGGAAAAAAAGTTTTAATGGTCTCCACCTGTTCTTTAGTTAAACCAGTTCTTTCCATTGAGCCTAATTTTTGCTTCAGCTCATCTTTTGTTTCTTGCAAGGAAAGAAACATTCCCTCTTTAAGTTCTCTAATTCTTATCTTGCGAACTTCTCTTTGCTCAACATAAAACCCTAAAAGCCGATTGGCCACAGTCACTAAAATCATGAAAATCAAAGCTAATTTAAGAATGCCTAAAAGAAATTCTATTTGTTGAGTTACTAATAAATAAATAACCGCTACTACTCCAACTAAGGTTACTCCAAGATTAATAAATTTGTGTTTCGAAATAAAAGTAAATAAAAATCTATAAATAAAAAATAAAAAGACAAACAAATAAACTGAAAAGGGGCCTTGGATTAAACCGCCGGATAATTTGGTAGTTTCTCTCAGTATTATTTGAAGGAGAACAAAGATAAGAATGAAGGTAGTATAGACTCTAAAAATCTTTAATATCTTTAGCCAAAATTCTATTAGTTTTTCTTTGGTGAATAATTCTTTTCCTTTAATTTCCCGGCTTTTCTTTATTGCGTTTTTCAAAGCAAAAATTAAGGCTTTGGTACCTAAGAGTAAAAGCAAGGGAAGGAATATATTTATTAAAAGAACAAAGGAGGGAAAAAGAAGAAAATAACTTTTAGAATAAAACTCTGGAGGAATTAAAAAAGCATAAAGAGTGAAAAGTTTAGCATCACCAGCTGCCAATAATTTAAAATTCCATAAAAGATAACCTATCACCAAAGCTATCACTCCATTGGTTAACATTTCTAAGAGATATTGAAAATTCTCAGGTTGGTGAAGATAAAAATAATTATATGCTACTAAAGAAACGTAGAGAACTACTGCCCAGCCGAGACCTAAACCGATCCATTTATTCTTGATTTTGCCATATTTCACATCGGTATAACTGCAAATAATACCGACAATAAAGAGGGGAACTAAAAAGAGAAGATTAATAATCATGAGCTTTTTTCAGTATTTTTTTAACACCAATGACGGGGTGATGGAAAGAACCCGTCTGAAGAGTTAATTTTTCCTTAATAGGTTGGAATTCTTTATCGCCCACTAACTTTAAATAATCTTTATGAATTCCCAAGCAATATTTTTTGTACAAACATTGATTACAACGAGGTAAAAAAGTTATTTCTTCTCCTCTTAAGGTCCGCCAAGAGTATTTCCATAATTCTGGCTTTAGCACACATAAAGGAAAATGGTAAAGACGCATTTCGGGTACCCCCTTCTCCCATTTTTTTATTTTGACTGGAGAAATGAAAGGCTTAAGGTCTTTATGGGTTAAACCGACTACTTTAAAATTTTTTTTTGCGTAACCCTCCATCTCCATAAAGATTAAGACTATTCTATTAATGGGTGAGAATTCTTTTTTTATAAAATTAATTATTCCATCAAGGTATTGATGGTTTAGTTTAGTAATTACTATTCTTATTTCTAACTCCTGGGTAGGATTTTTGTATTTTAAAATATTGTGAATTCCAGCAATAGTTTGCTCAAAGCTTCCTTTGACGCCAGTAATAGCATCGTGAAGTCGAGGGTCAGCACTGTGGATAGCAATTTCCAAGGAGAGGTTATTTGTCTCTAAACATTTTTTTGCAAACCAAGGATAGCTAAACATCCTGCCGTTGCTGGCCATTACAATTTTATTTTGAGGAAAAATCTCTCTTATTTCTTTTAATAATTTTGAAAACTCGGGATGAATGGTGGGCTCGCCTCCAGTTAGATTAATATTCTCTTTGGTAAATTTCTGATTTTCTTTCCAGCTTTTAATTCGGGAAATTATCGCTTTTCTGGAATAAGAAAAAGATTCCTCTTTATCGCGGAACCCTACGGGATTGGTGCACATTAGGCAATTGTTATTGCACCTGTTCCAAAGACAAAAATCAGGCATAAAATTGTTAAGAAATATCAAAAGTTATTTTCTCTAAATCTTTTAATTCGGCGATTTCAGCTTCAGTCAAATTATAATGTTTAGCTTCATTGATAAGTTCTTTTTTTGCTTCAACCTTGGCTTCTTCAATAGAGTTAGCCTGAACAAAGCCTAAAACCTCAAAATGCTCTTCGCTTCTGTAAATAATTACATATTCTTTTTTCTCCATAGCTTTAAATTTTTTTAATTGATTAAACGACCTTTTTATTTAATTGGTTTTAATTCTTTATCGCCATAATTTTTTAAATATTCTTTCCAGATGCCCTCACATGTATTATACAATTTACATCCCAAACATTTCTCCGTTTTAGTTCTCCCAACTTTTCTTCTCCCCTCTTCAACATTTGGGTTATAAAAATCGGGGGCAATGTGTTCGGTTTTAAAAGTCTCTACTTCCTGAAGTTCGCTAATTTGGTCCAGATAATCCCGAAAATAACAAAGGGGAACGTAGCGGATATGCCAGTGAGGGAATTTTTCTCTCTTGCCAATATTCAGGCATTTTTGAACGTAGGGAGCAATCTGAGAGATCTTGGGAACAAGTTTGTCAAAAAATTTAAAGGCCGCTCCATAATTGGAGTCAACAAAAATGAATTCAGCATTGTTAATACCCAGACTCCGAATATATTCTCCAATTTCGGGAAGATATTTATAATTCTGTTTTACTATACAGGTATTGGAACCCATACTGATTTTTAAATTTAATTCTCTTACAACTTCTTTTATATTTCCTATTCCTTTCTTTAACTGCTCAAAACTACCCGGAACCTGAGTTAAAGAATCGTGAAGTTTGGCCGTATGGCCATGAATTGAAAAAACAATACTATTCAAGCCGGCTTCTAAAATTTTTTTAGCAAATTCCTTGTAAGAATACATCCTGCCATTTGTAGACATCATTATTGTTTTAAATCCTAAAGCTTTAGCAAAACTTATCAGCTCAATGATGTCTGAACGAAGGGTGGTTTCTCCGCCAACCAATTCCAAATAAGTACTTCCTCTCGCTCTGGCTCCTGTCATCTCTTTTTTTATTTCTGAAGTATTTCCTCCAGGAATATCTCTCTTGTCCCAGTTTATACAAAAAATACACTTGTTATTACATTTATAGCCAGCAAAAATCACTGTTTTTTTAATTTTTTTCTGATGCATATTAAAGCCGGAATTCCTTAGTGCCGTATAAATTAATATAATCTTCTAGAACCCCATCGCACTTATCTCGATAAGGACATCTCTGGCAAAGGGGAATTCTGACTTTGTTAGGATTTTTTTCTAAGCAAGGAAAAAAATAATTCTGAGCCTCTCTAGGCAAACTACAGGGAAGAAATTCTACCAAAAGAAACTTTAGGTTAGAATTATTAAGATATGGCTTTATAGTATTGAAGACGTATTTACCCAATTCGCTCATTTTCATGACAATTTTTTTACTTCGGGAACGCCTACTTAGGGGAGCAATAAACAAAATGTTAATTTCTTGAACTTTTAAATTTACTAGTAGATCTATCATCTTTTTTAATTCAAAATAGTTCAACCGATGGAGAGGAAGATTAACTAAAAGGCTTACTTCCGGTTTTTTAAGCCTGGCAATATTAGAGATTCCTCTAACTGTTTGCTTAAAACTGCCGGGAACCTGAGTTTGTTTATCATGAACTTCAACAGTAGCTCCACTTAAAGAGATGCCTATTTGGTTAACCCCGGTCTGGAGAACTTTTTTAGCGAAGTCCGGATAGGAGAGCAATCTGCCATTAGTAGTAATGCCCACTTGTCTAAAATTTAAACTGACGGCAAATTTTAGAATCTCAAAAAAGTCCTTCCTTAGCGTCGGTTCTCTACCCATAAAACTAATGAAATCAAATCTTTTTCGAGCTTGTAAAACTTCTTTTTTGATTTCTTCAAACTCTTTTATCTGTAAACGCTCCATATATTCATCGGCTTCACTACAAAAAATACAATTGTTGTTGCACTGATAACCAATGTAAACGTAGGGGCTAATATTCATAATTTTCTATTTGGGATATAAAACTTTATTCTGATAAATAATAACTAAAAATATCTTATTAACGCTAACAAAATTTATTAATTTCTCTAAATAATCATCGGCGTAGTTTTTTAATATCACTAAATTTAACTTGTCCTTTCTAAATCCCTCAATTATTGTCTGAAGATTTTTTTTGTTATTTAAGAGTGATTTTATTTTATTGCCCTTAAAATTTTTCTCATTTACTGGCTTGATACCGTCGAAATTGAATAAATCCGTATACCTTTTCCAAAAGCCCTGGCAAATATTATTTAAAATACACTTCTGACATTCTCTGCTCTTCCCCTTATATTGATTCACCCATCCCTCTGTAGCCATTTCAAACTCATGAAAAGCTCTCTCTCCAACTACGCCAGAAACGTTTTCTTCGCTAGACTCTAAGGATTCTAAAACTTTATCTTCAAAACCAGAGATAGCGCACAAAGGAAATTGTCCACAAGCAGCTATACGAGATTGATAATTTCTTTTTTCTAAAAAGTTTAAGGCTTTTATGAAATAGGGTCGAAGTAAACTTATTTTTACGTATATCCAATCGTTTAAAAGCGCACTTCCTTGAGGAAATGGATAAGCAAAAATTATTTCTTTTATCTGTGGAAAATGCTTATTCAAGAAATGACAAAATTCTAAAAGATCTCTATAGTTTTTAGAAGTAATTACCTGATAAACAGTAGCGACACGATTGTTTCGGATTACATTTTTTATACCAGAGATTGTTTTTTCAAACGTTCCTTTGGTCTGGGTAAGTAATTCGGAAACTTCTTTTTTGTGAGAATGTAAAGAAAAGGAAAAGCCTGTTTTATTTTTTTTATCAGCCCTCAAAAGTTTCTTTAAATAATTTTCATCGCCAAGTCGGACACCATTAGTAATAATTGATATTCCTTGGAGAGCGTTAAATTGTTCAGAATATTCTATAATCTCTGGCAGATCATCTCTTAGAGTTGGCTCTCCCCCGGTGAAAACTATTGTCTTCCCCCCAGCATTAATAAAATCTTTTATTATTTTTTTAGCCTCTTCTTTACTCATGGAGCCGAATTTACCTTTATTTTCTCCTTTCACTACGCAGAACACACAATCTTGATTGCATCTTTCATCGAGATTAATATAAAGGGTGCTGGGAGTTCTTGTTTTTCTATGTTGAAAAACTTCTATTTCCTTGCCCTTAAAAGTCTCTAACAATTCATTTTTTATATTTAATTTCTTTAGAACTGGAAACGGATCATCGGTTCTCGGTTGAAAATCATCAATCCCATAAAGTTTTTTAAGCCGGGGGTAGAATCCAGCACAGATTTTATCAAATGTACAATTTTTACATTGAGGAGCTTTTTGGGCATATTCAGAAGAGGGATTAGCAAAGTCTAAAAATCTTTGGCCGGTATAGTAATCGTCTAATATCTTCATTTTAGATAACTTAAAAAGAGTGGAAACGGCATGTTCCTCGAAGTTTTGCATTATACAAAGCGGTACTATTTCTGAAACATCAAACTTAATTCCGTATTCCTGGCACCTCTTCATCGCTTGCTGCAAATAAGGTTCTATATCTCTTATTTTTGGTATTATCCATTTATTTCCCCAAGCCCATCCTTCAGGAACAACGATGCTCAAATTTAAATATAATTTGGGTAACTTCAGCTCGTTCACAAAATCTATAAATTCCGGCAGATCTTTAAAATTAAGCGAATTGATGACATGAATCATGTGGATTTCGAAATCCATATCGCTGGCAAGTTTAATATTCTCATTTATTTTTTCATAACCAAAATCAACTCCTCTTAGCTTATTACTAATTTCTTTTTTATGACTATGTAAGGCGAAGTTGATGATGTCGAGACCTGCTTCTTGCAACTTTTTCAGTTTTTCTTCATTTAAAAGAGTGCCGTTTGTTTGAATCTCAGCCTTAAATCCGTATTTTTTAGCATAAGAGGCGAGCTCTGGAAGTTTTGGATGAAGGGTTGGCTCTCCTCCCGTAAAAATAATTCTTTTTATCTTCCAATCTTCTGCCGATTTGTCAATTCTCTTTTTTATGTGTTCTATTTCTGTAATTTGATTTTTTCTATATTCCTCTGTGGGTGGTCGATTGCAAAACAGACATTTTTGATTACAAGCTGTATTCGCTTGAATATAAGCATGTATTTCCTCCCCTTCGCCACCAAAATTTAATGTTTGAAAAAAATTTTGAACATCTCTAAGATAGGGAGAAGCTTCGTTAGCATTAAGGAAAATTTCCCGAGCATATTTTAGGGCATTCCCTTTTAATTGGGGAGTCTCAAATTTAACATTTTTAACATTAATTCTTCTTAATAAGATTAAAATTTCTTTTAAGGCCTTGCAGTTTTTCTTAATAACTGGAACACGTATCTCTATTGGAGCCCCTAAAGAAATAAGGTTATTTATTCCTTTTAAGGTTTGGGAATAAGAACCCTCAACCTGGGTAACGTCATCGAAGACTTCTGGCTGCCCAGAATGAAAATAGACTATTATTTTATCTGGAGCTAAGGCGACTAATTTTTTGGCAAAATCTAAATACGAAAATATCCTACCATTCGTTTTAATTTCAAAACCCAAACCTTTTTGTTTGATATAATTTATAATTTCGAAAATGTCCCTTCTTAACAACGGCTCGCCACCTCCTAACATAATTTTTCTATATCCTTTTAGTTTAGCTTCTTCAATAGCTTTTTTAATCTCGACTACGCTAGGTTCTTGCCTTAGGGCATCTCTATCGATGGGGCAATATTTACAGTTATTATTACACTTGAAACCTAATTTTATAACGATCTGGTCCATAGTTTTGAAGAACAGTTAGTCAATGAACTTTTCGAAAGACATTTATGTTTAATTGCTAAATATTCTATTTCTTTGGTTCCATATAAATTAAGATAATCTTTCCAGATTCCGCCGCAAGATTGGAAAAATTTACACTTTTGGCAAATTTCTATCCTTTGTTTGTGGATGTCTTCATAAAAATTATCACTGGATACCTCAAATCTCTTTGGTTGATAACCTATTTGTTTTTCTATCTCTACTCTTCCTTGAGCAGTGATGAAATTAGTGAAAGGGCTTTCTCTTAAGGTGGGAGTAAACAAACATAAAGGAAAATCAAAAAAGCTTACCACTTGAAAATTTTTTATAATATTTTTAAGACCGCCGAGCTTCAAAGATAAATCAACCACCTTTACTGTTAATCTTTGATAAAAGTCTTTAGCGTAGCCGTCGGGAATTAAATCTAGAATATTCCAAGTTTTAATACCTAAATTATTAATAAACTCTCCAATCTGACAGAGGTATTGATAATTTAATTGAAAAACTACAGTATTAGCAGAAATGGTTATTTGAGGATGCTCTAAAATATTTTTTACTCCTTGGAGGGTTTGCTCAAAAGCACCTGGCGTCCGGCAAATAGCGTCGCCTAAGCGATAGTTGGGTGCATTGAGAGTAAAAGTAACTCTAGTAAGTCCATTTTTGATTGCTTTTTGACAAAAACTATTATAACTAAACATTCTCGCATTAGTGCTTAAAGCCACCTCTTTGTAACCCAAGCCTTTGGCTATTTTTATTAAGTCTAAAATGTCGGGCCTAATTGCTGGCTCTCCGCCAGTAAACTCAGCTCTTAAATAACCCTCTTTTCTCCCCTTTCTTAAATCTTTGATTATCTCTTCGGTTGGCCGATCGGGATAATTTTTTGCCTTAGGCCTGGTTGAGCACATAACGCAGTTGTTATTGCAAGAAAAACCAGTCATGACTAACCAAACTTTTTTTGATAAATTTTTGGGTTTCATTTTATTTCATTACTGGTTTAAATTCATCCCAGCCAAAAATCTCTGGGTATTCTTTCCAAGGGCCTTCGCAAGTCTGAAAATACTGGCACTTTATACAATTGGGCCCTTTAGTTTTTCCTTGAGTTTTCCGATATTTGGTGTAATCCTCTACTTCAAAATCGGCATCAAAAACATTAGTATCGGGGATAATTTTCTCCACAACAAAACCTTCATAATTTTTCATAAAACAGTAAGGAATGGCTTCGGTCATTACTGGAATGCCAGCCTCAATGCCGATTTGTAATCCTTTTTTTACATAGGGTTCTACTTTCGAATGTCTTGGCACAATTTCTCTAGTCTGTTGGGGATCCTTGGCAATAAGGGTATTAATATGCATGAAAGCAAATTGGAACTGGTCAACCTTTAGACTGACTAATAATTTAGCTAAATTTGGCAAATCTTTATAATTTGGTCTGGTAATCACCGAATTAGTCCCTACATACTGGCCAAGAGATGTTAAATTTTTAATACCCTGAACCGTTTGCTCAAAACTGCCTGGAGCTCGGGTCAGATAATCGTGGATTTCAGCCCTGGAGCCATGAATAGCTGGTGAAAATTCATTGGCCCCGGCTTTGATAAGTGCCTGGCAATAGTTTTTATAGGAAAACAGCCGGCCATTAGTCTGAATCTGGATTTCCTTGCAGCCCAATTTTTTAGCATATTTTACCCAGTCAATAAGCTCTTTTCTGATGGTTGGTTCACCTCCAGTAAAAACCACCCCTTGGTGAGTCTTCGCTCTTTTCTTTAAAATTTCCCTTACTTCATTGTCGGCTTTGTTGGGATAAATTTCCCGTTTATTACCCTGAACGCAAAATCGACAACGGTTATTACACTGAAAGCCAACTTTTAAGTCAACTCTTTTCATTTCAATTCTATTATAGCATAGCCCGATTACCCTCTTAAGACAAGGAAGCTATTTAAGTTTGACATTTTTCCATTTTTATTGTAAGCTATGGTTAGTTTTAGTACCTTTACTTAACGAAAATTTCAGAAATCTGAAGAAAAGGAGGAAACTGAACATGAAATGGTTAATACCTTTCTTGCTAGTTGGATTGCTTTTAGGCTCAAGCTGTGTTGCGAAACCCTCTGCCATCAGCCCAACCCCCAATCCCCAAAAAGAAGAAACAGTCGAAGTCCCTGAAACTATTGATTCTTCTGTTTCTGGCTGCCTCTTGATTTATAAACTCTCTCTCGAGGAGAATGCCGGCAATAGACTCCAGGTAGTTTTAAGAATAAGGAATATAAAGTCAAATTCGCTGACTCTGGTGATAAATGGTTTCTTGAAGGATTACAAAACTGGCGAAAAGTTTTTAGAAATGATCTCCAATTTTTCGGCAAAAACTCTTGAGGGGAAACCACTCTCTGTCGAATTCTCCCAAAAAAGCTTCTCGCCTCAGAACTGTTACCACGCTTATTGGTTTAACCAGCCAATTCACTACGATGTGGTAACTATTGACACTACAGGAATTAGTGAATTGACGATCGAATACGAAATCGCCAGTAACTCAGAAATATGGTCTAGGGTGGGAGCAGATAGCGCTTCTCTCTATGATGATCCGGGAGATTTCTGGCTGGGGTATCTGGAATGGATTCTCTATCGTCCCTTAGAACACCAGGAGATCTCTTCAGCGAAACTAAGAGTAGAACTTCCTTCTGAATGGAAGTTTGCTACGGTCTACCCTTCATCAGGTTCGGAAGTGGATTTGGAGCAGCTGGATTACATGTATGGCGACAATGTCTACTGGAAAAATTACCAAAGGAGCAACTTTATCCTGTTCAAAGAAGGACCGTTTATTCTAGCCACTAAGACAGTGGGAGGGGTGAAAGTTCAAGACGTCTACAGTGTCCATGTCGCAAAACAGAGGAACGATGAGGCTCACGAGGCTCAGTACCAGTATTTTCAGTATCTCTCAGGTGCCATCGGTCCCCTGCCAGTCCCGGCGGTGCTCACTTGCTATCCCTTCCTTAACGGAAAAACAATTCCTTATCTGATAAAATATCAAGAAGCACCTTATGGATTTTCTCATAGCTTGAGAGGGGAATACTTTGGTACTGGCGGAGATATTGGCATAGGTCCTGGCAACAGCCTTGCGCAAGTTCAACTCTGGGAATTTAATTCGATGGATAACAGCAAACACTATTCTTTCCCGATGCATGGAACAGTCCGGTACTGGTTTAATTCTCTTATCCAGCCTTGTTCTTTTGAAGACTGGAGTAAAGGAGGATTGGCTATTTACTTTGAGAATATGTCTGTGGCCTCAAAGTATGGACGGGAAGAAGTAATTAAGCGAAGATTCAAGCCAATGTACCTGTACTACTTAGAAAAGGTAGCTGGACCTCCAGAAAAAGACGAAATTAACTTCAGCAACCATCGCTTCTTACAATACTTTAAGCCCGCCCTAGTCCTTTTTTATATTAATGAGATTTTGAAAGAGGAAAGCGGGCAAAGTAAAGACCTTACCGATGCCATGAAGTTGCTTTATGAGGATGCCTTGGCTGGGAAGAACTTGTCAAGAGAAAGCTTCATTGAGGCTCTGAATAGTCTAACTGACCACGATTTCACTCAGATAGTGGATGATTATCTGTATGGAAAGAAAAAAATAAATTTAGATTACTGGTTGAAGTAAAAGGTGGAAAAAGCTTAAAAGCCATTCCACCTTTTTAGTTTGACTTTTTTCAAAAAAATGAATATATTTTAAGTAAGGAAGTCGAATTTATTTAGCCTAAAAATTGAATAATTATGTGTTTTAAAGCTTTAAAAAATAAAAAAATTTTAGTTTTTATTCTGGTAATTATAATCTTGGGTGTGTTCTTAATTGTTTTTGCTCCAAAAATAAAATTTTATTTGGCTGATCAGTATCGCTTAGAAGGAAAAAATTATCTAATAGCAGGGGATTATGAGAAAGCAAGGGAAAGTTATAACAAAGTTCTCAAATTAGATCCCGAATGCTCAGTAGCTTATTATCAACTGGGAAACATATTTGGGAGATTTGAAGATTATAACAAAGCTGAAGAATATTTTAATAAAGCTCTTAGTTTAAATCCTAGGCCATTTATTAAGGGAGGGTCATACTCGGGACTGGGAAGTATTTATTTCTTTCGGGGAGAATATGAAAAAGCAGTGGATTATCTAAACAAATCTCTTGGAGAAGAAATGCCTTCTCCAGAAGAAAAAGAAGTCATTGAAGCTACTGCCTATCCAATGTTGGGAATTTCCTTTTTCTTCTTAGGGGATTTTGATGCCAGTTTAGAATATTTCAATAAGAGCCTTAAATTAGAACCACAAAATCCAGAAATAGCTATCTCCACTAAAGAAAACGCCTATAACGGTTTAGGGGTTTTGCATTTATTATTGGGGGAAAATGAAAAAGCTTTAGAAAACTTCAATAAAAGTATTGGATTAGAAACTACTTCTCAAACAAAATATCTACCCTATTTGGGAATAGGACAAATTTATGCTTTTTCAAAAGATTATAGTAAAGCAAAAGAATCTCTTGAAAAAAGCCTTGAATTAATTCAACAATCTACCGAAGTACCAGGATATGTTTTTAATAAATCTCAAATTTATAATGAGTTGGGCAAAGTCTACCTGGATTTAGAAAACTTCACCAAAGCCGAGGAATGCTTTAAAGAAGTTCTTGAGATGAAAGAAAATGCTAAATTTAACACAGACTACGAGCGTGCTTATGCTGCGGCTAACGCTTTTTGGGGACTAGGAGAAATTTCATTAAATTTTAAAAATAATTATGATGAAGCAATTGCTTATTTTGAAAATGGGATAAAAACAATTTCTAACATGGAACCTAAATATTTTAATGAAAGGATTACTATTGATTTCCTCTTAATCACCCTCCATTATAAAAAAAGTTTAGCTAACTCTAAAAAAGAAAATATTATTGAAGCAAAAAAAGAAATTAGTGAATCTTTGGAATTAATAAAATCGCTTCCTCTTAAAAATTATTCTATTATCGAAAGGTTCCAATGGTTTAAAGATGGGAAATCCATTTTCCAGAAAATATCTTTTTTGAAAAACGAATTAGAGGGTGAATAATTCTGTATGCCAAAACTATTTTCAATTCAACTCCCTCAAGTAAAAGTAAAAAGCAACATCTCTCTGGAAGAAGCAATATCTAAAAGAAAGAGTTATCGCGCCTATAAGAAAACATCATTAACTATAGAGGAAGTTTCTCAGCTTCTCTTTGCCGGCCAGGGAATATTAGATAAAACAGGAAGAAGAACTGTTCCTTCGGCTGGTAGTTTTTATCCGGTAGAAATATATTTGGTCGCTGGAAAAGTAAAAAAAGTTCCAGCCGGGGTTTATAAATATCAACCTGAAGACCATAAATTAATAAAGGTTTTTTCGGGAGATTGTAGAAAAAAGCTGGCCAAGGCTGCTTTTTCCCAATTTTGGGTAAAGGATGCACCGGCAACCATTGTTCTTTGCGGAAATTTTAGAAGAACAACTAAAAAATACAAAGAAAAAGGAAAAAGATTTGTAACAATAGAAATCGGCCACGCGGCCCAAAATATTTGTTTGCAATCGGCTGCCTTGAATTTAGGAACTGTCTGTGTCGGAGGTTTTGAAGATATAAAAGTGAGCAAAGCTTTGAATCTAAACAGGGAAGAAAGACCCCTTTATTTAATACCAGTAGGAAGAACTTTTAAGAATCATCTCAAAAAAGAAGCAGAAATTTTAGAGAAATTCTACGCTTTCTTGGAAAAAGATTTCTTTAAAAATGTCTAATAAACTTTTATTAAAATCCAGTCCAAAAATATTTAAAAACTATAAAAGCAAGCATCCGGCTCAGACAATTTTAGCTATTAAAAAATCTCTCAAAAAATTAGGGATTGATTTAAACAATTTGAAATATAGCGGAGGAAAAATTGGAGAAGATTTTTCCATTTACAGTGGGGAAATTGTTTATAAGGGTCAATATATCGCTGCTGGAAAAGGTATAAGCAACCAATTATCTGAAGCCAGTGCTTATGCCGAAACGGCAGAACGAATTCCTCATAATATGTCGCCGCTAAATTCTCAAATCAATCGACAAATAGATTTAAAAGGAACTGAATTTCGGGGGTATAGTCACGGGGCCGAAGAAAAAATAAAAAATGCCGTTGGAATAACAGACTTTTTTAAACATTTCCCCGTTTTTAATGTCGAGGAAATTAAAAAAGGTGATTCATCCAAAGATTGGATTGACGCATTTTCTCTAACAGACAATAAATATAAAAAAGTGCCCCATGTCTTAATAAGAGAGATATCCGGTTCCAATGGTTGTGCGGCCGGAAATACCTTGGAAGAAGCAATTTCTCAGGCTTTTTGTGAGGTTTGCGAACGATATTCATTGATTGAACACGTCACTAAAAAACTCTCAGCCCCAACAGTAGACCCTGCAACGATAAAAGACAAAAATATTCATAAAGCTATTGATTTGTTCAACTCAATGAATATCGATGTTGAAATTAAAGACCTTACTTTGGGCAATAAAATCCCGACCATGGGTGTCTTATTCACTAATCAAAATTTGGCTCATGAAGAAGATACTTTAAAGAAAAAAATATTTCATAAAACCCTCCATGCCGGTTCCCACCTTGACTTAAATCTCGCAATCATGCGCTGTTTTGTTGAAGAATGGCAAACTTCAGACCGTATTATCCAGACATTTATGTATCATCGGGAGATAAATATTATTGATAAATACTTTTCTCAAAATGAAAAACAAAAGATTATCAGTAATTTTAAAAAAGACTTCAATCCTTTAATGGTTTTTAATCGAAGTATGGAGGATTTTGATTTTATAGATGAACATTCGCCGCAAATCCCTTTCAAGAACCTTTCCAGTTATAGCACTACCGACTTTTTGAAAGACATAGAAATAATTAAAGATATTTCTAAAAATAACAGTTGGGATACAATGATTATTGATTACTCAATTCCAGAATTACCCTTAAGAATTATTCGGGCCGTCATCCCTTCTATCTCTGATACTTTGAAATTTTACTATAAAAAAACAGACAAAATCCCTTATAAAAGACAAGGCCTCCCTTCTCTTAAATTTTTTTCTTTAAATAAAAAAATAGATATCAAAGAATTGATATCCAGTGCTAAAAAAACTTATTCGTTTAAAAATTTTTTATTAAATAAAAATTTAAATGCTAAAGAGTTAATACCTATTGCTGAGCGTGAACTAATAGAGAACGTAATTACACCCTATCCCAAAGTAAGAACTTTGGAATATTCTCCTTTTGAAATTTTGACCGTTTTAAAGTCTAGTTATTTTATTTTAGGCAATCGTGAAAAAGGCCAAAAGGTTGATAATTTGTTGAGGTTTTATTCTGAATAAAGTTCTAAACTTTTTTATAATAACCCTTTGATTTCAGGAAAAAGGAAATGATTTCTTGAGGTTTAAGGGTTATTTTTTTATAGGGAAAAGTTAGCTCTAAAAATTGCACCGGCTTTAATTCCACTTTTCCTTTCTTTAATTCCTTTTTGCTAATCTCTTTTTTCCGAGAGTGTTTCAATGATTCTATTTTTAGGTTTTCAATCTTTATTTTTTTAGTTTCTTCAGGTGAAGCTAGTTGAGCCAAACCGATGAAGTCTAATTTGTGGGTATTTGTCCATTCTAAACCAAATTCTAAGGAAGAGGAATTGTTCTTTTCTAAATGAGGAGATAAATTCATCAAGCCAGTACTAAAAATTTCACGGGGATGAGTTATCCCAATTTTTTTAATCTTACTTTTATTTAAAGGATAAATATAAAAGATTATACTAACCTTACAACTGCTGTGGCAGAAGCCGATGGCACCAATAAAAGTAAAACCAGCTTTCCAGGACATTAAAGACATTTTCTTTAAAAATTCATCTAACTGTTGGGCGGTTTTTAATTTTTGGAATGCTTTTTGGACACTGTCAATTCTTGGATATCCTGCTCTTAAACAGGCCCGCCAGACAAGAATATTTTTCCTGCCAGCAACATTTTCAAATCTTACTTTTAAAGTATCACCAGTTTTACCCTTGAAGACATCTGTTTTGTTCAAAATTTGAGTGAGATTTTTTCCTTGGCCATTAGTAATTTTTGTGGGCTTTCTAATGTTTTTGTAAAAAACGATTTTATTATTCATCACTCCCACCTCTAATTCTTTGGGGTGGACTACTCTAATTAATTTAAAGTCTGAAAAATAGGAACGTTCTTGTTCAAATTCTAAAATTCTCAATTTATATTTGCCTTCCTGAGGAACGGGAGAGGATTCTAATTTATAAAGATCTTCCGCAATTAACTCTTTTCTCTGGGGGTCTTCTGACTGAGGTAAAATATTGTTTTCAATTACAAATTGTTTCCCGTTCCAAAGCAAAACAAAAGGGCAACAGCTACTGTGAGAGCCGTGAGAGCCGTGAGAACTGTGAGA
>Ga0210017_1002261_pt1 | contig 16503 bp, 14 predicted proteins | sample CryGeyCG2014_020_FD_183966 | JGI IMG/M metagenome (GOLD analysis project Ga0210017, IMG submission 183966) | Groundwater microbial communities from aquifer - Crystal Geyser CG08_land_8/20/14_0.20 (SPAdes) (version 2) | ecosystem: Environmental > Aquatic > Deep subsurface > Groundwater | place... | reverse complement strand
TTATGCACCTTCGCAGAATACCACGGGCTTGCCCGTGGATGAATGCGATACTCGTAACTTACAAGTATTTACATTAGTTTACTTAGTGCTGCGGCGCATGTCGTACCACTAAGTTCCACCGCCGAAGGCGGTGTCACCAAGTGGTACCACGCGCTTGCCCGCCTTCGGCAGGCTTGCGCGTGGGGCTCCATACACAGGAAAAAGATTGGTTAGTTCTGTTGCTTCCTCTTTTATTTTTTTCTGAAGCGTCAGATCATCTGATTGATGTAAAAGTTGGCTTATCCAACTCCCAATTTTTTCCATTTCCTTCTCTTTCATTCCCCTTGTAGTAAGAGCGGGGGTTCCCAACCGTACTCCAGAGGGTTTGAAAGGAGTTCCGGTTTCAAAAGGAATAACATTTTTATTGGCATAGATGCCTGAATTTTCCAAAGCCAGGGTTGCTTTTTGCCCGTCTATGCCAAGCGGGCGGACATCAACCAAAACCAAATGCGTATCCGTTCCTCCGGAAACCAACCGCAGATCGTTTTCGGTTAAAGATTTAGCTAGGGCTAAAGCGTTGTCTAATATTTGTTGAGCGTATATTTTGAATTCCGGCTGTCTCGCTTCCAGAAAGCAGACGGCTTTGGCGGCAATGATATTTTCCAGCGGCCCGCCTTGCACGCCTGGAAATACCGCCCGGTCAATTTGTTCCGCCAACTCTTGTTGGCACAGGATTATTGCTCCCCGCGGGCCGCGCAGGGTTTTGTGGGTGGTGGTAGTTACAATGTCAGCGCTTTGGCAGGGGTAGTGTTTTCCCGCTACTGCCAAGCCAGCGACATGGCCAATGTCAGCCAAATGAAAAGCCCCCACTGTTTTGGCAATTTGTCCCACCCGGTCAAAGTCAAATTGTTTTGGGTAGGAGGTGGATCCGGAGATTATGAGTTGAGGCATTTCTTTCTTGGCAATCATTTCCAAATGATCGTAGTTGAGTTGCTCCGTGTCTTTTTCCACTCCGTAACTGGCAATATTATAAAATTTTCCGGTAAAGTTTAACCGACTGCCATGACTAAGATGTCCTCCGTGGTTTAAGTCTAAACTCAATATTTTATCTCCTGGCTTTAGTAATGCTAGAATGACCGCTTGGTTAGCGGTGGAACCGGAATGAGGTTGAACATTGGCATGATCAAATCCGAATAATTTTTTTGCCCTTTCTATCGCCAGTTCTTCAATTTGGTCAATAAATTTATTGCCGGAATAGTACCGTTTACCCGGGTAACCTTCGGAATATTTATTGGATAGAGGCGTTCCCATCGCTCGTATAACAGATAGACTGGCGTAATTTTCTGAAGGGATTAGTATTAACCCCTGTTGTTGGCGAGTAACCTCTTGTTCAATTAGGCTAAATATTTTCTGGTCTGGTTCTTTTGAGTAGTCCATACAAATAATTATAGCCTAAGTCAAAGCGACACTGTTTAGGAGATTTTCTACTTGCGGCCAGTTTTTTGTTTGTAATAATTTGATTCTTAACTCCTTTGCGCCGGAAAAGTTACGGCAGTAGCAGACGGCGTGTTTGTAAAAAGACTTAAAACCACGCGGTCCGTAGAATTCCTCTACTTTACGGGCATGGTCGGCTATAGTTTTAAAAAGTTCTTTTTTGGTAGGAGTATCGTTTTGACTAAAAACCCAGGGATTGCCAATAGCGGCTTGTCCTATCAAAACTCCGTCTAGATTGTATTGTTTACATTTCTCTAGCGCTTGAGTTCTATTTTTTATCCCGCCATTTCCCAGTACCAATTTTCCTGATCCCTTAATAATTTGAGCCCCTTCGTTAACTCTTTCCCAATCAACCGGTCCGCTCAACCTTTGTTCTAAATCTCTACCATGAAGACACACGAGATCAATGTCCAAATCAGCCAATGCTTCTGCCCAGCGGCAGTTTTCTTCCTTTTCCCCAATTATTCTGGTTTTAATGGAAAGAGGCAGATTGCCTTTTGTTTCTTTTATGGCGTTTTTGCAGCCGTTTACTATTTCTTGAATTAAATCGTTTTTACCAATCAAGCTGCCCCCCGCTCCCCTTTTCAAAACTCTGGGGTTTGGGCATCCGGCGTTAATGTCTATTCCGTTAAATCCCAGCGGGGCGACGATTTTAGCCGCTTGGTAAAAATATTCCGGATTGTTTCCCCAAAGTTGTACTATTAATGGCTGTTGTTCTTGATCAAATTTAAGCCTGTTTTCTTGCGCCTGCGGTTTTTTTGTTAATCCTTCCACATTAATAAACTCGGTGTACATTAGAGCGGGCTTTGCAATTTTTGCTTGTATTTGTCTGGCCGGGTAATCAGTTACCCCATCCATCGGCGCCAAACCGATTATTTGATTATCCCTTGGGTAAGCGGTGTAATACTTCATAGGGGATATTTTAGCATTTTCGCCTATTTTCCGCTTCTTTTTTTTCAGAAACTTCAGAGATACTGCGTGATAGCCCAGACTGGCCGGTAGCCTTTCGCCCTTTTTTATTTGCCGTTAGCTGTTAAATCTGATAAGCGCTTATTTGGCCTTCTTCGCTGATCAATTTTCCTCCAAGCACTTCCTTTATTAAGTTTTCGGTTTCTCCAAGTGGTATTTTGGTATATTTGTCTTTGTGGATGACGATATACTTTATATTTAACTGCTTCTTAAAGGTTTCCTTAACTAGTTCCTTGTTCAAGTCATCGCTGTCAGGAGTGTCGTTTGGGCTAAGCAGGTATTTAAAAAGTGGCAGTTGGCGGTAATAATCAAAAGCGCTTATTGGCAAGCGAGCGACCGTCCCTCTAAAAGATGGATGTAGATGGATAGTTTGGAAAAATTGCAGCGAGCCGATTGGTGTGACACCCAGAGCGATCTGGCCGCTGTTAAAGCCAATCGGCAAATTCAAAACAGAAAAATCTTCCCGGTCTTTGGCAATTTGCTGGTAGATTTTAGGGGCGCGTAAATCAGTGGTAGGAAAATCTATTGGCCACCTTTCTCCAAGGACAAAAGTTGCCAAACAGCCGGCGAAAACAGTTACGAGAGTTGAATTTTTTTTACTTTTATAGACAGTAAGCAGTTTCTCTATCATTAGTGCGCTAATAATGGCCAGTCCCAGCATCAAATAAGGGTTCATTCTGGCTGGCTCCTGCGTGCCGCCGATGATCGGGACTTTATGGAGCAGAGCGTAAGGCAAGTATAAGTGAATACTTTTTCCCAGTATTGTTAAGCCGGGAGCTTGGTTGTTAATTTTGAGCCACGGCCCCAAAGAAAAAATAAAGAAGGCGATAGTTACAGCCAGCCATGTTAGTAAAGTTTCCTTGTCTTGATCAGCCCGCTTTCTAAAAAGAAGAATTACTGCCGCTATTGTCAAAATCAGTGGCGCGTAACCGGGGAAAACAGTTGCTTCAACTGTGCCTTGTTTGGCGGTAAACTGCCATTTTTCTCCAAAAAATTTTAAAAAGTCCGGCGGTTTAATAAAGCTGATTAAATCAGCGGACCAAACCGCTTGAGTTTTAAGATCAGCATCAGGAGTTAAACCGGATTGGTAGGCTTTAAGAGTGGGAATTAGCGCCGGTAGAAAAATAATCAGTGATAGTACTCCTGCCATTGCCAAAGGAACAAGAGGGATTACTATTTCCCTCATTTCCTTCTTTTCCGTTTGTCTTTTTACTATGTTATTGATAACTTTTATGGATATGTATATGGTAGTGAAAAACATCAAAAAGGCGGTGTAAGTTAAGTCATTGTAGGCTTGAAGCGAGATCAAAATTCCCGTCAGCAGGACAAGTGTGGGCACCATCTTGTCTTTAAGGCCTTTTTCCAGTGATCTTTTCCACAGATTTTCCAGCGCTAGGGCGTAAAAAGGAATAATCCAAATTGAAGTTAGATTAATGTGCCCGTCAATTGCTTGGGCAAAAACATAAGGGGCAAAAGCGTAAATAACGCCAGCCATTGCTGAAGCGATCTTCGACCGACAATAGTGGTTTGCTAACCAGTACATTCCTAATCCTGATAAGGCGAAAGAGAGCAAAAAGATTATATTTGAGGCAAAGATAACGTTGTTAGTTACTAGCTGGATGGGAATAGTCAGCGCTCCAAAGACAAAAGCATTGGCGTCAAAAGCCAGTGGTACAGTTTGAGGATAGAAAATGTAATTGGTGTAGAGAGGGTTTTGTTTTAGGTCAAAAATGGAATATTTTAACCACCAATTATGCCAAATGTGGTAAGGAGAATCTTCGTCCACCCCAAAGCCGTGAGTGGAGATGTTTTTGGCCAATGGCCAAGTAAAAACAATCGCGATTGATAAATAAATTATTGTCAAACCAACCACGGTTAATATTTTTTTGGTGACCATAGTTTAATTATACAAGAAATGGGCGACCGAGTCCCGATCTTACATCGGATGGGACTGGGACTTGAGGGATAGTTTTTGTTAAACTGTAGCTATATTGGTTAATGAAGATACTAATCGTTAACGACAAAATTAATCTCGCCGGCGGGGCGGAAGTATATGGTTGGACGGTAGCCAAAGGTTTGCGCCAGCGCAGCCACTTGGTTACTTTTTTGGCGGGAGAAGGTACTCGTCCAGATGATATTGGCGGGGTAGAGGTGCTTATGGCCAAAGATTTGCGGCTTGACAGGCTAGAGGAAACTTTGGAAGGGAAAAGTTTTGAGATAGCTTATTTGCAAAATATTTCTAAAGGCGAGGTAGTGGATTTTTTTGCCAAACGATATTCCACCATTCGTTTTATCCACGACCACGCTACTTACTGCCCGGGAACCGCCAAGTATTGGTTTGCCAAAAAACAACCATGTGATCAACCGCTATCTTGGCGGTGTTGCAAATATGCTTGGTGTCAAAAGTGTATGAGCCGCAATCCAAAAGAAGCTTGGTCAAAACTAGCTTCTCTGCCAAAATTACTTAAAGCTTGCCAAAAGTTGAATAAGTTGGTGGCGGCAAGCGAATACGTAAAGAGTCAACTAGTGCTTAATGGTCTGATGGAACAGAAAATTGATGTTAATCCTTTGTTTGGTTTTGAAGATCCAATTGGGCATTCTGTTCCCGAACTTGATCAAACCGGTGATGGCGACAAGCCGGCAGTTTTATTTGTAGGGCGAATCTTTTTGGAAAAGGGTTTGGGGCATCTGCTTCGCGCTTCTCGAGTAATTAATACTCCTCATCAAATTAGGGTGGTGGGGGACGGTTGGGATTTGGAACGGTGCAAAAAATTAGCCGGTTGGTTAGACATTAGTCATCAAGTCAAATTTCTAGGTTGGTTGGAGCGGGAGAAAGTGCAGGAGGAGATCAAAAAATCATATCTGTTAGTGGTGCCTTCTTTGTGGCCGGAGCCATTTGGCTTAGTGGGAATTGAAGCAATGTCTTACGCCAAGCCGGTGGTAAGTTATGGAACCGGTGGTATTGGTGGATGGTTAAAAGATGGACAGAACGGGTTAGTGGCGCAGTACGGGGATATTTCGTCTTTAGCGCAGGCGATTGATCGTCTTTTATCTGATCCTAGCCTTGCCTCTCGCTTGGGTTCTCGCGGTTTAGAGATGGCGAAAACAGAGTTTAGTTTGTCTCGCCACCTTGATCAATTAGAGCGTCTTTTCCTGAACTACATTGAGTGATACAAATAATTCAAAAGTATATAATATAATCATGTTTCGGCGTTGGAAAATAGTTTTATTAACGGTTTCTTCTTTGATTGTTTTTCTTGTCATCGCTTTTTACAAGCCGGTAGTAACGGCTATTTTTCCCTTGCTCGGTCGTTATCGAGTGGTTGGCCGGGTTACCGATATTAGTACCGCCAGTCCAGTAGAGCTGGCGGAAGTAACTGTTAATCAAAATAAAACCTATACAAACTTTTTGGGATTTTTTCATTACGAGAATTTACCTTTTTCCCCGCAAATTGAATTATCTTTTATCCCTGATCTTGAGCTGGCAGAGAATGGATTTTTTTGTTCAGAAAGTTATTCAATAGCTACTTTTGATCTTTTGAGCTCTTGTCGTTTTGAGGTGGCTCCTACCCTAATCTCGACTGCCCGCCGTTTCGCGCAATCCCGTTTACAGGAAAGCCGCGAGCCAGATTTCTCAATTGACGAGCGTAATCGAATTTCTTGGCAGATCGCCTATCCTCAAGATCGCTCTTTGTGGGAGGATAATTTAGATGACTATTTACTGTGGAATCGTTATCAGGATTGGATTGATGACCGCTTGGAAAAAAGAATTGTTTCTTTTTCCTTTTATTCCGACCCTATTGAATTAGGTTCTTGGACAAACCCTTTAACTGGAGTTTACTATGCCGATGGTGTTTGGGAATCGGAAACAACTTGGGAGCGCCAAGATGGTTCCACGCAAACAACAAAAGAGCATTTTAGAAAAGAGGATCGCTGGTGGCGGCATTTTATCTCGCAGGATCCGGATCAATTGCGCTTATATGTAATGGAAAATAATTGGATAATTAAGCTGATTGAAAAAGGGAAGATGTAACAAGTTAGCAATTGAATGCGGAAGGTTGGAAGTTAAATTAATTTCTATGAAAGCTAAAATTAAGCCCTATTTAGTTTGGTTTTTAATGCTATTCTTTTTTGTCCTTTACTCGGCATGGTCTATCAATCGTTACGCCCATTTTCAAACAGACGCGATTGATTTGGGATTATACGCCCAAACCATGTGGAAATACGCCAATTTCAAGGCGCCATTATCAAGCATAAAATACGACACTTTTCCCGGCCCTAATATGCTGGGGGATCATTTTCACCCTGTTTTAGTTTTATTAGTCCCGTTCTATTGGTTATGGCAGGATCCTCGGATGCTTTTACTGCTTCAGGCGGCTTTTGTGGCTTTGGCGGCTTGGCCAATCTACATGGTCGCCAAAAAATTCAGCGAACACGAATTTTTTTCTCTTTGCGCTTCTTTTGCTTACCTAGCTTTTATTGGTGTGCAGACAGCGATTGATTACGATTTTCATGTGGCTGCTCTTTCTGTTTTGCCATTGTCTTTGACGGTTTACGCTCTTATTTTTGACAAAAAATTACTGTATTGGCTGGCGTGGTTGATGGGCGTTTTAACTAAAGAAGATGTGACTCTTTTTATGGTGGTGATAGGATTCTTGGCTATATTAAAATTCAAAAAAGAGAAATTGGGTGTCGCTACAATGATCTTGTCAATAGCCGCTTATCTTTTGGTTACCCAACTGGCGATTCCGTATTTTAAGGGCGATAAATTCGCTTACGAAGAACTGGATCCGTCCTTGGGAGTTTCTACTGTAGACATGATTAAAACTACTGTTGTGTCTCCTTGGGTAACGGCTCGGGTACTTTTTCAGCCAGCGCTAAAGTTTAAAACTATTACCAATCTTATCGCCCCCTTTTCTTTTTTGCCTTTATTTGATCCGCTGTCTTTGCTTTTGCTGGGGCCAAATTTTGCCAGTCGTTTTTTGACTGTTCTTTCCCAGCGTTGGCTGATTCGCTATCAATACAGTGTTAATATCGCTCCTTTGCTGGCGTTTGGAACAATTTGGGGAATGGCTAATTTAGTTAAGGTTACCGGCGCGGTTAAATTTATTGCTAGACGAACTAAGTCGCTTTACTGGTTTGGCGGAGCGGCTTTAATTTTAACAACATTGATTCAGACATATCGTACTCAAACTCCTTTATTTAGAATGTTTAATCCCCAGCTTTACCAAAGCGAGCCAAGGTTTACGATCAATAATCAGCTTTTATCAAGTATTCCCAAGGACTCTTCGGTAATGGCGCAATCTTGTTTTGTGCCGCAACTGGCTCATCGCGACGCTATTTACCGTTACGAAGATACATTATTTGGCAAAGGCATTTATCCAGACTACATTATAATGAGTTCGACAGAACATTCCGACCCGCCTTGGTCGCGACCGGAGTTGGAAGAAAGAATAGGGAAGCTGCGTGATAATCCAAGATACGAGGAGTTGTTTTGGGATGGGGAAAGATTGTTATTGAAGCTATTGATTAAAAAGGATTAGCGCACTTTAGTGCGCGCGGAAGGTAGTAAAAACATTTTATGCGGCATATTGCCATCATGAACAAACGTTTAGGTTTGATAGATAATACCCTCTCTTATGAGAAAACGATCGAAAGTCGTTGGTACAAAAATAAATGTTTCTGTACCTTAGTTTTTCTTGAGAATCCTGTTCCAGTGAGGTCATTTAACATTAATAAATCTGGTTATGGTAGTGCCTGTGCTTGGTTGTGCGTTGATGATGTGGGTAAGATTAGTTTGTAAAATCTATGGCAAAAACTTTCATCTTCTTTAAAAAGAATTGGGTTATTTTAACGATCTTGCTGGTTGGCGGCCTCCTTCGTGTTATTTACGCTTTTGCCCCAACTAGCCAAATTTCTCCTGATGAATCAACCTATGGTTTGGCCGCTTTGCATTGGGTGAAGGGAACGGATTTCCCGATCTTTTATTACGCCCAGCCATATACCGGCACCTTGTCCGCGATTATTTCCGCTGGGTTAATGGCTGTTTTTGGAATTACTCCATTTTGGTTAAAAATTGTGCCTCTTTTGTGCTCGGTCGCTTTTGTCTATACCAATTATCTTCTTGGCAAGAAGATTTTTAAAAGAGAAGCGGTTGGTTTGTTGGCCGCTTTATTTACCGCTCTTTGTTCGCCTTTTTTTCTCAACTGGTCTGGCCGCGCCGGTTCCGGTTATCCGGAGATGATTTTGATAGGGAACTTATCTTTATTGCTGATTTTGAAAATTCTTTATCCTGAAGTCCGAGAAGCTCAAGATCCGGTCTCGCTGAAGAAGCGAGATCGTGTCTTGTTAGTCCGTTATCAGAATTACGCTATTCTTGGTTTACTCCTTGGTCTAGGCTTTTGGATTCAGCCAAGTATTGTCTACTACGCCGTTCCGGTTCTGCTCTTGTTGTTGCTATTCAAACCATGGCTGTTTTTTACTTTACCCGGCTGGTTGTTGATTTTAGGCGCGGTTCTTGGGTGTTCTCCGGTTATTTACTACAATATTGTTTATCACGGCGCTACCTCATCAGCTCTTTTCCACGATCCTTGGGGTATCAAGAATGCCGCCTCTTCTTTTTGGACAGTCGGTTTTCCCATTATTGCCGGTTTGCGCGCTTCCTGGACAACCGCTGATTTTTTTAAACCGCTCTCTATTTTAATTTACTTATTCTATTTTGCCGCCGGCTACTGGCTTTTTTTTAGTTTAATAGTTAAATTTCTTTGGGAAGGGACGGTCGGCTGGTCCCTGTCTATTTTTAAGAAAAGCATCTCGTTTATTTTTTGCTTGGCACATAGGCTAAGATCCTGCCTTTCTAAAAGGCCGAGTCTTGTTGGTACTGATGAATCAGGCTCCGGTGTTGCGTTTGGTGCCAAGCTGGTAACTAGAACCAGTCTTTGGTCTCAAGAACTAGCTCGTCTAATTGACCCAGCTTGGTTAATTTGGGGAGTATTGTTTTTCACTTGGTTAATATTTTCTCTTTCCGGCCAGTTTGGGCAATTCGTGATTGAACCCCGTTACATTCTTTCTCTTTACACAGTTTTGCCTTTGCTGGCGGCTGGTTTTATTATTAAAGCCTCGCTTGTTTTTTCGGCTATCCGTTATTTTTTGATTTTGTTAGTGTTGGCTAGTCAGCTGATTGGGCTGGCGCTTGGCGGTAAAAATACCCGTCCTGATACTTTCCTGAATCAGTATTCTTTAAAACCGCTGATCAATTTCTTGGACTCTCGAGATATTGGTTTTGTTTACGCTGACGAAGAGATTTGTCACCGCCTGATTTTTGAAAGCAATGAGAGGATTATTTGCACGCCTATTACCGATTGTTTTACTACCAATCGTTACCCGGCGTATAAAGAAATGGTAATCAATGCAGACAAAAAAAATCTTGCGTATGTTAGAGCCCCCGGAAGAACTTATCACACGCAAGAATGTTTAAGCGATCTCAATCTCCAAACGGATCCCTGCCATTTTGAGCAAATAGGGGAGTTTGGAATCTACAGTTACTGATCTTGATATGCCGGCAGATAAAATGTCACCTCGCCAGCGATTTCTGGAACTTCGAATGGTACCGTTTTTGGCTCAATATTAAGCCAATGATACCCCTGTTTTTCAAACCAGCTGGGGGAAGTCACAGCGACATAATATTCCCCCGGAACCAGTTCTACCCCAGGATCGGCTAAAAGATTGGCCGAGCCACTGTATAACTCGTGCCCTTCTCCCATTAGTTTGGCACACAACTTGATCTGGAAATCGTCGGGGTACAAAGTATCTCCCGTCTCAATCCAGATATCCCCAGTCCGATAAGTTTTATCCATGATCGGGAATTTGATCCGAGTAAGCACTTTGAAGCTCCTCTTTTTTTGCAAGAATCTCGGGGTTTGTGCTGGGCTCTTCCAAAAGATCCCGCATCGGTTTTTCTTTTGACACGGTAGTATGCCCGACCATGATCCCGATGGCAAAAGCCGCAAGCACAAGCACAAAGCCTAGGGCAAATTCAATCTTTTTCATTTTCTCCCTTCCCTTCTTATTCTTACGATTCCTTTTATACTATATCGGTTGTTTTAACCTATATTTGTTATTTGTCAACTTGGAGTTGGTTTGGTGGTGTCTTCCTAAAATGCATATCGCTCTCTTACCTGATAAAATTAGAATATGAGGATTACTCAAGTTTGTCCAAAGTATTTTCCCGCTCTTGGTGGGGTAGAAGAGGTGGTTAAGCAATATTCGGAAAGATTGGTTAAACGAGGTTACATCGTGAGTGTGATCACTGGAGACGCGGATCTAACCAAGGCCCGGTCCCGCCTTGGCGGGACCGGGTCTTGTCATAATAGTCGTTCAAGAGAAGCTGAAATTATCAACGGTGTACAGGTGCGTAGAGCCTGTTCTTTGCGTCTGCCATTGGAAGCGCTTTCTCCGGCGCCGGGAATTGTTCCACTTTTGCTTAAAAGTCAAGCGGATATTTTTCATCTTCACGCTAACAAATACTTTACAACTGATTTAGGGGCTTTAATCTGCCGATTAAAAAAGTGGCCGTTTGTTTTTAATCCTCATGCCGGCACTTTTGGTGATAACTCTTTGGGAGTTATTCATAACAACACCATCGGCCGTTTGGCGCTGGGGGCCAAAATAGTAATTTGCGTCTCTCAATATGAAAAAAGCTTAATAAAGAATTCCGGTATTGCTGTTAAACGACTAGAAGTGTTGCCTAATGGCGTAGACACAGAGGAATTTAGCACCCCGGTTGAATTTAACTTTTTTAGTAAACTGAACTTGGAGAATCGCCCGATTATTTTTTACCTTGGCCGATTGGCTGTTCACAAAGGCTTAGATGTTTTGCTTAGTGCCTGTCGGCAACTGTTTGATCGTAACAGCGCGCCGGTTCTGGTTATATCCGGTCCGGATGTCGGCGCTTTGGAATCCCTCAAGCGCCGTTCAATTAGTTTGGGTTTGGAAAACCGCGTCTTTTTTACCGGTAAGCTTAATCATGAGGAAAAAATATCCGCCCTGCAACACGCCAGTGTTTTCTGTCTGCCTTCCTATTCTGAAGCTTTTGGGGTAACGGTAATTGAAGCAATGGCGGCGGGCTGTCCTGTTGTCGCTACCAACATTATGTCTTTGCCAGAGATTGTTGCCCATCAGGAAACGGGTTTGCTTTTTAGGCCCGGTGACGGCCAGCTTTTATTTGAAAATCTTAAATATTTGCTTGATAATAAAGAAGAACGTGGTCGTTTGTCCACCAATGCCAAAATCAAGGTAAAAAGAGATTACGATTGGGAAAATATTGTTGATCGATTAGAAAGCTTATATAAACAAGTTATTGCCTAGTCAATATGGCCAAGATTGTTTTCTTAACTTATGACTTGCCATACCCCCTTACTTCCGGTGGTAAGATTAGAGCTTTTCATCTGATTAAGGCTTTATGGGAGCACGGTCACCAGGTTGCACTTATCTCCTACAGCCGCCGCGGGGATGATCTTTCCGATTCCGATAAATTAAAAGAATATTGCTCTTCTATTCATGTTTTTCCTAGGCGATGGGTTTGGCACCCATACAATTTTTTAAAAGCTGTTTTTAGTTGGCTCCCTTTTCCGGCGGTTAGTTATTTGCAACCATCGCTTAAGCGTTTTTTGGTTAAAGAACTGAAAGACGGTTCCTATGATGCTGTTTTTTTTGAATCTTTTTATCCGACTGTTTACCTGCCGGCAGCAAAAAAATATAAAGTCAAAACCATTTTGGGGAACGAGAATTTGGAATATTTGGTTTATCAACGTTTTCGTCAGTCCGGCAAGCTTTTTTTTCTTTGGCCGTTTCTTTTTCTTGATAATTGGAAAATGAAAAGAATTGAGCGGCGGTGGTGGAAGATGGCCGATCTAAATTTGGCAGTTTCTCCGGAAGACGCAAAAGAAATATCTCGTGTTACTTGGAAAAGTTGTGAGCTAGTTCCGAATGGCATTGACTATGAATTTTATTCGCGGGCAAATCTTAAGAAGTCTGGTGATCCGGTTCTAGTTTTTTCCGGTAATTTGTCTTACTTGGCCAATCGGGAGGCGGTCTTGTATTTTTTGGAGAAGATATGGCCTAAAATTGTTGGCAAGGTAAAAAAAGTTCATTTGGAGATTGTTAGCAAAACAAAACCGGCCTGGATAGAAAGATATTTAAAAGACGGGCGGGTTAAGCTTATTCAGGATACAAAAAATCCGGTTCGCGATCACTTGGCGCGAGGTGATATATTTGTAGCGCCAATGACGGTGGGCAGTGGTACCAATATTAAGGTTTTGGAGGCAATGGCGGTGGGTTTACCCGTGGTGGCCAGTCCAAAAGGAGTGGAAGGGTTGCCGGTAATTCCTGGGGAAACTTTATTCGTGGAGCCGTATTCCGAAGGATTTGCAAATGCTGTCCTTACACTTTTAAGCGATGTTCAGCTTAGAAGCCATCTCGGTCGTTGTGGTCAGGTTTTTGTGGAAAATAATTTTAATGTTGCTCATATTAATAATCAATTTGTCTCTAATCTTGGAACTTTTCTAAATTCCTCTAATTCAATTTAATTTGTGGCAAAAGCTTTTAGACTAATACAAAAGGTTTTATTGATTGGTTTTGTTGCCACTCTTCCTTTAATTAATACCGATCTTTTTTCAATTATTCATCCTAAACTTTTTCCGGCTAGGCTGATTTTAGTTGTTTTACTACTCCTATCCTTTTTGGGCGGTATGCGCGGTTATTTTCTTGCTTGGCGGAAACATCAACTACCCTCATTAATCAAAGCCCATTGGGCAAAAATCAAATCTGACAAAGTTTTGTGGTGTTTGATGTTTCTTTGGTTGTGGAGAGCGCTCTCTTTGCTAAACAGTCTTAATATTAGTGCGAGTTTAAATTTACTGGCTTTTTATACCGCCATAGTAGGTTTGTACATTCTTTTACTTCATTTGTATCAAGAACAGCGAAGTTTTTTAAAAATATTGTTTTTTCTACATCTTGGGGTTGTTTCATTAATAGGGCTTTATGGATTAATTCAAATAGCCACGCCTTTTTTTGGAATTAAGCTTCCGGGAGTGCTTATTGGCGGGACTTTTTTTAGAATTCCCGCTACCTTCTATGATGCCAATCATCTACCTCCTTATCTTCTTACCGCGATCCCTTCATTATTGGTAGGTTCTTGGATACTAAAGAGCGGTTGGTGGAGAAGGATTTTATTTGTATTGACAGGGTTGTTGTCTGTTGTTTTAATGTTTACCTTTTCCCGCAGCGGGCTTTTGGGATTTTCTGGCGCCTGTTTTTTTGTTGCCCTTGTTTGTATTTTAAAAGGATACTGGCGTAAAACCGTCTTTTTTGCCTCCATCGTTCTTGTGTTGGGTGCGTTGGTAATTCTTTCCTCCCGTACGCAGTACTCTTTTACCAAAAGGATTGCTTCTTCTTTGAGCGGCAACGAGAAATCTACAGTCGCTCACGGACTTCTTTTATTTGGCGAGTGGAAATTGTTTCTTTCCAGCCCAATTCTTGGGGTTGGCTACGGCAGTTTTAGCGAACACTTCCGCGCCAGTACGGTTGGCCAGTATCACGCCACAGTAGATCCTGCTTTAGAAATGAGAATTCCTGCTCACAGTTCTTGGATGGAAGCTCTGGCAGAAACAGGCTTGCCTGGGTTCCTAGCTTTAGTTTGTTTGGTTATGTTGTTGCTCGAGGGCAGTTATCGGCAAGCTTTATCAAAAGGAGATAAAGTGCTTCAATTGCAGGCAGCGGCACTTTTTGCCGGTGGTTTGGGGATTATGTTAGGGGCGATTTATTACTCTTACAACCTTGAGTTTGTTTGGTTTTATCTTTTCCTAGTTTATTTTTTTAATAATAATCATATTCTTTCCAATAAAATATTAGTGAAAAATGATGTTGAGTCGGTGCCGTGGAAAGAAATCCTGCCCTTCTCGGTTTTGGTTTTGTGGTGCGGCTTTTGGTTGTTTTGGAGATTAGGTGATAGCTACTTGTTAAGCTGCGCGGAGGGGTACTACTCGTTGGCTGCTAAAGGTGTTTTGCGCAATGCCTTTGTCCACCTGCCTCGCTGGTGGCTGCCGAACTGGGCAGGTTCCGCGTTCTCATTCTTTCCGCCGCTCTTTTCTTGGGCGCAGGCGTTTTTTATGTTTTTTTATTATGTAACTTCCTACGCCGCTCGTTTTTGGAGCGCTGTCTTTGGTTTGGCAGGCGCGGTGATAGTATATTTTTGGTTTCGTTACGCTAGTGGAAAATGGCAATATGGGGTAATTGGGGCGCTGTTTGCTTTCGCCGCGCCCGGTTTTATCTCCGCTTCCCGTTTAGCAACGCCGATGACAGGAGGAGTCTGCCTGATTTTGCTCTACGGGTTTTTTCTTTATCTTTCCCTTAATAAAAATCGTCTTTGGATGTTAACTCTTCCGTTGGTGATTGGTATTTCTTCCTATTACGATTGGGTAGTAACATTGAGTCTGCTTCTCTTTTCTTGTTTACTTCTTATTTTTAATAAGGAGAAGCGAGATTCATTTTTGATGGTTATTTTTGGCTTAAGTGGTTTGCTATTTTTGATTCCCTGGATTTGGTTGGCTTGTCGATCCGGCCTTTTTTGTCTTGGTTATTTTAGAGATTATTTTTTGCGCTATCCGTGGGGATGGTGGCCATGGTTATCCTGGCTAATAGTTATATGCGCGTTTCTTTTTTCGCGCGTATCTTTGATTAGAAAAAGGACTAAATTTGGTTTTTCTTTATCTTCAATTGTTGCTTTAACAGTTATTATTTCTTTGTTTTCCGCGCTTGATTACCACTATACTGATTGGGAAGGCGCTAATAAGTATCAGTCTTTGATAGAACTTGTTTTATCACGTCAGCAGACTAGCCGTGTCGGTATTCATCCAAATGTTGCAGATTCGGAAGTTCCATTGCCTGTTATATATTATAGCGATGTTCCTTTTGAAATTTCTTCGGATTTTTCGATTCTTTATAAAGATCGTTCTGATGGAACCAAATATTATGCTTTTGTAAATGGGGCGCGCGCTTATGAAATTCGTGCTAAACTTAGAGAAGTAAAAATTGGGACTAAGATTATTTCTAGCTATCATGATATGGTTTTGTTGGAAACTTGGTAGTTGCTTAAAGAGCCTATGAAACCAAATATCTCCGCCTTTTTTCCTGCCTATAACGAAGAGAAAAACATCGCGAACACGGTACACAAAGCGAAAGCTGTGCTTGAACAGCTGGCTGGCGATTACGAGATTCTGGTTATTAATGATGGTTCTTCTGATCAGACTTTAGCGGTGGCGCGTGGTTTGGAAGCAGAGTTTCCAAAAGTAAAGGTTATTAACCACGAGATTAATCGCGGTTACGGCGGCGCATTAAAATCAGGTTTTTATAACGCAAGGTATGAGTGGGTGGCTTTTACCGATAGCGATGGTCAATTTGATTTTTCTGAACTGTCAAAACTTTTGGAAAAATCATCCGATAGCGACTTAGTGGTTGGTTACCGGCTTAAGCGGGTAGAAGGTTTTATTCGCAAACTTAATGCTAGGTTATGGGGTATTTTGATCTGGCTTGTATTTGGTCTGCGCGTTAAAGACATAGACTGCGCTTTTAAGCTTATTAAAAAAGATGTTTTTGACCATATTCCCAAACTGGAATCAAATGGAGCGTTGATCAGCGCGGAGCTTTTGATACGATGCCGTAAAGCTGATCTTAAAATTGCCCAAGTTGGTGTTCATCATTATCCCCGTTTGGAAGGAAATCCTACCGGTGCCAATCTTAATGTCATAATTAAAGCTTTTAAGGAGCTTCTTTGGCTATGGAGAAACCTAAAGTGATTGGAGTATGAACATTGGTATTATTGGCGGCGGAATAACTGGTTTAACGGCCGCTTATAAATTAAGCAGAAAGGGATATCCCGTAGTATTGTTTGAGGGGGAATCCAGTTTAGGCGGTTCAGCCAGGACTTTTTCCGCTAATAAATATCCATTGGAGTGTTTTTACCATCACATTTTTTCTGACGATCACGCTATTATCAGCTTGATT
>Ga0210017_1002253_pt1 | contig 16544 bp, 17 predicted proteins | sample CryGeyCG2014_020_FD_183966 | JGI IMG/M metagenome (GOLD analysis project Ga0210017, IMG submission 183966) | Groundwater microbial communities from aquifer - Crystal Geyser CG08_land_8/20/14_0.20 (SPAdes) (version 2) | ecosystem: Environmental > Aquatic > Deep subsurface > Groundwater | place... | reverse complement strand
GGCAAACGAGGAATTTCTGAGCGCCGTACTGCTGTTAACCCGTATACGATCAAATTTTTTCCGGGAATTGTCGCTGTCCCACGCCCAAAAATATTCGGCATTTTCCGGATACAACGCTTCGTACTGTCGATTTCGGCGTTTCTGTTCGTTGTACTCAAAGATATTCATGTAATTACCGATATCCGTAAAGTAATCATCGTCTTTTCCGCTTGGACAAACCTCGGCATGTTCGGCGGCATAGGTTTTCATATTTTCTTTCAGCGTTCTCCCCTGAATTTGAAAAGCGGCATAAGCGATCCAGCCAAGGATTTCGGCACTATTGAAACCGTATCCGCGTTGATGATTGCCGAGACTGTGTTCGCCCCAGCCGGGGAGAACCAACGATTTGAGGAATGTTTTTCTGGCTTGCTGAACCGTTAGTTGCGGAAGAGCAACGGACGAATCCGCGGTGGTCTTTGTCTGCGGATATGCGAGGTTAACCATAAAAAAAACTAATGCAAGAAAACCAATGACTCTTTTCATATTCCTCTTTTCTTGATAAGTGCAACCACAATCAATCCGGTGGAAATCGCCACACAGAACATCGCTACCCAATCGCCAAACCGAACGTAAGGCGTTGTGGGTTCTCCTTGTTCGATGACAGCATCCAGCCATCCCTTTTCACCAAATCCCTTCCGGCAGATTTCCCTGCCACGAGAATCAAAAACCAACGAAATCCCAGTATTTGCACTGCGAACGACAGGAATGCCGTTTTCAATTGCCCGGAATCTGGAAATCTCCGCATGCAGGAAAGGCGCCGTCATGTAACCGAACCATGCATCGTTGGAAACAATGACAAGAAGCTCGGAGCCTTTTTTCGCTCCTTCTCGGATGAGTGACGGGAAAGTCGATTCATAGCAGACGACCGTTGTAAATCCAAGCGTGGTGTCCGTTGTGACCGACCGATCGACTTTCAACGGAACCCGGAATACGTTTACCGTTTTTCCCGCTTTAAAGTTCCCTTGTCCGAGATTCAAATTTTCTAATTCGGGAAACAAATCGGAGAGCGGGATGTATTCGCCAAACGGAACCAGCTGGATTTTTCGGTAATCTTCGATTTCGTATGAATTCGGCCTCAATAAAAATGTCGAATTAAACACTTCGTAATCGTCTTCTTTGAGCCACTCGAAATCAGGCGTTCCGGTCAGGAGCGAAACGTTAAGCCGCGTGATATGTGAAATGATATCGGCCAGCGAGCCTCTCCGATTCTGCCGCAAAAAAGTCGGCGTCGCCGTTTCCGGCCAGACAACTAAATCCAAAGGTTTGACAGCGACAGAATCTGTTAAATCATGAAGCAATTGCATGTTGTCGTAAAAGGAATGACGATCCCATTTCCGAGTCGGATCGACATTGGGTTGAACGATCCCGACATGCACCATCCGTTTTTCCGCGGAAGAACCAGCCGATTTTAGTCTAAAAATGCCGTATGTTTCCGGAATGAAAAACAATAAAAATAAAACGGAAAGCAGAATCGGTATTTTCCTGCTGGTGATATTCCCGAATAGAACGAAATAGATCAGCACGTTGATCGCAACAATCCAGAAACCGACTCCGCCGGGACCGATGACATTTGCCATCTGGATCAGCTGAACGGCATAGGCTTGCGTGTAGCAGAGATTATTCCACGTGAATCCCAGCGTGCCAAAGGAGCGCAAATATTCGATAGCGATCCAGACAAACGGAAATGAGAGAAGTCCGACGCTCTTTCCGAGTCGTCGTCCGATGATTCCAACGATCAATCCGATCGCCGCATAATTCAGCGATAAAAACAGTACGCCTGACGCCATCGACAGCGTCGCCCAATACCATTGCGTGCCTTTGTTAAGAGCGAGCCAGAATAAAATACCCAGATTCAGGAATATCCCATAGATAAATCCCTTCTCCATTCCCAAGTGAAAATCGTCTTTGTTCATCGCATAGATAAATGGGATCAGGCTGACGGATGCCAGAAAACCCAGAGGCGACGGCGGAAATGCCGCGAACGTCATCAATCCGGATAAAATTATCCAGACCAACGAAGGTATTTTTCCGAGAAAATCTCGGAAGTTGAAGCAATCAGGTCGAAGAAGCGTCATTCAATTCTCCATCTGCGGCGTTTGCCGGCGTTGAAATAAACCCAATGAAAATAACTCGTTGAAGTCCGGGACTTATTCGCCAAACAGCGAAAGTTCGTTCTTTTTTGGGGTATCGCCCGGAGACTTCAGCGACGCTTTGATCAATTTGCCCGGTTTGAAATGTGTCTTCCTTCTCGGAGGAACATAGACGACTTCGTTGGTACGCGGATTGCGTGCTTTGGGTTTTGCCTTCGTCGGTTTTACTTCAAAGACGCCAAAATTGCGGATTTCGATTCGCAGATTCTTTTCGTCTTCGGTCAACATCTCCCGTAACGTCTGAAAAACGCCGTCAACGATTGTCTCGGTGTCGAAAATCTTACTATCCAATCTTTTCGCTGTCCATCTGACGACGTCTTTTTTCGTGTACGTCTTGAATTTCATAAAAAACCTCCTGTTATTTTCGTTCGATTGAAATCATACCCTGTACGTTTTGTAACTTTATGATTACTTTGTTCAGGTATTTGACATTCCCGACCTGAACGACCAATGAAATATGTATGATTGTATCATCTACTTTTCCATCGATACTGACGATATTCGTATCGGTGGATGAAATAATTTCGGTAATATCTTTTAGAAAATTTTTCCGTTCCTGTCCCATGATTTTCAGGTAAGCGTAAAATGACTGATCGCGGTCAACGTCCCACTCGACGTTCAACATCCTTTCACTTTCTTCCAATAGAGTGGGCAGATTACTGCAATCGCTTCTATGAACGATGATGCCGCGTCCTCGGCTGACATATCCGATAATGGGATCGCCCGGGATTGGATTACAACATTTGGCATAAGAAATCATCAAATCGCTAATGCCATGAACCTTGATTCCACGAATGTTTTTCCGTGCCGTTTCAATAAAAAGTGCATCATAATCTTTCTCCGCTTTTACCGGATGTTCCTGCGGAAAGATCTTGTTAAAGATCGAGGTAACAGTCAAATTTCCGGCACCGACTGCGGCGTAAAGTTTGTTGATGTCCGGATACCCAAGCGCTTCTCGGGATTCCTGAACGGCTTTCAGAAACCGCAAATTCTTGTTGCGTTGGTTTTCCTTTTCGAGGATTTCTTTGCCGATTTTAACGCTTTCTTCATACTGAGTTTTATGAACCCATCGCTTGATGGCGCCGATCGCTTTGGATGTTTTGACAAACTTTAGCCAAGCGTAGCTAGGGTGATGCGTTTCTGCGGTGATGATCTCAACCGTCTGACCGCTTTTCAATTCCGAATTCAGTGGCACCATTTTCCCATCCACTTTGGCGCCAATCGCGCGGTAGCCAATTGCTGTGTGAACTTCAAATGCGAAATCAACTGGCGTTGCATCCTTGGGAAGACGAATCAAGTCGCCCATTGGGGTAAACACGAAAATTTCGTCCTTAAACAGATCGATTTTCAGCGTGTCCATAAAATCCTTAGGACCCGCCGATTCAGTTTTTAAAACCTCAATCAGATCGCGAAGCCATTTGACATAATTATCGACTTCATCCGGTTTTTCCCGGCCTTCCTTGTATCGCCAATGAGACGCGATGCCTTCCTCGGCGATTTCGTCCATTTCTTCCGTCCGAATCTGGATTTCAACCAACCGACCACCCGGACCGTAAACCGTCGTATGAATCGATTGATAATAATTCGCCTTATGACTGGCGATATAGTCTTTGAACCTGTCCACAATCGGATTAAATAGTTCGTGGACGATTCCGAGAACCGTGTAACAGTTTTCTTTGGTATCGACAATGACGCGGAGCGCGAGGAGATCGTAGATTTCTTCGAATGGTTTGTTCCGCATTTTCATCTTTTTATAGATAGAATAAAAGTTCTTCGACCGACCGAAAATCCGGGCTTTGAAAGGCTGATCCGCCAGCGCTTTCTGCAACGGTTCGATGAACGTTTGGAGATATTTTTCTCGCTCGCTTTTCTTATCTTTGACTTTCTTCTGTAAAAACTTGAACGCGTCCGGATCGAGTGTTTTCAAGACGAGATCTTCCATGTCTGACTTGATTTTAAACATACCCAATCGGTGCGCCAGTGGCGCATAAACATCGCGAGTTTCGATGGCGATTCGTCTCTGTTTAATCGACGGCAAAGATTCAAGCGTCTGCATATTGTGGAGGCGATCTGCCAATTTGATAATCAGCACCCGGATGTCCTCGGCGACACTGAGTAACATTTTACGGAAATTGTCCGCCTGTTCTTCCTGCCGGTTGCGAAATGTGATGCCAGAAATTTTTGTGACGCCTTCGACCAATTTGGCTACGTCCACGCCAAATTTCTCCTCGACATCCTCGTATCGGATGCCTGTGTCTTCGATGACGTCGTGCAAAAGTCCGCCGGCAATCGTAATGGGGTCCATTCCAAGAGCGGAAAGGATTTTCGCGGTGGCGTACGGATGTTCAAAATAGGGTTCACCCGATTTCCTCAACTGTCCGCGGTGAGCTTCCCGCGCAAATACATACACATCCCAGAGAAAGTCTTCTTCCGCCGCGGAAAAGATTTTTTCGGCGTTCGCGTTTCGGACAAGCACGCAAAATTTCTGCGGTCGTTTGTCCGCCTTCGAAAAAACTTTTGAGATAAATGGAGTCGGCATCAGAAAGGCGATTCCGCGGATTGTTCCTTCGTGCTCATGTTCTCAAAACGAGTGTATTTGTCGATAAAGACAACCTTGACGGTTCCCTGGGGACCGTTTCGTTGTTTCTCGACGATTATTTCGGCTATTGCATGCTCCTCGGAAGGCACTCTATCATCCGAAGCATCTTTTTTCTCGTAATACATTTTCCGGTAAATGAAGATTACGACGTCGGCATCTTGCTCGATGGCGCCACTTTCTCTCAAATCCGAAAGTTGCGGGCGATGATCGCCTCCGCGCGTTTCAACGGCGCGGGATAATTGTGAGAGCGCAATAACCGGAACGTTTATTTCCTTTGATAGCGCCTTCAGACTGCGCGTAATTTCGGTGATTTCCTGCTGGCGGTTTTCCGCCTGATGTCCGCGGACGAGCTGGAGATAATCGACAATGATCATCTGGATGTCATGTTCGGCTTTCAACCGGCGAGCTTTTGCCCGGATTTCAATCGCCGTCAATGCCGGCGAATCATCGATAAAAATCGGTGCATTCTGGAGTTTTCCAACCGATGAACTGAGTCTGCCCCACTGCTCCTGCGGTAATTTCCGTGTACGCACGAGATGGCTATCTACTTTTGCTTCAGCACATAAAAGGCGCATGGCTAATTGCCAATCCGACATTTCCAGGCTAAAAATACCAACCGGCGTCTTGTATTCAACGGCGGCATTTCGTGCAATCGTCAGCGCCAGCGCCGTTTTTCCCATTCCAGGTCTTCCGGCAAGGATGACCAATTCACCGGGATGAAATCCAGATGTCAGGTCGTCCAACAGAATCAATCCGGTCGGAACGCCCGTCGTATGTCCGGCTTTATTGTGAATCGTGTCCAAATGCTCGAACGTCTGATTCAGGACATCATTAAAATTTTTGAAGCCGCGACGCATTTTATTTTCGGACAGAGCAAAAATTTTCTGCTCGGCAGAGTCGATAATTTCTTCCGCCGATTCTTTGGCATCATACGCTTCCTCCTGAATCTCATTCGACGAAAGAATCAACTTTCGAAGGAGCGATTTTTCAAGCACTAGTTTCGCATAATATTCGACATTCGCGGCGGAAGGCGTCGCCTCGATCAATCCCGTCAGATAATACGCCCCGCCGGCTCTATCCAGCAATTTGTTCCGTTTCAAACGATCAACGACGCTGACCTGATCGATCGGTTCGCCTTCGTTGAACAATTCGACCATGACGCGAAAAATCGTCTGATTGGCTTCCTTGTAAAACGCCGTGTGATCCAGATATTGGATCGTTTTGCTCACGGCTTCCTTTTCAAGCATCATGGCGCCCAGCACCGAAATTTCCGCTTCATCGGCGTGTGGCGGAACTTTTAGATATTCACCGTCTTTTTGTGCCACAGTCAACTCCCTGACTTTTCCTGATAAATTTGTTTGATTTTTTCAAAATCTTCCCTCGCCGCATCCATCAAATTAACGTTCCGAAGAATAGCCGCCGGATGATAAGTCACCATCGCGTCAATTCCTTGAAAAGCGAATATCTGATTACGCATCCGACCGAGCGGAAGATCGAATTTTAAAAGCGACTTTGCCGCGACCAAGCCGAGGCAAACGATCATACGCGGCTGAATGAGCTCAATCTGACGCAGTAAAAAATGAATACATGCATTGACTTCGGTTTGAACTGGCTGGCGATTCCCCGGCGGACGACATTTGATGATATTGGTAATATAGATGTGCGTACGATTCAGTCCAATTCCCTTCAGAAGGTCATCCAGCAATTTCCCCGCTCTTCCCACGAAAGCCTTCCCCTGCAAATCTTCATTCTCGCCCGGCGCCTCTCCAATGAACAATAATCCAGCCTTCGGATTTCCATCGCCAAAAACAACATTCGTGCGCGTCTGCGCCAGATCGCAGGCGGAACAATTTTTCGCTTCTTCTTCCAGTTTACGAAAATCCGATAAAAAGGTTTCGCTCACCGTAAAAATGCCCGTTTGCGATCGAAGAATCCCCGGCACTTTGTCAAAAAAATATTCGGATGGATAAAGTTCACCCTGTTGTCGGAAATAATCTGTCAGTTTTTTCCGGAATTCGCTCATCGTTCGTCACTAGTTCTTCACGACAGTTTGAATAATTTGTACGGCAATTTCACGCTTAGTCGTCTTGGGAAAAAACCATTCTTGTCCATTTCTTCCGAGCATCATCGCTTCGTTGGTATCGCTCTCGAATCCAACGCCGGATTTCGACGGATCGTTCCAGACGATGAAATCCATCTTTTTCCGGTTCATTTTATCGGAGGAGCGGGCTTTCCCATCGAGCGTTTCAACACTGAAACCAACGACGCACGCCTTTTCATTGACATTCCGGAAAGAAACGATCAGATCGGGCGAAATGCTCAAAGATATTTGACCCGGCGCTTCGTTTTTCTTAATCTTTTCGTCTGAAATTTTCTCGGGACAAAAATCTTCCACCGCGGCCGCCATGAATAGAAAATCCGCTACGTTTGCATTTTCGACGAGCGCCTTTTCCATCTGTTTTGCCGATTCCACCTGAATGGTTTGAATTCCTGTTGGAATCGAAGCCGATATCACGCCCGAAATCAACAAAACATCGGCGCCTTGTTTTGCGGCTTCTCTTGCCAGAGCAAAACCCATTTTTCCGGTGGATTTATTGGAAATAAACCGAACCGAATCGATAAATTCGCGCGTCGCTCCGGCAGTGACGATCACCCGCTTTCCCGCCAACAATCCGCTTCCGTTCAATCGCTGGTCCAGATAATTGAGGATCAGGGATTCATCCGCCAAACGACCTTTTCCGACGGCGTGACAGGCTAAATCTCCGATTTCCGGCTCAATCAATCCATAACCGAGTTCTCGGAGTTTTTTAATATTTGCCTGTGTGATGGGATTGGCGAACATATTGTCATTCATCGCTAAAGCAAATATCGCCTTATTCCCGCCAGTCAAAATGATCGTGCTCAGCAAATCGTCCGCAATGCCGCTCGCGGTCTTCGCAACGATATTTGCTGTCGCCGGAGCAATCAGAATCGCATCGGTTGATGTCGCTAAATCGACATGTCGCGTCGAAATATGGATTCCGGAAAACATGTCCGTCAGAACCGGCTTACCGCTGAAAGTCTCAAAGATCAGCGGCGACATGAACTGCTGGGCGGATTTCGTCATCACGACCGTCACGTCTGCGCCTTCGTCATTCACCAGACGCCGGAGCAGAGAGACTGACTTATAAATGGCGATGCCGCCAGTTAGTCCAAGGATGATTTTTTTATTCCTGAAAATCAAGATCAATCTCTTCCGCGGTCGTTTCTTTAATTTCCTCTGTGTAATGGTAATTCACTTTACCAGCAAGCATTTCGTTGACCGCCGCGGTCACCGGTTTGTCCATCTTATCCCAGTTGATCGACTCTTCTTCTTCTGGCGTTTCTTCAAACGTTTCTTCCTGATCTTCTGTCAACGTTGGGAGCGGATACTTTGCCGCTCTTAAGTTATTGATCTGAACGGATCTTTTAGACGCGGCTACAACGAGTTCGAAGGTATCTTCGGACTGTTCTCTCAATTTCGAAAAAGGAATCGTTTCTGTCATATATTTTTCTCTCCATTTACGATTTTCCTGATTTTACTGACTGTTTGTTGCAGGTCGTCATTGGTCACCTGATAATCAAATTTTTTCCCGAGTTCCAATTCTTCCTCAACGCGAGCAGAACGGATTTTTATCGATTTTTCACATTCCGTGCCGCGCGATTTCAACCGGCGTTTCAATTCAGCCTCGCTGGGCGGCTGAAGAAAAACCGTGATCGTATCCTGCGGATATATGGCTTTAATATTCAGCGTGCCTTTCACCTCGATGTCCAGCAAAAGAACACGACCGTGATCGAGTGCTTCCTGAATCGCCGATTTCAGTGTTCCGTAAAGGTTGCCGAAGACTTCCTGCCATTCGGCGAGTTTTCCTTCATGAATGAATCGCTGGAATTCTTCACGCGTGATGAAATGATAATCGACGCCGTCTGTTTCGTTTTCCCGGCGTGCGCGCGTAGTGCAGGAAACGGAAAAGACATATCGGTCGTCGCTTTCAAGCAGTTGATGGCAGATCGTCGTTTTTCCGATCCCGGACGGACCGGCTATGGCGAGCAACAGACCGTTATCGTTCATAAAATGTTCTGCGCCTGTTCCCTGATTTTTTCAATTTCATCTTTCACCAGCACGACTAAATGCGCGATCCGTGCTTCTTCGGACTTTGAGCCGATCGTCGCCGCTTCGCGGTTCATTTCCTGAAGCAAAAACGTCATCTTCTTCCCGGACGGCTCGTCGTCTTCCATATATTTTCTGAATTGATGCAGATGGCTTCGGAGCCGTTCGCACTCTTCCGTAATGTCGATCCGCTTCGCGGCAAGCGCGGCTTCCTGCAAAACCCGATCCGTATCGAAATTCAGGTCGGCGCAGAGTTCTTTGAGATTTTTCTTCATCTTCTCAAAGTATCCGTTTTTGCAGGAGACAAAGAGGTCTTCGATTTCCGAGACTTTTTCACCAATCATCACCAGATGTAATTCCAGTTCCTTCTGAAGAAAATTTCCCTCTCGAAATCTCATCTCGTTGAGTGCAACAATCGCTGATTCAAGCGTTTCTCTCAATATCGTGATGACATTTTCTGCTTCGATGTTCGGCGAATGGATGTCGAACAAATCGGTCAACATCAAAAGGTGCTCTATCTTCACCTTCTCATCGATGCCCAGTTCGGCAGAAAGCTCCGTCAAACTATCATAGAACCGGCGAATAGCAGGCAGGTTAAGTTTCAGACGGGCGATTTCTTCGCTCGCTCCATTAAGCGAAACCGAGAGCGTGATACGGCCGCGCACCAGTTTTTCGGTCAGCAGGCGCTTGATCTCTTCTGAATGTGATTCCAGAAATTCCGGCAACTTGATCGCCATATCACAATAGCGATTATTCACGGAGCGCAGATCGACGATCAATGTTCCAAACTCTGTTTGCTTTTCACTTTTCCCGAATCCGGTCATGCTTTGTATCATTCAAATCTCCAAGAAATCGTCTGAAGTTAATTATCCATTTTCAGACAAGCAAATGGAAAACAAATTATTATTGTATGTATTTTAATAGTTTAAATAAGAATTTAATCCTTGTTTTTTATATTTTCGATCTCAAATGAATTAGAGAAATTCAAACCGCCCGGATGTCATCAGGCAAATTTTTTCTTGGTTTTACCTATTCTCATTCCTAAAATTATCTAAATTGAAAAAGGAGCTAAGAATGAACAGAAAACTCTTGAGGTGGAGCAGTTACTTTCTGGGATTGATTTTCATCGCGAATGTCGCTTTTGCCGAACAGCTCAGTGACGGCAGAGAATCCTGGTATTTATACTGGGAACTCGGCGGCGCGGCGATCACATATCCGAAGGGCGTTCAGGAAGTAATCGATATCATCGAAGACGCGGACGGCGTTCAACGCACAACGATCTGCATAGATATGCTGGGTTTTTACTTTCCTTAAACGCCCAAAACGATCGGGGGCGTCGTTATCAATTCCGTCGTCGACCGATTTGTTTACGAAAACACATGGTTCCAATGGAATCAATTCCTGTATGGTGGAAGCGTCATTCATTACATCGGGCAAAGATTCGGTCAGGGTCCGTTTCTGCGCGCGGTTGCCGGACTGGCGAAAATGAACTATCAGGATTCGGAAAATAATTCCATCGACAGCGACAAGGGTTTCGGCGCGCTGGTCGGCGGCGGATTCTCTTTCGATCTGGGCGGAACGCGTATTTTACTGAACCTGAACTACTCATTCCGGAAAGTCGAGGACGACGATTATCAGATCATCGGTTTTTCCGTCGGCGGATTGTTCTAACAGAAAAAGTTGGGTTTTATAAATCGCATTCGACCGAAGCTTATCGGCTTGATCATCCTTTTATCGATAGTTCATTTTTCCTTTGGCGGCGATGAACCGGTAATTCCGGAAAATATGTCGCTTTACTTCATGGGAATCATCCGGCGCGGAACCCATTGGACGCCGGAATCGACGCCGCAAATCGAGGAATTGCAAAAATCACATTTGGAAAACATACAGAAAATGGCTGAAACGGGACAACTCGTTCTAGCCGGACCGTTTATCGACGACGGGGACATTCGCAGGATATACATTTTCAAGGTCAATACAATGGAAGATGTCAGACGGTTAGCTGACACCAATCCGATGGTCAAAGCCGGACGGCTCGTCGTCGAAATTCATCCGTGGATTATCGAAAAAGGGTTCCTGCCATAACCGTATTTTCCATCCGCAAACAGGTGAGATTTCGCTCATCCGACGACCAGATTATCGTTGTATATCCAGAGCATAAATGATAAACTACGGCGGTATTTTTGATTCAACATAATTTCACAAAGGATGCGACAATTGATGACAGAAATCGGTTTCGACAACGAAAAATATCTCGCTGAACAAACAGCCGCAATCATCAATCGCGTCAATAGATTTGACTCCAAACTTTATCTTGAATTCGGTGGGAAATTGATATTCGATTACCACGCCGCGCGAGTTCTGCCCGGATACGATCCAAACGTTAAAATGCACTTGCTTCAAAACCTTAAGGATAAAATTGATGTCATTCTCTGCATTTATGCAGGCGACATCGAACGCAACAAAATGCGTGCTGATCTGGGAATTACGTACGACTCAGACGCCCAAAAAATCATCGACGATCTTTCTGATTGGGGAATTCCTGTCACAGCTGTTGTCATCACGCGCTATGAAAATCAACCAGCGGCGACCGCTTTTAAAAACAAGCTGGAGTGGCGTGGCGTTCGTGTTTACACACACCGATTTACCAAAGGATATCCAACCGATGTTGACACGATTGTCAGCGAGAGCGGTTACGGCGCAAATCCATACATCGAGACAGATAAACCAATCACGATTGTCACAGGTCCCGGACCGAATAGTGGAAAGTTAGCCACCTTTTTGAGTCAATTATATCACGAATATCGACGGGGAATTCGCGCGGGTTATGCCAAATTCGAGACATTTCCGATCTGGAATCTGCCGCTGAAACATCCGATAAATGTTGCCTATGAAGCCGCCACCGCCGATCTACGCGATGTCAACATGTTCGATCATTTTCATCTCGACGCGTACCACCAATCTTCTGTCAATTACAATCGTGATATTGAAGCGTTTCCGCTCCTGCGACGGATCATTGAAAAAATAACAAACGCGCCGTCATTTTATAAATCACCCACAGACATGGGCGTCAACCGCGCTGGATTTGGTATTGTTGATGATAGAATCGTTCAAACTGCCGCCTGTCAGGAAGTGATCCGGCGTTATTTTCGATATACCTGCGAATAGGCGATAGGCCTTACAGATCAGGAAACCATCACCCGAGTGGAATCTCTGATGAAAGAAATCAACGTCAGACCGGAAGACCGTACCGTCGTTATTCCCGCTCGCGAAGCCGCCCGAGCCGCTCGTGAAAAAGGAAAAGGCAACGAAAATATTTTCTGCGGAGTGGCACTGGAGCTAAAAGACGGTTCTATCGTCACCGGAATGAACTCATCTCTGATGCACTCAACGTCCAGCCTGATTTTGAACGCGACCAAACAACTTTCCGGAATTCCAGACACTATCGATCTGCTTCCGCGACCTGTTGTAAAATCACTCAATTATCTAAAAAAGGATATCCTTAAGGGAAAAATGGCAAGCCTGAATGTCGAAGAAATCCTCATTGCCCTCAGCATTAGCGCCTCCTCAAATCCGGCCGCACAAATTGCCATCGAAAAACTCTCGGAACTCAACGGATGCGAATTGCATACGACACATATTCCGACACCGGGAGATTCTGCCGGACTCAGAAAACTCGGGTTAATCGTCACCAGCGATCCGGAATTCCCGACACGCGACCTTTTGATAACCTGAGAAATTATAAAAACAACTTAGACAGGAGTTTATTTTCTTTTTCCCTTTAAACATTTGAAATCTTTAAATTCGGTCGATTTTTCGTTTTTTTAGACGAGAATCGTTTGGAGATCACGAAAATATGAGAGATGTCGATTTACTCAATGCACGATTCGGAATTTCAGACCGCGTGCAATTTTTCCGCGCCGCTGGCGATCTACCTATGGTGCGGATTACCAGTCCAGTTTCATCGGCGATAATTTCCATTTACGGCGCTCAGGTATTGTCATTTACACCAACCGGACATGAAGACTTATTGTGGGTAAGTCCGAAAAGTTTTTATGAAGCCGGGAAATCGATTCGCGGCGGTATTCCCATTTGCTGGCCGTGGTTTAGCACGCATCCGTCTGATTCTTCTAAACCATCTCATGGATTTTCGCGATTGTCATATTGGCATCTGCGCTCCGTTCAATCACTTCCATCCGATGAAATGCGACTTCGAATGACACTGAGCGAACATGACGCGACGCCGGATTTATTCGATTATCGTTTCAACGCCGAGGTTATTTTCACGATCGGGAAATCACTTTCAATCGAACTCCGGATTGAAAATGTTGACGAACGAGATTTCAAGTTCACCGAAGCGCTTCATTCCTATTTCAACATCAGCGATATCCGAAACGTTTCTCTTGACGGCTTAGACAGAACCACTTATATCGACGCTGTCGATCAGTTCAACCGAAAAGTTCAATACGGGTCAATTCGGTTTGACGAAATCGTCAACCGCGTTTATCTGCACACTTCTTCGGATTGTTTTCTTCGGGATGAACTTTTTTTCCGAATAATTCACATCCAAAAATCCGGAAGTTTTTCCACCATCGTTTGGAATCCAGGAGAATTACTGTCAGAAATAGTCGCTGACATGGAGCCGGACAGCTATCGCAGAATGGTTTGCATCGAAGCGGCAAATGCGTCAGACAACGGCATCACGCTCGCTCCTCTTGAAGTTCATTCGATGACAACAACGATTGGGGTTGAGTGATTTTCTACTTTTCGCCATCTCAAAATCCATTTCATCTAACCTGAAAAATGTTTAATAGTTGGTTTCATGTTCGGTTTCTTGGACAATTTCTACGGGAAAATTTAACCGGTTGCGTTTTCAATAAACCATTCACTTATAAAAAAAGAGAAGCGAATTTTCCGGTTAGCGGAAGTCAGGGATTTTCAAATATGCATTTTTCCATTCAGCCGCCGCTCCCGTATTTATCGGTGGATACCACCGCCCCGAATCCAAAGCAACGCGTGACAGTTTTAAATGAAATTGAAGGAAAAATTGTCACGGACGTTCAATGGCACCGCAAAGATCGCCAGTTGATTATCGAATGTAACCACGGCGACTGTTTTTTGCTTTTCCAGTTGTTTGGAATCAATGGAAACGCCGTTGTTGTCGATACAAATTTTCAGATGATTCAAGCATTTAAGAAAACGAATAATTTACAGATTTCACCGCAAGATGATTTCACTTGCGATCTTCTTCTAAGCGCCGATATTACCACTCTCAAGCGTGAATTTTCGGATCAGACGAACCAAAATATCAACGATTTCTTTCGTTCGGCAAGTTTTCCGTACCTCTCCCAAGAACTGATCAATGAAATTTGTTTCCGTAGTGAGGTCCGTCCAACCGATTTTCCCGTCAATTTTTCAGATACACAAACCGACATTTTTCTGAACGAAATTTTAAATATTTTCGACGAGTTATCTCACCCAAAAATCCGAGTATATCTCGAAGACAAGCCCACAATGGCTTTCATAGATTTTCATTCAAAATCGGACACACCTGTCCAATTTTTTGAGGATTTGCCATCAGCCGACCGGTTTTATATTTCAGAGTTTTTCCAAAATCATCTCAGTTTTCAACTCAGACGGTCACTTTTACAAAAATTGAGCAGAGGATTGGATGCGCTCCAACGAAAATTGAACAACCAGAAAAACGATCTGGAAAAACTTCCCGCGTCGGCGCTTTATCGACTCTGGGCGGACGCGATTTTATCAAATCTCCAACGAATTCCACCGCGCGCAAAATTTGCTTCCGTTCCATCCGCAGACGATTCGGGAAATGATCTGGTCCTTCCGCTGAATCCGGATTTTTCTCCATCCGAAAACGCACAAAAATATTACACGAAATCAAAAAACATCGAGCGTTCCAAAATCAATCTGAAAAATTCCATTACCGAAATTGAGCTGTCAATTCGTCGAATCAAAGAGCATTGGGAAAGCGTCGAAAAATCAAAATCGCTTCCCGATTTACGAAAAATGGAAAAGCAGTTGCTATCCGAACTTACGTCTGTTGAAATACGACAGGAAACCGAACGCCAGCCGTTTCACCGGTTCGTGATCGATGGCTATGAATTATTGGTTGGGAAAAACGCGCACGACAACGACAAACTAACTTTCAAAATCGCCCGACCCGATGATTTTTGGTTCCATGCGCAGGGAACAACCGGTTCTCATATTGTTCTACGGAATCCGAAACGAGCGGCATCATTTCCCAAAACAATTTTAGAACAGTGCGCCAGCATCGCCGCTCTATACAGTAAGTCGAAACATTCCAAACTCGTTCCGGTGATTTATACGCAAAAAAAGTACGTCTGGAAACCACGCGGAGCCGAACCCGGCGCTGTTTCGGTGAAATTTGAGAAGACGTTGATGGTTGCGCCGCGACGCCCAAAACCGAAGCCATTAATTAAATAATGGTTCATCACGGATTTGTATTTGCAAGCAGGCAATACTTTTGATTTTGCCGTAAAAAATATATCTCTTGCTAAAGAATGAGACACGGCTTCCACATTTTAAGAAAAGTAAAGGCAGAGATAGAAAGAATAGAAGATTTTTTCAACTACAAACCACGAAGTTTTGGGACAAGTTTTCACCGATGAGGCGTTTGATCATTTTCAACAAGTTCGAGATCGTATCGTTGAGGTTGATCGGTTTGAATTCCATAGTCTGCTTTCGGCTGAACAAAAGCCAGGGTAAATTCCTTCACAAATTGAATCAGTGTCACGATTGTTTTGGACAAACGGTGTTTGTAAAATATTTCCGGCTGTTTTCTGACTTCTGCAGGAAATTTATTATTCCGATTCCCGAATGAATCCTGGGGGAACGTTCCCTGAGTTCGGAGAAACGCTCCCTGACTTAGGGGAAAGGTTTCGGCATCTTGGGGAAGTCTTCCCCGAACTTGGAGAAAGGATTTCCCCCCTGAAAACCCGAATTTTCGAGATAATCAATCCACGAATTTATTCATGGGATTCTATGGTATTAGTGTGATCATATTGCGTCTCAATACCTTCTACCTGATCGCCCAATTCAATGATACCATCGTTCCTATCCCATTCTGGTTTATCGTCAAGGGTATTTCCTTTTCAACTGGTGAAATGGACAGAAAAAATGATAATCCAGTGACAACAGTGCTAATGATTCCCAAAGCCGTTTTATCTCCTGATTTCTTTTTATACTTATTCATTTTTACACGTAATGCAGTGAGTTCTGAATTAGAATACACTGAACTTAATTCAGTTATCAATTCTTTGAAAGCCTCTGCCGCATCATCATAATCTTTTGCTTTGTCAAAACTATCGAATGCTAAATATCCGCCCCCTATTGTAAAAATAAGACATGGCAAATAGGGATACTCCTTTACTGTAAAACTCCTTTTATCGACTATTTTACCGTTATCTTTTTTAGTAGAATGACTAGTTGGTAATTGAGAAGAAAAAATGATTTTGTTTTCCCGATTCCGATATTTCAGATCAAAAGCCACCTATCAGCAAGAACGGGGCAAGCGTCTATCATTTGATGATACAGGAGAAAATGACATTAGGACAAAACGCCCGTAGTATTTATCAGGATTTGGTCA
>Ga0210017_1002251_pt1 | contig 16552 bp, 14 predicted proteins | sample CryGeyCG2014_020_FD_183966 | JGI IMG/M metagenome (GOLD analysis project Ga0210017, IMG submission 183966) | Groundwater microbial communities from aquifer - Crystal Geyser CG08_land_8/20/14_0.20 (SPAdes) (version 2) | ecosystem: Environmental > Aquatic > Deep subsurface > Groundwater | place... | reverse complement strand
TACGATCAAAGCATATTATGCGATGTTCCACTCGGCAAAAGCCATCCTGTTTCTGCTCGGCATCAAGGAGCGGGCGCATTTCGTAATTGCAGAAGTGCTGGAGCAACTTTCAAAGGATGGCAAGCTCGAGTCTGTGTATGTAAGCAAGTTTAAGGCAGGCATTGCAAGCAGGGAAGGGGCTGATTACAATTACACTTACTCAGAGAAAACAGCTTCGGAATTGGTCGTGATGGCAGGGGAATTTGTGAAAAGAATGAACTGGCTGAAGGATAACGTTTAGCGATATATAACAAAAAGGTTTGCTTACATAGTATCAGTTATTAACACAATTCTCAGTGGGTGTGATTTAATGTGGGTGTCTGTATCTCTTAATCGTGCTTCACAAACTGGAACTGTCAGAAGCCCGTGGGCCACGCCTGCCGGCATTGAATTTGGGAGTCGTTCTCCAGCTTCGTCAATGGACCCCAAAGAACTTGCAAGACAGTTAGATTCTTCTGTCCCAATGGAAAGACAACAAGCAGCAGAGAATTTAGTTAGGATAGTTGGTGGCATAGATGCCCTGGCGCATGTTGCTAACAAATTGAAGTATGCAGATACAAAGAGTCAAGCACTAATAGCGTTAGTCTCTGATTTAAATACAATGATATCTAGGCCGCTATCCTCTTATCCAATCACGATACGTCGTGTAGCAAGTAGGATAGCATTTGATGTAAAAGCCCTGGTGCATGTTGTCGAGCACTCAAAATATGCAGATACACGATTTCAAGCAGCAGATGAGTTGGAAAAGGTGGCACCAAAATTGACTAATCCAGCTAGTTGGACATCTGTTGCTAAAAGATTGAAGGATGCTGCTAAAGAATCGATAGCTGCAGCTATAACGAGTCAAGCAGAAAAAGCGCCAGCAGGGAAATAAGAAAAAACCCCAGATGGCTGCGATTCTCCTTTTGTTGCAGAGCTTACTACAATCCTTACAAATAGTTCTGTGCAATAAGCATAACAGCATCACTTTGATTCCTTAAAGAATATTTCGTTCACTCTTATTTAAAAACAAAAAGCAACGCATCTTACTCACAATGACCACTAGGTGAATTTCTATGGGAGACCACAAGGATTCAGAAGAAGTAATGAGACTATATGCAAGGGAATATGCCCTTTTTCACGCTGATATCAGGCCACTGGTTGAATCAATCATGGCTAATGTCAATGAAGCAACTGCGAACGCTCCGCTAGTCTCTACAAAAGCACAGGTTGAGGCAGAAACTGGCATATGTACGTTATGTATTTCAGTGCGCTCCAATGGAGCGCTTCTCAGAGAAGACTCCAATTACCAATTTGCATTAAGTGTGCTCTCTGCCACCTGGCGGGCGGCTCGAAAGGATAACCGACCAATTGCAAGAAAGGCAACCTGTGCCATTGTCAGAATCGCCGCGGCAAACCCGGAACTATCAGGGATAAGGCCGCAAAGGCGTAAGTTGCTCTCATGAGAACAAATTACTTCCTTAGGCGAACAATTTAATTTAACCTAATCAAAAATCATCTCATGCCAACTTCCGACACGCCCCCAGCCAGCCTGTTGAGGCAGCCCATTGTAGTTGTATTAGGCCACGTAGATCACGGAAAAACCACGCTTTTGGACAAAATACGCCAGAGCAAAGTTGCGCTCAAGGAAGCCGGCAAAATCACCCAACACATAGGCGCCAGCGAAATCACCGCAAAGGAAATCTCCGAGATTGGCGGCGATTTGGTCAACCGCTTCAAGTTGGCTGTGCAAATTCCCGGTCTGCTTTTCCTCGACACGCCAGGCCATGAGGCGTTCACCTCGCTCAGGGAACGGGGGGGCAGCCTGGCAGACATTGCAGTTCTCGTAATTGATGTCAGGCAGGGCATCCAGCCCCAAACCCTGGAAAGCATACGCATACTCAAGCAGTTCAAAACGCCATTCCTCGTAGCCCTTACAAAAATAGATCAAGTGGACGGCTGGAAAAAAACAAAGCACAATTCCTTTCTCCATTCCCTTGAAGAGCAAGCAGAGCATGTCCAGCAAAAGCTGGACAATTATGTTTACAAGCTGGTGGAATCGCTCTACCTGCGGGGGTTTGAGTGCGAGCGCTTTGACCGCATAACCGATTTCACCAGGCAGATTACCATCGTGCCTGTGTCGGCAGTCACCGGCGAGGGCATTGCCGAACTCCTGCTTTTCCTCACCGGGCTTTCCCAGCGCTATCTTTCAAACGGCCTGGGTCTCGGCAAGACTATTGGAAAGGGCAGCATCATAGAAGTGCGGACCGAGCGCGGCCTGGGCACAGTCCTTGACGTGGTGCTCTATGAAGGCACCCTGAGGAAAAACGACAAAATCATCTTTTCCACCATGAACGGCGTGGCTGAGTCCAGGGTGCGCTGCCTTGTAAAACCCTCTCCCAAGGGCATTGAATATGTTGATTCCGTGAGTGCAGCGTCCGGTGTGCGCATAGTCGGCCATGGCCTGGACGATGCCCTGCCGGGCTCGCCAATCGCTGCCTGCGGTCTGGATGATTCGGCAGAGGCGGGCGAAATGGAGCAGCAGGTGAAAAGCATCCTGTTTGAGTCTGCCGAAGACGGCATTATCGTGGTGTGCGACACGCTTGGCTCTGTCGAGGCAATGCTGAATCTCCTGAAAAAGGAAAACATCCCTGTGAAAAAGACCAAGGTGGGCAAGCTCACCCGCGATGAGCTGACCGCTGCCTCTGCAGTCTCCAAGCGCGACCGCTATCTTGGCGCAATAATGACATTCAACATAGGCGAATCCCTGGCTGTCATCACCGAGGCAGAATCCCTGGGCGTGAAGGTGTTTGCAGGGGATGTGGTCTATAGCATAATTGAAAACTACCAGCAATGGGCTGTGGAAGAGCGCGAGCGCGAAAAATCCGAGGTGCTCACCAGCAAGCTCTTTCCGGCAAAAATCAAAATCATCCAGGGCTGCTGCTTCAGGAAAAGCAGGCCCTGCGTAGTGGGCGTTGAAGTGCTTGAGGGGAAATTGGTGTCCGGAATCACGCTTATGAACAAGGAAGGGATGGAAATCGGCGAAGTGAAATCCATCCAGCACGAAAACGAAACCATTCCCTCGGCTGAAAAGGGAAAGAAGGTAGCCATAAGCATTGAGGGAAAGAATGCCATATTCGAGAAATGCATCAATTTCAATGACACGCTCTACTCACGGCTGCCGCTGAGCGCGGTGCGCGAAATGCTGAACAACGCAAAGCTTTTCACAGAGCTTGAACTGGCGCTTCTTTCTGAATTGGAGCAGCTACTTCTTAGGGAGCGGAAAATCGGCTGAATGATACGGTGGTTGTTTTATGGGCAATGCCAACATTGAGCTTTCGGGTAAGCTCACCGAAGAGGAGGCTTATGGGCACCTCTCAGGCAAAATAATGGACGGCATAAGCACAGGCAAGGTAAAGACAAGGAAAATCAAATGCTCGTGCCCACCACTGGTTATCGTGAAGTTGGCAGAATACCCCGCCCTTCGGGCGGGGATGAATGCCAAGTGCCAACTTCACGAGAATTTTCCGAATGAGCCTTCATACCCTGCACATTGTGCAGGGTCTCTCGCATCAGCGAGAGAGGCTCTTCGGAAAATCTGATAGACCAGTGGTTTGCTCGCTCCGCTCGGGGCACGAGCGTTTGATGCTATGCATGACACCAGTCTGCCCACGCCACCATCATCGATGCCAGCAGACGTCGAGCTATTCGCCAACAGGCGAATTCAAGTCACAGACTGTGACCTTTCGCAAACATGTCGAAGCGACCGAGACCCGCAGGATGTGCGTAGTCGTCTCGGCTTAGGTTTTACCCATCGGCAAACCCAAGTGGCAAAACTCGCTTCAACATGTTTGAGCGACCAGCACCCGTAGCGTTTCCGAATGGTGCTGGCGTTGGTTTTGCCCCACGGCACAACCATGCGCAAAACTCGCTCCAAAAGGTCATGGAATACATTCAATTAAATCTTTACAATTCCCCTTTCCGCATCCACTTCAACCGTTTTCCCGCTTTCAATCTTGTCTATTCCGATTTTGTCAACGCATGGAATTTCCGAAATAATGCAGCCGACTGCAACAATCGTTTCGCACTCCTTGTTAATTATTGCCGCTGGCGCCTTGCCGTTTTTTTTCAGCCTGTAAAGGGTGTAAGAGCCGACGGTTGAGCCTTTCCCATTGGGAAACGCCAATATTTTGCCGGCAACGCTTTTGCCTTCCAATGGATGACCCTTTTCCACAATAATTCCGCTGTCCGGGTCTACGCCGCCATAAAAAGATACAGGGGCTATTGAAACCATGGCCTCGCCCTTTGCTTTGCCGGAACAAATTTTTCTGCCTGTTAGGTTGACCATTTTCAATCACTCCAAAGCAACTTCAACCAATTTTTTCAATGGCAATATTTTTGTCTTGAACCCATTCATCATTTTCGCGTAATAACAGCCTTTTGCCGAATCTGTCGCCAGGCATTTGAAGCGCCCTTTCAACGGCGAAACCGCCATGCAGGTGTCGCAGGCGAATTTTGCCCCTGCGTCTTCGATTGTTTTGGCAACCCCCATGCTGTCGGCAATCTTTTTTGTCGGTCTTGCCGTGCAAATCCAGAATTCCTTTCTGACTTTTTTCCCCTGCAATAGTTTTGCAACCTGTTCTATTTCGCTGAGGGATGCGTGCGGGCAGCCGATTGAGACAAAATCCACATCTCCTGGGTCCGTCAAGGCAACGATTGCCTCATCAATTTCCTTCTTTGAAACTGAAACCTTTTCTTTTGGCGCACGCGTCTTATAGGGAGTGATGCCTTCGATGTGGTATAATGCCGTTCCGCCGTAAGTTGCAATTGAAGCGCTGAAAGATTTCAGTTCTTCAATGGAGGCGCTTTTTATTCCTTTGATTAACGGGATTTTGTTCCCTATCATGTTCCCGATGACATGGCCCAATGCCCCGAAATCCGGAACATCATTTATTGCGCAATCGACTTCGACCACAACCTGCGCTTGCCTGTTTTCGTCAAGATGCAGGCCAAATTCCGGGGTTTTCCCGGTAAGGGCTGACGCCAATGCCGACGGCCCGCCTTCCCTGTTTGTTTTTGCCCCGATTACCGAATTGGCAAAAGCAACCGCGGAACTTTCGCTCCAGGCAATATGCTGCCCGAAGACCGGGAGATTTCCAACGAGGTAGGGGGTACAGGTGCATGTAGCAATAACCCCCATTCTCTTGAAAGCGCCGATTACCAGGTCCTGCTGCTTTGCAAAATCTTCTGAAAACCCAAGAGTGCGCCAGTTTTCCAGGTCCATTCCCGCGGGATTGAGGGTGGTCAAAACCCTTGCCCTCCCATCGCGGGCCATCTCTGCCAGGAACTCCAGGCCGGCTTCCCCCAGATTTTTATAGGACACCCCTGCAATCTGGACGCTTGAAACGTCAATAAGGCGCTTTGCTCCGAAAATTTCTCCCAATGCCACCAGGATTTCCATGGATTTTTTGACAGCATTTCCCTGTGCGCCGGAAAGCATCTGCTTTTCTGAAAAAGCCAGTTTCATAAAATCACTACAAAAACCTTGTCAAATCAACCTTCGGGAAAACCGCTTTCCCGAAGTTCTTGCCATTCGCCTTCAACGGGGCAGTGCAGTCAAACCCGCATTTTGCGGTGAAGCACGTTCCGGGCTCGGCGCTCGGGTCCAGGCTTGAGCCTTTTTCCCTGGGTTTCATCACAAGGCCAGCGTCTGCCTGGAAGCGCGTTGCCATTGCCCACTCGATATCAAGGGGGTTGTAGATGTCAATGTCCTTGTCAACTATGAAGACGTGCTTGCAGCTTTTATGGCCTTCGAATGCCGCGGCAACCGCCTTTTTCCCGTCGTCTTCCTGCCGCTTGTCAATTTTGACTATCGCGTGCAGCCAGGAGCAGCCGCCTGGATTGATGTTCACGTCGAGGCATTTGACACCGGCTTCCTCAACCTTTTTGAAAATCGTGGGCTCGCGCGGCATGCCCATAATGACCTTGTGCTCAAGCTTGCCGGGCAGCAATGCCTGCCATATCGCATCTTTTCTATGGGTTATTCTTTTTATCGTGAGCACCGGCTCCTGCCTTGTTATGTCTGTCGTCTCGGTAAGGTCAACAAACGGCCCTTCTGGGGCTTTTTCGTCAAGCCTGACAGTGCCCTCAAGTACAAACTCGCAGTCTGCCGGAATCGTGGCGTCAAACGTTTTCGCCCTTACAACCTTCAGCGACTCGAGCGAGTTTGCTATCTCCAGTTCGTTCAGGCCGAAGTCTACTGAGGTTGCGGCAGCAATAAGCACGTTTGGCGCATTGCCGACGCAGACCGCAACATTGAGCTCCTCGTTCTTTTTCAGCAGCTGGTCAAAGTGCCTGTCTCTTACGACCCGTATTGAAAATTTGTTCTTCCCTATCTGCATTGCCCTATGGAAATCCACGTTCTGTATGCCATCCTTGTCCCTTGTTATGAAGACCCCGGAACTTATGTAATTGCCGCCGTCTCCTTCGCAGTGGAAGAGTATGGGCAACTTGTCCAGGTCTATTTCCCCAAACTCCACTTCCTGGCAGGGCGCGCTTTTCACTTCCTCTGGCTTTGTGGGGTGCTCTATTGCCCGGGTTATCTTGGGGATAAGGCCGCCAGCATGAATACTCCGAGGGCTGAAGCCCTCGGTTTCTGCTGGGTAAACCTGTTCTGGTAATGTCTGTTGGGCTTCAGGCGAGAACCCAGCAGAAACCGCATAGGTGGGTGCGCTTTTTCCCAGCACTAAACTGCTGGGTTTCGAGATATTTCTGAGCGAGTGCTGCGCTTGGGGTTGCCGTATGGCAGCACCAACGCCCGGGCCCAAACACCTATCTGTGCTGGCTCGGGTCGCTCCGGAATATCTCGGCGCACCCTCTGAGTATTCATCAATGCCGAAATAGGCGGCAACCTGCCCCTTGGTGGCAAAGATGTTTCCTGCAACCCTGAAGCCCGACCCCGTTATTTTTTCAAAAAGCACAGGCCTTTCGCCAGACCCGTTCAGTATGGCCGAAGCCTCCAATTTTCTTGAAACTGACTTTTTCACCGTTGTAAGCCGGCCCTGCGCGTCCAGCTTTTCAAGATAGCTGCGAAAACTCATTTGCCCCACCGCCTGAACTTTTCATTTTTAATTCCAAACAAATCCATTATCTTTCCGGTAATAAACGATTCCAAATCCTTTATAGTTTTGGGTTTATAATAGAACGCCGGAGACAGGGGGAAAACAATTACGCCATAAACCGAAAGGTCGTACATGTTCCTCAGGGTAGGTGGGCTTAAAGGCGTTTCCCTGACGCACACCACAAGCCTTTTCCCAGTCTTCAGCATGTTGTCCGCGGCCCTTGAAATCAAAGTCGAGCAATCCGCCCTCGCAATCTCTGAAATGGTTTTAATTGAAGCCGGAATTACAATCATTCCATCCACCAGAAAGGAAGAGCTTGCAATGGGCGCAGTCATATCATGATTTGAAAAAACATGTGAAGCCAATTTTTTAATACTCGCAACCGTGCAACTGGTTTCTTCCACAACCAATTTTTCCGCCCAGTCGCTTACCACCAGGAAGGTTTCAACCTTTGCCTCTTTCAGGGCATTCAGCAGGTCAATGGCGTAATTCACGCCAGATGCGCCGCAGATGCCGACTATAAGCCTCAATAACTCACCCTAGAACATCAGATTTTACGAATTGAATGTAAATTATTGAAGTGCTGCCATTTAAAATCGGGGGTTTTGCCAATATAATTATGGAAACTACTAGTTCAGGGCAGCTATTCCAGCGCCTCAGGAAACAGGGCTATCACCTAGTGGGAAAACATTCTGCTGTGAAAGCCTGCAAATGGGCAGGCTGCGCACTTAGGAGAGAGGGCAAGTGCTACAAACACGCTTTTTACGGAATTGAGAGCCATCGCTGCGTCCAGTGCACGCCTGCATTGCAATTCTGCACCCTTTCATGCAGGTTTTGCTGGAGGATGATGCCCGAAATTTCAAAGCGAGTGCCGTATGAACCTGCACTTATTTGCGGCACCGACGCCCAAGCCCCTATGAAACCGCCCGATGGCTTGGGTCGCTTGGAGATTTCGCCAGAGGAGAAATGGCAGAAATTGCCAACGGATTTTGAATGGGATGACGCAGGCACGATTATTGACGGACTGCTTATGGGGCAGAAGAAACTTGTTTCCGGCTTTGGCGCATTTGCGGATAAAAAAATGTTCGGCGAAGCATTGGCTCCCAGGCATGCAGCCATAAGCCTTACCGGCGAGCCTACGATATACCCGCACCTTGGAGAATTGATTTGTGAATTCCATAAAAGGGAGATGACCACCTTCCTCGTGACAAATGGCACGCTACCTCAACAAATCCGAAAACTGGAAGCTGAAAAGCGCCTGCCCACCCAATTATATGTTTCAATGGTAGCCCCTGATGAGAAGACATACCTTCAGACCGCGCAAACCGAGGACAAACGGCTATGGAAAAACTATCTGGAAACATTGGAAATTTTGAAGGGAATTGGAAAATGTCACAGGACTGCGCTCAGGATGACGCTGGTGAAAAGATTGAATGCAGGAACCCGAAACACACAACCCGAAGCCCTGACATGTTGGAGCGAGCGCTCCGAGACGGCACTTATGGCAGGAGCGCCGACGCCCGAGCCACAGGACAATTCCATGAAGGCTCGGGTCGCTCCGACATGTCACCGAAACTGCATTGACGGTTATGCCAAGCAGATTGAGCTTGCCAAACCATGGTATGTGGAAGTGAAAAGCTTCGTTTATGTCGGAGGGGCAAGGAAGGAGGAGCGGGGCCTGTGCTTAAACGACATGCTCATGATGGAGGAGGTAAGGGAATTTGCAAAACTGCTCGCTGAAAAAACAGGCTACATTATCGCGGCCGAGCATGCGCCCAGCAGGGTGGTGCTCCTGTGCAGGAATGAAAACGCAGCAGAAGGCAGGATAATAAAACATGCCTGAGAAAAAGTTGCAGGTGGGTTTTATGAAACAAGTGCGAACGAGGAAATCTGAAAAAGTAAACAAAACAATTAAGGCGCTCATCATAGATTTGGACGGCACTCTCGTGGATTCAACCGATTCGGTCATTCAGATGTACAATACGGTGTTCGCTGATTTCGGGCTGGAACAGCCCCATGAAAATAAGGTGCGGGCGCTCTTTGGCAGGACAACGCGCGAGTTCATAAACACCCTTGCGCCAGAGCTGCCGGATGACAGGAAAAAGGCCATGTTCAATGCCCTGAGAACGGCTACCATCGAGGTCGTGCCCTTGATAAAGAAGGGCGAGCTCTGCGGACATATCCCAAAGTTTGCTGAAAAATACAAGCTTGCAGTGGTAACCAACAGGGGAGAGAATTCCACCAACATCATACTTGAGAAGTTCGATATCCGCAAATATTTTGATTTGGTGGTCAGCGCAGTGCTCCACGAGCCAAAGCCCAGCCCGGACATGCTCTTTTATGTGCTGAAGCAGTTCGGAATATCCCCGGAGGAAGCGGTTTTCCTGGGCGACAGGGACGTGGATGCGATGGCAGGCGCACGGGCTGGTGTGAGAACACTATTGGTGCCTTTGGGAAAAAAGGCAATGGATGAATTGCTCGGCTAACTAGGCCTTATTTTCCTTCTTGAGGTGGTTTTCCTTTGGACACGCATGACCATCCAATGGCCTGTGCGATTTGGCCCGCGCTTTGGAGGGATACGGATTATTTTTGGATAAAAAACCGTGACTGTCTGCGCAGGAGATTGAGCCTTAACCTTCATTACAGAAGACCTAACCGGCTTAGGGTCAATAGCGCCATTGCCGCCAGAATGAGTGGCAGGGTTCCCTTTTTTCCCGTTAGGCACTGACGCCCAGGGTGGCAAAGTGCCTGGGGATGCCGCAGGAACAACTTGAAGCGCACCTGCACGTGAAAAAACTCCTAACGGCGCAACTAGGCCTCGCAACTCCTCAAGCAAGACTAACCTTCTCTCAAACGGCATATCCACACCCCGGTATTAGACATCCAATTCCAAATTGATTTTGTTATAGATATATTAAATACCGCTATTTAAAGCTTCTGGCGCAGGCAAATGCTTTTTTAAGTTTCGGAACTCAAATTTTGATGCATGATTATTTTAGACCTAGACGTAAAGAGGCATGAAGCCAGGGTCAGCGACGCCTCCAGCGTTGGCCAGCTGGTCAATGGCTGCTATGGCGAAATGGTGAAAGGCACCATCCACCTGACCCCGGAGGAAGCGCTCTATCTCATGGACATACGCAATGCCAGGGCATTTGACGAAAAACTCAACGAATATTCGTTCAACCAGGTGGCAGGCCTCTTCAAGGTGCCTAAGCTTATCCCCCGCTACCTGACCTATAAGGATTGGAGGGACAGGGGCCTCATTGCCCGCAATTTCAGGGATTTGGCAAGGCTCAACGAGCGCTTCAACAAGGACGTGGTGGCAAACTACCCGCACTCTGAATTCCAGCCAAAGCAGTTCTCAGTTGACGGCATGTTCTTCAAGGACAGCCTCATGAGCGTAATCGATGAGGAAAATGCAGGCCGGGAGCTTTACAACACATATTGGATAGGCCAGTACGGCACCTACAAGGCAGATGCCCGCGGCAAGCTCCTGAAGCTGGATGTATACGAAACCCTTTTCCTGCTCAGGCATTTCAATTTCAAGCTGGTGAATTCAGATGAAAAAGAGGTCCTGGCAACTGCCAGGGGCCACAACAAGGACTTCCCAAGCCTTTATGATGTGTATGAGGACTGGCGGCTCAGGAACTTCATACTCAAGACAGGGTTCAAATTCGGCACCCATTTCCGGGTCTATTTCCCTGGCGCCAGCCCGGCAAAAAGCGGCACAGACTGGATGCATTCCAAGCACGTGATACACGTGTTTCCAAGGAAGAGCAAGCTGCTCATATCCGAATGGGCGCGGGCAATCAGGGTGGCCCATTCAGTGAGAAAGACGTTCATACTTGCCATCCCAGGGGAAAAGGCAAAGGGCGAAAAGGAAGTCAGTGAGCTGGATTTCCTGCTCTATCACAGGAGAAAGGAGGGCATTGAGACGCCGCGGGAGGGCAAGCCGAAATACCTAATGTTTTCGCTCTCTGAGGAAGAGTTCATAGGCGGTGCTGAGCTTGCCAATGCGATTGAATTCTGCAAGAAAGCCGGCCTTGGCCTGATGCTTGCCATTGCGGATAGGGAGACCAGCGTCACCTACTACCTTGTGAGAAGGATTGACCTGAAGGGAAGCAAATACGGATATTATGAAATTGGATGGTACCAGCCGTAATGGTCTCGGGTCTTGGATATCTGGACTCTGAACCCTGGACTCTGGACCCTGGATTGATGGGGCAGATTGCTAATGGTTCAAAATGTGAAAAACCTGAAGGTATATCAAGAAGCGTTTCAGCTTTTGAAAGAGGTATATCTTTATTTCAAAGACGTAAAAACAAGCCTACGGCTGAAGGAATAATTGTTTGGGTCTGTTTCACCTATTTGCGCCAATCTAGCTGAAATGGCGGCATTTACAAGTAAACCAGCACAACGACAGAAAGTAATTGTTTGTATTGGAGAATGTAATGAAGCTGAATATTGGTTGGATCTTTGCAGCGCGATAGAGATACTTGACCGTGAAAATCATGACCGATTCGCAAACCAACTAATAGCGATAAGAAAACAATTATTCAACCTGTTAACAATTATTACAAAAAGTTGTTGAGGCTAAACATGAATCCATCAGGACTCAGGACTCTGGACCCAAGACCCGCTGGACCCAAGACCCTGGACCCTAGACTCGACGGCAAGCATATCTGCATCTGCATCACAGGCAGCGTCGCCTCTGTCAGGGCATTCGACCTGGCAAGGCTGTTGATTAAATTTGGCGCCAAAGTTACCTGCGTTGCATCATCTGAAGCATTGCGCTTTGTGGCAAAGGAGAGCCTTGAATGGGCAACCGGCAACCCGGTGATTGACAAAATCACCTATAAGTGCGAGCACCTTGAGCTGGCAAAGTGCGATGCAGTTGTAATTGCGCCTGCAAGCGCAAATACAATTTCAAAAATCGCCCTGGGCATCGCCGACACGCCGGTTACCCTTGTGGCACAGAGCGCGCTGACACAAACACCCGCCATAATTGCGCCTGCCATGCACAGGCTGCTGATGAACCCCATAATCAAGGAGAACCTGAAAAAACTGGAAAAACTGGAAAAGGTCACGGTGATTCCTTCGGTGAAAGCCGATGGAAAGGAGAAATTGGCTGATGTGGAGGAGATTGCGGATTATGCAATAAGGGCAGTTGCGACAAAGCGCCTGGAAGGAAAGAGGATTTTGATAGTGGGAGGTGCCTTCAGGGAATACATTGATGACGTGAGGTTCATTTCAAACGGAAGCTCTGGCAGGTTTTCGGTTGCGCTTGCGAAAGAATGTTTTTACCAGGGGGCGGATGTGACATTGGTGCATGGAAAAACTGAGGTTGCCGCGCCAAAATATGTTGAAACGATGGGGATTGAAACAACAACGGAATTGATTGGAAAGATTGAAGAATTTGCGAAAGGAAAATGCATCATACTCTTCCCGGCAGCCCTTAATGATTTTTCAATTGTGAAAAAAAAGGACGGCAAATTTGACAGCACAAAAAGGCAACCCATTGAGCTGGCGCCATTGCCGAAGGCAATCAAAATCGCAAGAGAAGCGAACAGAACGGCGAAAATAATCGGGTTTAAGGCTGAGGTTAGTAGCAGTGTTAATGCAGAAAAAATAAAACGATTGCTGGAAAATTGTGATTCTCTTGTTTGGAATGATATTGGGAAGCATGGGTTTGGCAGTGATGAGACTGAGATAATTATATTTGCCAAAAGCGGAAAGGAAATTGGAAAATTTGCCGGGATGAAAGATGAACTGGCAGAGAGAATAATCGATTTGGTTCAGTGAAGACTTGAAGACAGCACGCAATGCGTGCGCAAGACATGAGGATATTAAGACCAGTTAAGATATCAAGACATGTTAAGACGTGAAGACCTATGGTTATGGATGAAACACTGAAAACCAGGTACATAATGGAGCGCGAATTCCGCAGGATGAAGGCGCACGAGGGCAGTGGCACTGAGCTGATTTCGCTCTACATCCCGGAAACCTATCCCCTAGGCAACATCAGCAACATGCTCAGGAGCGAATACAGCCAGGCATCCAACATCAAGTCAAAGGCCACGCGCAAGAACGTGATGGCCGCCATTGACAAAATACTCAATTATCTCAGGCCGTTCAACAAGGTTGGCAAGAACGGCATGGCGCTCTTTTGCGGCAACATATCAAGGGACGACAGCGTGACTGACGTGATACTGTTCAAGATCGTGCCGCCCCAGCCGCTCGAGGTGCAGCTCTACAGGTGCGATTCAAAATTCTTCATGGAACCCCTCGAACGGATGGTTGAGATAAAAAATGCCTACGGCCTGGTGGTGATGGACGGAAGGGAGGCAACCATCGCAATCCTCAAGGGCACCAACATCAACATAGTCAAGAAAATGAACTCGACGGCCCATGCCAAGATCCGGAAGGGCGGCCAGTCTGCACGTCGTTTTGAGCGCCTTATCCAGGAAAGCATAGATCTCTATTACACGCGCATTGGCGAGGCAATGGACGAACACCTCCTTGGCAGGATTGATGGCGTGATTGTCGGAGGACCAGGCCCAACCAAGGACTTTTTTCTGAGAGCGAAATCCTTCAACTACCAGTTCAAAATCATCGGCATGGTTGACACGGGCTATACTGATGAATACGGCCTGCGCGAGCTTGTGGAAAAGGCAAAGGAACTCCTTGCCGAGCAGGAGATTGTGAAGGAACGGGAATTGATAGAGCGCTTCGTCAAGGAGGCTTCGGGCAATGGCTTAGCCACCTATGGATTGGAGAAAACGCTAAGGGCAATTTACAAGAATCAGGCGGACAGGATACTCGTTTCAGACGACAGCGGATTTAGGGTAAGGCAATACAAATGCGGCGAGTGCACCAGCATTTCCTTTTCTGCGGACAACAGGTGCCAGCTCTGCCAGTCGGAAAACATATCCCTGCTGGAGGAGAAGCCCCTGGAAGATGCCATGCTCGACCTTGCCATTGAGAAAAATATTGAATACGTGCCTGTTTCAGGAAAGAGCGCTGAGGGAAAGCAGTTCCTCATGGGATTTCAGGGGATTGGGGCCTTTTTGAGATATAGGTAACGGTAAATTTTGGGACAATTCACCCATTCGCATTGCTGCTATAGCCCGCCGTGCCCACGCCTAATTTGCAGGCAGTCTGGTTCGTAACTCCAATTTCCATCCTGCCAGAATAGATTCTGGTGCCAGGCGTGCTCTTCACGATGAATGAGAGCGTGCCCTTCCACAGCCCATCGCACTTGCTTACGGGGATGGGCTTGCTGAGGTTTGCCTCGCCGAATACGCAGCCGCTTTCATCATATGCATAGTTGACCAGTTTCTTGCCCACAAAAACCTGGCTTGAGACCAAATCAGTGGCGCACTGCATGATGGCAATTTTCTGCTCAGGGGTGACAGCGCCGCGCACGTCCATAACTATGGAAACGCTTTTCGCGGAGATTATGTTGCCCAGGAACTCCTGCAGCGGCACCTCTTGCTCCTGCGGGCTGAATAGGATGAAATTGCTCAGTATAAGAGCAAGCCCAATGCCCAACGCAAGAACCAGCAGCTTGATGGTTGAATCCATGAAAATCCCTCTAACAGTTGCGGGTTCCGGGTTGCGAGTTTCGGGCACTGAATACGTAACTCGGAACTCATCGACCCGAAGGGGAGAGCTATTCGCCGGCAGGCGATCAACAGCTATTGCTGTTGAGAATTTCTCCAACTGGAGAAATGCCAGCAGACGAATTCAAAAACCCGAAACCCGAAACTCTTATCAGCTGCCAATTGGATTTCGCTTGATAGCGAAAAGCTCGCAACATAGAAGATGTCGACCACCTTGCCTACGTTGCGATTACTTTTGCGAACTCGCAGGCGCTGAAATAAGTGTCATCGCCCTGGAGCGTGACCTCCTGGACATACACGTTGCTGTAGCTGGCAGCATTCCTGGTTGAGTATTTGAGCGAGACAATGGGCATATTGGCAAGCTGCAAGATGCAACTTGTGCCATTGAGCGTCTCATTGCCTACTGCGCAGGAGCTGCCTGAGTCATAGACGAGAAAAACCGTCTTGTTCCTGGCCACCAGGGATGCCTTTATGCTGCTGACACAGGCAAGCATGGGGTCTGAAAGATGAGTGGTATCCACCCGCACGAGGGTGGAATTGCTGTTCTCCAGGGCCGCATAGAATGAGGAGAATGTGCCATTGTCAGCACCGCTGCCCACCAGCCAGTAGATGCCGCCGGAAAGCACGATGGCCCCGATTATGCCGGCTGCGAACAGCAGACCCCAGACCACATAGACGAACTTTTTGGCGAACCTCTTCCTGAAATAGACAAGGCCGCCCAGGAAAATCAGCACTGCCACGGATATGAGCGCAAGGTCGAACACGCCGACCAGCACAGGCAAGCCTATGCGGATGGATGTTTCCCTGTCACCCAGGTTAATGCGCTCGTTGAACATCGAGGCTGCGCCGAGAATCGGGTAGGAGAGCTTTTCTGAAAGCGCAGATGGCGCATTAGCCAGGCTTCCTGAAGAGCGTTGGAGATAAACATCATAGCCTGCTGCAAGCTGCTTGTATTCCGCCTCCAGCACGCCATATTCCTCATTGGTAAGCGGAGGGGCGAATTCAGAGGATAGCTTGAAATATTTCCTTGAAAGATTCGCATATTCGGAAAGCAGGGCTGAATTATTTCCAACGCTCTGCCACTGGGCACGGAGGTCTTTCCCATAAATTGATTTGTTAGCCAGGGAAACTTTTTCGTAGGGCACGGTAAGGTTCGCATAGGATTCGCTCATGAGATAGAGTGTGTCCTCAAGCTCGTCTATGTCCTGGGGGATTAGGGAATATTTGCCATTCTTCATTTTTGCATCTATGGTGGTCTTGATATTCAGGTAGTTCTCATAAATTCCTGCTAACGCCTCGTCGCTGACCACATTCCGGGAATCTGCGGCAAGCCTTGTCAGGTTGCCGTATTTTGCCTCGAGCGCTGAGACCCGGCTTCCATAGAGGCCGGTGTAATGCTGCTTCTCCTTGAATTTGATTCTGCCCTCGCTGCCTGCAAGCAAGGCAGTTACCCGGGCATCCAAATCGGCAAGGCTGGCAGTTTTGTCAATGAGGAACTGCACCTGGCTGAGCGCGGCATTCACAGAGCTCGCATTGTTTGTGGGTGAGGGGCAAAAACCAATGCAATCAGAACAGGATTCGCCCAGGGCTGGCAGCCGCAGCGGCGTCTGGCGCACGCCGGCATCATATTGCTTTACCTTGCCCAGCCTGGCCTGGATATCAGTAAGCTGGCTGTTGACATTGTTGGGTGTCAATGTATCAAGGTCGGAAAAGATGCCCTTGATGTTGTCATCAAGGCCCTTTAGATTAGTGCTATAAGAGATAAAGGGCGCAACGAAGCCAGACGGGTCG
>Ga0210017_1002247_pt1 | contig 16565 bp, 11 predicted proteins | sample CryGeyCG2014_020_FD_183966 | JGI IMG/M metagenome (GOLD analysis project Ga0210017, IMG submission 183966) | Groundwater microbial communities from aquifer - Crystal Geyser CG08_land_8/20/14_0.20 (SPAdes) (version 2) | ecosystem: Environmental > Aquatic > Deep subsurface > Groundwater | place... | reverse complement strand
CTGCCACGGGCAGGGTGATAAGACATGCTTTATCGCCTTACCTGCGGTAGAGAACACAAATTTTAATAAATCTTTAACTCTGAAGGGACAATTGTTCTACTGTCTGATTAATGGAATAGATCATTTTGGTTTTACTTTTTTAGATTCGAAAAGTTTTGAAGAATATAAAGAGAAGTTAAAACAAGAATTAAATAAGAGAGGAATACCTTACGAAGAAAAAGAGCATCATGATGGAAGCAAGTCTCTATTTTTTAACGAGATAAATGGTTATAAAATACAAATAGTATATTTGCCACCATACTATTTTAAGGGGTGATTTTATGGACGAAGTAAAATTTGTTATTAAAAATGGTGAATTAATAGAAAAAGATAAAGCTTGCATTTCTGTTTATAACAAGGCATTATTTTTTGATTTTGCTGTTTATTCAAACATAAAGGTTGTTCAAGGGAAAATGTTTTTGCCCGAACTGGAAATAGAAAAATTATTTGAATCGGCGAAAACAATAGGAGTGGAGCATAATTTTACAAAGGAAAAAATAATAGAATGGATGAAAAAACTAATCAAAGAAAATAATATAAAAGATGCTTTGGTTAGGGTTTTATTGATTGGTCCCGAAAAAGAAATGGAACCAACTCTCTTTTTATTTCCTGTTGGTTTAACTTTTTATCCAAATAAATTTTATAACGAGGGTATAAAATTGATTACTTTTGAGGGTGAAAGATTATTTCCAACGTCCAAGACAAAAGATTTATTGTTAGGATATATTGCTTATAGAAAAGCTGCGAATCAAGGGGCGATTGATGCTTTATTGATAGATAGGGATAAAAATGTTAGAGAGGGGACAAGAAGCAGCTTTTTTGTCATAAAAGGCAATACTTTAATTGCACCACCAAAAGAAAAAGTTTTGGAAGGAGTGACAAGAAAAATAATATTGGAAATTGCACAAAAAATAATGAAAGTCAAGGAAGAAGATATTCCCATAAAGAAAATTAAACAATATGATGGACATTTTATAACAGGAACAACTTTGAATGTTATGCCCGTAAAACAAATAAATGATATTATTTTGCGAGATGAAATCGGAGAGAAAGTTAAAGAATTACAAAAATTGTTTGTAGTTGATAAAATCAAAAAAATCATGTCAATAAAATAGAGATAAAAAATTATTTATTAGTGATGAACAGGAAAATGCTAAATTGGTTTTATATTTTTATATTTTTTGTTATAATGTGTGCATTCGCGAGGCAGTATTTTTTTATTGATTATAATTTGTGATTTTCGGTTTATAAATTATTCTCTGTTATGCATCTAAAATCCTTACAAATTTTAGGATTCAAATCTTTTGCCAAAAAGACTGTTTTTGAATTTGCGAGAGGAATTACGGCGATTGTTGGCCCAAATGGCAGCGGAAAATCAAATGTAGCAGATTCAATCCGTTGGGTAATGGGGGAACAAAGCATTAAGACTTTGCGCGGTAAAAAATCTGAAGATGTCATTTTTGCCGGATCTGACAAAAAAGCGCGACTTGGAATGGCAGAAGTTTCACTTGAACTTGACAATTCTGACAAAAAAGTGCCTATTAATTATAACGAACTTTTGATTTCAAGAAAAATTTACAGAAGCGGCGAGAGCGATTATCTTATCAATGGAGCGAAAAGCAGACTGGTCGATGTAAATTCACTACTGACCAAGGCTAATTTTGGCCATCGTACATATTCTGTTATTGGGCAAGGAATGATTGATAACTTTCTTATGGCTACTCCGCAGGAAAGGAAAGAATTTTTTGAAGAAGCATCGGGTGTGAAACAATATCAGATTAAAAAGAACGAAGCGCTAAATAAATTCAACGGCACATGGCAAAATCTTGGCATATTGAATGTAAAATTATCTGAAATGGAGCCACAACTGAAACTTCTCACAAGACAGGCCAAAAAACTTGAAAAAAGAAAAAAGATTGAACAAGAGTTATATCATGCGCGCTTGGAATATTACAGTAAATATTGGCGAGAGATTGATAATAAATTTTTGGCGCACAAAAAGAAATTGGATGAATACGTAAGCGAACAAAACAAAGCGCACGTGATCACCGAGAGTCTTAAAAATCAAGTTAAGCATATTGTGCAAGACAGCGTGGTGAACGAGAAAATAGAAAAATTACGTGAAAAACAACAGATTGCGATGGAAGATAAGATGAAACTTAAGGAAAATTTGCTTCATCTAAAAATGAAACTAGCTAATGAAATGAGGCAAGTCGTTATGAATGTAAAAAATATATCATACAATGAACTGGAAAATATTAACAGGGAAATTGAATATATTGATATGCGGCACAAAAAATTGATTGGACTTTTAACGCGTGAGAATAACGCAAAGATTATAGTGGAGGAAATAACTGACATCAATAAAAAAGTAGATGAAATTCTTCAGTTCATCAAGCCGTATATAAAAAAAGAAATAATAAACATACAGCAGGAATCTTTTAAAAACATAGAAACGCGTGAATCAATAGCGTCCGGGGAAGAAGAAATACAAAAAAGAGATAAGGAAATAGTAAAAATACAAATAGAAATAAAAAAACTTACAGAAGAAGATCAAAGAAATCGTTCCGGCCTCTGGCAAGCCCAGCAAGCATATCAAGACGAGCAGAACCGGCTAAATAATATAAATGCGAAAATGAATGATGTCCGTGTAGAATTGGCGCGGGTTGAAACAAAAAGATATGATTTGCGCCAAGAAATAAACAATGAACTCGGCAGTCTTGGCGCATTAGCGCAATATCAAGACGACGGGACGGATATAACTAATGAGCAAAAAACGATTTTTGAAAACAGAATTAACAAATTTAAAACAGAGCTAGCAGTTATTGGCGGCATTGATCCGGAGATTGAAGCCGAATATGTGGCGGTAAAAGAAAGATATGATTTTTTGATGAACCAAACCACTGATCTTAAAAACGCGCTTGACTCACTCAAAAAATTGGTGAACGATCTTGACAACACCATCAAAAAACAAATGAAAGAATCTTTTAACGAGATAAATAAATATTTTCAAAAATATTTTAATGAATTGTTCATTGGCGGCAGGGCTGAATTGGTATTAATGCAAGAAAAAGAATTTGAGCAAGAAGAAAAAATAGAGGATGAAGAGAGTGCGTTTGATGAAAAAAAAATCTCCATAAACTTTTTTCAAGAAAAATCAAAAAAAAATGGCTACGCGGGCATAGAGGTCAAAGCCACGCCGCCAGGGAAAAAGTTAAAATCCATTGCTGCTTTGTCCGGAGGCGAGCGTGCACTAACTAGCATTGCTCTTATTTGCGCTATAATTTCAGCTAATCCATCGCCATTTGTTTTATTGGACGAAGTAGACGCGGCACTTGATGAGATAAACTCTATTAGATTTGCAGAAATTTTGAATGAACTGGCACACAAAACACAATTTATCGTCATTACTCACAATAGAGCAACCATGGAGAAAGCCAAATTACTATATGGCGTGACAATTGGCAACGATGGCATATCAAAACTTGTCAGCCTAAAATTTGAAATAGCCAAGCAGTATATAAACAGGTAAAAATTATTGAAATTTTTTGATTTTTTAAAATCAATTACCCCGCCTCAAGCGACGGGGTTAAGATTTAATTTAGATGCAGAATTCCCGGCATCGGCCTACTTTCCCCGAAAGAGTATCATCGGCGCTGGAGAGCTTAACTGCTGTGTTCGGAATGGGAACAGGTGTGGCCTCTCCGCTTGAGACACCGGAAATTCTACATCTAACAAAATAAATAATGTTGTGGTATGGTGGAGGATGAAATCACGCAAGAAAACTCTCCAAGTGAAAGAGTTTATTTATTTCGCCAGAAGTGCAATGATCTTATGATCAATTATAAAAATTCTTGTTAACTTATAATTGTTAACTTAATATAGACTTATAGGAATTCGCAAAAAACCAATTAGTACAGCCTAGGCTGAATGCATTACTGCACTTGTACCCGACTGCCTATCAACCTGGTAGTCTTCCAGGTGGTTAAAAAATCCTAATCTTGGGAACGGCTTCGCGCTTATATGCTTTCAGCGCTTATCCAACCCGAATGTAGCTACCCAGCATGCATGTGGCACACACAGCTGGAACACCAGAGATTCGTCATTCTCGGTCCTCTCGTACTAGAGAATGGGCCCCTCAAGATTTTTACACGCTCACAGTAGATAGGAGACCAAACTGTCTTACGACGTTTTGAACCCAGCTCGCGTACCGCTTTAATTGGCGAACAGCCAAACCCTTGGGAGCTTGTACACCCCCAGGATGCGATGGGCCGACATCGAGGTGCCGAACCGCGCCGTCGCTATGGACGCTTGGGCGCGACTAGCCTGTTATCCCCGGAGTAACTTTTATTCGTTGATCTTCCATTCTCCTATATGAGATGGTCGGTTCACTAACTTATGCTTTCGCAACTGCGCGACTTGTAGGTCTTGCAGTAAAGTTGGCTTGTGGGTTTACCCTATCACTGCGATTTCCATCCGCAGCTAGCCAACCTTTAAACGCCTCAGTTACATTTTATGAGGCGAGCGCCCCACTCAAACTACCCGCCAGATACTGTTCCCTTCACTTTTACATCAAAATTTGTGATTTTATGTTTAACACATAAAATAATTTTTAATATAAAAGTGAAGGGTTAGATATACAAAGCGCCAAGGGTGGTATCTCACTGGCGCCCGAAGGCTCCCACCTATTCTGAACATGAACATTTTATATATCAATATCAAGTTGTAGTAAAGCTTCACGGGGTCTTTTCGTCTAACTGTGAGTAGCCGGCATCTTTACCGGCATTGCAATTTCGCCGAGTCCCTCATCAAGACAGTCCCCAAATCGTTATGCCATTCCTGCAGGACGGAACTTACCCGTCAAGGAATTTCGGTACCTTAGGACGATTATAGTTATCGCCGGCGTTCATCCGCGCTTGGAATCACCGCTGCCTCTCCGATAAATCGGAAAATGACGGTTCATCTTGACGTTCGGACACTGGCCAGGCATCAGCCTCTATACATAGTCTTACGACTTAGCAGAGACCTGTGTTTTTGGTAAACAGTCGCTTGGGGTCTTTCGCTGAGACCCACGAAATAAAAGTCTTGCGACCAATCTCGTGGGTAGGCCTTATTCCGAAGTTACGGCCGCTGTTTTGCCGAGTTCCTTAATGAGGGTTCTCTCGTACACCTTAGGCTTCTCGCCTCATCTACCTGCGTCGGTTTACGGTACGGTTGCTTAATCCCGTTACTTTCAAATTTTTCTTGGCACCTTGTCCGCTAAACTTTGATCCACCCGGAGGTTTCACTTCGCCCGCTCAAAAGCGCAAGCGCTTTTGAGCTAGACACATATAGCCAAAACGTGCTCCAGTTTTCAAGATGCGTCCGTTGAAAGATAAGAATAAAGCAGGGTGCGAATATTAACGCACTCATCCATCCCCCTCACCTTTTCAGGTGAACGGTTAGGCCCGCCTAACCCTGGGTCGATTGCCGTTGCCCAGGAAACCTTAGATTTTCGGTGGGCCGGATTCTCACCGGCCTTTTTGCTACTCATGCCAACATTCTTACTTCTATATTCTCCCCAGCTCCTCACGAATACTGGTTCAACGGATATAGAACACTCCTCTACCCCCTTCACGCATTTTTGCGGTAAAGAATTTACAGCAAAAATGCGTGAAGGGCCTTAGCTTCGGTACTACGTTTAGCCCCGATAAATTTTCGGCGCAAAAATTCTTGACTAGTGAGCTGTTACGCTTTCTTTAAAGGATGGCTGCTTCTAAGCCAACCTCCTAGTTGTATAAGATTAATTACCACCTTTAACACTTAACGTAGATTTAGGGACCTTAGCTGAAGATCTGGGCTGTTTCCCTTTTGACTAATGGAGCTTAGCCCCCATAGTCTGACTGACAGGAACTTATACAGGTATTCGGAGTTTGATTGGGACAGATACTCTTGCGAGCTCAAATCCCATCCAGTGCTCTACCCCCTGCATAATATTAATTGTCGCTAGCCCTAAAGCTATTTCGAGGAGAACCAGCTATTACCAAGTTCGATTGGAATTTCACCTCTAACCACAACTCATCCCAGCGTGTTGCACGGCGCTTGGGTTCGGACCTTTTCCCGCTGTTACGCGGGATTCATCCTGGTCATGGCTAGCTCACTTGGTTTCGGGTCTTATATATACTACCAAAATCGCCCGGTTAAGACTCGGTTTCCCTATGTCTTCCCCCTCACCTTTTAGTCGATTAATTTTAATAATTTACCATTGAAATAAATTTATTAGCAGTCAATAGAAGTTTTATTAACAGCGCTTCTGTTCGTTTGGCTTAGCGGGATATCAACTAAAAAGCGAGGGGTTAAACAAGCAATATACATAAACTCGTTGGCTCATTCTTCAATAGGCACGCCATCGCCCTTGCTATCGCAAGGGAATTTCCAATTTTCAAATAACAATCCAAATAAATATCAAATTTCAAAATTCAAATCCCAAAACAACATTTAGAGTTTTAAGGATTGAAAATCAATTATTGAAAATTTTTTCGGGAATTATATCTGTTGCTTGGAAATTTCATTTGCAATAGCAAATGGCTCTGACTCCTTGTAAACATATGGTTTCAGATACTATTTCATCTCCCTTACCGGGATGCTTTTCACCTTTCCCTCACGGTACTTGTTCACTATCGATCTTAAAAAGTATTTAGTCTTGGATCATAGTCGACCCAGCTTCAGGCAGGATTTCACGTGTCCTGGCCTACTTAAGAAAACTCATAGGATAAGAGTACTATTTTTTGCCTACTGGACTATCACCTTCTTTGGTCTCCGATTTCCATCGGGGTTCGGCTAAATAGTACTTTTGTAACTTATCTTCTGTCTCGCGAGAGACAGAAATCAGAGTCCCTTGCAACCCCCAAAAAAGCAACGGCTCGCGCCTTTATCATTAAATCCATTAATATTAAATATATTAGCTTCGTTAATAAACACTTTTTAGGGTTTAGACTGTTCCCCGTTCGTTCGCCACTACTAGGGGAATTGCCTGCGCAAAGCGCAAGCGTTGTTTTCTTTTCCTCCGCTTACTGAGATGTTTCACTTCAGCGGGTTTACTTCCCGCTCAAATTTTTATTTTGAAAGATTAAAATGATTATTTCTAAAGATAAAAAATTGAGCGGGAAAACTACAATTCGTAGTTGGGTTTCCCCATTCGGAAATCCACGGATCAAAGCTTGCTTATCAGCTCCCCGTGGCTTATCGCAGATTGCTACGCCCTTCATCGCCTTTTTAAGTCGAGGCATCCACCATATGCATTAAAAATTGCGAATTCCTAAAAATCTATATTATAATTTATGATTTTTGGAAAACCCTGTTAAATTTGCCTAATCTATTTAACAGAGTATAATCGAAATTGCATTTGTCTTTACTTTCTCCTTAATATAAAATTTTTAGTGAGCTAGCCTGACTGTTATTTTAGAAATAAATCCCCTAGAATTCTAAAATAATAAATAAAAGTCTAAGGGAAAAATTTCTAAATCATTCATTATAATTATCTTACTTGCTTCCACTCTGTTTTTTGTGAATTAAAAAACCGCTTGTTGCTAAGCGGCGGTTTAGCAAAAAAACGTACGTAATTATCAGCCGCTTAGTGTATCTAATAATAAGTTATTGTCTCGCATAGAGTTTTTAAGAGTTTATCCAGAGAGGTTTTGGCTAAAATTAGTTATAAAACAAAACGTTGTGGATACTTATCTAATCTGGGGTAATTATATCTCAAGATGACAAAACTGTCAAATACTGTTAAAATAAAAGTGAATTCATTGAATCAAATAGATTGAGCGGGACTAATTGATACTGAATTTACCAAACTCGCTAAACCCACCTAAAATATGATCTCATATTTAAAAGGTAAAATATTAGCTAAAAATCAAAAGTCAGTCATTGCCGTTGTACACGATATTGGTTACGAGATTTTTGTGACGGAAAATTTTTTGGAAAAGATAAAAGTCAACGATGAAATTGAACTGCACACTTATTTAAAACACGACGAGGATAATATGGCCCTTTACGGTTTTAGAGACAAAGAAGAGCTTCTGTTTTTTAAATTGTTGATTACTATTTCCGGCGTGGGTCCAAAAACCGCTCTTGGCGTGCTTGAAGTGGCAAAGTTGGCCGATATTAAAAAGGCCATTCTGCGCGATGAGCCTTCTATATTATATAAAGTTTCCGGCGTGGGCAAAAAAACAGCGGAGCGCATTGTGGTAGAGCTGAAAAATAAAATAGACGCTTTACCTATGACAGAAAAAGAAATTAGTTTTGGCGATGTTAACAGCGAAGTCTTTGATGCCCTAGTTTCCCTTGGCTATGCGCAAACTGATGTGCGCGAGGCATTAAAACAAATGCCAGAGACGGTGGAGAAAATGGAAGAGAAAATTAAAAAGGCATTAAAAATTTTGGGGAAGAAATAAAAGTTAAATAAAAGCAGTATGACTATCCTACCAAAAATGTTCACTAGAGAATTCCCTTTAATACTATGTGAGGTATGGGGAAAAGGATATGATTTCTTTTTGGGTAAAAAAATAAAGACATTTCCTCGTTATATTTTTATAATTAAAAATGGGTTAGTAGATGCTTATAGAAATAATCGGGCGCTAGATCGGGAGCTTAACAATTTATTTTATCGGGAGATAAAAAAAGACCGTAAATTTCTTGAAAAATTTTATATTGAATATTTAAAAAAATTTCAAATACTGCAAAAATTATGGAACAAAAAATTTTTAACCAGGAAAAATTTCTATAAATTTATTGATGGGCTAATTGATTTCTGGCAAGCAATTTATGCTGCTCTTTATATCCCGTTAGAAGATAAAATGTTTTGTAAAAATGACATTGAATTAATGGTTAAGCTAAGAAAAAAAAATTGATATTGCGGCGGATAAAGCAACGCATATTATTACTAAGAGTTTAAAACATTATTACCCAAAATTTGATAGCTTGGTAAATTATATTATTTTTGGAGATTTAAAGAAAGATAAAATTGATGAAGATATAATTGAAAGATTATCACGAGGGACGTTAATAATGGTAGACGAAAAAATCGTCACAAAAGAACAATTTAAATATCTAAAAAGTAAATATAACTTCGGTATAGAAAAAATAAAAATAGATAGAAACAACAGGCAATTTAATGGGCAAGTGGCCTGCAATGGACAAGTTAAAGGCAAGGTTAGGCTGATACTTAAACGTGATGACATTTCTAAATTCAAAAAAGATGAAATACTGGTTAGCACGATGACTGTTCCTGATTATCTTCCAGCAATGAAAAAAGCCAAAGCCTTTATTACTGACGAGGGTGGTGTAACCTGTCATGCCGCTATTATTTCCCGTGAATTAAAAATCCACTGCATCATCGGCACTAAAATCGCCACTAAAGTTTTAAAAGATGGCGACTTAGTAGAGGTAGATGCCAATAAAGGATTTGTTAAAAAACTTAAAAATTAGCTTCTATCTTATAAACATCCCGTCTCCAAAACTGTAAAATCGGTATTTTTGTCTGATGGCCTTTCTATAGATATTTAAAATTAATTTTCTCCCGGCCAAAGCCGAGACCAACATCAATAGCGTTGACTTGGGTAAATGAAAATTAGTTATTAAACTATCCACAAATTTGAATTTATACGGCGGATAAATAAAAATATTTACCCATTTTGCTCCGGCTTTAAGCCGGCTTTTTTGATTGGCGAGCGCTTCCAGCGCGCGGCATGCGGTGGTGCCAACGGCAACAATCCGTTGGCCTTGTTTTTTATAAGCATTCAGGCGCTCTGCCGTGGCCGGGTCAAGCTCGGCCAATTCCGAGTACATTCTATGTTGTTCTATCATCTGAACTTTAACCGGCTGAAAAGTCCCCAAACCCACATGCAAGGTGATAAATTCCATTTTAACCCCTTTTTTCTTTAGCTTGGCTAATAAATTTTTCGTAAAATGCAAACCGGCGGTCGGGGCCGCCACCGAGCCTTTTTTCGCGGCAAAAATCGTCTGATAAGCTTGTCTGATTTTTTTTGAGTCCTTAGTTTTAATATATGGCGGCAAAGGAGTCTCGCCTATTCTATCAACAATATCATCAAATTTTTTGCCGGAATAATTAAATTTGGCCAGCCAGTTGCCATTGGATAAATGTTTAATGATTTTACACTTTAATTGTCGATCGCAAGCCATGACCTGTAAATTGCCGGCTGTAATTTTTTTATTCAATAAAACTTCCCAACAGTTATTTTTAATTTTATGCAATAAAAAGACTTCTATTTTGCCGCCAGTTGGTTTTCGCATTATGAGCCTAGCCGGAAATACTTTAGAGTCATTAAAAATCAAAACATCGTTGCTTGTCAAATATTTGTTCAGATTAAAAAAATTATCATGCGTTAATTTCTTCGTTTTTTTATCAACAACCAATAACCGCGACTTGTCGCGCGGTTTGATGGGTGTTTGAGCAATGAAATTTTTTGGCAAATAATAATTAAATAGTTTTAGCTTCATTTTCAAATTTAATTTTATAATACAACAAAAATTTCCTGCAGGTTTTAGAAAATTTACAAAACAGCATATAATACCGAGTATGCGGCCTATCCCGCCCTTTCATTTATATGTTTTATATGTCTGGAATGGCTGGATTCGACCAAAATTCGCTTTTCTCTGTTCGGCGGTAATTTGAGGAATAGTGCTATAAAAGTTGAAAAATAGCTTTTTATGCAAAAAATAATTAATGAAATCCGTGGGAATGGTCACCAAATTTTATTCCATACGCATGGACCCAAATATCTATATTAATCCATTTATCATCAATCTTAACTTGAAGATACTGATGGGGTGAAATATACCAAATTTGCGTCCACCTCAGGCGTATGTCGTCTTCTGTAAAAAAACCACTTTTGACTAATAGCGTTCTCATCACATAATTAATATTTGTACAATGCAGAAATCCGTTCTTACTCCAGAACGCCCCAATATCGTGCTTGAAAACATCAAAAAACTTCAAATAAGTCATAACACGATAACCTCTGTATTTGGCAACCAGCAACTTGTAAGCACTTTTCAAACATTCTTCTTTATTAAGCGATTTTTTTATTTCATTAATTATTTTTTGCATTTCATTGGGCAGCACATCTGGTATTGGAGTTTTTGAGAACAAGTCTAAGGGCATAGTCGTGAATTTTTAAAAGCTATTTTTCAATTTCACACAACGCATCGGCATCATCCGAAGTTTTTGTGTAACGATAGCGGAATAGAATTTATGTGTAGGCTTCCGTGAAGCCGCAGTCGGATATAGTTAGTTATGTGATGTAATTAAAAGTTTTTGTTTTGCGAAGTAAAACATTATTTTGGGCTATTTTTTTAAAATTTTTAAAATAAAATCGTGTAAATTTTTGTATGCTATTTTTTCGACATCTTCTTTTTTAAAATTTAAATTAAGTTTGTCAATTAAATTCGGGAAGCACGTCACATCCTCAAAATCTTTTATTAAAGATAATTTTGGGTTAACCATCCCATCAAAATCAGAACCCAAGCAGACAGTATTTATGGAGGATTTTTTAATCACGTGATCAATATTTTTTACGATGTCATCTATTGTTTCCCCTCCAATGAGTTTATTGACTCCCGCTATACCTATCAAACTATTTCTTTTATGAACTTCCTTGATTTGTTCGTCAGATAGATTTCTGTCATCGTCGTAAACTGTTCGATATGCGGTATGAGATACTATAAAAGGTTTGTTATAATTATCAACCATGTTCCAAAACAAGGATTCACTCATGTGCGCTACGTCCAATATCATTTCCTTTTTTTCAACTTTATTAAGTAAACGCAATCCTTCTTTAGACAATTTACCATCTTTTATATATCTATTTTCTCCTCTCCATGCGATTCCAATAGATCGCAGCCCCATTTCATAAAAAATATCTAAATCCCTTATATCTTCTAAGGGGGCAGCACCTTCCATATTAAATAAAAATCCAATTTGATCATTTTGTAAATGAGTTAAATCCGTAGCTGATAAAATGAGAATAATATTTTTACTCTCAGACAATATTTTTTTATATATATTAAATTGTCCCAACGCTTGTTTTTTTGTTTGTGCGAATATGGTTGCAAAAACAAGCTGCACATTACCCTTAACTAATCTTGGATAGTCTACTTGATTAATACAGTTATACTCACTTTTAATATAACAAGCATTAATTTTATTTTCCTTAAAAAAATTTTTATTTGTCACCAATTGGATATTAGCCGCAATATCCTGGTGGGCATCGTATATTTTCATAATTATTTTAATTTAGGTTTAAATTCACTATGTAACTCATTGTTTTCAGATGTTTGGATTTCTTGTTTTAATTCTCTTGATGATTCGCGTATAGAATAATTCCAAATGTCTTGTAATTGTCTTTGGGATAACTCTCTTGCTGATTCGGGGAAATAAATCTTTTTGTTGTCTTTGATAATATCAAATTGAGAAATTTCAGTAGGTTCAGTTTTTTGATTTTCCGCTGATATTTCAGATATTCTATTTCTAATTTTTATTATTTCTATATCTAATTCCACGCCTTCCGAATATACATCATTTACTGCTATTTCAGCGCTTATGAGATTGCCTGTGATTTTTTTTCTGTTAATTTCAAAATCTTCCAGCATATCTTTAACGTCTGATATTTTTTTCTTGATTCTTCCTGGTAAATTACCTATTTGTGCATAAAGTTCTAATATTCTCTGGGTTATCGCTTGTTCGTCTAAAGATAGTACTCGTTGTTTGATTTCTTCTGCAGACAATCCTCTTGATTTTTGTCTATTGGCATAAGCTTCGGATAATCTTTGATTGTTAATAAAAAGTTCGTCAACTTCTTTGGAAGTCGTTTCTGTATCCGTGACGATTTTTCCTATCATATCAGTTGGCACCAATCTAAAATCTAAAATATCTGGCAATATACTACCAAATTCTCTTCTTAGGGTTTCATAAAGGTTGTTTAATTCTTTGGTATTATCCTGGGCATGATTTCGATTTTTTATTAGGTAGTTCATCATCTCTGCTCCGGAAAAATGTACAACCTCAACTCGATCTGGACGATATCTTTCGGTACCGGTTCTATCTTTATAAATTTCACAAACACTACTCAACAAAAGATATAAATTTGATTTCATTACGATTCCTTCTGGATTACTACCATTTCTTGTTATTGCTTCAATGGTTTGTTTAAGATAATTATGTGCCATTTCGGCAACTTGCTCAGGATTTATACTTATCTCAGTTCCATTGTCATCAATATATAGTTGCTCATTCTTACCTTGTTTTTTAGCAAGGTTAAAAATATTGCCTTCTTTATCAACAAAATTTCCAAATAAACCAGGATATTCTCTTGCTAGAACTTCCATGGCCTTCGCAAAAAAAGGTTCTTGTTCAAAAAATAGTTGCGATGTTAGTTGAATATTGCTAGGAAAAAGTCTTTTTAATGATTCATAATGTAGCTGTGCGGGTCGTTGGAAATTACCTTCCAATATACTTTTAATTTTTTCTTTTGCCCTCACGCTTATAAATGAGTGTGTCAGCGGCAATGTTGTTTGGTCGGTTATAGGAAATTCACGTCCACCAATTTGGACAAAAGCTGGCTTATAAATTTTTGCGTCACCTCGTATATGTTCATGCAAGACAACTGGGAATCCTTCTAGAGCTAAAAAAAGTGTTGGAACATTAAAATTGCCAACATGTGCACTACGCAATACACTACCACCATTTTGTTGATGATCGTGTATTGCTTTTAAAGAATAATTTTCACCGTTTGTAATTTTAAACATATTTTTAAAATGAATTTGGAAATGCTTTAGACCAAATGTCTTTAGTATTTGTTTCTCCTGCAAAAATATAACTGTGTATGAATTCAATTTTTTGAGCGAGCATATCGCCCCTAAAATTACCACTTTCTTTGACTATAATACGATTTGTTTTTTTATTGTTGTCACTAGTAAGCACCAATTCTTCAAACAAATTGATTATTCCGCTCATGAGATTACGATAATATTTAAATTGAAATCCACCTCCGGCGAGTGTTGCCTCTTTTAATTTTTTTGTAGGTTGTTCAAAGGGGCTAAGTAATAATCTGTTTTTCGGTTGATAGCAAATATAAGGTGACTCTTTTTCTAAAGCTCCGGTTGGGCCAGGATATAATCTCGCTCCTGCATTTGCATAAGCCAATGTTACATTGTTCTTTAAACCATGCAAAGCCATAAAAAGATTAAAGCGAGCATGGAACGGCTGTTCGTCCATTATATAGCCGCCATTTTCATTATCTAAATTTCTTATAAACCATCCTAGTTTAATACCGCCAATTTCCTGTCCAACAAGTGACCATATATCTGCCATCTCAATTGAATAATGGTGTCCGCCAACCAGATCAGTTTTATCGGCCGCTTGAATTAATTTTTCGTAGTCATTTTTGATTTCTTTACCTACGATTTTTTCCAAATCTGTTTGTAAAAATATTTTCCAATTTTGAAAGCCAAATTTATTAACAACTAATTGCAACAGATCTCTTTCTCCTCTCATTACATTATCAATTGCAGTTTCCGAAAATTCGGAATTTTTAGGAATATTGGTATAAGTAATTCTATTGGCGAGAAGAATTCTACATTCGCTTAATTGTAATTCTCTTTTAAATTTTTCTCCAGTCAATAACATAGATAAAACATCAAATGGGAGTCCCTTGCAAAGTTCTTTGCTACCGCCACCCATCCCGAAAAATAATGGTGGATGATTTTCAAACTCTGTGAATGGATTTAATCGTAAAATGCTTAAGTTATGTTCCGCGGTTTTTAGAGATAAAATTATTTTTGTATATTTTTCAAAGAAATCTTCTCGCTCCTTCGGTATTTGGCGAGATAGATTGTTTAAAATTTCTTTTATAAAATTTTCTGATAATCCTAAATAATAGATATAATCCAATAGCTGGACATTTTTATTTTTGTTTAAATTAATAAATATCGTTTTTAGATCTTGATCACTGATATTAACTAAGTTTTTCAATATCTTTAATTTCGGGTTGTTTAGATTTAATTCTTCCATAAAAAATTTTAAAAAATAGCCCCAAATAATTATCCGCGAAGCGGATAAAAAACTTTTAATTATTTCCGATAATGTGGCGCGTATATCTGAAGTGGCTGGATGACGACGAAGTCGTCAGACAGACATTTCAGTATGCGATGTTTGCCCGTAGTATAATTTGCGACCAACGAGAGCTTACCACGGGCAAATATGGACAGAGTTTTGCGCAGTGAAACGGGGCAAAATATGGGAGAGCGAAGTGCAACGAGCGAACCGCATATACTGTGTTATACGCCCCGACGACCATATGGAGAAGAGCGCAGCGGGGTTCGACCGAAGGGAGAAAGTCCGCCGTAGCCTGCCGTTAAGATTTAGATTTATTTTCACCAACATATTTTACGATATCATAGAAAATAATATAGGTTGTAAAAACATAAAAAACAATCCAGAAAGAAGTAAAATACCCACATTCAATTTGCAAGTGCAACTTTGCGGATAAACAATTTTAATAAATAATGGTTCATAATTTTGCTGTTAGCTGGTTCATTTCAATTTCAAACGCTTCATTCGGAGTTTTGTAATCGAGTAGCTTTACCGGCCGGTTGTTAATTAAGTTTTCCACCCGCTGAATTTGTCTTGCGGTTAATTTACTGAGTTTGGTATCACGTGGCAGATAGTATCTCACCAGTCCGTTTCTGTTTTCATTAGTGCCCCTTTGCCAGGACGAATAAGTCTTGGTAAAGAAGAATTTTCATCCCAATGGAATCAGTAACGGCTTCGTGAGCCGCAGCTTCCTTGCCGTTGTCATAAGTCATAGTGCGCCTGGCTTCAACTGGCAGCGATTTAAATCTTTTAATCAACACTTTCGATTTTTCTTTAGCTGTTAGGTTGCGCGGCCTGGAAATGATTACTCTCCTGGTTTTTCTCTCCACTGAAGTTGATAGAGCTGAGCGATGGCGATCATAGACTACATTATCTCCTTCCCAGTGTCCGAATTGTATTCTTTTTTCAATAAATTTAGGCCTTTTATCAATATCTGTCCGATTAGGTATTTTGGTATTGAGTCTGTGTTTTCTACCCTTCTTGTGACGTCTGATCCGATGGGCTCGTCTTAGGTACTGCCGCAGATTGGCCTTTCTGCCTTCCAAGCTATAGATAAACTGATAGATGCTTTCCTGATTGATGTATTCACCCGTGCTATCTTTCAGTCTGCCGGCGATCAAATCCGGTGACCAACCCTGCTTGAGCCGACGAATAATTTCTCGTTTCAAGCCGGGCTGTTTGTCCAGATAGTATTGTTTACGATTCAGCTTTTCCCTTTTATCAGCTTTGCGCTGGGCTGTATCCGGCAGATACTCACTGAATTTCAGATGCAGATTGCGTCTTAATTCCCGACCAATGGTTGATTTGTCCCGGCCAAGTCGTTTGGCAATCTCAACATTAGTCAGGCCTTGATCCTTGAGCAGATAGATTCGGT
>Ga0210017_1002245_pt1 | contig 16569 bp, 17 predicted proteins | sample CryGeyCG2014_020_FD_183966 | JGI IMG/M metagenome (GOLD analysis project Ga0210017, IMG submission 183966) | Groundwater microbial communities from aquifer - Crystal Geyser CG08_land_8/20/14_0.20 (SPAdes) (version 2) | ecosystem: Environmental > Aquatic > Deep subsurface > Groundwater | place... | reverse complement strand
ATGTGAAAAGTCCCTGTAAACTTCATTTGCTCCATTGAAAAAACAGATAAATCATTCTTAGGCAAAGAGACTAAAAATAAGAATTTCCCATCGTGCGAAAATGAGAGCGAGTGTACAAACAAACTCCCATCTTTCGAAAACGAATTGTCAGGTAATTGATTAACTAATTCTTTGTCAAGCCTCACTGTTTTACCAGTTTCTACATTACAAAGGTAAACTTCTTTAAAGACCCCGCACACATTGCCTGCTATTCCTTTTTCGCCCGAATGCGTTGCAATGTCACTTTCTTCTATCGGTGTAGAGTAAGCATAGAAATCCTTCGAGAATGCACATAGTGGATGGGCAAAAGCATCTTTAAACTTACCTAAGTTATTTTTAATATAGTTTACATTTGTCTGGTCTGTAGTAACAACCCATCCTGTTTGAACAAGTGCGCTATAAATGGGATTGCTATTTAAAAGATTGTTTACAGTAAATAACTCTCTAAGATTTTTTCCGTCAATGCCAATAGTACAGACTTTGAATATTGTATTATTTGAAGCAGCTCTTACGAAAAGAATTTCCGGTGTAGTACTTACCTGTCTACTTGGTTTACCTACTTTGTATAGGAAAAAACAAATACTAAAAGCGCTTACTACAATTATAAGGATAATACTTAAATATTTCTTCATTAGTTTAACCTCCTAATATAAGTTTATAGCAAAACTTGTAATTATACAATTTTTTTGCGAGGAAAGAAGGTATGAAACTTCTCTCCTCGTATTTATTAAAATATCACAGCCCTTCTTCAGCAGCAAATTTGTTTAGAGACATTTTCAAGAGCAATATTAAGCTTAATCTTAGTAATTTATAGATTGTGGGCCTCCATAAATCCATTCGTATGACCAAACAGAACTATTTGGCAGAGGACAGTGATACCTATCGTTAGTATGAGAATCATATAAGTCCGGGTTTCCTGAATTACCAGTTACAACTATAAATACTGCATGCCCATGATAAGAATCACCATTATAGAAAGCAATATCTCCCATACAGGCGATAGAATATGATTCACTCTGCCCCCTTTTAGAGGCTATTACGGTATTGTAAAGAGTTGGAGCAACTGTCCAAGCGGTATTCCAATCATCATCGGATATATCACAAGTTCCACTATTTTTATAGTACCACGGGTTTATTCCTGTTGGGTATGTTCCGTCGTCAAACACTCTTGGCTGACCACCTGTAAACAAGCACTGAGAGACATAATTTGCACAATCTCCATTTCCATAAGGAGGAGCAAAATTCTTATAGCAAGGATTGTAATTGTCAGGATAGTAAGGAGACGTATTAGGGTCACAGCCACAGTAATGGTAAACATGTCCATCTGCATAGTCAGCAGCGTTTTGTCTATCGTAATAATAGGAGATTGTAGATAGTGTATTAACTTGGGTAGCATTTTTGTCTTGTGTGGGTTTATTTTCGGCTTTAACAAAATCTGGTGAAGTTGTTAAATCAGGTCCTTCGTCATAAGCATCCCTTAAAATCACTAATTTCCCATTTTCTTTTGTTAGAGTAATTTCATGCTCTACTCCTATTCCGCTATCAACAATCTCTGGGTAATCAGTATAAACTTTTATAATATATTTTATTTTGTCCTCAATTGCTTCTTTTAATTCAGGCTTGCTTTTTTCTAAATCTCTTAATTCCTTTACTTCTCTTAATTCCTCAAAGTTATCTGGTACCTGAATCTTTTTTGAATGCCACTTAATGGTTATCCATTCATATACTTCTTCTTTTACATAACCACTCTGGTTATCTATAGTTAGGGCCTTAATGTGTGGACAAGAATTTATATCCAATAGGGTTCCTCCCCAACTTCTTGGCCAATTCTTGTAGAAATTCACTCTCTTAATCTCATGCTCCTTTAAATTGGGATTCTTCGAAGAGAAAAAGCTATCCAGTTTATTCTCATTCAATACTGCATTGGCTCTTGATGTAAAGAAGTTGATAGTGAAAGTTTTTGCTTCATCAATAGAAATATTCTCTTGAGCTTTTCCTCTAAATAAATTAAATTGCATAAAACTAACTATACAAATAACAACCACTACTACTAATAAAAAAATCTTTGAATACTTCTTCATTTTTAGCCTCCTTGGTTAAAAATTTTTATCTTTGTAAAACAACATTCACCATCTTTTCTACAATTTTTCTCTGCTTTACCTCCCTGTTTTAATTTCATTTCTTAAACTTCAATAAGGACTCACGAGATCCTGTTTTTACAAACTTCCTGAAACTCTTTCCACATTTTTCACCAACAAGCTGTCTTGTCGACATTAATTTTCAGCTTACTCCTCTGTAACCTGTGCTCCTTTTCAGCAGGTTTATTACACTCATATTACACCGCCTCCTTTCTCTAAAACTTTGCATACTTCCATTTATACCATCTCCTTTTAGAGGATCTTCTTAAAATTTCCTCTATATATATTAGACTCTGAATTCCGAAAATTTTCCCACAATTTTGAAAGAATTTTTAAAAAACTTTTTTCTCTCATAGAATCCGCTGACGAGGAGCACGAATTTAATTTTCTCTTACTCCTTTGTAATCCGAGATCATTTTCATCGGATTTACCTTTACTCTTTTCAGAAGGTTCCAGAAGATTAAAAAATCAGATTGGTTTAATGTTGTGTTCGAAAAAGCTTTTTGCAGAATAAGTTGAGACAGCTTTGTAATTCAATTTGCGATTAAAATTAAAAGATGTATATACTATCAGATTTCGAAGAAAAGCCTTTTAATCTTCTTTGAAAAGAGGAAAACAGCGTAAATATTACGCCCTTATGGCTGGATTTCTCCTTTTTCGATGTCTACTGTAAATTTCGCAGTCATCAAAGGGGGTTGTGAACCTGGAATTGATGGTGGGAGACGTGAACCGAGATGATAACTTGTAGGAGTATATGCAAGACTTACCTCTACCAATTTCTTGCCTGAATTGGGAAACATTAAACCTTCAATGGATACAACATCGTTTTTACTAATATCCTGTGGGGCTTCTCCTTCCTTTGCAACAAAGTATTTTGCTTCTTTGCTGCTCCTTACTATTTCAATTGCCTGCTCTCTCTCTTTATCGGAAGGCTCGTATTCAATAGGTTGGGAAACTTCAACTTTTTCACTTGATACATTTACCACAACCTCTTGATAATTGTAAATTACAATACCAACACCATCTTTAACTATAACGTCTTTGAGCGCAATGTTAACTCTAAGTTGCTCATTTATTATCCTTGCAGTAGCTACCCTAATTAAATATGGTTTCACATACATAAATGAAAATAAAGTTAAAACCAAAGCAAATATAGCCAAGCCATAAGCAAGTTTCACTCTTAAAACGCGTCTTCTATCTCTTTGGACCGTAACTTTAGAGAATTCTTCCTGCAGTACTCTATTAAAATCCTCTTTATAACTTTCTATTTCTTCGTCAGCTAATTCGGATGGTTTAACGCTTCTAAGCATGTTCTCTATTTTTTCTGTGTCTTCTTTATTCTTTCTTTTCATATTTACCTCCCTATATATAAGACTCAAGTTTTTCAAAAATTGTTACACTTTTTTTTTATTTCTTTTTTCAAATCAATAAGAGCTCTGTAGTACAATCTTCTCATTGCATTTGCTGTCTTTCCAATTATAAAAGCAGCATCTTTTATGTTCTTATGTTCAAAAAATATTAAGGTAATCACTGCTTGTTCTCTTAAAGAGAGTTTACTCATGCACTTGTGAATAAATTCGTAGTCAATTTGATCTTCGGGGCTATCTTGCTCGTTAAGATATGTATTTGAGGTAGTTTTCAAAAAAGTATTTTCATTGATTTCTTTCCTGAAATGATCGTTTATAACATTTGTTGCAATCCTCAAAAGCCAAAAAATGAACAGGCTTTTTCCCTTATATGATGGAAGATATTTTAGTGCTCTTAGAAATGTTTCCTGTGTTAGATCTTTTGAAAGCTCTTTAACAAGCGTTCTTCTGTAGATGTATTTAAATATTTCTTTGTAGTAAAGACTTACAATTTCACTGAAAGACTCCCTGTCCTTTAGAGCTTTCTGAATTAACTTTTTTTCATCCATTTTTATGTCTCTTTAGTATTTTATTATAAATTTGAATATATAGAAAACAATTGCTAATTGAATTATCAAAGGTCTTTAATCTTCTGTAATCCACACTCCTTATCAGTGGATTTATCCTTTTTTAATCCTTTGGAACCGCTTTCGCGGTTAGAGAGGAGTAAATTGCTGTCTTTGCAATTCTATGAAAAATCGTAAATTTTTATTGCAACATATTGCAAAATCATTGCATAGTCTCGTATGTATCGTAACTTATTCAAAGCCCCCTCGAAAAATAAATGTTTTCTATGGAAAAAATATAAGTCTGCAGTTTAAGAAGCAATTTTTAAAAGGCAAAAAAATTACGTCATGCTCTTTATAACAAAAGATAGGTTTTTAAGAAGATCCCTTTTTGCATTTATCACAAACCAGCTTTCACTAAACTTATAGATACCCTGCTTGATGCTCAAGGGGCTTAACTTCAAAATCCAGGAAATGTTATCAATTATATTTCTTTTAATGGAGAGAGTTGTATCGACCACAAAAATAAAAAAATCAGGTTTAAAAGACTCAACCCTTTTAACAATGGATTTCAATTCAGAAACTGGGATATTGTTTGGAGGGCTCTCTTTGCACTCAATCGTTAATATTTTGGGACCAATAAGAGCAATGATATCAAGATCTCCACCTGATTTCAAATTTTTTAATTTAACCGCAAATTTGCTTTCTAGTCCAAAATTATCTTTAAGGGATTTTGCAATAAACCATTCAAGGATGACGCCTGAGTATTCAAAAGTATAATTAGATTTGAACTTATTACCTACTTTTCTAATGATTTTAGATTTTTCTAAGAGAGGTAAATAATCAATAACTGAAGGGCTCCATTTCTCCTCTAATATTTGTAATTGATCTCTGTCAATTTCACCGAGTTTGAGCACATCGATTATAGTTCTCCTGAAAAAATAACTCTTAAGATTTTCAAAAAAAACTTGGTCGTTACTGAAAGGAAAAAGGTTAAAATCCCCCTCTTTTATAATTTCATACCCTTTTTCTTTGAGGATTGTGTCAATTGAAAATGGAAAATACTTGTTAATGATTTTTTCAACCCGTGCAATTCTTGATTCAAGTTTCTCTATTTTTTGAAACAACAAATCAATCTTATGAGGGGTATCTCTCTTTTCCACGTCTTGATGCCTTCAATATTACTGCAGTTAAAAATCCAAAAATAAAGCCTCCGATATGTGCCCATACTGCCACTGATATTGCAGAGCCAAATGACGCAAATCCACTAAAAAGCTGCATAATAAACCACAAAAGCAAAAATATAAAGGCAGGTACCTCAACGAATGTGAAGAAATAAAATAGAAATACAAGCGATTTAATTCTTGCAGTTGGAAAAAGATAAAAATACGCACCCATAACCGCAGCAATTGCTCCACTTGCACCAATAACTGGTATTTTCGAAAGAGGGTCGGTTAAAATTTGAGTAAAAGAGGCAACAATTCCTCCAATGATATAAAAGAAAATAAAGCCAATACTGCCTGTGTAATCTTCGATATTGTTTCCAAATATCCAGAAGAAAAGCATGTTACCTATCAAATGCATCCACCCTCCATGTAAAAAAATTGAACTTATAAAGCTCAACCACACAGGTTTTATTGAAGGGTAGATAGCTTTACCTGTTGTTATTTCGTAAGGTACAAGTCCATAATGTTGAAAAAATGTAGCAAGTTTTAAAGAAGGATTCTCCAAAGCCAAAGCAGAGAAATATACTGAAACGAATATAATTACGTTAAGTAAAATGATTACAATCGTAGTAATAGGGAAAATGTTAATTTTTTGAGTGTCTTTTAATGGAATCATTCGCCAACTCTGGTACCTTTCAACGCCTGATCACAACTGCAATGCCTTTCTCTCGGAAGCCTTTCTATGATAAGTTTAATAACATTTTTCAGTTTATCAATATTTTCAGTGAATTTTTCAACCACAATTTCCTGAGTCACAGGCTCTACATAACCACCTGCAACAATTCCCACATCATAATCAGTAACAACGGAAATATTAAGATAACAAATTTCCAGTTCTCTTGCAAGGACAACTTCCGGGAACTGAGTCATATTAATAATATCCCACCCATTTTTTGTGAACCATTCACTTTCCGCTCTTGTAGAGAATCTTGGACCCTGAATAACCACAACAGTACCTTTTGGGTGATAAGGAATCTTAAGTTCCTTTAAAACCTTGTTAGCAATTTCTCTCATTTCAGGACAATACGGTTCTGCTGTACTAATATGAGTTGTAATAGGTCCATCATAAAATGTGGTATCTCTACCTGAAGACATATTAACAAACTGATCAGTTAAAACAAAATCTCCTACTTTTATATGAGGCTGCAGGCTTCCAACAGCAGTAGGTGAGATAATTCTTTTTATACCGAGAGATTTCATTGCCCATAAATTAGCTTTATATGGAACTTTATGCGGAGGGAGTTGATGAAGTTTACCATGCCTCGGAATGAAAGCAACTTTCTTTCCCTTAACTTCGCCAATTGCAACCAGGTCGGATGGAGATCCGTAAGGAGTCTCAATTTTTATTTCTTTTTTGTTTTCAAGAAATGAGTAAAAACCAGAACCACCAAAAATACCAATTTCTGCTTTCTCTTTCATAACTCCTCCTTTTGCAAAAAAGGTCCCCCTTTATCTACCTTTGGGGGACCTTTAAAATCGATAATTAAATTTGAACTTGTGATTCTTCCAACTTGAGGAGTCTCTCCCACTCTTCGTCAATCATTTTTTGCATTTCTTCAATTACATGCCTGTTTTCGGGTTTGAATAGATGCCTGAACCTTCCCTGTCCCTTAAGAAACTCTTCAATAGGTTTTCTCTCTTTGGGTTTATAATTTATGTGAACTTTTCCATTCTCAACTTCGTAAAGTGGCCAGAAGTTAGTTTCAACTGCAAGTTTAGAATATGCCATAGTAAGGGCAGTATCATATTTCCAGTTCGTCGTGCAAGGCTGAAGGGCAGCGATAAAAGAAGGACCATCTGCTGCAAAAGCCTTCTTTGCTTTATTAAAAAGATCAAGCGTATTATGAGCAGTTGCCTGTGCTGCATATGGTATCCTGTGCGCTGCACAGATTTCAACAATATTCTTCCTCCACTGAGTTTTCCCTATACTCATTGTACCTGCAGGAACAGTCGTAGTATCTGCACCAAAGGGAGTCGCACCGCTTCTCTGGTTGCCTGTGTTCATATAGCCTTCATTATCATAAACAACATACAAGAACTTATGCCCTCGCTCAAGAGCACCCGAGAGCGCTTGAAAACCTATATCATAAGTTCCACCATCACCACCGAAGGCAATAATATTAACATCATCCTTCATTTTACCCCTTTTCTTAAAGGCTTTGTATGCAGTTTCAATGCCAGCTGCAACAGCTGCAGCATTTTCAAATGTAAGATGCACCCACGGAACCTTCCATGCAGTAAATGGATAAATAGTAGAAGCAACCTCAAGACATCCTGTTGCATTTGCAATAATGACAGGTTTGTCAGAAGCAGCAATAATTGTATTTACAATTACAGGTATACTACAACCTGAACACATTCTGTGCCCAGGCGCAAGGGGCACTTGTTTTGAAACTATTTCTTGTAAAGTTGCCATATCACATTACCCCCTTAATCCAATATACTTCTGTTCTTCAGGATTAACTTTTCCTGACAGGAGTTCTTCAAATATTTGTTTTATATCGTTCTTAAAGATATCCTTTCCGCCAAGTCCAAAAATGTAACTCTGAAGTTTTGGTTTATTTTCAAGTTCAAATAGTGAATTTCTTATCTCAGTATATAACGGTGCGTAAGAACCAAATGAAATCGACCTGTCAAGCACACCTATAACAGGAATATTTTTCACAGCATCTCTTATCTCTTTATAAGGGAAAGGTCTGAATAACTTTGGCTTTAATAAACCTACCTTTTTCCCATCTACGCGCATTTCATCTATCGCATCCTTCGCCGTACCTGCTGCAGATGCAAGAACGATAATCACTGCCGCAGCGTCTTCAATTCTATATTCTTCAAAATATGGATATTTATTTCCGGTAAGCTTTGAAAGGTCTTCACCAACTTCAAGATAAATTTTCTTTGCATTTTCCATTGCTTCTTCCTGTTGTCTCTTTATCTCAAAATAGTAATCAGGAAGGGCAAGAGGACCAATTGTGTACGGATTTTTCACATCAAGCAGGAACCTGTCAGGGTTTCTCTCGCCAACAAATTTCTTTACAACATCGTCATCTAAAATCTTTACATTCTCCACTCCATGGCTTATTATGAATCCATCCTGCATAACCATCGCAGGAATAAGAACATCCTTATGTTCTGCGAGTCTTAATGCAAGAAACATATTTTCATATGCTTCCTGCGCATTTTCAGAAAATATCTGAATCCATCCAATAGTTGTCGCTCCCATAGTGTCCGAATGATCGCAATGTATATTAATTGGAGCAGATAATGCCCTGTTTACAATTGGCATAACGATGGGCAATCTCAAGCCAGGAACTGCAGCAACAACTTCCCACATAAGAGCAAGGCCCTGTGAGGATGTGGCACACATTGCTCTTGCCCCGGCAGCGGATGCCCCAACAGTAGCAGACATTGCTGAATGCTCAGATTCAACAGGTATTGTCTCTGTATCAACGAGGCCGTTTGCAACAAATTGTGCAAAATATTCCACTACTGGCGTCTGGGGGGTTATAGGATAAGCAACAACAACATCCGGATTAATCTGCCGCATAGCTTCCGCGACAGCTTGAGCGCCACTTAAAGGCTTTATAACACTCATATTCCACCTCCTACTTAGTAGAAGCTTCTACTGCTTCTTCTTCTCTTATCATAGTGATACACTTGGTAGGGCATTCCTGTGCACAAATTCCACAACCTTTACAGTAATCGAAATTAGTCTCAAGTCTTACAGCACCCTTATATAACCTTCCACCTTTCCCAACAACTCCTTCTTCACTTTTTGTAATAGGGATAGCCATATCAGGACAATATGCGACACAAATCATGCAGTGTATGCAGTTAGATGCGTCAAAAACAGGCCTCATTGATCTCCAGGAACCAGTCTTATATTCAAGAGAAGTTGCAGGTGGAAGATCCGCACCACGCATTAAATCATGCCAGCCTTTTTTATCAGCCATTTTTTACCTCCTCATATCCTCTATGTAATCCCTGGATATTTTTTTCAACTTTTTCCATGCCAATTTTCTCAAGGAAAGTTGCTTTTATAATTTCTTCTGCTGCTTCCAAAGGAACAATATTTGCAGCTTTGACTAATGCACCAAGCATAGGTACATTTGGCGCATCAATTTTGAGCAAATCAAGCGAGATACCAGTTGCATCAATAACGTAGATTTTGCCCTTAAATCCAATAATTTGCCTTATTTCTTCAACAGATTTTGTTGTGTTAACAATCAAAATTCCAGCTTCTTCGTTTAAGCCTGCCGTTACAGGAACCGCACGGATAAGGCCCATGTCAAACACCATAACTGCATCAGGGTTTGTTATGGGTTCATGTGTCCTCAAAGCTTTGTCGGAAATTCTTGTATAAGAAACAGTTGGAGCGCCTCTCCTTTCAGAGCCGTACTCAGGGAATGCCTGAATCCATTTGCCTTGTTTGAATGCAGCCTCTGCAAGCATTTGGGAACCAGATTTAGCACCCTGCCCTGCACGACCATGCATTCTAACTTCAAAAAGTCCTTTTGTTGCTGCCGTCATAAAAACCTCCTTCATAATAAGACCCGGTAGACCGGGCCTTATATTAACCTACTTCTTCTACCTTGATACTCGTGGTAGGGCAATTTTCCGCTGCATCTTTGTTACAGTCAACATCTGATTCTTTGGAGATGAAATTTGCCTTGCCATCGTCATCCATCTTCCAGTTTTCAGGACAAATAGAAGCACAGACACCGCAGCCAATACAGGTGTCTTTGTCAATGTCCACTCTATATTTTGCCATTAAGCACCTCCATATATTTTAACTCTCAATTTTAGCATCTTTTTACATTTTTTGAAAATTTCTTTCCTGAATCAAGTTCAGGACAGGTTCTGGATTTTCAATCAAGAAGAACAACAAACATAAGGATGATTAAAATGGGGTTTACAATAAATCCAATACTTAAAAATATCGGGTTGCCCCTCTTCACAAAATATTGCAAAAGATAATTATAAAATACAAGGATCCCAAAAATTGTAAAAACAAGTTTTCCAAAAGATACCTCTATTGTCTGTTTGTCAACATTGTATAAATATAAAGAAACAAAAAAGAACGGAATTGAATAAATTAAAAAGTCTTTCAAAATCAAGCTTAAATTAATAAACTTTGGATTTAAAAAAGCAGCAGAGAAAGAAAGTTTAGAAAAAGGTATTGAGATAAAAACAATAACTAAAGAGACAATTGATAGGATAACCCTGCTCCATTTAAATGGCTTATTTAAAGTCTGAAGTACGATATTACCAACGAAAAGAGAAAACATTGGATAAAGACTTTTCAATTGAAGCTCGAACTCAAAGGGTAAAGAGAGATTGTCAAAATAAAATAGTATTATGCCAAGAGTCAAAATAACAAATATTAATTCTAATTTTATTATTCTTCTCTCCTCACGAATCTGGAAGAAGAGCAAAGAGAAAACAAATGGCAAATAAAAGAAGAAGTTTTCATACAATTTAAATGGCAATAATCCATTAAATGCCTGAGGTAAAAGTGTTCCAAATTCAAAATAATTATAAAACATGCCCATCAAAAACAGCAAAACAGAAATAATTAAAAGATTTTTAAAGTTATCGCTTCTATAAAATGCGGTAACAAGAAAGAGCAAAGAAAAAGTAAAAAACACAATTGTGATAGAAGCATAATGAATAAGCATGCTGTTGATTAAAATAAGGATAATCGGCAGCAAGATAGAGAGCAGAATAAAAAGCTTGGAACTTATATAATTTTTAATTTTAAATTCCTTATAAAAGAGCAAGAAAAGGAAAAAAGCTGAAAAAACAAAAAGTAAAATTACATTTATATTTAAAGGTTGCAATCTTTGAGGTATTTGGTAACCTATTCCATTCACCAAGATAGATGTGGGCATACCAGTATTATAAAAACTTTGTTCAGAAAGAGGTTTTAACGACAAAGTTTCATTTTGTTTTCGTCCTTTAAGATTAAATTGAACGTCTATACTTCCCGAGCTATCCCCGATATTAATAAAAGAAGAATTAGATCCTGCATTAGATGAGTTCATAAGGAAAGTCCCCAGATAAATTGGGTAAAAACCATCGGGGACAACACGAAGGACTTTTATTCCTGCCAAAGAAATATCCATACTAATTGAATTATCCTTTATCGTAAAATTAACAGAATTGTTATTGTAATCTAGCATCGTAAAATCACTATTGTTATTAAAAAGGCTCTTTTCTAAATTGAGCTTAAGCTCTCCATTGTAAGAAATAACAAAGAACACGAATGGATATTTACCAAATTGAACGATCCGTGCATCATTGACGAGGCTTTCTTTTGTGAAAGTTGCCTTGTTTAAAAGGCTTATCTTATCAATTGCGTCTTTTATAATTTTGCCGTTTTGAGCAAAATAGTTTTCATAATAAAGAAACTCGCCCGTAGATGCGTCTCGAAGAAATTCGGGATATATGCCATAAAGAATGCATTGATTCAAAAAATTTTGAATATTCTGGCTATTAGAAAAATCGCCATTGTATGTTGCAAAAATCGTCTTATTTGTGAATTGAAGCCTTGTCTTTTCCAGAATATCAAAGGTATTTCCATCTACTTTTACACCTATTATGTCTCCAAATTCTCCGAGAGGAAGGGTTTCCTCAATTAAATTTTCAACAATTAAGCTTTTACCAGTGCTGTGAATATAACTTGAGAACTTTCCAAGGGAAGTTCTCTCTATATCAAAATAGTTCTGGGAAACAAACTTATCAGGGACATCCACATAAAAGCCTGAAAAATCAACGTTCTTATTCTCATTTTGGTTTCGTACAACTAGAGTATTATAAAAAGAGGGATTAATATCATATATTTTTGTAACCTCAAATGGGTTCATCCTGACTTTCTCGGGTTTACCAAATGGGTCCAAGAGAAAATATGTTACAATTTCATTGCTAAACTTAACATGTCTTTCTGGAATTATTGTTGGGCCTTTCCTCGATGAAATAGTTTTGTATGTTATTTCGATTTCTGGTTCTTTTTTTTCAGAGTAACTAAGAATGTTTCCATTTTTTCTGACACCATAAAGCATTAGAGACTCCACCCTGTCTTTCTCCTGCAAATCCTCTTGAGGGATCTTTCCGTAATAAGATTTTAAATCATTTAAATCCGCTGGAGCAGAGGACGAAAAAGCATAATAAAAAAGGTTCACGCTGGTATATAAAGGGATATTGTGAGACATCGCATACATTTCATTATTAGATAAAGAAACTGGATCTCCTACTTTACAAAGTCCAATTGGGATATCGGGATATTTCAAATTGAAACTCTCTGGAGAAATATTTGAAATAACAATACCTGCAAGTGGTTGAATATTACCTCCTGAAGCTGCCACTTTGGAGGAAGGAAGCAAAATAATAAACAAAGACACTATGATTAGACCGCTGAAAGTTCGTTTCACGATGATATTATAAATTATTTAAGCGTTTTTAAAAAGAGTTTTCAATGATTTTGTTTCTTTTCACTTTTTTAATATCATTTAATGTGGAGAAAAAAGGTTTTAGTGCGCTTCGAATTTTCTTAATTGCACTTATCATATATATGTCGGGAGAATTAATATTTACCCTGCATTATTATTTTAACTCAACGAAAGAATCTCGAGAATTGAGCATTAAAGTATCAGAATTAAGAGCACAGAATGAGCAAATAAAAAAAGAGATACAATTTGCAAACACACAGGAATTCATTGAAAAAATCGCACGAGAGAATCTTATGCTTGCAAAAGATGGAGAAACAATTGTTTATTTTAAGTGGGATAAAAATCAGAATAGCCAACCTGTTAGTAGCCAGAGCGAAAATTTTCTTAAAAAATTTTTCGATAACCTATTGAAACTTTTTAAAAAATAGGTAATATATATATTCGTATGGGAAAAGGTGAGTTAATCGGAAGAGTAATTAAAATAATGCCATACGGAGCTTTCGTCAAACTGGATGAAGGAGGAGTTGGCTTAATACATGTATCGCAATTTAATGAATCTGAATTAGGCGAAAATAAGTCCCCAGTTAAAGAAGGTGATAGAGTCATTGTTAATATTATTGGGAAAGAAAAAGCTGGCAAGTTAAATTTTTCTTTCATCAAGAAAATCAAGAACGACCAGGATCCAAAAACACCTGAGTTCAGCAAGGGAGGCCTCGAGCAAAAAATGAAGAAGTTTCTCAGAGAATCTCAGGATACCCAAACAGATCAAAAAAAGAGAATGCAAAGACACAGAGGAATGGCGGCGTAGCCCAGTGGTTAGAGCATCCGGCTCATACCCGGAGTGTCGAGGGTTCGAATCCCCCCGCCGCCACCACACAGGTGAAGAACCTTTAAGAAGCTTTGATAATTTCGATCTTTTAATGGTGTATTTCTTGCCAAACTTCCAATGGACTACGATTCTATCGTTCCATGCTTCAATCTTATCAATTAAAATGTGCCACAACCTACTCCTTTCTTCTCTCGTTGCATATTGATAAATTTGTTTTATTTACTTAAGCTTTTCTACTACTTTCGAATAATCTGTCTGAATAATATTGGAGGCTAATAGAGAGGCTTTCTGCTCTTTCAATTTATCAAGCTGCACCTTTCCTTTATCAAAAGAGATATAGTCTCCTTCTATAAGCTTCACAATTCTATTCATTTTTCTTTCAATCTCTTTTACTTTATCATCATTTTTGTCTTCTTTTTTAGGTATCGGTAAGCTGATTTCAAAAATTTTGTTTACATACTTTAGAAGGAGTTCCTCGAGTGGTTCTTCTCGCAAATACTGGCCGCAAGCTTTTCCATTTAAACTGATTCTGTCGCATTGGTAATAGAAAAACGTCCCATTTCCTGTTGTTCTTGAGTGTGAACTGAGATTGTGTTTGCAGTAAGGGCAGTAAATTAAGCGTGAAAACAATGAAGTTGTTTTCTTTGTTATAATTTTCATATTTCTTTTCCTCATGTCTGCAACATCCCTCCAGAGTTCCTCAGCAATGATTGGTTTTTGTTTACCTTTATGCCACTTCCACTCATTTTCTTTTATTCTGTGTTCGTATTTGTCTCTTTTTCTAACCAAATAACCGCAGTAGAAAGGATTTGTGAGAATACTTCTCACATGGTAATTGGTAAAGCCAGTTTTTCTTGCAATCTCGTTCATGGAAAGACCTTGCGAACTAAGAGAAAAAATTTTCTTAACATTTTCTGCCTCTTCCGGGACGATTATCACTTTCTTATCTTCCCGCTTATATCCGTAGGGCACTGTTCCTGAATTTACTCCGTCCTGAAGTCTCTTTAAATAAGAATCTATTGACCTATCCACATTTATTTCCCTTTCAAAGTTTGCGAAGTCAACAAGGATATTAAGCATCAATCTTCCCATAGAGGTTGTCGTATCGAACTGCTGGGTTACGCTTACAAAAGATATGTTCTGTTTTTCAAGGAATTTCATTGTGGTGTGAAAATCTAAAACGGATCTTGAAAGACGATCTATTTTATAAACTACCAAAACATCAAATTTCTTAGCTTCTGTGTCCTTCATCATTTCCTGGAATGCCGGCCTGTTTATATCTTTTCCTGAAAAACCGCCATCTTCATAAGCTTTATAAAGTTCCCATTTGTGAGACTTAACATAGTCTATAAGCCTTTCTTTTTGCATATCGAGGCTTTCGCCATTCACAGCCTGGTCGGGAGTTGAAACTCTCGTGTAGATTGCAGCTTTCATTTTATTTGAATCTTCTGAACATATAGGTGATGACACCCACAATTTCAAATTCTTTTCCTTTGATTGCCTGGTAGTGTGAGTTTGCAGGTTCAAGCCACGCTTCCCCGGTTTCGTCCTTTTTCAGGCGCTTAATCGTGTAATCTTCCCCGATCCTTGCTATCACTATGTCGCTGTCGTCGGCATAGGGTTGAATTTTTACCATTACGGTGTCTCCCTTGTTTATCCCAGCTTCTATCATTGACATCCCTGATATTTCAAGTGCATAATCAGCAGACCTTCCGATTCTTCGAGGCAGTTTGATTAAGTCGATAATTTCCTGCTCTGAAATGAGATTCGGGTCGCCTGCGTGGACTTTTCCAAGGACTGGCAGGGTTACGATGTCTGAAATTTTTTCAACATACCGAAGCTTCTTATCTTCGCGCCTGAATAAAAGAAGGGTTTCATCTTTGCCTTGTTCGTCAGATCCCTTTTCCTCGAGTATGAGGTTGTTCAGTTCGTCGAAGTCAACTCCGAGCGCCTCGGCTATTTTTCTAAGCGTGGGTTCTCTTGGAGTTATCTTACCGCTTTCGTAGTTGCAGATCATTTCCCTCAAGATCCCGGCTTTTTCCGCAAGTTCGCCCTGCGTCAGCCCCTTCCTTTTTCTTAAAAGATTGAGCTGTTCTTTAAATGTTAATTTATTCATTTTTCCTCACCCAAAGATATGATAACTAATTTTATATTTTTTTGCAATAGTTTTTTACACTTTTTTATCTGATATTAAAAAAGTATGCCAGGGAAAGAAAAATATTCTTTTTTATTTTATCTTATATTTCTTTTTTTACTGCTTAAGTCAAACAACGCAGATGTTTTCAATTAATTCTATCCATAGGATTTTATTTTAATGTATATGTTCGTTTGACACGAAAAATAATTTTGTATATAATGTATGCGAAAGGTATGTAATGAAAGAAAAAGAAAATATAAATATGCCGAAAGAATTGCATATTGCAAAAGAGTTAAGAATGAAAGAAAGCGAGAGTTTCCACACGTGTGGGTGCTCACATTCTTCATTATATACCTCACCCAACACTTATTCGGGCCCGAGTAAGGAAATCGTAGAGAAAGAACTTGGTAACCTATTTTTATCAGTATTAGAACGCCTTGAAAGAGAGGGAAGGCTCTCAGAAATTATTGAATCATTAGACTTGGGAGGTCAAAAATGGAATTGCAAGGACAACAATTACAAAAGAGTAAAGAACTTGCAGTAGTATACAGCGACGAAAAAGGCCAGGAGATCAAACTGACCACAAGCGATGTAATAAAATACATTTCAACTGATGAATCAGTTTCTGAAAAAGAGGTGTTCACCTTTCTCAACATGTGCAAGTATCTCAAACTGAACCCTTTTTTGAAAGAAATCTATCTCATAAAGTACAAGGATTCCCCAGCTACATTTGTGATATCTTATCAGACACTTTTGAAAAGAGCAGAGGAAAACAAGAACTTCGACGGCTACGAAACTGAAGTTAAGGGAGAGATCCCTAACATGACTGCCAGGGCTACAGTT
>Ga0210017_1002243_pt1 | contig 16574 bp, 14 predicted proteins | sample CryGeyCG2014_020_FD_183966 | JGI IMG/M metagenome (GOLD analysis project Ga0210017, IMG submission 183966) | Groundwater microbial communities from aquifer - Crystal Geyser CG08_land_8/20/14_0.20 (SPAdes) (version 2) | ecosystem: Environmental > Aquatic > Deep subsurface > Groundwater | place... | reverse complement strand
AAGGGATATCTTACAAAAGAAATCTTTTTCGTAGTGAGAAATTGGACTTGACCTATTTAAGGGCTAAAATTAGGGAGTCCATTCTCTCGGTCTTCTGTGGGACATCCTGGCGATACCAGGTGCTGATATAGCCTATCTCGGGAGTGGATTGGGCAAATTTCATCATCTCAATCAGGATTCTGGTATCTACTGGAAGTAATCTCTTATTTTTATAGTCATAATATTTTGTTGGTCCACAGTCAAAGGCGGAGATGAGAAGTTCGGATTGCAATCTCTGTCTTATCTCATTTTGTCTTTTTGTCCAGATAATAGAATGCGCCCAATCAATCCCGCATTGAAGGTGAAGGGTTTGATTCTCATCATCCTGTTTTTGGGTTATCTTCTGGTGCACAGTCATCTCCTCTACTAACTTTTTTGGGATTTTTATTCTACCTGCGGATGCTTCCCTGCACCCATTTTTCAATAATCTTGCTTTAAGTTTTTCATTCTCAATCTCCATCCCGGTCTCTGCGAGCAGCTTATAGACCTTTTCTTTTAATACCTCTTTCTGTTCTGATGTCAGCATAATTGCATCTCCTGCTCAATCAGGTAGGCACATACCCCCAGAGCGCCAATCTCTTCTCCCAGATGGGAAATTTCAATCCTGACATTTTTCATTAATCGCTGTAACGTATGGGTGGCGATTGCTCTCTTAGTGGGTGCTAATAAAATGTCTTTTATCTGATTAAATTGAGGGTCAAGCACTACCACCTCAGGATTTAAGAGATTAATCAGGTTGGCAATCCCCATTCCCAGGTATTTGGCGGCATTATCAATCAGACCAAGAGATAAATTATCCCCGCGCCGGGCGGCTGCAAAAACCATCTCCGCGGTAACACTTTCTGGTTTCCCTCCACTTAATTCATTAATCAGTGAATTGGCTCCTTCCCCAAGCAGTGTTCTTGCCTGAACCGCTAAAACCGATTCCGAAGCCAATGCCTCCAGACAACCACGCATCCCGCAGTTGCAAATTGGTCCCTCTGGTTCCAGAACAGTATGACCTAACTCCCCGGCATTATCGGTAGTTCCTCTAAATAGTTGACCATTAAAAATAAACCCGGCGCCAATACCGGCTGGCCCATACTCTATAAATATTAGATTATTCGTTCCATTACCTGTCCCCAGATTTTTTTCCGCAAAGACCTTCATCGGCGCAGTTCCTTGCAGGACAACGGGAAGATTGAATTCCTTCTCAATGAGTCCTTTCAAAGGAACATTTCTCCAATTCTCAAACTGGTCATAAAAAACGCAGATGCCATTTTTTGTGTCAATAATCCCGTGCGCACTGATGCCAATGCCTGAAATCTTCTTCTGCTTTGAAATAAGAATCAACTCCCTGATAGCGGAGAGAAGATTGGCAATGATTGCCTCTTTGCCTTTCTCCGGATTGGTTTTTCTTTTAATCTTCTTTTTGACATTTCCTTTCATATCGGTGACCACACCAACTATCCATTCCGGGTCAAACTCTATTCCTACGAAAAATCCTTTCTCAGGGTTAATACCCAACAGCGTATTTCTCGGGCGCTGGCTAGCGGGCTTCCTGTTTTCTTCAATCAGCCATTTTTCTTGCATTAATTCCTGAACATATTTGGTAATGCTGGCCAATCTTATTTTCGTGAGTTGTCCAATCCGGGTTCGGGATAAGGACTGGCGCTCCTTGACGATATTGAGCACAATCTTTTTATTTCCGTTTTTGATCTTGTTAGTTATTTTTTTTCTCATATTTAATGTTGTTGGTAACAATAACGCAAATTTAACTCTTTGTTAGAAGTTTTGAAATGTGTTTTATTTACTCACCTGTAATTATACCCCAAAAAAAATAATCTGTCAAGGGATTGCGTAAATTCTACGGACCTTGGTATCAGGTTAGGAAGAATTTGATTTTTGGGAGATTGGAGAAATTTTTACTTACCTTTTACCATGGCATGGAGCAGCTCTTTCCCTTTAGGTTGGGGGATTTCTCTTCCTTCTTTTTCAGCGACTTCTATCCATAGTTCCGTTGCCACCTTAATTTCTTTCAATGCTTCTTCTTCAGTTTTTCCAAAAGCAGAACATCCCGGCAACTCAGGAACTGTTGCAATATACCCTCCATCCTCTTCGCTATAAAATATCTCAATAGCGTATTTACACATCTCCTTCCTCCAACAAATTATATCTCTCTATGATTTTCAAAAATTGCTTTACTTGATAGGACTTAGCTTTACCCTCTACATTTTGAAAATTCAACATTTCCTTGACCCCTTTTCTGACATATATCCTATGGCTACCCTTTCCTCCCCTGAAATGGAATCCAAACAACTCTGCAGTTTTACAAATCTCTTCAAACCTGACATTTTTGGGATTTCTTTTGAAACTTTCATATCTTTCTCTCTTCCTCATTTACTGTGTCTTTGGGAATTGTAGTTTGATTTATTATACTATTTATGTTCCACTTTTGCAAAAGGACTCTAACAGTTAGGACAAGAACTTAGCCCCCTCACCTAATTAATTTCCTCCCCGGCCTGCCTCATCCCGAAGGGATCCCTTTGGGACATCTCGGCAGGCATGCTAAAACGGTGCTCCTTATTCGTCGCACCAGCATCCCCGAGGGGAGAGCGGGGCACCCACGAAGTGGGTCGTGGTGAGGGGACTAATTTATTGTATGGAATTTCAAAGTTCCCCCTCACCTAATTTCCTCTCCCCAAGGGGAGAGGATGGAGGTGAGGGGCTAAGTTCTTTTTCTTTATTTTTCCAAAGTTTGTATTCGATGGAGTCAATGAGAGCCTGGAGACTGGCTTCAATGATATTTTCGGAAAGTCCCACCGTACCCCAGGTTTCTTTCTTGTCCGAGCTCTGAACCAGAACCCTTACCTTGGCCGCGGTGCCGGCCTCAGGATTTAAGACCCTGACCTTATAGTCAATAAGCCGGAGATTGGAAAGTACCGGATAAAACTTCTCCAATCCTTTACGCAGAGCCGTATCAAGAGCATCAACCGGACCATCACCTTCGGCTACCGTATATTCAATTTTATGCTTAACTCTTAATTTAATCGTGGCTTCAGAGATGATTTGGCCATTCTTTTTTTCGACAATAACCCGAAAACCAAGAAGGTCAAAGGATCTTTTATATCCTTTAGAGAGTTTACGCACTAAGACGTTGAAAGAAGCGTCCGCAGCCTCAAATTGATATCCCTCTTTCTCCAACGTACCCAAAAGTTCTCCGATTTCCTTGACCTTCTCTTTCGTTTGTTCTTTTAAACCGAACCTCTCCAATTTATAGAGGATGTTACTTTTGCCCGAGAGCTCTGAGATGAGAATTCTTCTTTCATTTCCCACCAGAACCGGGTCGATGTGTTCATAACTTTTTGGAGTTTTACTGATGGCATTAACGTGCACTCCTCCTTTATGCGCAAAGGCACTTCTCCCCACAAACGGCTGGTTATTCTGGGGAATGAGGTTAGCCAATTCGTTGACATAACGAGAAAGACCGGTGAGATTTTTCAGTTGTTCCTTAGCTAAAATATTCTTTTTCAATTTTAGTTTCAAGATAGGCAGGATAATACAAAGATCGGCATTACCGCATCTCTCTCCAAAGCCATTGATGGTTCCCTGAACCTGAATCACTCCTGAGAGCACGGCCAAAATAGAATTAGCTACGGCTATTCCCGAATCATTATGGGTATGAATCCCCAGGGAGATTTTGATTTTGCTTCTTGCTTCTTTTATAATCCTGCATAATTCTTCGGGTAGGGTTCCTCCATTCGTATCGCAAAGGATGATTCTTTCGGCACCTTTTTCGGCCGCGGTGGCAATGGTGGCAATGGCATAATCAGAATCTGCTTTATAGCCATCAAAGAAATGCTCGGCATCGTAGAAGACTCGCCGATTATTTCTCTTCAGGTAGGCGATTGAATCTCCAATAATTTCAAGATTATCTTTTAAGGAAATACGCAAGACCTCTTTTACATGAAGGTCCCAACTTTTGCCGAAGATAGTAACAACCTCTGTTTCCGCTTTGAGGAGAGCGTTGAGATTTTTATCCTCTCGCGCAGAATTTTTCATTCTTCGCGTACTGCCGAAGGCAACTATTTTGCTGTTTTTTAACCTTTTCTTTTTGATTTCCTCAAAGAAGGCGATATCCTTGGGATTGGAACCCGGCCATCCACCCTCAATAAAGTTAATTCCCAACTCATCAAGTCTTTGAGCAATCTTAATTTTCTCATCTAAAGAGAAGGAGATATCTTCTCCCTGCGCTCCGTCGCGCAGCGTCGTATCATAAATCTCTATTTTATTCATCATTTTTAACCACGAATTACACGAATTTCTCTAATTAAATTGCATAGGAATTTCCTTTTTCTAACCACGAATTAACGCGAATTACTCTAATTCGTAAAATTCGATAAATTCGTGGTTTTATAACTTGAAATTTAAAATATTTATTCTCTTTGTTGTTCTCTAATAATTCGTATAATTCGATAAATTCGTGGTTGCTTATTTATTCTATAAACTCCTTGTGTACCGCTCTTAAAGACTTTTTTCCGTCCTTTTTGGGAACAACCGTGGAAATCTTAATCTCTGAGGTGGTAATCATTTTAATGTTGATTCTATTTTTAGCCAGGACAGAAAACATTCTGGCCGCTATTCCCGGATGACTTTGCATTCCCAGACCAATAATAGAAACTCGGGCAATATCCTTATCAAAACTTACTTTTCCGGCTCCAATTACAAGAGCGATCCTTTTAGTAACTTTAACCGTTTCTTCTAAATTGTCAATAGAGACGGTGAAGGAAAGATCGGTATAACCCTCCTTGCTCACGTTCTGGACGATCATATCCACGTTGATTCCATTTTTCGCAATAGAGCCAAAAATTTTAGCGGCAATTCCTGGTCTATCCAAGACTCGGAAAATAGAAATTTTCACTTCTTTTTCATTTAAAGTAACTCCACTAACGCAAGGTGCTTCTACAGAAGTTTTATCTTTAATGATGGTCCCCTTTTCCTTTGAGAAACTTGACCCGACGAGGAGAGGAACCCGGAATTTTTTTGCTAATTCTACAGATCTGCCATGCATCACCTGCGCGCCACATCCAGCGATTTCCAATACTTCATCGTAGGAAATAGAAGGAATTTTTTTAGCTTCTTTTACGATAGCGGGGTCAGTAGTGCAAATCCCCTTAACATCGGAAAAAATTTCACATCTCTTGGCGTTTAAGGATTTGGCTAAAGCGACTGCTGAAAGATCTGAAGCTCCCCGGCCAAGGGTGGTAATTTCTCCTTTCTGGCTGATTCCCTGAAAGCCAGCCACAATAACTATTTTTCCTCTTTTTAATTCTCTTTTAATTCGCCGGGGATCAATAAGAAGAATTTTTGCCTTAGTATGAATTTGGTCAGTAATAATGCCGGCTTCGGCCCCGGTTAGCGAGAGAGCCGGCTTTCCTAAAGATTTTATAGCGAGGGCAAGCAGACTGCTGGATACCTCTTCTCCGGTAGATAAGAGTCGGTCTAATTCGCGTCCTTGCGGAGATTTTGAAAGCGTATTGGCCAGATTAATCAATCGGTTAGTTGTTGTTCCCATAGCTGAAACAACGATCACCAGAGAAGTTTTTGCTCTTCTTTGGGATGCTACTATTCTTTTAGCGATATTTTTTATCTTTTCGGCAGTGGCTAACGAAGAACCACCATATTTCTGAACAATTATTTTCATTTAAAATTTATCCACAGATTAACACAGATATACACAGATAACTATGAAACTAACTACTAACTTCAAACTTTTCACTCTGAACTGTTTTTATATCTGCGTTCATCTGCGTGTATCTGTGGTTTCAAGGTTTTTTAATTACTTAAATATTCTGTTAAAAGAGATTTTAATTTTTTAATCTTTTTAGAATGTCGTAACTTTTCTAAAGCTTTTCCTTCAATCTGGCGAATTCTTTCTCGGGTGAGGTTGAAGTATTTTCCTACCTCTTCTAAAGTTCGTTGGTATTTTTTATCTCCTAGGCCAAACCGTAGTTTTAAAATTTTCTGCTCCCTTTCATCTAAACCCAGGAAAATTTTTTCGATTTCCTCAGCCAGAATAGCTCTGGCTGCAGAATTTATTGGGGAAACCGTTTTTTTGTCCTCTACAAAATCACCAAAGGTAGTTTTTTCCTCCTCGCCAATGGGCATCTCCAGGGAAATTGGTTCCTGATACATTGACCTAAGGATAGTCTTTACTTTGGCTGAGGGCGCTTTTGCTTTTTTGGCAATTTCTTCCACATTAGGCTCACGATCAAGCGATTGCAGGAGTCCGGCGCGAATCTTATTCAATTTGTTGATTTTCTCTCTCATGTGTACGGGAATCCTGATGGTAGTAGAATGGTCGGCAATGGCCCGGGTGATGGCCTGGCGGATCCACCAGGTAGCATAAGTAGAAAATTTAAATCCTTGTCTATACTTGAACTTCTCCACTGCTTTCATCAGTCCAATATTGCCTTCCTGAATAAGGTCGCGAATAGTTAATTTAGGATTAGTATATCTCTTGGCAATATTGATAACTAATCGAAGATTTGCCCTAATAAGACAGTTCATTAGCCTCTCAACTTCCCTTTCTCGTTTGCGAATCGTTTTTCTGCAGGATTTCCTTTTTACCTTTTGAAGTTCCTTTTCGGCGTTTTCAATCTGCCTGGCTAAGTCAACTTCTTCTGTTTTGGTTAGAAGCGCAGTTCCTCCGATCTCTTTAAGATAAGCTCGGAGAGGATTTTTTATCTCTTCGGAGAGAATTCTTTTTTCCTCTTCATTTTCATAATCGTCTTTTAAGGGGACCGGCTCTTCCAAGGCAATATTAAGTTCGTCAAGTCTCTGGTAGAAGTTATCAATCTCTTCCGGGTCAATTATATTCGGGGGGAGAGCCTTATCAATTTCTTCAAAGGAGAGAAATTTTTTTTTCTTCCCTTTTTTAATTAGAGCTTTAATCCGGCTCCCTTCTTTTATCTGATTATCCTTCTTTTTCTTCATTCCCTTTCAAAACATTTACCACGAAATCACGAAATAAAGAAGACACGAAAGAAATAGCAACCACGATATTATCTCGAATTTCACGAATTAAAAAACAGCATTCACCACAGAGGCACAGAGACACAAAGTTCACCAAGAATTATAAATAAATTTTTCTTGGTTATTCTTTGAGACTTTGAGTCTTTGTGGTTAAAGTGGTGATAGTTTTTCGTGCTTTCAAGTTTTCGTGTTCTTGTTGGTAATCTTTATAATTTAAATGCATAGGAATTTCCTTTTTCTAACCACGAATTAACGCGAATTACTCTAATTCGTAAAATTCGATAAATTCGTGGTTTTATAACTTGTTCTTTTTTTCTTGTTGTATGGAATTTCAAAGTTGTAGTGACTAACTACTTAAGGGAAAATGGTGTAAGTAAGGGAAAATGGGAAACAGGGGAAAATACCCCGTCCCTTCGGGACACCCCTTTTGTAAGAAAAGGGGAATGAATCTCTATATTAAGTTTTCTTTTTCCCTCTTTCCGTCTTTATCCCCTTTTTCCTTGTTGTTATTTTAATGTGTTTTACCTAATTTTGAAAAATGCTGATATTCTGCCAGGAGTTCAAAGTTTATATCTCCACTTTTCTCTCTTTCTTTGATAAGGTCTTTCAAAGATTTTAATTTCTCCTTTAGTTTTTCTCTTTTGGTTCTTCTGATGCAGTCCTCAAGCATTTTTTCTCTTACCTCTATAGAAGATTTTTCTTTTTCTAAGAGGATTGAAGAAATTATCTCTCCGGCTGTTGGATTATCTCCTAAATTACTAATTAAATCAGAGGCGTTAACTTTTTTTCTCTTTTTGGAAAGTTCAATGATCTGTCCAAAAATTTTCTGATAGATTCCAGTAAAATCAGCGGGAGAAATCAAGTTGGCAATCTTTTCCAAAGTTTCTTTTCCCTCCAGGCTAAGTCCAATAAGAATTTCCTGAGCTTTAATCAGACTTCCTTTCTCTTTTTTCGATGGTAACCCCAGTGAGTGAATTTCTCCTTTTTGGATTCTTTTGAGTTCCTCGATTAAAGCTGCTTCGTCAAGGTGCATTGTTTCTGCAACTCTTTTCAGATATTCCGACCTCTCTATAGGATTTTGTAATTTTGTGATGAGGTTAAGTAGATCTTCAGCGATTATTAACTTACCTTCAGTAGTGGAACGATCATTTTTTAAAGATAGAAATTTCATTTTATAATCAAAAGGGTCTAATGCTTGATCAATCTTTTCCTGAAAGGCCTTAGCCCCTTTCTCGGTGATGTATCTATCCGGGTCATAACCCTGGGGAAGAAAGACGGCCTTTACCTTCAACCCTTCTTCTAAAAGAGACTCGAAAGCCCGGCAAGTAGAGATATAGCCAGCTTCATCGCTATCAAAACAGAGCATAATATTTTCGGTCCATCGTTTAAACACCCGAATCTGGTCAAGAGTGAGAGCAGTTCCTAAAGAAGCGGCAACATTTTCTATTCCCGCTTGAAAAATTTTAATGAGGTCAAGATAACCTTCTACGATAATTACTCTCTTTTTTTTGCCGATGGCCTCCTTAGCCAAAGAAAAACCATAGAGAACTTTGCCTTTATGGTAAAGGAGGGTCTCGGGAGAATTAAGATATTTGGGTAAGGCTGAATCATCTAATACTCGACCCCCGAAAGCGATGCATTCTCCCCGCTCATTTTGAATGGGAAAAATAATGCGGTCCCTGAAATAATCATAATAAAAATCTTTTTCCTCCGATAATCGAAGAAGCCCGCTTTTAAAAAGAATATCTTTTGAAAACCCTTTTTTCTCCAAACTTTTTTTGAGGGCTTCGGTACTTTTTTCGGCATAACCCAGTTTAAATCTTTTTATTGAATTTTCGGTAATTCCTCTTTTCGCTAAATAGTCGTTTGCCCTTTTGGTTCGAGTAAGATTATCATAAAAATAGGCAGCAGCAGCATTGTTTATTTTTATCAATTGTTGACGAAGATTTTTTGTCTCCTCTGAAGTTTTCTCCAATTCAAGTTTTATTCCCGCTTTCTCGGCTAAAAATACTATACTTTCCGGAAAGGTAAGGTTTTCCATCTTCATTACAAAGGTAAAGACATTCCCCCCCGCCGAGCAGCCAAAGCAATGGAAGATTTGCCTTTCAGGGCTAATGGTAAACGAAGGAGTTTTCTCCGAATGGAATGGGCAAAGACACTTATAATTTTTCCCGATCTTTTTTAAAGGGAAATAAGAAGCAATTATTTCGACAAGGTCATTCGCTTCCCGCACCTCTTCTAAAATTCTTTCTGGAATAAAAGCCATAAAAATAAAAAAACTTCGTAACCACAGAGTCACGGAGGACACCAAGAAAAACAAGATAAAATATAATATTAACCACGAAGACACGAAGGCACGAAAAACTACAAAATACTTTAACCACAAAGACTCAAAGGCTCAAAGAATAACCAAGAAAAATTTATTTATAATTCTTGGTGAACTTTGTGTCTCTGTGCCTCTGTGGTGAATATCTATTTTTTCTTTCGTGTTTTCTTTAACTTCGCGCTTTCGTGGTAATCTTTGTTCTTTATTAATCTTACCCCAAGAATCATCATTTGTAAAGTCGTTGTATAATTAGATTCTTGTGAAAACGCCTGGCTACCAGGCCTCCGGGCAAAGAAAGGGATGACTTGCCTTTTTCCTGGCTAATAAGAAATTGCAGGGATTCGATTGCCGAAAAACTTAAAGGTTTTGCAGAAAGATACTTGAGCGCGAGTCTTAGAATTTCCTTTTGGAGATATCCCGGAGTTTTTAAAAATTCCTTAACATCAAACTCAATTTCCCTCTTTCCCCTCTTTACAATTTTTGACAAAAATGCAGAGGCAGTTTTTTCAATACCATCAAAATCTTCTTGGCAGGCAATAGCAAGTTTAGCTAAAGATTCTTTAATCCTGGGATTATATTCGGCAAGAACAGGTAGAAGTTGCGCTCTAATTCTGTTACGCAGATAAATAGGAGAATCATTAGACTTGTCCTTTACAAAGGAGAGCTCCCTTTCCTTTAAGTAATTAAGAATTTTTTCTCGGTTAACTGAAAGTAAAGGTCGGATAATTTGGATTGAGGAAGCATTTTCTAAAGGACGCTTGAATCTTATTCCTCCTAATCCAAGAAGACCGGTTCCCCGAATAATTCTTAAAAGAATGGTTTCGGCCTGGTCATCAAGATTATGGGCAATAGCAATCTTATGAGCGTGATACTTTTTAGCAGTCTGGGTGAAGAATCGGTAGCGGGCATTGCGAGCTTTTTCCTCTAATGAGCCCCCTTTTACTTTAGAGATGTTCTTCCTTTTAATCGTGATGGGAAGGAAAAAGGAATTTGCCAATTCTTTTACGAAATGCGCCTCGTTTTCTGCTTCTTTCCGAAGACCATGATTAAGATGGCAAAGAAAGAGGGAAAATTTTAATTTCTTTTTAAAGCGGAAGAGGAGGTCAAGGAGGGCTACTGAATCCGGTCCTCCGGAGATTCCCAAAAGAACCTTATCGCCCACTCCAATAAGAGAATATTTCTTTATCGTTTGCTTAACTTTGCCTAACAAATCCATAAAACATTTACTACAGAGTGTAAGTAAGGGAAAATGGGGAATATTATAATATTAATTAATTGTATGGAATTTCAAAGTTACCCCTCACCTAATTAATTTCCTCCCCGGCCTGCCTCACATCTCGGCAGGCATGCTAAAACGGTGCTCCTTATTCGTCGCACCAGCATCCCCAAGGGGAGAGGATGGAGGTGAGGGGGCTAATTTAATTGCATAGGAATTTCCTTTTTCTAACCACGAATTAACGCGAATTACTCTAATTCGTAAAATTCGATAAATTCGTGGTTTTATAACTTGTCTTTATTTCCCATCTTTTTACTTCCCCCTTTTTCCTTAATCTTTATCTGCGGTAATCTTTATAGTTGAATCAGATATGCAGGAGAAATTTAGCAATTTGGAAATAAATGATGAGGCCGGTGATGTCTACTATGGTAGTAATAAATGGCCCGGCCGCTACTGCCGGATCCAGTTTGATTTTTCGCAAAAGAAGAGGGAAAAGTGTTCCTGAGATAGTGGCAAAAATGATCATCGCTACTAAAGTCAAACCCACCGTCAGGCTCAAAAGAGGATTCTTTTGCATCCAGAAGGCTCTGGCCATACCAAAAATTCCAATTATTGACCCCAAGACTAAGCCGGCCAAAATCTCCCTTCTTAATATCCTGAAGGTTTGGCGCAGAGAGAATTCTCCGGTAGCCAATCCTCTGATGACTACAGTCGCTGATTGTGTCCCGGCATTACCTGCTGTATCGATAAGCATCGGAATGAAGAAAGCGAGAGCAATAACCGCTTCCAAAGCATAAGCATAACCCTTAAGAATATTGCTGGTAAAGGTTTCGACGACAAGCAAAGCAATCAGCCAGATAACTCTTTTTTTGGCTAAAATAAAGAAACTTGTCTTAAAGTATTCCTCCTCAGGAGCCCCCATTGCCGCCATCTTATGGACGTCTTCGGTGTTTTCTTCTTTAATGATGTCTAAACTGTCATCAACGGTAACAATGCCGGAAAGTCTATTTTTCCTGTCCACGACCGGCACCGCCAAAAAATTATATCTGGCAATTAATCTGACTACTTCCTCCTGGTCCTGTTCTTCTCTTACACTGATTACTTCAGGATGCATAATTTCAGCAATTTTCTGAGAAGGTTCCCCTAAAACCAGATCTTTCAGCGAGACCACGCCAATCGGTTTTCCCTCGTTATCCACAACGTAAAGATAGTAAATGGTCTCCTTCTTGGGCGCCATTTGCCGAATGTTTTCTAATGCTTCACTAATAGTTAATTCTGGCTTCAATGAGGCATATTCTGTGGTCATAATGCTGCCGGCAGAATTTTCCTTTTTCTTCAGAAGTTTCTCAAGGTCAGCTCGTTCTTCCGGACTCATCAAAGGAAGAAACCGCTGGATGATTTCTCCGGGCAACTCTTCAAAAAGATCCGCCCTCTCGTCAGCAGCCATCTCATTTAAAACCTCGGCCGTATAATTTCCCAGTAGTAAAAGAAGATGCGCTTGTTTTTCTTCATCCAGTTCATTAAAGGTGGATAAAGCAATCTCTCTGGAAAGAAGCCGAAAAGTCACGATTGCTTCTTTATCTTCAAGATTAGCTAAAATAGAGGCAAGATCAACCGGATGAAGATTTTTCAGAGTTCTCTTCATCTCTTCGATTCGGTTCTCTTTCAATAATTTCTTAATTTCCGGCACTAAAAGTTTACTCTGCTTCATTTTTTAAAAGTATAGGAAAGTATAAAACATTTAGCTCAATAAATTGAGCAACTACAATAAGTTACGAAGATGTAGTTGCCTGATTTATCAGGCTTTGTTCAAGTATAAAACATTTAGCTCAATAAATTGAGCAACTACAATAAGTTACGAAGATGTAGTTGCCTGATTTATCAGGCTTGGTTCAAAGGAATACAATGGTCTTAATGCCAAATGAATTTTTTTTAACTTTCATCCACGAATTAACACGAATGAACACCAAGAAAACAATTATTTAAGAATTAACTAAAATATCTATAGTTCTTATTCGTGTGTTATTGGTGGCTAATTTAATTGTATAGGAATTTCCTTTTTCTAACCACGAATTAACGCGAATTACTCTAATTCGTAAAATTCGATAAATTCGTGGTTTTATAACTTGTTCTTTTTTTCTTGTTGTAGTGGTGAGAATTTTTTAATCTGTGGCCGCATTAAGGATAGATCTTTTTTTCTCAACATCTATACGTCAATGTACTTTGCTCTCCCGTAGGGGACCAAGAGGACATTATGATAGATATTGATTGTCTTCTGGGCTACAATCTTCCAGGACAGAGTTCCCTTTACATAGTCTCGGGCATTCTTTGACAACTCATTATAGAAAACATCATCGTTCAGGATCTTTACGAGATGTTCCACGAACTCATCGTCATTATTGGCAATGAGACCACATTTGGCTCTGGTAACCATCTCTCTTAAAGCTCTCACTTCGGGGGAAACAACCACCGGACGACCAAAAGCAAGACAGTGCACGAGAATTCCGCTCTGAGAACCTTTTTGGTAAGGCAAGGGGACAACATTGGCTGCCGAGAGGATGGTATCAAAGGTTTTCTGAGGGAATTGACCTCTTAGAATCATTATCCGATCGAGGGTCGGGGAGTCATTAACCAAACGGAAGAACTCATCGGTATAGTCGCGATACTCCTGCTGTCTTATTTTCCCGGCGATGACTAAAACTGCATTATCCACCCTTTCCGCAATTCGGGGGAAGATTCTTACAATCCGCTCCAGTCCTTTAGATGGCCTGAAGTAACCAGCGAGAAGAATAACCTTCCGGTCTTTATTTAATCCGATCTTCTTCTTTGCCTCCGGAATCGCTTCAATTTCCCTTGCGCCATGAGGGATAACCCTGATGTTGTTAAAAGAGCCAATCTTCTTAAGGATAGCTTCTTTCTGATATTCTTCATGGACGATTACGCTATCTGCAGTTCGGATAAGAGTTTCTAAAATTATCTTTTCTTCCCGGGAAAAGTCTTCATAAATGGTATGGAAAGTTATGACTACTGGTGTCCGGCACAGTTTGAATCGGTGGACCAGCGGAATAACATTTACTCCCTTGGGCCTTCCAAACAGACCATATTCATGTTGGATGTGAACAACATCAGGAGTGAACTTAGCCATCATCTGAAAAATTTTCTCTGCTAAATCAGGGTCATTGGCATGGAAAGCGGGATGGACTTTCTCTCCCTCTCCCCCAAACTGGCTGACAATATAGACCTCATTGCCCAACCGCCGCAGGCCATCAACTAAGTATTCGGTATAGGTAGCAATGCCACACTCAATCGGTGGATAGCTGGAGACCATTCCGATGCGCAATTTCTTCCTCCTTCATTTCTATCAATCGCTTGGCTAAATGAAAAACTTTCTTATTTAGTTCTTTGATTATTTCCAGTTTATCCTGAAACTCATCCATTCTATGCTCACTTATGGCTTGCTTGATTGCTTTTTTATACCGGCAGTATCCGGAGAAGGCTCCAAGCCAGAACATAAATTCTTCCCTTTGGTCCTTAAAATTCATCGTGCGAAGGATATATTCATTGCATTTCCTGCTTATTCCTGGGGAGACTTCATCTAACCAGCGCAGACTGGCGTAGAAATAACCGGTTGCCCAGAAGCAGTTAATCTTCTCTGACCAGCAGTCGTAGTCCGTAGTTAAAGCCCGAAATCTTTCCCGTCCACCGGACGAGACCTCTTTATCCTCCCGGAGAATCCGGAAGTTTTTGATATCTGGGTCCTCAATACCTGAACCGTAAGGGAAGTGAATGCCTCTTTCTCTTAGCCGTGGTAAGATATCTTTCGTCTCTGAAATAAAGGAAAGAAGGAGTTGAGGGAGTTGGTCGCTCAATTCGAAAAAACCCTCTAAACCACATGGCACTTCAAACGTCTCTTCCCTTAAAGATATACTATTCAGGAGGACTAAGTAATCGCGAACAGCATCTATGGCAGAATAGGCTTCCTCGCTCAACAGAAGGGGAGGAAGAAACTCTCCGGTATACTGGCAGACGACCGTTCTCTCCTCTTCATAAACCCGGAATATCTCAGGATGAAGCTTCCTATATTTTTTTAGAAGTGAAGATACCTCTAAGAACTTCAAGTATCTTTTCTCGTTGGGAAAGGTAGTGGAGACATATCTTTCCGTGCCGTTTTTGAGCACTGAACAAATTACTTTTTTCTCCCAGCCATCCTTGGCATTTAACCTTGACTCAAAAGTATATCCATATCTTTCGAGAGGGAATACGGATAAAAAATCCCGACTTACCTCGTAATTGTGCAATTCCTCAAACATATAAGTTATTCTCCATCTAAAAATTCTAAGCTATTCCGGTCCTGTCCAAAAAAATTAGGCTCTTTTTTAGTTCCTCTTTAGTAGCCCTGTCTCCTACCTCTATTATTTTAATCGTTTCCTGCTGCAGGTACTTCTTAATCAAGGGGAAATTCACCTTTCCTATCCCGGGTGGTAAGTGATCCTTCAATAATCTTGTATCATGAAGATGAATCCCCGCCATTCTCTCCCCAAAAGTCTTCAGCCAGTCCTCCTGGGCGCTTAACCCAAGGTTCTCCTGGACCTGAGCGTGCCCGGTATCGTGCCAGTAACAGAGATTAGGTTCTTTTACTCTAGCAAATATTTCTTCCGTCTCCTTTAGGTTGGGGATTTCATAGAAATTCACTCTCGGCTCCAGACAAAAGAGAATTTTGCGATTTTCCCGGCAGACTGTCTTAAGACTCCTGATAACCCTCTCCACGTATTTGTAAGCGTATTTTGTCCGTATTTCGCTCAAATGCTTTCTCGTTATTTCCAAGCCCAAGGGCTCCTCTCCCCTGGACCAGCTCTCTTTGAAATCCCTGCAATTCTCCCTTAAATGCCCCTCTTTAATATATCCCGCATGGAGAATGACTGCTCTGGCTCCCAATTCCTCAGCAAACTTAGCTGTCTTTAGAGTAAGTTTGATTGTTTCTTCCCTCCTTTTTTCGTCAGAGGAAGCCAGGAAGTCCCCTCGTCTATTCTCAGCGTCAATTGGCTTATCCGTAAAGAGGTTGTGGACACTTGCGATGTTTAAATTCAGTCTCTTCTGCCAATTTAAAATATCCTTTTTGGATGTCTTGACTGAGGAGACCCCAATTTCAAAGGTACTGAATCCTATCTCGATACTGGTCTTAAAGAACTCCGCTAAATTAGAGAATCCAGATATACAAGCAGTAGATATTCCTAACATTGCTACTCCATAATTGTAAATATTCAGTCAACCCCGTATCTGTCATTGCGAGACAGCCAAAGGCTGGCGTGGCAATCTCTGACTTCTCTGAAGAGAGAGATTCCTCGTTTCACTCGGAATGACACTTCGTGTCAGATTGCTTCGCCTGAACTTCGGCTCGCAATGACCGGGACAACGTCCTTTACTGAGTATTTACCCATAATTAGTGTCGTGTCACATAAATTGCTGGACACTATTTTCAAATTATGATACGACACTTCCATGTAGGGGGCAGGCCCCCTAATGGCGTCCGCCAAAGATTCATTGGCGGACTGAAAATGTCTGTTTATCTATAAAACATTTCAGTTACAGCACACTAGGATTCTTATTGTTGGGCGGCGAGGCGAGAAATTCTCTGTCCCGCCGCCTATTCCTCCGACTTATCAGAATTTGAATTATTCAACTGGGGCTGTTTTTTCGGTCGGTGCTGGCTCTGTCGGTGCCGTTTCTTCGGTCGGTGCTGTTTGCTCTTCTACTGGTGGCACAACTTCCTTCTTTTTGCAACCGTTTAGGGTCAAAACCAAGAAAGATATTGCCAGAAGCGCTACAAATATTTTCTTCATTTTTTCTCACCCCCTCGTAGGTTATAATGTTTAAAAGTAGTTTATTATTCACAGTATTAGGGGGTTCTCCAAGGGGGGAGTTAACAACTGTGAATAATGTTGATAAGTTTTTCTCTTTGACTTTAACTAAAATCATTAA
>Ga0210017_1002242_pt1 | contig 16574 bp, 9 predicted proteins | sample CryGeyCG2014_020_FD_183966 | JGI IMG/M metagenome (GOLD analysis project Ga0210017, IMG submission 183966) | Groundwater microbial communities from aquifer - Crystal Geyser CG08_land_8/20/14_0.20 (SPAdes) (version 2) | ecosystem: Environmental > Aquatic > Deep subsurface > Groundwater | place... | reverse complement strand
ATTGGTATAAGATCACTCCCAGGATGAATGAGGACATAGAGGTGCTTGGAGGAGGTCGTCTCTCTGTTGTATACTCCACATCAAGGACGGGGATAAATCTTCAATTCACAAAGGATGTTGATGCTGTTACAGCAGGTAATCCATCGAATTATGAAGTCCTTCCACCTCTCAATATCATAGGTGCGACATTGGACGCCGAAGATTCGTCCCTTGTTCATCTGAATACGGATAACCAGACCGATGCCCTGTTATGCACACTGATTGTTCATGATGTTCAGGATATTGATGGAAATCCAATCTATGACACCACTGCTTTCTACAGTGGATTCGTCTCCATACAGACGATTCAAAGCGATACAGCTTCTGGCGACCCGGAGTTTGCTTCCCTTTGGGAGGGCAGGGTTGTGACGATTACGGGTATCATAACTGCAGAGACCGACTGTTTCCCTTATGACTGGTACTGGATACAGCAGGGAGAGGGTCCCTGGTCGGGATTGATGGCTATGCATACGGGTCATCCCTACCCAAGTGTGAGGGGGGATTCGGTGGTGATAGCTTGCAGAATACTGGAATACAATGGTATGACAGAGATAGGTACCATCCTCTACTATAATATTGAATCTTCTGGTAATGCTTTACCTGCTCCATCAATCGTTAACTCAAGAGACCTGAATGCTGCTATGGGTGCAGCGGCTGAACAATGGGAGTGTGTGCTTGTAAAAGTGGATAGCGCTTCAGTAGTAGATGCAGGAACTGACCCCGGCAACTCTTCATGGCGTATTGATGATGGAACGGGTCAGTGTATGGTGGGCAACTGGGATGCATATACCTATGTGCCCATTCTCTACGATGTTGTAAATGTTACAGGTGTGATAAGGTATGCAGGTGGCACCTTTAACCTTTACCCAAGGGATAATGGGGATGTTGAATTTTTATTTAACGGCATAGGAGAATCGGAAGTAAAGCACTTTGATATTGCCCTTTTATCCAATCCAGTATCGCTCTCTTCCGGGGTGCGTCTTGCCATTCCTGAAAGGTCTTCTGTGGACTTGTCGGTATATAACCTCGTGGGCCAGCGTGTTACAGATATAACAAAGGGAATACTCGAACCCGGCGTATACGAATTTACATGGGACACGAAGAATATACCAAACGGGGCCTATTTCTATTGTCTGAAGACAAAAGACAGAAATCTTGTGCGGAAGGTTGTAGTACTGAAGTAGGCACGATTTCAAATCGTGCAAATTGGCACAAATTGAATTTGTGCCTACATAATCGGTTTGGTAACTTATTGCACAAGTTGAATTTCCCGCCTGTGACGGGACAGGTGTGCCTACAATTTGTGCCTACAACGATCGTTTGGGTTACAAGTGTAGGCACGCCTGCCTGACGGCAGTCAGGATTTCAAATCGTGCAAATTATCTTTATTATCCTTACTGCAGCGCATATCGCCCGAGTACAGTATATACTGCTCCGCTTGGTGTAAGCACACTCTGGATAAGTGAAACGGCATCAGCCCTGAAAACCCTGCTTTTGTAAGTCAGTTTATGTATATCTTCCTGTCTTTTTTCAGTATCTCTCTGTGCCAGTCCCTTTACCCTTCCTATGGTTATATGTGGACTTTTTTCTCTTTTTTCGGGTTTTATGCCAAATTTTGTAAGTTCCTTTTCCAGTTGTTCCATAAGACGCATAGTATTTTTTTTACCCTGTTCCACCCCTATCCATAATACTCTTGGCCTCTTGAGATCTGGAAACCCTCCAATGTCCTTTAGGGTCAAATCAAATCCGTGGTTCTTTTGGGAAATTTCTGATACTGTTTTCTTTATATCCTCAAGCATTTTTTCCTCAACATCGCCCAGAAACTTGAGCGTAAGGTGGATGTTGTCTTTTGCTACCCATCTCGCTTTAAAGAAATTTTCAAGTTTCTCTTCTACTGCGACGAGTTCTCCCCTGATATCTTCAGGTAATTCTATTGCAACAAAAAGTCTCATAAAGATTAAAGGATCTTCCTGTGGATGCAATACGCAAGGCTGACTTGCCTGACGGCAGTCAGGAAGCCTTGCCCTACATTTGCCCTACATTTGAAATATTTGTTGGAATTTTAAGCATCTTCTGGATAATCTCAAAGATTATACCACATCTTTTGTATCCTGTCAAGAAAAAATTGGACGCAGAACGTAAATTTTCTTCTTGACAAAGTTGTCTTCCTATGCTATAATCTACACAGGGATTTTTATGATTTTGTATGAAATAGCGTGAAAGAAACCACACCTGCCTGCCGTCAGGCAGGGAGTCCGCAGAGAGAAGAAAAGCAAAAATTCTGTGTTTTCCGAAATTAACATTGTATTGTTAAAAATTAGCCGCAGATTAATCAGACAAATTGTTAGGCCTGTAGGCACGATTTTAAATCGTGCTGCCTACAACTGGACGCAGATTAACGCAGATAAAAGAGATAGTAATTAGGTCATTGAGCTGGCACAAATTGAATTTGTGCCTACAATCCCTCATTAGCGGTTATCAGCGTAAACCTGACTGCCGTTAGGCAAGTTCTGCGTCAGAAAATAACAAAACGTTGGAGAGTTGAAATTAAAAGACAAAAGACACTCTGTGTTCTCTGTGGTTTATTTCAAAGGGAGTTTTATATGAAAACATGTCTTGACAATGGGGTAAGGATTGTTACAGAAGAAGTAAAAGGAGTAAGGTCTGTTTCGCTCGGGATTGCATTCCTCACAGGCTCGCGACACGAGAAAAGGCAAGAGTCGGGTATATCACACCTGGTGGAACATATGCTCTTTAAAGGAACAAAAAAGAGAGACGCATTCAAAATAGCAGTCGAATCCGATTCTCTTGGGGCAGAGCTGAACGGGTTTACTGCAAATGAGTTCACCTACTATTATGCCCGATTCCTGGACCAGCATTTAGAGAAGATATGGGATATTCTTTCTGACATAGTCCTTAATCCTTTGTTTAAGAAAGACGAGCTTGAAAGAGAGAAGGGTGTGGTTATAGAAGAGATAAGGAACTCTAATGACTCTCCAGAGGAAGAGGTTTTCAGGCAATTATCAGAGTGTCTCTTCCCGGAGCATCCAATTGCCTATCCAATATCAGGCAAGGAAGAGGTTGTAAAGAAACTCACGAGAAAAGACCTTTTGGATTTTAAAAAGAGAAGATACTGCGGTGAAAATGCAATCGTTGCTGCATCTGGAAGGCTGTCATTTGTTAAACTGAAGGAACTGGTTGAAGAATCTTTGCTGTCACTACCAAATCTTAAGAAAGATATAACACCTGCCCCATTCCCCCAGAAGATTATTAAGAGCAAGGAGAAAAGGAAAAAGGATATTTCACAGGTGCATATAGCACTTGGCAGAAGGACATTCAAATACGATTCTCCTTACAGATACTCCATTCTTATCCTCAATACTCTTTTGGGTAACTCAATGAGTTCCCGTCTATTCCAGCGTCTGAGAGAGAGAGAAGGACTTGTATATAATGTATTTTCTTTTTTGCAGTTTTATAATGATACCGGGACTTTAGGAGTATACCTTGCGACTTCGCCGTCCACCAAAAAGAAGGCGATTGATATAGTATTTGAGGAACTTGAGAAACTTAAAAGGGATGGATTGATGAAGAAAGAACTTGTAAATACAAAGGAACATCTAAAAGGGGGATTTATACTTGGATTGGAATCAACTGTAAACAGGATGGTGAGGATACTGAAAGAGGAGATATATCTGCAGAGAGAGGTCTCAATAGATGAGACACTTGAGGCAGTTGATAGTGTGAGTGAGGACGATGTGGTGTCTCTTGCAAGGGAACTTTTTGATAGAGGTAATTTCGCAATCTCAGCGGTAGAACCAGAATAAGTAGCCACTGATTACACAGATTTTCACAGATAAAATTTTTTCTAATCTGTGGTTTGACATTTTGACTTTGGATTTTATTAGGAATTGGATATTTGGATTTCGAAATTTTGAGTTTATGGATATTAAAGAGAGGATAGGTTTTCAGGTATTGTTCGATTTCAAGGACCCCAGAGAGGCACTGGATTACGCCATAAAACAGGGTTTTTCTGCCATTGAGTTCAATATGTCGTCACCTGCATTCTTTCCAGAGAATGTAAGTGAGAAGACCAGAAGAATGCTCTCTATCTCGTCTATACCGGTCTTGCTTCATGCACCAGATGGACTTTCGCTTTTTAATCTCCACAGAAAACCCCTTGAGGGTATAATTGATAGACTCTGTGAGGTTATTGACCTTGCAGACGGAATAAAGGCAAGATGTGTTACAATACATCTTGGCTCCACATTTCACATATCAGAAGGTGGTCAAATGAAATTTATGCATGAGCTTTTCCCGAAGGAATATGAATCCACCCTCAGATATTCTCTAAAGAGACTATCGGATTATGCAAAAACAAAGACCTTTTTGTGTGTTGAGAATACATCGGGTTTCAGATATAACCTCGCTCACAAGGTATTAAAAGACTTTCTCTTTGGTGAAGAACTTTATCTTACCTGGGATATAGGACACACGAATAGACTGAAGGGGGAAGAGAGGGAGAGAGAAGAGAGGTTTATGCTGGAGTATGCCCATCTCATAAAGAATTGTCATATACACGACAATAGTGGTAGTTGGGATGAGCACACTGTGATTGGTGATGGAAATATTGACTTTATACATTATCTGTCCAAGCTGGAAAAATTTGATACATACTTTATAATAGAGGTGAGACCCAAAGAGAGGGCAGTAGAGTCGTACACAAGACTCAAGAAAATGTTGTTAGTTGGTTAGTTGGTAAGTTGGTAAGTTGGTTAGTTGGTAAGTTGGTTAGTTAGTAGGATGGAATGATCCTACACCCCATCAACCCAATACCTCATTATCCGAATCAGCAATCTGTAATCTAAAATCTTTGAGTTCCCTGACTGCCGTCAGGCAGGTTCGTGACTTCCTGCCTGACGCCTGCCTGCCGGTAGGCAGGGCAGGCAGGTGTGGTGAGGTTTTTCTTGATTGCATAGGAAATTATACCACGAATGCACACGAATGGTACTAACTACACAAATTTTCTTCTTTTAATTTTTTAAATTATTCGTGTTATTCGATTAATTCGTGTGGATTCGTGATTAGCTTTTTGCTTGAGGAGAACTGTGAAAAGAGAACTTACTCTTCTGGATATTTTTTGTATTGCCTCTGGCGCGATGATATCATCGGGACTCTTCGTGCTTTCCCGGAATTGCCTTCGCAAAGGTAGGTCCTGCTCTCCTGCTCTCATACCTGCTTGCCGGTATTCTGATGGTGCCAGCATTTCTTACCAAGGCAGAGATGGCAACCGCTATGCCAAAGGCGGGGGGCACATACTTTTTTGTGGAGAGGAGTCTTGGAGCACTTGCGGGCACACTTGCCGGACTTGCAAATTGGTTTTCTACCGCTCTAAAAAGTGCCTTTGCACTTGTTGGTATAGGGGCGTTTGCCATACTGATCTTTCCGGGACTCACGGAGATACAGATGAAGATTATCGCCTGTATTGCCGGTGTGGTCTTTACTATTATCAATGTTAGGAGCGTCAAAGAGACAGGGAGAACCCAGGTCGCAATAGTACTCGGGCTCATCGCAATATTGATCTTATATGCATTCTGGGGTATGCCATCTGTTGAGGTCACGAGATTCACCCCATTTGCTCCCTTTGGTCTGACCTCTGTGTTCGCCACCACAGGGCTCGTCTTTATATCATACGGAGGACTGACGAAGATAGCAAGTGTCTCAGAAGAGGTGAAGGACCCGAAGAGAACAATACCTCTCGGGCTTATTCTCTCCTTTGTGGTTGTGTTATTCCTCTACCTCCTCGTGATATTCGTTACCGTCGGCTTGACCCCCAAAAACATATTTTCGGGCTCACTCACACCGATATCTGACGGTGCAAGACAATTCTCTGGAATGTTCGGTGTTGTAGTTACCGCCATAGGTGCCATGCTTGCGTTCGTATCAACCGCAAACGCGGGCATTCTTGCCGCTTCAAGGGTGCCATTCGCGATGTCTCGAGATAGACTTCTGCCCAGTGGATTTGAAAAGACGGGCTATAGATTTAAAACTCCCTATGTATCTATACTATTTACAAGCGGATTTATGGTCTTTGCAATTCTCTTCCTGCACCTTGAAGAACTTGTAAAAGCTGCCTCAACAATGCATCTTGTATTATTCATCTTGAACAATCTATCCCTTATCGTTATGAGGGAGAGTAAGATAAGAAACTATAGACCGACCTTCAAGTGCCCATTTTATCCATGGATGCAGATCATAGGAATAATAGGATATATGTTCCTTATCTTTGAGATGGGGAAACTCCCGCTTCTCTTAACTGCAGGTTTTATTCTATTTGGAGTAATCTGGTATTTCACATATGCAAAGGGAAGAAAGGCAAGGACATCGGCACTCGTTCATCTAGTGGAACGTGCAACCGCGACAGAGTTCCCCAGTCGTTCGCTTGAGAATGAATTGAGAGAGATACTCCTTGAGAGGGATGAGATAGTAGAGGATAGATTTGACAGGCTGATAAAGGACTGCGATATCCTTGATCTCAAAGGACCACTGTCACTTAATGAATTCTTTAAGAAGATATCCCGTTCTTTATCAAAACGTATTAACATATCAGAAGACGAACTCTATGGATTATTTATTAAAAGGGAGAAAGAATCCACTACTGCCCTCCGTCCAGGGCTTGCAGTCCCTCATATAATCATTCCGGGTGAAAAGAAGTTTGAGATTCTACTTGTAAGGTGCAAAGAGGGTATCAAATTCTCTCCTACACTACCCCCTGTCTATGTTGCATTTGTATTTGCGGGTTCAAGCGATGAGCGCAACTTCCACCTTCGTACCCTTATGTCAATAGCCCAGATTACGCAAGAACCCGATTTTGATAAACGCTGGCTTCAAGCAAGGAACAAAGAAGAACTGAGGGATATAGTGCTTCTATCCACCAGAGAGCGCGGAGAGGCATTCGTATAGATTGCAGATTGAAGATTGGAGATTTTAGATTGTAGGTTGCGTTCGCCTAACGCCTTACTCCTTACACTTTACGCTTAACGCTTTACTCCTTACGCTTTACGGGTCACAAACACGAATCGGTCCACGGGCACGAACTGTTTACTATTCATTTCTTACACCTTACGATTAACGATTTACGGCTTTTGTAGGAGTGACCTCCTACGGTTGTGCAAAAACAACCGTGCAGCAAGCCTGTCTACCGACAGGTAGATTGGAGTTAATCCGTGGAGTTAATCCGTAAGGATTTGGAATTCACCCGTAAGGGTTTTATATAAAAGGCTTACGCCTTAATTCCAAAGGCAGGCGTCTTAATTCCAAAGGCTTACCTGCCTACCGCAGGCAGGGATTGCACAGATTAGACTGATTTTTAAAATCCACGTAATCAAAAAATATGAGTCAAAGAAAAGAAGAATTTCTTCATGAAGAGATAACTTATAAGATCGTTGGTATCGGAATGAAAATACATAGAGAACTGGGTCCAGGTTTTCTGGAAACACAGATTGCACTAATTTTAAGGGATTTTGCTGATTAAATAAATCTGTGTAATCAGTGAAATCAGTGGCTAAAAGAGGGGGTGGTATGGTCTGGTTAGATATTATGATTTTTGCAGTGCTTGTTATCGCTGCTATTTATGGAATTATTAAGGGCTTGATTAGATCGGTGTTTGGAATCATTGCTCTCATAGCGGGTATCTGGATAGCATCAAGCACCTTCAGGCAATTTGCCACGCATCTTCCGTTCAACAACCCCACCCTTTCAAATATCCTGAGTTTTATTTTCATTTTCTTCATTGTGGCGATTGTTATAACTATAATTGGTTTTATAATTCGTAAGATTATCGTATTCGCTTCATTGGGGTGGATAGATAGGATATTTGGGCTGATATTTGGCTTTATCATCGGGGTCTTTATAAACTGGGTCATCTGCATCTTAATTCTCTCGTTTGCTCCAAATGGAGAGGATGTAATAGCCAATTCCCGGTTTGCTCCGGGGATACTGTCTTCGGGAAGTTTCTTTAAGAAATACTTTCCGAATCCAGGGCATCACTATGAAGACTTGCTTAAAAAGGATTGAAACTAAAATCCTGGTTAAAAGGGAAAGGGCCAGGTCTTGACATTGGACTTTTTGTCTTTGTAGTGGATTTTTTAAGAGGGAATTTTCTGCTTGACTTTCCCTCTTTTTTGTGTTACAATAGGGTTGCGTTTTATTTTGCAGGCAATCTCTTGTTGAAATTCCAAATTTTTTATGTTTTGTTCTATTACAACTTTATGTTAAAATACATAATGTAAAATTACATAAAATCCATCATGTATTTTCTTACCTCGTGTGGTGAAAAGGAGACAGCACTATGAGAAACCCATTTGTTTACGGCGAGGAAGTGGTAGGCGAGAGTTTTATTGACAGAGATGATGAGTTGAGAATGCTTACCAAGGATATAGAAAGTAATGAACGCGTATTTTTGATCTCTCCCCGAAGATACGGGAAAACTTCATTGATAGTCAATTTGTTCGGTGTTCTAAGAGGGAAGAGATGGTTGACCGCAAGAATCGACCTGTATAAAGCGACTTCATTGGAAAGCCTGGCTAATTTATATGGTGTTTCAGTAATCCATTCAATTGAATCAAAGCCTGAAAAATGGATAAGATTTTCGAAAGAATTTATCCCAATGCTCAGACCAACAATCACCATTAACCCAGATGGACAACCTGAATTGAGTCTGAACCTGCATCCCCGAGAACAAAACATCGAACTGCTTCTTGATAAACTTTACAACCTACCAGAAGAGATTGCTGTGAGACACAAAAAACGGGTCATTATTGCCTTTGATGAATTTCAAGAGATACGGACACTTAATGGAGAGAAAATTGAAAAAGCCTTGCGGGCAAACATCCAGAGACATCATAATGTAAGTTATATATTTGCCGGGTCAAAAAAAAGAATGCTCTATGATATGGTTTCCAAACCCTCCAGTGCATTTTATAAAATGGGCAAGGTGATCCACTTAAACAAAATTAACCGGAAGGATTTTGAAAGATTTATTATCAATAAGTTTTTACAGGCAAGGATATCAATCTCAGACGATGCCCTGGGAAAAATATTTACTATTACCGAAGAAATTCCTTATAATATCCAATTCCTGTGTCACCAAATCTGGGATAAATACTATGGACAGAAGAAAATAATCATTGATGATGTAGAGGCAACGATTAAGGACATTGCTTTCGGTCAGACTCCAATATACACCACAATCTGGGACAGATTAACACTACATCAACGCCGGGTATTGAAGGCAATCGCCGACTCGGGAGGGAAGGGTATTTTCTCACAGGATTTTCGCCAGCAGTATGGTTTAGGTTCTCCCTCTTCTGTGCAAACCTCGGTTAATTCATTAATTTCTCATGAGTTTCTCGACAGGGAAAATGATAGCTATGTATTTCTTGATGTATTTTTCAAGGAATGGATAAGAAGAAGAATGTCGGACTTTGGCCCAGAACAGAAAATGAATAGGTTCTAATTTCATGAAATACAGAAATTTTGTGATGCCCCCAGATCTGTTGGTTTCGGATAATTATCGATATCCTTGATCAATCACATAATAGAGATAAACAAACAAGTTGGAGGAGATGGGGGCGAGGATGGAGAAAAAAGTCTAACTTCTCCAGACAGATATGGGTATTATCTGTTCGAACGAGCCCCCTTTACTATGTGAATACCTCCCCCTTCTATATGAAAACCCATGGTCGGAGAGGATGATTACTGTTCCCTCTCTTATCTCTTTGAGTATCGGGGCCACCATTGCCCCTATCTCCTTTTTCAGGCTCTCATAAAGTGGACAGAGCGCGAGTGTGGTGGTGTGGATGTGGTTGTCTATCAGGTTGAAGTGGATTAGGGTGGGGTCAGACGCCCCCTTCAGGAGATTGATTGTCCTTTCTCCATCCCGCTCTGCAGATACCTCAAAGACGAGGGGCTCTTTTGTAAATCCTCTGAGGAGCTCTTCTCTATTTATTGGGGTGGTGGTAGGTATCTTTGCCAGTGAGGGAAACTCTTCCGTAAGTTTTAGGGGATGAAGCCATCCTTTGAACTCCCCCTTCAGAAAATTATAGAGGTCCCATCTCATACAGTCAAATACGATGAATATATGGAGACCATCCGGGTACTTTTTGTATATTCTAAGGGGAAGCTCTCTGATGGGAAGTATATCAATACCATCCCTAAATCTCTCTTCAAATTGTCTTACGAGGTTCTCTACTTTCCTTGCAAGCTTTTTTACCACCTCATTTGGCAGTATGTCAAACTGGAAGTTCAAAAGGTCGATCTTTTCTACGAGCAAATTTAATGGAGAGATGATATCTATATAGGCCTTGACCCCCGATGTCTTTGGAAATAAAGAGGACAGAGAGCGACACTCGATGAATGCCTTCCCAAACTCAACCTGTGGAAAGGGGGTTTTTATTGAGAGAAATCTCTTTTCGTCAACATCGCTCATCTCTTTTGTGAGAAACTCCTTCACCGCGAGTCCACACAGAAGTCCCGATAGCCTTTCGAATTCTATAAACTCTATAAGGTCCTCTGCAGACATTCTCCCTAATCCGATCTCATCGGAAAGTTCTTCTAATACACCACTTTTCCTGAGTTCATCGTCGAGTTGGGGATAGATTTCTTCTGCTCCCTTCATAGTCTCCCCTATCTTTTTCTCCTTGGTGGCATCTACCCCAAACCTTGAAGAGAGTATTTTTGAACCCTCTGCAAGACCGTGTTGAGAGAGAACCAGAGAAGCAAATCCCGCAAGGAGGAGTTCGTCCTCCTTCGCGCATATATACGGGGTCAGCGATTCCTTTACTTCCCTGAAGGGGGTGATGTCTTTATCCGTGATATGGATATAAACTCCTTCGTCCACACCACCGAGCCACCTATCAAACACCTCTCTCGCCTCTTTTACTGATAGCACCTTGTCGAGGAGTTCTTCCCTGATGAGAGAAAAGTCCCTTTTCTCTACAACACTCCTACCCGTGAGTGCCTCATCTACCGCATCAATAAGGGTATCCGACAGTATGGAACGGAGTATGGAGATGGGGTCTTTTGTATCTGAAAGTGTGGAGAGTTTTTTTATATCCCTTGCCAGATCCTCCTTCCCGAGAAGTGATATTGAAAGGGCATATCTTTGAAGCTTCAGTCTCACATCCTCCCTCCCAAATGCGGATATGTATTCACGAATTCCATCTTTTATAAATTCCTCGATCTCTTCCGGTGTCGGAAGTTCTACTCTTCCTTTGATGTTGAACCCGCACCTGCATACGGGATAATAGGCAAGTTCATTTTCAACATTCCTCTCACATCTCTCCGGGATATCAGAAAGGATAGACTGAAGGGCAGCTGCATCGCGTCTTATGCCCCCGATGGGTATCTTTTTGAGTTTTGAAAGGAGGATATACTCTGTCGAACTGCGGATTGCGGGGAGGACGGAAAATATCTTCTTCCGGTAAAATTCCTTGTGTGAAGATCCATATATGTCCAGGTAATCTTTGAAAAACTCCCTGAAATCATCCTTAAGCTTGTCAAATTTATCTATATCCTTCAGGTTTTCTCTCATCTCGGAGACCTTGCCCTTTATCTCCTCGGGGACCGAAAGTTCTGGCGCGAACAGAAAAAGATAAATTCTACGATAGAGAGGATAAGATTTTTTGAAGAAGTTGAGATATTTATAAAAGACATCGATACCTTTCCAGAGTCCGGGCTCCAGCTTGTATGCAAGCCCTGTCAGTCCCTCCTTTGAATCGAGTCTCGAGTCAATGTTATTGCAGAATGTGTATATGGGGGAGAGGTCAACCCCATCGCGAAAGGGTGCAAATGCCGCCTCATTACCTTCATCCTTCACAAAACTTTCATACTCCCTTATTTCCCCCTCGAGTTCTTCCTTAAGTCTCTTTGCTCCTTCCCAGACCTCCATCTGTTCTTTTATTGTAAAAGGCTCGATCTCCCGAAGCAGTGGTGTTTCCCGAAGTATCTCGACCACCTCTCCTTTAACGATCTCTCCCCTTGAAAGAGACTTTACAGAGTGATTGTATATCTTTGCCGGCGAAAATTCCCTTATCTCCCTTTCCAGACCATACGGGGTGATATAACCATTTGAAATGAGCACAGAAAGGAGGAAGTAGAAGGAGTGCTCGTCAATCCCGAATTCGCTCTTTACGAGAAGTTTTTTTACATCCTCAATCCTCGTCCTTCCATCTTCGGGTATAGTCTCTACTATTCTCTTAAGGAGCTCATTCTTCCCCGGGTTCACATCTGGATAGAATGCCTTTCCCTTTCTCTTTACCACCTTAAGTCTCTCTATGGGTGCGATATCCCCAATAATTTTTCCCTCCTCAAACTGTATGAAGAGTTCCTGAACAGTGAACCTTCCGATGCCTGGCACAAGGGGCATAATATCGGAATGCCTTGGATATAAAGATGCAAGGGGTGCATCGAATATGTTTGAAAGAAGTTCAGAAAATGTGTCAAAGTGGGGGAGAGGTAGTCTTTCCGTCTTTTCCATCCAGTATATCTTTCCATCAAAATATATATCCTTTACGATCTGTTCCACCCTCGCCTTCTCTTTTGCTATGAGCTTTCTTGCCTCCTCTTTCAGTTCCTCATCCTCTATCCTTATATGTGCGAGGAACTCCCTGAGTTCTTCTGCTTCCCCGGGAAGTGGTTCTCTCGGTTGCCATATGAGGATTGTATTTGCAAACCTATTAACCGGTAGGGTCTTGTAAATGGATGACTCCGGGAAGAGGAGAAACAGTGAGAAATCTGCATCTCCTCCCTCTATCTCCTCCACTGCCTTTTCTATGTCCTTTAACCCAAGAGAAGATGTGAGCAGTACAGAGCCCTTTCTTATCGTGTTTTGCCAGAGAAAGGTAGTTTTCTGGGCATATGGTCTGATCTCACATAATGGGAGAACGGGAATTCTTATGTTTGAGAATAGAGTCTTGTAGAAGTCCTCGCCATGCGGGAGTTTCTTTTTCTCTTCTTCTGTTTTTCTCCTTAAGAGTTCGTATACATTTGGGGATAGGTCTATATAGTATCTATCCTCCTTGTGCCTTACATATGGAGAGTCCTCTTCCAACCTCTCGAGAATCCTTTCCTTTATATAGAGGTAGTTTGATTCGGGAGAAAGAAGGGAGAGCTTTTCCAGGATGAGGTCTGTGATCTCTTTATAAGTCAATCTCTCCATTGTACCGGACATTTCAACGAGTGAGAGAAGCTTTACCACCCTCATTGCGATCTCCCTCTCCCTTGGGAATGGAAAGATATTCTCTATGTTCGTCTCGTAATACATATATACTTTTGAATAATAGGGTGATGTCTCTTTTGACTCCTTTATTCTCTCCAGAAAGTGGTCAAAGATCCTGTCCGGTGAGAGGAGGTTTGTGGCGTCTTCGTCAAGCATTCCCTTTATCTTTCTGTCCGGATCACCCTTCAACTGGTAGTGTATGAAATCGATCATTCCCCTGTGTTGTGAAAAGAGCGGTGTGAGTGCCTGGAGGAAGTTCACGGTCTTTGGGTGGACGGGGTAGATGGAGATAAAGATTTTTTTGTCCTTAAAGAAGTCTGGATAGAAACCGCGCAGTCTCTCATATACATCCTCAATCGCCTTTTCGTTCTTCTTTTTTACGATCCTCTTGGGGATTAGTTCCTCTATGTGGTGGGCAGATAGTAGGAGTCTCTTCGGGTATCTGTCCTTTATGCGATTCATCAACCTCTCATCTATATGTCCCCCAATCTCTTCTATGTTCTCCTGGAGGGCACAGACGGGATACCAGGGGTGATCGTGTGTGAACTCCCCCATAAACTGGAGAAACCTCAGGTCATCCGTAAATGAGGCGGGCGTGGGTTTCGACCTGAGAAACTCCGAGAGCTCGTCTATGAGAATCAAAATGCTATCTATCTTATTTCCTTTCCTTATTCTTTCAACCCTCTCAAAGGAGACCTTTCTATCATACCTTTCCTTTAAGGGATTTTCCTCAAATGCGGAGAGAAACCCCTTTACAATTGCTCCCGCCCTCTCCTTTTCCTCTTTACAAATTCTCACCCATTCATCCTCTTCCATCCCAATTTTCTTCAGAAAATCATCCCTCAGGGATGGGAATACAAACCTCTGGAAATTGCTTATGAGGTATGATTCGTCGGAGAGAATAACGGGTTTTTCCAAAATAGTCCCCATACTTTCCTCAATTCCTCTTATTACTATATCCTCGAGGGATTCGTCCCCCTTATAGAAGTGGAGTGGAATGAGAGCGGGAAGGATGCGTTTCTCTTTCAGGTTGATGTACTGTGCAAGTTTGGGAAACATCTCCCAGAACTCGCGATGGGTTGATAGGAGATATAAGATAGAAAGAAAGTGTGATTTGCCCGAACCGTAGTTTCCTTTGAGGAAGAACCCGCAGCCTTCCCCATCTGATACATGCCGCAGTATTGACGAGAGATTGTGGTGGACCTCATCCGTGACACAGAAATTTTGAACGAGTGGGAGAATTCTCTCTTTCTTGTGGGAGAGTGCCTCCTCAATCCGTATAACGGTCTGTATCGGTGGCAGATGAACGAGATCTTTTATCTTTAGCTCCATTTCTCCGCCTTTTTCTTCAGTCCGTATAATGTTTTTGCCTCCGGGTGGGCTGAGAGCGCCCGAGAGATGAGAGAGAGAACAACTTCCTTTTCATCCAGTGCCTTCAGAATATTGAAGAGGGCGGTTCTTACATAATAGTTATCGGGTTGATCGAGAAAGCTCACCGAGAGGAGCTCTTTTGCCTCTTCATACATCTCCAGTCTCTTATATGAGAATCCCAGCATGTTGCGATTAAACGCCGTCTTTGAGAGCTCGTATGCCTTCTTAAAACACTCAACTGCCTTTGTTTCATCCCCCTTTTTGCTATACAATCTTCCAAGAAGTGAGTGGATATGGGGGTTTTCTCTGTGTGTCGGTACGAGAAGAAGGAGCTCAAGTTCCCTTATTGCATCCTCCCTCGGAATGTTCTTTATTTTCGAAAGAAGGAGTCTTTCGGTGAGAAATTTTGATTCTGGCATAAGGGTTTGTGCCTCTTTATAGAGTCTCACAGATTCGCTTGGGTCCTCAGTCATTAAGGCAAGCAGAGAGAGGAGTTCTGCCTTTTCTCTCGTTGATGTCACGAAGGATAATCTCCTTTTTATAAGTCTTTTTGCAAGTTCAATGTTCCCCTTGTCTTTTATAATCCATACAAGTTCCCTGACATCGTTTTTCTCTGCATCGCAGGTTTCAATCTCATCCCATGCACTAAGTTTTGCGAGGGCGAGGAGTTTTATCTTCTTTGTAAAGGGAGATCTGTTTCCAAGTCTTATTGCCCTCTCAATATAGAGAAGACAGGTTGAAAAGTCACCCATCAGGTAATAGAGATAACCCACCTGCGATAGATAGAAGCTGTCTCCCTCTCCCTCTATCTCCTTATATAAGGCAAGTGCCTCTCTATACCTTTTTTCCTTTCTCAGTCTTCCCGCGAGTTTCAGTTTCTCCCGATATGTATCCATTCCTTTTCTGAATGTTGATTTTCTATTTTAGATATTTATCTTTGAAAATATCTATATTTAGTTGCGGCTTGCTCTTTTATATTTTACACCCGATTTTTAAAAAAGTCAAGGAAAAAATTGGGGAATGATAAAGAAGAACCTTTTATAATTATAATTGCCTTTTTAATATATCCCTGTGTCTATCTGTGTGAATCTGCGTCGGATTTCCTTTTTTTCTTGACTTTTTGGGTATTGTGTGATATAATAAACTGCAAAACATGCATCCAGATTTGGGTTGAGTAAATTCTACAGGGAGACCGGAGAGGTCGGATACTGGGAAAAATGATGCGAAAAAAACGGAAGAAACCACACCTGCCTACCGTCAGGCAGGGAGGTCACAGAGTAAATTTAATTCTCTGTGTTCTCTATACAATGACTTATATGATTTTACAGGGATCGTATGAGAATTCAAGAGAAAAATAATTTATAAATAAATATCTCTTATAATCTCTTGAGTTCCCTGTTGAGAAGAAGAGAAAATTTCTTTAAATTCCTGTTTTAACTTATAAATTTCAATGTACAAAGGTTAAGAGGCGAGATAAAGGGATTAGTTTTACAGTCCGGTAGACAGGCAAGATAAGAGGTCACAGAGACAAAGAAACAATGTAAAATGCAAAATTAGCAGTTAGCAATTTAAAAATGATTTTTCGCAAATTGATAGTTTTGCATTGATAATTTTGAATTGATTCCTTTGTGTTCTCCCTGCCTGCGGTAGGCAGGGGTGGTAAGATTTTCCACAATGCCAGGGGTCGCAGAAGGAGGGCTTATGATACAAAAATTGAGAAAACAGATTACCGTGTTTTTGTGGTTTGCTGTGGGAATATTTGTTGCCTTTATCTTTTTTCAGTGGGGTATGCAGTTTACCGGTTCCCGTGCACTTACGAAAAGACAAAAGGGGATTATAGGAGAGGTAAATGGCAAGCCTATCTCCAGTACATCTTATAATAACCTTG
>Ga0210017_1002235_pt1 | contig 16582 bp, 16 predicted proteins | sample CryGeyCG2014_020_FD_183966 | JGI IMG/M metagenome (GOLD analysis project Ga0210017, IMG submission 183966) | Groundwater microbial communities from aquifer - Crystal Geyser CG08_land_8/20/14_0.20 (SPAdes) (version 2) | ecosystem: Environmental > Aquatic > Deep subsurface > Groundwater | place... | reverse complement strand
AATTTGCCAGAGCCAGCGGTCGGAATCGAACCGACGGCCTGACGCTTACGAAGCGCCTGCTCTACCGACTGAACTACGCTGGCAAATTTGGGAGGGCAAGTTGAGCTATGGAGACAAAGGTGGGAGGGCGAGCGTGAGCGTCCCGCTCACAATTAAGCGAAGCTTGCGTGAGCGTCCCGCTCACAATTAAGCGAAGCTTGCGTGAGCGTCCCGCTCACAATTAAGCGAAGCTTGCGTGAGCGTCCCGCTCACAATAAACTGACTATTGCGCTTTTACTTTTTCATTATATCACGCCTTATAAAAGCCTAAAAGTGGGTTGACTCAACGGACAAGGAGCTATATATTAAGAATATTCATGCTGTTTTACAAAAGGAGGATTTGCCGTGATGTTTGAATGGTTTAGGAAGCGACAAGGGGTTAAGGCCACGACGCCGCCAATACCAAAGAGAAGTTTTTGGGAAGTGATAGATGAAGGGACTCTTAGATTGTTGGTGGAACAAACCGGTCCGTACGTGTTGGGTTCGTCCACCAAGGCAGAGCTTTTGTATGGCGCCCTATCGGAAGCTGAAGCAAGACTTCTGGATAGCGCTTTGGCAGAGCTTTTAATGATGTTGGTGCTTATGGAGAGCGGATACCAGCTAATTTTTTGCCGTGCGGGCAACAAGATAAATTACGTGCCGGCTTGGGCAAAGTATCCGCTTCGACTGACGCGGGTCAGAAATTTACTTGAGGATGGGCTTGAAGATGATTTGGCAGCCGCGTCGGCCCTTGATGAGGATATGTTAGAGTATTTGACTGTGATGTGGTAAATAAAAACAAAAAGATAGGGCCACTTGGGTGGCCTTTTTAAATTTTCTGTTATATTGTTATACTTAAATTATGATTCGAGACGAAATCAAAAAAATAATCCAAAAAGCCGCAAAATTCCACTGGAACATTGATTTGGAATTGGATCAGATCAAAATTGATTATTCGCCGGAGGGATTTGGCGACTATTCAACGAACGTGGCGATGTTTTTGGCTAAAGAAGCCAGAAGTAACCCGATGGAGACAGCAGAAGAAATTGCGGACGAGATCCTGAAACGAGTTCAGGATGACACGATAGAAGATATTAAAGCGGTTAAGCCGGGGTTTCTTAATTTTTATCTAACAAGAGGAATTTTACAGAATGTCGTGGCGGAAATAAATGAAGCTGGTAGAAGGTATGGTGATTCAAGTATGGGGAAAGGGCAAAAGATTCATCTGGATTTTGTTTCCGCGAATCCTACGGGGCCGGTACATATCGGTAATGCCCGTGGCGGACCGTTCGGCGACGTTTTGGCGAATATTTTGGAAAAAGTCGGATTTAAGACACTTCGTGAATATTACGTGAATGACACCGGCGGTCAGGCTGAGATCTTGGGTCATTCGATCATCGGTGATGAGCAAGCTCAATATCAGGGAGGGTACATTGAGGAATTGCGGAAGAAGATATCAGAGAAAGATCCCGGAAAAGCTGGAGAACAAGGCGTGAAAATTATTCTAGAGGATATTATCAAGCCGTCAATGGAAAAATTAGGGATTCGGTTTGATAATTGGTTCTCGGAAAGAGAACTGCAAAAAAGCGGCAAAGTAGATAAAGCCCTGGATCTTTTAAGGGGCAAAAATTTAATTTATGAAAATGATGGCGCCCTTTGGTTTAGGTCTACGAATTTTGGTGACGATAAAGACCGGGTTGTTGTTAAATCAAGCGGCGAAAAAACGTATTTTGGCTCAGATATTGCCTATCATAAAGAAAAAATTGACCTTGGATTTGATAAATTAATTGATATCTGGGGGGCTGACCATCATGGAGATGTGAAAAGGATGAAGGGCGCCATGGAAGCGCTTGGTTATAAGGATAAGCTGGAAATTATACTGACACAGTTTGTACGAGTTTTAACAGAAGGCAAGGAAATGAAAATGTCAAAGAGGGCGGGAACTTATGTTAGTATTGATGATTTGATCGAAGAAGTAGGAAAAGACGCAACAAGGTTTTTCTTTCTTATGTACAGCGCCGATACGCATATGAACTTTGATATGGATTTAGCCAAGGAGCGGAGCGAGAAAAACCCGGTTTATTATGTTCAGTACGCGCACGCGAGGATCTGCAGTATTTTTAGAAAATATAATCCTTCGACCGTGCTCAGGACAAGTGCGAAAAACGCTAAAGAGTATGCGAAAAACGCGAACTTAGAATTGCTGGAGCATGAAACAGAATCAAAGTTGATAAAACAACTGATAAAATTTCCGGAGATCATTGAAGATGTCGCCAAAGATTATCAGGTCCATCGATTGCCGCACTACGCGATAGAGTTGGTCAAGACTTTCCACAAATTATACGAAGATTGCCGGGTGATAGATGAAAAAGCGCCCGAATTAACGCAGGCGCGGTTGGCTTTGGTTCGAGCGACGCAAATTACTTTAAAAAACACCCTTGATTTGATGGGTATTAGCGCGCCGGAGAAGATGTGATGCCAGATACAATCGCCGGCTTAGTGGTGACAATTTGAGCAGGTTCCAGATGAGCAGGAATGGCAGGTGTGGCCGGATGTAATTTTACTATTCGAAGATTTGGCGCAAAAGGCGGAGAAAAGCTTCTCTGTTTTTTTGTGTCCACATTTCGGACACGAGACAGTTTCTGATTTTTTCAGAACCAGCTGCTCAAATTTCTTTCCACATTTTTTACATCGGAATTCATAAATTGGCATAGCAGTTTTGGAGATCAGCTTAGGTTGGCTTTGGCTACGAGATACCCCACTCCGAAAGGAGCTTCATACGACAGTATCTCAAAATTATACTTTAATCCAGACAAGGCGCCAAGCAGAATAATGATCGAACGCAATCCGCATTCCCCCGCTTCTTCGATCAGAGAGGGGTCCATATTCAGAATTTTTTCGGAATCATTTTTTTTCAGCAAGTCGATTAGTTTTTCGTCGAATTCTTTTCCACGGGGCGAGTAGCCGACCGGCGCGTCTGGGGTGACACGGTGCGACAGATCGCCAGAAGCGACAACGGCGATTTTTCCATCACTTTTTCCAATAGCCTCACCGATGGCTTGGCCGAAATTGAAATGTGTTTGGAGGCTTAGAGGCGAAAAAGCAATGGGAATCACTTTGGCGGAATGATAGTCTTGCGTCAGATAATAAAGCGGCACCAACGAGCCGTGGTCAAGTTGCGGGATGTCAACCGAACCGACGGGAATACCATTTTTTAGAGCCGCTTCTTTGATTGCGCTAACCACTTCCAAATTATTTTTAAAAGACAGTGTTGTTTTAAAATCGCCGAATTGAGAAAAGTCGCCCCTTAATTCTTTGGAAACCGTGATAGACATTTGGTCATATTGCATCGGTCCATGCGGCGAAATAATGATGACTGTGTTTGGTTTGGCTGAACAAAAATATTCGGCCAATTTTTTCATGGCCCCAACTGTTTTCCTTGTTTTGTTTAATTCTTTGCCGCCAACCGACGGGATAATAATCGGTGGATGGGGGCAAATAGAAGCAAAAACTAACATCTGAATGTTGTTTATCTGAATTTATTCTGTATATTTTTCCACTTCAAATCTATACATTTCAACATTTTCCTTGGCCGGATTGATTCCGGCTTTCTGGCAACAGACAAGGAATTGTTCTTGCGGCGTGTCGATGCCGTCTAAATCAGGCAGCAGCAGGCCGGTTTTATACTGATAGTCAACGCTTTTGACTATCAGTCCATGCTTCTTTGGGTCATGATTTTCTAAATCCAGGATTTGTTCCGGTTCATTGAGTAGGGAGACTTCGAAAGTTAAATGGTCTAATTCGTGAAGCTCCACCGGATCAAAGCGGTTATCGCGGACTGCGGCGGCTATGGCGTTATCAATTATCTCTTGCGGCAGATTTTCTTTGGTCGGCAGATAGGTGCCGATACAGCCTCTTAGTTGATCGCCCTTTTTGATCGTTACAAAAACCCCGCATTTCTTGGTGTAGAAATGTTCCGGCAGGTTCTGTGGGGTGGCAGGAGCATTACCGTGCTCAAGATAGTTTTTGATCGCCTGTTTGGCCAGTTGGCAATAAATATTTTGGGTGTCCATAATCACCATTTTCTTTTTAAGCTATCTGATACTATTATATACAAACATAAGTAAAAAAAGATAGGTTTGGTATAAAAAAGAGCAGGCTATTACACCCGCCCTAAAAGATAGTTTTATCTTCCGTTTGTCACGGCACAGATTTTACTTATTTCCTCGGCTAATTTTTTATTTATTTCTTTGGCCCAGGGGAGGATATATTTTTCGGTTTCGTCCACGAACTTTCTTTTCCGCTTTTGGTCCCACGATTTCATGTCGCGCAGATTGTGCAACCGATCGGCCAGTTTAACGATTTTTGTTTTCCGATCCGCATTTCTGACCTGCTCGATATATTCTTCTTCTTTCCTTGTGGCGCCGGTTTTTCTCTCCGCGGCGCTGACTTTGGTTAAGAGGGCGATTGCATTGCTGACTTCTCTGCCGAAAATGTGTTGGATATCATCGTTGGTCAGCATAAAAGATTCTTCGTCAATGTCATGAATGAGGGCGATGATGATGGTGTCGCGGTCAGAGACGTTAGCTTCTTTTATCAGTATGAGCGCAGTTCCTTTTACGTGTTCGAAATAGCGTTCGCCGCTATCCCGGGTCTGGTTGCGGTGCCCATATTTTGCCAGTCGGTAAGCCAGCATTATTTTCTCAACATCTTCTTCCCAGAATTTCTGACGGAGAAGTTTTTCGAAACCGTTCCGGTTCATCGTTTTGTCCTCTTTTTCGACTATAAGTTTAAGTAAAGACCTTTATAGACTTTGAATTGCGGTTCGGGGTATTTCAAGCGCAACTCTTTTTCTTTTTCTTCAGCGGCTATGCCCGATTCACCTAGGGGGATTATCGCGATGTCGATTATTTTCCCAGCCGGGTCAATTGCCACAATAACGTGTTTCTCTTTCAGCCATTCGGGGAGTTCGTGTTTAAAATAGTCCCCTTCGTGCTGATCGAGCCATGCCTTGATATGCATGGCATAAAAGATGTCGGGCACAACTACCCTTGTGTGGGGCAGGGCAACCGTGACCACATAAGCAGATGACCTGATTGGTGGATTGCAAAGAAAGCGCGTTTTGTCCCAAGCATCCATCGCGCTAAAAATTGCGTTCCTGATCGGTCCGTTGAAAACGTAGTTTTTTGTCGTGTCGTCTCCGTCGCTGTCATGGCCATGGATTACTATCTCGAATTTCAGATTACTGTTGATTTTTTCCCACTTACCTTTTTCCCACTGCTCAAAACATTCCAAGTCTTCTTTCGCCAGAGCAACTCTTTCGTGAAGGGCGCTGCGCACGAACTGCCTTAACTCGAAATCTTTCTCTTTTTCCCACGTTTTCATTTCTTTTTCCTCCCGCGTTCCTTTTTCAAAGATCTACTTTTAGAATAATCGATTTATTAAACATTGTCTTAAAAGTTTAACTTTACATTGTTATAGCGGTACAATATCAGGGAAGACAGTTTGTATATTGACTTTTCCACGATTGCCGTGCTAAGATAATGTTGACGAAAATTGTCGTCAGTAAATACTATAATGCGAAAAATACGAAAGTGAATGCGAAAAATGCGAACTATTTTTTCGTATAATTTGCACACGTTTTTTGCAAAATCCGCATTATATTTTCCATGAAAAAAACCCGATTATTGGAGCCTCTTGGTTTTGACGAAAAAACCGAAAAAGTTTATCGGGCGTTGTTGTCGTTAGCAGACGCCCCGGCGTCGAGGATCGCCAAGGAAGCCGGTTTTAAAAGGACAAGCGTTTATCATCTTCTGGAATACCTTGTTTCCATCGGTCTCGCCAGTTCTTATACGAGCCGCGGGACGAGGCGGTATTTTGCGGAAAGCCCGATTAGGCTCAAGTCTTTTTTTGAACAAAAGATGATTTTGGCTCAGAGGCTGGTTCCCCTTTTGCAAAAAGATGTTAACCAGAGCCGTGGCCGGGCGGTATTAAGAATTTTTGAGGGCGTCAAAGGTATTACCAGTATTTCCGAGGAGTCTCTGGAAGCCAAAGAAAAAATAATTCTTTCGATTGGTTCATCGACAAAATTCCTTGAATTTGTCGGCGGCAAGCAGGGCTACGGAGAGCGTCGGCGCAAGAAAGGAATTTCCGTTCGCGCGCTTCGCTTCGAAGATGATCGACCGGAAGTCGGTTCCGGCCATCTGCACGAGGTGAGAATTCTGCCGGAAGGATTGAAGTTTCCCGGCCTGATTCTTATTTTTGATAAAAAAGTCGGGATTATTCTTTTTGAGGGCAATGGGCTTGGGTTTGTCGTTGAGAGCGAAGCGTTTTCGCGCATGGCGAAGTCGATTTTTGAATGGTTGTGGATAAGTTATGCGGTTGACATATAATTTACGGGGAATAAAATTAAATTGTAGGCATACTAAGCAGCTTAAATAGATAGATTAAATAATTTTTATTTAGCGGATTAATAATAGAATCAATTTGAAAATATTATTTTTGGGCTAAATAAAGAGCAACTCGTCATGAAAAAAATAATTTGTTTATTAACTGTTTTTTCTTTCTTCTCCCTCCTTTCGTTCTTAGCCGCCGAGCCGGTCCTATCTGCCGTAAATCCTTCTGCGGTGAGTGAAGCAGAAATTATTGCGCCTCAACCCACGGATATGATTCATTTCACAATGAATGTTCAATGGGGAAATGTACAAGGAGAAGTTGAGAATAAGGCGGAAACAAATTTTAACGGCTCTATTTCCGCTTCTTCGGCGGCCAAAGTTAGCTTGATCAGGACGCTTCTTTTTGAGGCGCATAACGCTACGGCTGATTTAGTTACTTCTAATATGAATCCGGTTTCTTGGAATTCATTGATTTATGGACATTGGGACGGCGTGCGAGTAATGGTTTCCGCGCCTGCCGGCGAGAGCATTACTGTTTTAACCGCTCAAGGTTCGGTTACAAAAACCGCTAAAGAGTTTTATGAGGCCAAGACGCCGATTGTTCAAGACGTCGGCAATGGCAAGGAAATTATTATTAAAACCTATCCGACTCGCCGCCATGCTTTTGTGATGAAGCTTATTTGGGGAAAGACTGACCGGGCTGACTACAGCGAGACTATTGAGTGCGCGACTGCTACTGACGCCAACGCACTTTCCGCGGCCGCCAAGACGAGGTGTCTTAAGTTCCCCAAAGAAAATTTTTCCGGCTCTCTAACCCTTTCTGGCGAGGCTAAAATGAAATTAGTGCGCGCTTTGAGGTTTGAAGGAGATGATTCAATCATCAGCCAGGGTGACGGCCAAATTAGCTGGGATTCAACTATTTGGGGCGGCGTTGACGGGGTTTTAGTTAAGTTTGTTTTAGACAAGGCTGTGTCAAATAGCGCCAGCGTAACGCTTTCATTCCCGGAGCAAAAATATTCAAAAAGTATTTCTTTAACAGACCTGTATCATAAAAGAATTATTAAAGATGAGATTAAGTCCGGCTATGGGGTTTATGCCTCGGTTTGGTCTTTCCCTAATCGCACGCTTATTAAAGCGAAGAACAACGACCGCGTTTTTATGCTGGAAGACGGTTTAAAACGCCATATTCCTAATCCGCGGGTATTTGAAGATCAGGGATTGAAGTGGGGCGACATTGAAGAAGTGGAGCCGGATGAAATTGATGTTTTGCCGGAGGCCGACCCCCTAAGCTATTCCGAGGGCACTTTGATTAAAGGCGATGGAAATGATGTTTACGCGATTTCCAATGATGAAAAAAGAAAAATTACCAGCATTGAAGCTTTTGAGAAGTTGAAATATAATTGGAAAAACATCATTAAAGTTGATAATGCTGAATTGGCCTTATACACGAATGGTGAATTGATTGGCTCGGGTTCCGATTTTCCCGATAGCACCCTGTTGAAGGTTGTGGGCAGCGACGCCGTCTATATTAAAGAAGGCGACAAATTGCGGCCGATTACTTCGCCAGAAGCCTTTGAAAGCAATAATCTGCGTTGGGATCGAATAAAGACTATTTCCGCGGGAGATAAAAATAAATACATTGTTGGTAATGTGTTGGGACTCGGAGATGGGGTTTCGGTGAAAGAGCCATCGGGTAATGTTTATCAGATTGATCAGGGCAAAAAGCGTTTAATCAGGAGCGCTGCTGATTTTGAGAAAGCCGGCTTGGATTGGAAAAAGGTGGTCAGTGTTACTACGGCCGAAGCCAATAATTTTACCAGCGGCGAGGATATAGTTTCAGATGATTTGAGATAATCGCCCTGTGAGACCGCCAAGAAATTTAAAAACCCCCCGCAGTACTGCGGGGGGTTTTTCTGATACCCCCAATGTTATTTTATTCCGTAGTATCCGTAAAAGAGTTTACGGACATGGGTGGGAAGAAGCCTTGCTTTTCTCGCGTAATTTTCCCGGAAGATGTCGCCGACATCTTCGCTCTTTTTGTAAACTCACCCCCCCGGCGCATTCTTGTTCCCAGCGCGTATCTTTTTTTTCAAGATTGCCGTTTTGGTCTTTCGCAATTTTAATTTCCTGTATAAATATTTTTCCTTGCGGATTTTTGTCGTAGGCATTAACGATCAACCGCTGGTCTTTCCCATCGTTCTTATAAACAATGATGTTGCAGCACTCGGTCTTTGTGCCATCCTTGCCGCGGGGTACGAGCTTGTAAGTTTCTTTTGTCAGTTCGCGGGCTTGTTCGGCGGTCTTTTTCCAAATTTGTTTTTGACCGGCAAAACAGATTGGCGGGGGCAGAAGAACGACAATCAATGCCGCCAGGCATGTTTTGAACGGCATCTTCACTGCGACTTCTCCTTGCGTTTTAGGAACTGTATTAATATAATCAAATTATTCGACAAGAATCAACTCTTGGCGATGGACGGTGCCGGGCGGCGGGCTGGAAGTCGATGACTATATAAATACGCCGAAGACGACTAAAGACGCTTGGTATTTTGCTTTGGAAAAAAGCTTAAGGCGGGAAGTTAAAGAGGAAACTGGTTTAGAGGTTGGCGACTTGAAATACCTATTAGATTTGACTTTTATTCGTCCAGACGATATCCCCGTCATAACTTTCAGTTTTTGGGCTGAATATGAACCCCAAAAGGGTTCTCTTGGCAATAACCAAGAACAATCTGGCGAGGTGGAGTTGGATGAGGATAATGTTGAATATTTCTGGGGGACGCTCGAAGAGTTGAAAGAATATGATTTAATCGAGGGAATTTATGACGAGATCGAGATGGTGGATAATTTGATCGGTGGAAAAACAATCAATGAAGAGTAGAAAGAGCTTGGCGAGAGATTAGCGTTAAGTGGTAAGACCGGGGAATGCCCCCATTTCCAAGGGGCGAGGCTTTGTTTTTACGGCAGAATTTGTTAATCTTATTATATTAATATAGCCCTAATTGGTGATGGCCAGGAAGCGTCGGCCTCGGAAAGATTAAGTTTTTGAAGCGAATCTATGTATTTCTCAATTATTAATTTATTCATGGGGATTTCGTTTTTTGCTGCCGGTATCGTGGCCGTCTTTCTTGTTTTTAAAAGTCGGTACGTCGACGGCAAGTTGCTTGGGTGCGCCGGCTTTGCTACCGCCTTCTGGATTTTAGTTTCCATCATCTATCGGAATATTGGCATCGCCGACAAGGATTTACTTCTCCTTGTGGCCAGGATGCAATATGCGGCCGGGGCCACCCTAATGACCCTCTATCTGTTTTTCGTTTACGCCTTTACTCATAGCGAAAAAAGCGGAAGGCAAAAGAAGCTGTTTGCGATGATATGGGGCGCGCCTCTTCTTTTATTTTCCGCTCTGACGATCTTTACCAACACGATGATAAAAGATGTTGAGGTTATCCAAGGCGCGAGGCTAATGGTTTTTGGCAGCCCCTACCCTTTCTATATTTTATATATGATTGTTCTGGCCGTGGCTGGATATTATTATTTGATCGGAAAGTTGTGGTCGGTCACTGACAAGATAGAGAGGGTGCAATTGATTTATATTTTTATCGGTTCGACAATCACCTTGGTTATTAGCTTTGTTGTTGACATCGTGTTGCCGATTTTTCAGATCCAGCCTTTTTTGTGGTTTGGGCCGGTATCTGCTGTTTTCTTCGTCATTTTCGCTTCTTACGCAATTTTACGGCACCATCTTTTTGAGGTGCGGGTTATCACGACCGAGCTTTTGGTTTTTGCCATCTTGATTACCGTTTTTATCCAGATTTTTCTAGCCAACGGTTTTCAAGAAGCCTTCCTTAGCGTCCTTCTTTTTTTGGCCGTCGGCCTTTTTAGTATTTTTCTTTTGAGGAGTGTTTATGTTGAGATCGAGCAACGCGAAAAAATTGAGGGTTTGGCTCGACGGCTTTCCGATGCGATATCTTTCGCAGCCCACGAGCTGCGTGCCCCAGTGACTAAATTTAGGGGTTATGTGTCGATGCTTTTGGATGGCGATTATGGCGAGCTTCAGCCTGAAGTTAAAAAGTGTTTGGAAGTTTGTTTCGGCGCCGCGGCGGAGATGAACGGTAATATTGAGACCTTCTTGAATCTTAATAAGCTTGAAGCCGGCAAGCTGGAAATGCGCGAGCAAAGAATTGAGCTTCAGGAAATTGTCGCAGACTGCCTAGAGGATTTTAATCCCAAGGTTAAAGAAAAAAATATCGTTTTGGTTTTTCAGAAAAAAGACGGGTTGCCAGAAGTTCTCGCCGACAAGCTTCAAATAAGACATGTAATTAATAATTTAGTCAGCAATGCCATCAAATATACACCCGAGAGCGGTATTATAACCGTTCAGCTTGACGGAGACAAACGCAACGGCTTAATTTTTACCATTGAGGATACGGGCATCGGGATTCCGCACGATGTTTTGCCCCGGCTGTTCTCCCGTTATGAGAGGGGTGGAGAAATGGCCAAAAGTATTTCCGAGGGGTCGGGTATCGGGTTGTTTTTGGCGAAGGAAATCGTTGAAATGCACCAGGGGCGGATTTGGGCGGAAAGCAAAGGAAACGGCAAGGGCAGCCGGTTTAGTTTTAGCCTACCCCTAAAAGATGGTCGCGCGGTTTAACAAAGGTGTTTGGTATATTGAACGTCGAATAATAAAAAGGCGCCGGGTGGCACCTCATTTGCAAAAAGAACGTTAAGGGGTTTAAAGAACAAGGGTGTCTTTTAGCACCCAGATTCCGGAGGTTATGCCGATAAAACCGTATGCGGCGGAAGGAAAGCCGGGAACTCTGATAAGGCATTGATTGTCTCTTGTCTCGAGGATTTCTACTTTTAGAAGCTGTTTTTCTTCGTCAATTGTTTGCGCCGGAAAGAATCCCAATACCTCTTGGCCATCAGAGGTTACTATGGAAATACTGCGTTCGTGGTTGAACACTCCTGGTGAGACTTTGCATTTCAAAAAAGCAGGCATCGACTTTTTCCTCCTTTTGTCGTGGGCAACCCTTCCTAATTTTTGCACAACCTAAACTATACTATAGCAAAAATTAATATTTAATCAACCTTCGTTTTCTTTTGTTTAAAGAATAGTTGGGAATGGGCGTTGGTACGCCGGAAATAACACCTTCATTCTCTTCCTTCCGGACGGAGAGGAAGGGAGTTTTGCGGTCAGAAAGATCAAGCATGCCAACTTTGAAAAGACAACTTGGCGATTTAGGAGAGGAGATAGCCGCGAATTATCTTAAAAAACTTGGCTATCAGATTTTAGATAGGAATTATCGAAAAAAATGCGGAGAGCTTGATATTGTTACCAGATTTAAAAAGGATATTGTTTTTGCCGAAGTAAAATCGCAACGGGAAGGAACAAAATTTTTTCCGGCGCAGAACGTGACTTATTTCAAGCAGCAGCGGCTTATTCGAGCGGCGCGCAGCTGGCTTCTGGAAAACAAAATTCCGCCGGAGGGGCAATGGCAGATAGATATGATCGTGGTCAAGTTGAATAGCGACTCTGGCGCGTCAGAAATTGAGCATATAAAAAATGCGGTCTGGGCGGGTGCTTAAAATGCGTCACGCCAAAGCGCGCTTATTATTAGTTTGGTTGTGACGCAGAATTGTCTAGGGTGCCGTGCGAAAAATTGTGGATTGACTTAATCTGAGATCGTGTGATATGTTAAAAGTAGTCGATTTGAGGTCCGTTTTTGAAACGGGCTATTTTTAAAAATAACTGACTATCGCCTACTGACTATCGGCTACTGTTTTCTAATTGCGCAGACGGTAGGTCGCAGTCGCTTAGTATTTTTATGGACAAAGAATTTATTTCAGCCATTGAACAAATCTGCGAGGAGCGGGGCATCGCTAAAGAAAAAGTCTTAGAGACTGTTGAGATGGCCATTGCTGCCGCTTACAAAAAAGAACAAGGCCGTAAGGGGCAGGTTGTTCGAGCCAAGCTTGACCTAGAAACGGGAGAAACCAAACTTTTTCAGGTTAAGATGGTTGTTGATGAGACTATGCTAAAACTGGAAAAAGAAGAAGGAGATGAGGAGGTGTCGGAGGAAGAGGGTGGTACTCCCGGGTCGACCAGGGGCGGTGAGGATGAATATCTGGAAGAAGACGAGGAGGGTGAGGACAAAAAAATCAGATTCAATCCGGAGAAGCACGAAATGATAGCTGAGGCTAAAAAAACCAAAAAAAGCATTAAAGTCGGCGATGAATTGTTGATTCCTCTGGAGTCGAGCGCCAGCTATGGTAGAATCGCGGCTCAGACGGCTAAACAGGTAATCGTTCAACGGATCAGAGAGGCGGAAAAAGAAGCGGTTTTTGAGGAATTTAAGGGGAAGGCGGGGCAGATTATGTCGGGTGTGGTCCAAAGAATGGAAAGAGGAAATATTTTCTTTGATTTGGGGCGTGGTAATGGTGTCTTGACTAAGGAGGAACAAATTTTTAGCGAGTATTATCGTATTGGGCAAAGATTTAGACTTTATGTCCTAGAGGTACAGATGGCGCCGCAGGGTTCGATGATCCTGCTTTCGCGTATTCATCCGGCGATGATCAATCGCCTTTTTGAAATTGAAGTGCCGGAAGTTGCCGCTGGTACAGTTGTGATCAAGGCGGTAGCCAGAGAGGCCGGTTCGCGTTCCAAGGTTGCCGTTGTCTCAATTGATGAAAAAATTGACCCCATTGGGTCATTGGTCGGGCAGAAAGGAACGAGGGTTCAGGCGGTAATCAATGAATTAGGCGGAGAAAAAGTAGATATTATACAGTGGGACGAAGATCCGGCGAAATTTATCGCCAACGCTTTGTCTCCCGCTAAAGCAATAGATGTGGACATTAAAAAAAGAGAAAAGAAAGCGGTGGTAAAAGTCCCCGAAGACCAGCTTTCCTTGGCGATCGGAAAGAGGGGACAGAATGTCCGATTGGCCGCTAAGTTAACTGGCTGGAAGATAGATATTATGTCGGCCAAAGGAGAGAAGGTTGAGGCGGAGGAGACGGAGGCAGGAGAAGAGAAGATAAAAGATACGGAGATCGAAACGGCTGTAGCGGTAGAGGAAAAGGGCGGGCAAAAGGAGGGGGTGGAAGAAAAATCCGCCCAAGGTCTTCGACTCCGAGGCTCAGACTCGAGGAGCGGACTCGCTCTGGGCGGGGAGGAAAAGCCGAAGAAGAAAAGGGCAGTAAGGAAGAAAAAAGATGAGGAGAAGACGGAATAGCGCAAAATAATTCCAAATCCGCTTTTTTAAAATTCACCTAATTTCTAATTCACCTAATTCACCTAATAAAATACCCAATAACCAAATTTCAAATATTCTATTTGGCATTTGGACATTTTGAATTTTATTAAAAATTAGACAATTAGATATTAGAAATTTATGAGCATTATCTTGTTTGCTTTTCTATCCAGTTTATTGGCTATCGCCTTTTCTTTCTATCTGGCCCGGAAAATCCTTCGTTATCCGGCTGGTGAAGGCAAGATGCTGGAAATTGCCCAGGCGATCAGGGAGGGGGCAAAGGCTTATCTCAACCGGCAGTATCGAACCGTGGCGGTTGTCGCTGTCGCTATCTCAATTGTGCTTTATTATGCCTTAGGTTTCACGGCGGTGATCGGCTTTTTGTGTGGAGCTGTTGCTTCAGCCTTAGCCGGTTACATCGGTATGAACATTGCCGTGCGCTCTAATTCCCGGACGGCGGAAGCGGCCAAAAGCGGCTTGAAAAAGGCGCTGGGGGTAGCCTTCGACGGCGGAGCGGTTACCGGATTGTTAGTTGTGGGATTGGGCCTTTTGTCCGTGACGTTATTCTACTGGCTGACTAATGACCTCAAGGCTTTGGTTGCTTTGGGTTTTGGCGGGAGTTTGATCTCGGTTTTTGCGCGGTTAGGCGGCGGTATTTTTACTAAAGGTGCTGATGTTGGCGCTGATTTAGTTGGTAAGGTTGAGGCAGGAATTCCCGAAGACGATCCTCGTAATCCGGCTGTTATTGCTGATAATGTCGGCGACAATGTCGGAGATTGCGCCGGCATGGCTGCCGATCTTTTTGAAACTTACGCGGTAACCGCTATCGCCGCTATGATTCTGGGACATCTTCTCTTCCCGGGTTTGGCCAACGCGATTTTGTTGCCGTTAGCTTTGGGGGCGATTTCTATCATTGCCTCGGTAGTGGGGATGTTTTTCGTCCGTCTGGGAAGAAAGCAATACATTATGGGCGCCCTCTATAAAGGTCTTGTTGCTTCGGCGGTTTTGGCGGCCCTGGGTTTTTATCCGGTTATAAAATATCTTACTATTGGAGCTGACTCTATTTCCTTTAGTTTGTGGCCGTTATATCTCTCAGCTCTGGTTGGTTTAGTGGTGACTGCCGGCATGGTTTTAATAACAGAATATTACACTTCAAAAAGTTTTCGGCCGGTCCGCTCCATTGCCGAGGCGTCAACCACCGGCCACGGAACCAATATTATCACCGGCCTGGCCATTTCTATGGAATCGACCGCCCTGCCCGTTATTTTGATTTCTGCCGGTATTTTCATTTCATTCTATCTGGCTGGCATCTATGGAGTGGCGGTGGCCGCCATGAGCATGCTTTCGATGGCCGGTATTATCGTGGCTATTGATGCCTTCGGTCCGATTACCGACAACGCCGGAGGAATTGCCGAGATGGCTGATTTGCCTGAAGAAGTAAGGAAGATAACCGATGCCTTAGACGCGGTTGGCAACACCACTAAAGCCGTAACCAAGGGCTACGCGATTGCTTCAGCCGGTCTAGCAGCTTTGGTTCTTTTCGCCTCTTATACTCAAGAGTTCTTGGAGCAGGGTGGTAAGGCGATAATTTTTGAATTAAACGACCCCCATGTTTTAATTGGCCTGTTTTTGGGCGGTCTGCTTCCCTATTTTTTCAGCTCATTGGCGATGCGCGCAGTTGGCAAGGCCGGCTCGGCGGTTGTGAATGAAGTTCGTCGGCAATTCAAAGAAATCAAGGGAATCATGGAGGGGCAGGCGAAGCCCCGCTATGGCGCTTGTGTGGATATTGTTACCAAAGCGGCAATTCGCGAAATGATTTTCCCGGCCTTGATTCCGGTTTTGACGCCAATACTCGTTGGTTGGTTTCTTGGCCCCGAAGCTCTCGGCGGACTTTTGGTCGGTTCGATTGTCACCGGGATTTTTGTCGCCATTTCTATGACTTCCGGCGGCGCGGCTTGGGATAACGCCAAGAAATATATTGAAGAAGGCAATTACGGCGGCAAGGGTTCTTTCGCGCACCAGGCGGCGGTTACCGGCGATACGGTTGGCGACCCCTATAAAGATACCGCCGGTCCGGCCATCAACCCGATGATTAAGATTATCAACATCGTCGCATTGTTGATGGTAAGTTTTCTGATTTGATATGAAACAATGTGCAAAAATCCCCATCTATTCTATCTCTGTTCCTGACTATCACGTGAAGACTCAACCCGACTACGCGCGAATTGGCGAGAAAATAGATTTAATTTTTAAGAAACATTTTATTGGGCAGAGGGTAGCTATTCGCTGTATCGGCTCGGAGGAACATAAAGGGAAAACAGTTGATGAGTTAATAAAGATAATCAAGAAAATTGGTACAGACAGATATGATCCCAATAGAGAGGGTGATCGCTATGAGAATGTTCACAATAAGAAAATAGACTTTTTTGCGCTTGATTTTAAGGTAAGAAAGAATTCTATGATCATGGAGAAGTTTATAGAGCCATTTTATGTTTGGCCAAAAGGGGTGGGTAAAAAACCGGTTCGTTTAGATTTGGCGCTCGTGTACGATAGGGAAAAAGTAAAAATGGTTTTACATACTTACGGCGGCAAGCGTATAAAACGCGACGGCTTTACATTCAAAGACTCCGATAATAAAGCCGCATCTATCAAGGGGATTATTAAAATAAAATAATGGAATTTAGCTTATTCAATATTAACTCGACTTGTCATTCCGGGCTTGACCCGGAATCCAGTAAAGAGGCCAAAAATATCAGGCTAGATTCCCGCCTGCGCGGGAATGGCAAAATATTATGAAAACTGAAACAAAAAATCTTTCGCAATCAAAAATTGAGATTACTTTTGAGCTTGAGCCGGCGGAGTGGCAGGAATTCATTGATGGGGCGGTGAAAGAATTATCCGCCGATTTGAAAGTGGCCGGTTTTCGGC
>Ga0210017_1002233_pt1 | contig 16584 bp, 17 predicted proteins | sample CryGeyCG2014_020_FD_183966 | JGI IMG/M metagenome (GOLD analysis project Ga0210017, IMG submission 183966) | Groundwater microbial communities from aquifer - Crystal Geyser CG08_land_8/20/14_0.20 (SPAdes) (version 2) | ecosystem: Environmental > Aquatic > Deep subsurface > Groundwater | place... | reverse complement strand
GGCAGAGCGACGGTTTTGTCCCAGCAAAATCTTGCCAAATTTGCTAAAATTTGGCTTAGATTTGCGGGATCCCGTAAAATCGGCTTGCCGAGATAGCTCAGCGGTAGAGCAACTGTTTTGTAAACAGTAGGTCCAGGGTTCAAATCCCTGTCTCGGCTCCAAGACGGCAAGCTAGATTTGTACTGGGATAAACCGTTGATCGGAGTTCGACTCTCCGGGAGGGCTCCAGCTTTGGCAGGCGGGTAAACCATAGGTCGCCGGTTCAAATCCGACAGGCGGCTTCATAACAGGCGGCGGTCGAAAAATAACTTGTCATCCCGAGTCCCGCCTTTGGCGGGACGGGTCTTGGCACTTTGGAGGAAGCGAGTAAACCAGCTGGTCTAGTTTCGCGATGTTTGCTACCATGTAAAATATGACAAAAAAGTCTGCCCAACAAACGGTTTACGCCTTTATTGACAGTCAAAACCTAAATTTGGGTGTAAAAAGTCAAGGTATTACAAAATTCGTTAAAACAAAAAAAGACTGGCATTCGCGGTCGGTCGAAACCTTAGGCTAGTCCAGTCATCGTGATAACTATTTTATACCAAAAAGGAATATATTTGTCAACCTAGCTTGGCGATGGCAGCCAGATGTACCGAGTCGCGGCTTTAAAAAAAGGAGGATCTTGAATCGCTGATTGTAAAGAAAAGGAAAATATAAAAAAATCCTGCGAAGACCTTTCAATGTCGCAGGAGATTTTAGTAACCAAATGCTACTATGCTGTTTAGTCTGTTTAATCTTAGCGCCAACCCATTATTCAATCTTTTATTTATTCTCATCTACTTAATGGTAGTAGTAGTTTCTTTGACTGTTCACGAATGGGCTCACGCTTGGGTGGCCTTAAAGCGGGGAGACCCGACTGCCAAACTGGATGGGCGCTTAACTCTTAATCCGCTGGCGCATTTGGATCCTTTGGGAACGGTTTCTCTTTTGATCTTTGGTTTTGGTTGGGGGAAGCCGGTCCCAGTTAACGAATATAATTTGACTAGGCCAAAAAGCGACGGGGCGCTTGTTTCTTTAGCTGGTCCAGTAAGCAATTTTCTTTTCGCTTTTTTGCTGGCGTTGTTGGTGAGGCTTTTGCCGCTTGGGTCGGTTTTGGGCGGCCTTTTTTATTCCTTTTTCCTTATTCTTATTCAGGTGAATCTTGCCTTGGCGATTTTTAATTTGCTCCCGCTTTATCCTTTGGACGGTTTTAGGGTAGTGTTGGGATTTTTGCCGTATTCCCTGGCTTCCCAATGGTCGCAGATGGCGCGGTTTGGTCCTTACCTAGCTTTGTTTTTAGCTTTTACCGGTATTTTAGGTAGGATTATTAGCGTCCCGATTGCCTGGCTGGTTTCTATTTTTTTGCATTGATGATGAGTAAAATTAAAGCCAGTCTTTGAGCGCTTTGGTGCAAGCTAGCTCTAGACTGGCTATTTTTTTTATCACACTTTAGCTCTGAACATACTAAAACAGGTAGCGATACTCGGTTTGGCGACCTAACCTCTCTGCTTTCTTGATTTCTTTTTCCATATCATCGGTAATGCCGAGGTTGCAGTAAACCACTGTTTTGGTAGCGAGTATCCTCAGCATAAATCTCCTAATCATTCCCGACTCTTGCTCTTCCTTTGAGTTATCATTTAACACTTGGGGAAACAAAACACGCGAAGCAAAGGGAATCTCGTTTCTGCCTAAGCAATCTTTCCTATAGGCATCTAGGAATTTTTTGTAAGTAGAACCGTTTCCTGAAAATTCTGAAAATGAAGATTCTACCATTATTACAATCTCGCGTCCCTCATACTCGGGAAACAATAGTCTGCTGATGATTTTGGTAAGCCCTACTGTTGCCTTTCGTAAAAGTTGGCAAATCACTATATTTTTGTGTTCACGGTTACCCCCTTCCTTTTTTGGCGTTGTTAGCCCTGCAATTCCCGGACGACCGTTCTGATAAAGAGCAGGGCCATACAAAATAGTAGACCAAAGTCTAACGAGACTAAAACCGCCGCCCAGAACGATTGGCGGAAAGAGATCTGCGCATTCATGAAAAGAAATCCAATTACTGCTCCGGCCAGCAAACATACATAACAGGTTTCTAATGCGGCCCCTTTCGGCAGGTTCCATATCGTTAAGGACATGAGTATACTGACGGCAGTTAAGGCAATCAGGTAGGGAAAGGGACGGAAAAACCAGTTAATTAGGATCTTTGGATCGCGGCGTTGCTTCTCCAACAGATGCTCAATATCCAATTTTGCCACTGTGTCTCCTCCTGTTCAGTTTTGCTTATTATACCACTCTTTTTGATTTAGCATACTAGCTACACCTTGACCTTTGTAATTAAAAAGTTTAGCTTAGTAATTAGTAGTCAACCTCGCAAGAGGTTGGCCGGTACCCTGGAATGATCCGCTTGTTTGGTGAAGTGAGGCTCCAAAATTAAACTCGCGGGGTCCAGATAACTTTAATCTTGCTTTTAAGGTTGAGGACACCCATTCTGGCTTTCTTGAGCCACTTCTACTAAACGAAAAATGGCATTCCGGGGCGGGATTATTACCGTCCGTCAGGCAATTTGGCGGACGGTTTTTTTGTGATGATGAAAGGTTAGTTGTTACTCTGAACCCGCCAAAGGCGGGACGGAGGATTCTACCTCGGGATGACAGCGTCATTCTGAAGGAGCGAACAGCGACTGAAGAATCCCCCCCGATTTTACCTCTTGCCTAAAGCCAACCTTTTGATTATCATATAAAGCTGTTATCTTCTAAACTTTGAGCTTTGACATTTGAGTTATATTTATTTATGTCTCGTATTTGTCAGCAGTGCGGAAAAAAATATTTGCGAGGCAACTTGGTAAGCCATTCCGCTCATAAAACTATTCGTCGCAGCCAGCCTAATCTTCACTCGGTGCGGGTACAGGTTGGCAGTATTGCCCAAAGAATGAAGCTTTGTACCAAGTGCATTAAGCAAACAAAGGTTACCACCTCTTGAACTAGGGGTTTTGTTGCTCCTCCGTCTTCTCTTCCTTTTTTGCCCAATCATTATAGTCGGCGGTTAGCATTGTTCTCACGTTTGATTTTAGAGTGTAGGTTTTGTCGCTGTCCGGCTGGCTAATGTAGGTAGTTTGGGGAACCATTGCTACTTTGCCTATCCAAAATTTAGTGATTTCCTCGTTTTGGTTTTTAATCTCAATCTGTAATAAGTGCTCCTCATCTAGACCAAAATCGGTTCTATGAGAAGGATTGGCCGAGGCAAGATTGCCGCATTGGGCGGTAGATAATGTAAGCAAAACCTGCTTTATTTTCTCCTCATCGGCGGGTTTTCCTCCTTCGTTAGTAATTACTTGCCAGGCGCCGTTTTGTTTTATTAATTCTGTTTTGCTTTCTCCTTGCTTTAGTGTAATAGATATTGCGTCCGGCTCCTTTATTTTTGACAGAGGTAAATCTGGACAGTCGCCAGAAAGTTGAGTATTTTGACGTCGCTGCCAACCCCGGCCAATCAAAAAAAGCGCCAGCAATATTGCGAAAATATTAAACATTATTAACCAGGATTTTTTGGAATTCATAGCTGTTAAGTTTAAGTTAATATTTTTGACTTTTGCCTAACGCGTCGTTCTCTGGTTGTTATCCAAGAAATTCCCAAGATTAAAACAACCGCGCTGATGCCAATCATATTTCCGTATTGTAATAAGGCGGTTTGATTCTTTGAGCTTATTATTAAAGGTGAGTTAAGGCGGGAAGTATGTTTGATTTCCGCAAGATCCAAGCTGTTCCGCGTGAGCCAGCCCACCATCTTGAGTCCAAAAGCTAGGTTGGCAGGAGCGTTGCCAACAAAATCTTGCGTTAAAAAATCGCTGTCGCCAACTACCGCCAGTCTTCCTTGATCAACTTGGGCTCCCAATGCAAGATTAAGCAGACCCAGATTTTGCTCGCTCCATTGTTGGTTAGGAGAAATATTGTAATTTTGGGTTTGCTGTCCGGCGTATTGGCTGGTGGTCAATAGGGTGATTGTTTCCAGATCATTGTTGCTGGCCTTTACACTGCTTGGCCAGGGTAGCGTGACATAATCTATTTTGAATGACTCATAGGCAAACGCCCGCAACCACATCGGATAGCGGACAAGCAACGGGAGCGGTCCGCCTAAATTAACGCTTTCGTTTGAAGCCAAGTCATAAACTAGATTGGGGTTAATGGTTATACCCAGCGCTTCTGGTATTTCCTTGCCGCCGTTGGAATTGGCATAAGCGGACATGGTTTGCGGGCTGGCGATGACTGTGTCAACCAGCGCTAACAGTGCCCCGCCCTTTTTAACATAATCAATTATTACTTCCTGTTCTTTTTGATTAATTTCTTCTGTAGGGCCGGCCAGAATTAAAGCCTTTGTTCCTTCCGGAATTTGGGGATCGCTTTCATCCAACTGTTTTTCTTCCACAGTGTATTGTTTTGACAGTTCATTTTTAAACTCGGCCAATTCGGAAAATGTGGTCTTTTCACCGTGGCCGGAAAGAAAGATAACGAGCGGTTTTTCTTTTTTAGTTAGTTGGCTGATTAGGCTAGTGAGCTGGTACTCCAGATCGTCGGTAGTTTGAATGGAAGGAATCGGTTCTTGACTGTCTAAATAATTTACGCTGATTCCCAGATACCCCTTTTTAATTTGATACTCTTGCTGGCTGACAACATTAAATTGCAAGGCGGTGATTCCTTGTCCAATGGCTTCGTTTTCTAGCGCTGGGTCTTGATCGGGGTGAACGATTTTTATATTTATTTTTCCATGGGCGGCTTTTTTGTAATCAAGAAGAGTATCTGTTGTATCTCTAACTAGCGGCGCGATCTGATCGGGCAGCTGTTGTGATTGGTAAAAGGTGATGTTAACAACATCAGGCAGATTTTGAAGAATCCGCTTGGTGGTATTGGATAGCGTATAAATTTTGTTGACGGTAAGGTCAAGGCGCCCTGGAATTTGCGCTCCCACCATATTGATCAAAATAGCGATGGCAGTTAGGGCTATCGCAGTTAGCCAAAGTTTCGCAAAGTATTTGGTTTTGGAACCAAACTTGGCGCGCAAGAGCGACAGCCAGGCGAATACCAAAAATATTGCCGATAAAGAAAGAAAATATATTAAGTCTCGATTGTCAATTACGCCGCGATTTAGGGTTTGGGTATGTTGGTTAAGGCTGAATTGCTGGATTACGGAATAAATCTGGTTGGGGATATTGCTGGCGGTGCTTTCTTGACCAGAAATTACTAGCAAGAAGATACCGGCGGCGCTGGCTAGCAAGGATAGAACCTGATTTTTGGTTAAACTGGAAATATATATCCCGAGGCTGACAAGCATTGCTAAAGTCAAAATTGCCCCCAAGTATTGGCAAAAAGTTACGCCCCATTCTAATCGCCCAAAATTACTAATGGAAAGAGGAATGGCGGCGCTTAATAAGATTGTAGAACCTAAAACAGTCAAAATTGCTAAAAATTTACCAATGACCAGTTCCAATTCGCTGATTGGTTTGGTTAGGAGTGTTTCCAAAGTGCCTTCTTTTTGTTCGGCGGAAAAGCTGGCCATGGTAAAGGCTGGCACGACAAAAACCAAAAACCAGGGAAGAATGTTAAATAAGTTGCGAACAGAAACTTCGCCAATTAAAAAGAAGTTTTTAAAGAAAAAATATTGCCACAATGTTAAAAACCCAATAAGAATTAAGTAAGTGGTGGGGGAGTTAAGATAGGATACAAGCTCTTTTTTGGTGATTTTTAAGATGTTCTTTATTGTCATATTAGCTATTTGGTCAACTCTTTAAAAACTTCTTCCAAACTTATCTTTTTTTCGGTTAGCTCCCAAATTGTCCAGCCGTTATGCCCAGCTAATTCGGTGAGCGGCGGTTGGATGGGGGTTTGAGAAGAAGCATTGATTGTTAGCATTTTCTTGTTTTCTTGCTCCTCTTTTTGCGTTACCTCCCGCACCCCGCCGATTTGACGGATTCTACTAAGATCGGCGGCGCGGTCAATTGTCAATGATAATGTGATTTGCCCTTCAGCCTTTTGGCCTAATTGGCCAATGTCGCTATCACTAACGATTTTTCCTTGGTGAATAATTATTACTCTTTGGCAGATTGCCTCTACTTCTTCCATAATATGAGTGGATATAAGCACGGTGCGATTTTTCCCCAACTGTTTTATTAACCGGCGAATTTCCCCTCTTTGGTTGGGGTCCAAGCCTTCGGTTGGCTCGTCCAGCACCAAAATTTTGGGCTCGCCCAGCAGAGCGCAAGCCAAACCCACCCGCTGGCGAAAGCCTTTGGAAAGCTCGCCCACCGGTCTGGCTAATACCGATTCCAGTCCGGTTTCCTTGATTATTTTCTTTAAATCATCATCGCTTAACTTTATATTTTTTAGCTCCGCTGTCAGCTCCAGCATTTCCAGAGCCTTGAGTTCTTTATAAAGGGGATTACCCTCCGGCAGGTAGCCGATTTGCTGTTTTGCCCAGGCTTCGTGATCTTTTATGTTTTTGTCTTTAATATAGATTTGCCCAGCGGTGGGGGACAGGTAGCCGCTGATGAGGCGCATGGTGGTGGATTTGCCGGCGCCGTTTGGTCCCAAGAAGCCGATTACCTCGCCTTCTTTGGCTTCAAAGCTTACTTGGTCAACGGCGGTAATCTGGTTAAATTTTTTGGTTAGGTTTTCCAGTTTGAGCATGATTCTAGTAGCTGGGGGCTGGGAGCTAGTTACCTGCCTGCCGGCAGGCAGGCTGGTAACTGGTTGCTGGTTACAGCCAAGTTCTAAATAATTTAAATTCTAAGCTCTAAATACTAAACACCTGTCTGCCGACAGTAGAGAACGACATTTAAACCTATGGAATTTTGTCATCCTGAACTTGCTTGCCCGCCGAGGAGGAGGGTTTCAGGATCTAATACCCAGTAAGATTCCGAAATGAATTCGGAATGACAAACTACATACTTTTAAACTGCGATGTCTAAGGCAGGAATTCAAATGTTCAAAACTTATTAAAAGTCAAAACTCAAAGTTTAGAAGATAACAGCTTTATATGATAATTAAAAGGTTGGTTTGAGGCAAGAGGTAAAATCGGGGGGGATTCTTCACCCGCCTTTGGCGGGTTCAGAATGACATGGGGAATGGGATTCTTCAGTCGCTATTCGCTCCTTCAGAATGACAGACAAGATCCTTCCCCTGTACATCGTCGCATAGGGTGGGCTTCCATGCCCACCATTCAGATAAATCCGCCGGTTGGCGGATCAGTGGGGATCATCAAGACCCGGTCTTTGCAAAGACCGGGTCTTGGCATTGCCGGAATGACGACTATCCCTCCGTCATCCTGTGCCTGCCCGTTTACCCGCCTCCGGAGGGCCTCCGGAGGGCCTATGGTGGGAGGAGCGTTAGCGACGAAGGATCCCAACAACGGAATGAGATTCTTCGCCCTCGCTTCGCTCGGGTTCAGAATGACGACTACCCCTCCGTCATCCTGAGGCATAGCTTGTCATCCTGAGGAGCGTTAGCGACGAAGGATCCCCTTCGGAATCAAGTCCTTTCGTCATCCTGCCTGCCCGCCTATGGTGGGAGGGGAGCGTCCCGCCTTTGGCGGGTTCAGAATGACGAGGGAATGGGATTCTTCACCCGCCTTTGGCGGGTTCAGAATGACGTGGAACAAAAAAAAGCGAACCCGGCTTTAAGGTTACAGCCGTGTTCGCTCGGCGATTCGAGTTGTACCAAATTTAGAGGAGGTGTACTTCCACCGTGTACCTCCCGCTGCCTTCATTTTCCTCTTCAGCCAGCCGCCCCACCGCTTCTTTGATTTCTTCGCTAACCCCGGGATCAACGACTACTACTACGGTGTAGGGTACATGGCTGATGCTGATGTACCCCTCTTCTAAAGCAAATGTTCGATGAGTATTTTGCTCATCGTACAACTTGTGCCAGCTTGGCAAATAATAGATCGGACGAATGCAAAGCATTCTTTCCAAGCTGTTCCGGATATTGTTTTGAGGCTCTACCGGTTCCGGAACTTCCTCCGAATCAAAGCTTACTATTTCTATTCTTCTAGCGCCCACTTTCCCTCCTCTGTCTTATCTGTCTTACCATCACTAGATTGCATGCTATAAACCCATCCCAAAACCCTTCTATCCTGCTCACCCATATCCTCTAATTTGACTCTCCCCTTTTAAATACAACAAAATAGAGCAGGCCCCTACGAGTTAAGGAGGTGACCTGCCCTTATGTACGATATTACTAAACTAATATCTCAAGAACAATTCGATCAGTTGTTGTTACTACTACCCACACCCAGACAAATGGAACAAGGAAGACCTAGATGTAAGAAGGAACCTTTGATTAACGGGATTTTGCAAGTATTGATTAATGATATACCGTGGAAGAAAATAGCTGATTGTGGTTGTTCTCCCTCATCGTGCCACCGATACTTCCAAGAACTGCAAAGACGAGGTGATCTCAAACTCATATTTAGGATACTATCCAAACAAAAAACAAATATCATGGAGTGTGCTATCGATACTGATTCCACTACCTCCTTCAGGTTTAGAAATGGTACTGGGTGGGATGGAAAACATAAGAAGATTAGTACTAAGATTTCTCTATTAAGTGATGTAAATGGATTACCGGCTGATGTAGAAATAGACAAGGGGAATAAACATGATCTACGGTTTGTACCAGATCATATTGAAAACACTGCTGGGACAAGAAGGAGAACCATTAATGCAGACAAGATATATACTTCAGCAGATATGAGAAGAACATTAAGATCTAAAGGCATACAACTAAATATCGAACCGAGGAGGGGTGATTATGTTCGAAAAAGAGGTCCCAAATTCAAGTTTGATAGGGATAAGTATAAAGTAAGGTTTAAAGTGGAAAGATGTTTCGCGTGGTTAGAGAATTTTCGAAGGTTACGATTGAGAAGAGAATATCACTTAGCGATGTTTAAAGCCTTTGTTTACTTAGCTTTAATCATAATACTTATTCGTAATTAGAGTTTTGGGATGGGTTTTATGTAGAATAGCATGGAAGCTACCAGCAACATTGGGTAGGCAATTAGTGCCGCCTTCCCCAATTCCGCGCCGCGCCATAAAATGGGAGTGACGATAGCAGTTGCCGTTGCATCGGATACGGCAAATGCCACTGCCACGGAAAACAGCACGACTCTCCAGAAACCCCGCATTCTTCTGATCACATCGCCTGCGGTAACTACACCGCATGCTAGCGGCTGAAGAAGCAAGGTAAGAAAAACCAAAATCCCCACCACTTTCCAGTCCATGTTTGTCTCCTTTTCTGCTCTGCTCTGCAGACACTATTCAATCCAAATCCCGATGCTAGTATACTAAACTCTAGGGTCTTTGTCAAGATACCCGTTAGCAAATTGCTGCCAGGTGATGGGATTTTTCCCCGCGAGTTGGAGTATTTCAACAAACAGCGAGGGTTGGTTGGTTTGGCTGTTTTTGAGAGAAGTTTTAATCAAGTCTACTTTAATACTGCCGTTGACACCATGTTTAAGGATTAGCCCAAAATTTTTTGCCAATTCCGCCAGAGTAGTATAAACACCTGGCCAGCTCTGGTAAGCGCGCGTCATTCGTTCAATTTGCTGTCCCGAGTGGGTTTGCCAGTTAATCAAACCATCTTCCTTTTTAATGATTTTGGTGTAAGTGGCTTGCTCATCATCTTGCGGTTTGGTCAGCAAGTTAAGCTGCTGCTTGTTAGTGATCGTTTGGAGCGAGTTAAGTGTTTTAATAATCAGCTGTGCTCCTAGATCGGCCAGTTTTTGGGAAAGGGTCAAAATGGTTTCGTCTGGTTCAATCTTTAAACTTTCTTGCGCCAGTATTGGGCCAGTATCTACTCCCTCGTCCATTAACATAATTGTAGCGCCAGTTTCACCCATTCCTTTTAGAATTGCTTCTTGGATAGGGGAAGCGCCGCGCAGTTTTGGTAAAAGAGAGGCATGCATATTTAAACAACCTAGACTTGGCCAGTCTAAAAGCCACTTTCTAAAAATTTTGCCGTAGGCAACAATGACTAGCAACTGGCAACTGGCAGATGGCAGCTGGTTTTTTAACTCTATCAGCTTTTGTGGCGTGAGAACAGGGACTCCCAGCTTTTCGGCTAGGACTTTGACTGGCGAGGGGGTAAGTACTTGTTTTCTGCCTGTTGGCTGGTCAGGTTGAGTTACAACAGCGGCGGGAACAAAACCCGCGTTTACCAGCTTGCTCAAGATAGCGGCGGAAAATTGCGGGGTGCCAAAGTAAATAAAAGTCATATATTCAATTTACTGATTGTCGTTATCCAACTCCGTTTCGTCAAAAAGTTTGCCCACCAATTTATCAATAAATAGAATACCCTCCAAATGGTCAATCTCGTGCTGGATTTCAAAAGCGAACATATCTTTGGCTTGAAAAGTAAATTCTTTTCCATCTTGATCCAGCGCTTTAACTTTGATTTTTGGCGATCGTTCCACCCAGCCGTATTTCCTTGGCACCGATAAACATCCCTCAAAAGATTTTTTTTGTTTTTGCGAGGCGTTGATTATTCGCGGGTTAATTAAAACTTTGACTTGGGTTTTGAGTTGATGGGGATTTTGGCGGTCTTTGTCAATTTTTTTTACTACAATTACTCGGCGGTTGTCGCCAATCTGCGCGGCAGACAAACCCACTCCTTCAGGGTCTTTGGCCGCTTCTAAAGTCTGTAATAGATCGTTGATAAGTTTTTTAACATTTAAATCTATTTTATTGATTGGCAAAGACTTATTTCTTAAAGACGGGGCAGGCTCAACCAGGATTGTTTTGATCATTTACCTATTATACCGTGTATTTTGGATAATGGGTAGCGGGTTAGGGAAACTATTAAATCAATGCTAGAGCGGCTAGTTGATAAGCAATTATTAAATAGGTTATTTTTACTCCTACCTTGATTGCTTTGCGGCAGTAGAAAGCGATCCGTTTGGTTTCAAATCTTGATCCAGCGCAAAAGCTTACAATACAAAGGGTGGCTAAAGCAAATGGTATGGTAGGATAATACCACCAGCCGATTTTTTGGTAGAGCATAACCCCGGCTAAAAATAGGCTCGCGCCAAGCGCCAGCGCCCCTAAAATCAGCGTTTTTTTGTACCCTAATACCGTGCCGGTGGTGGTTAGATTGGCTTGGCGGTCCGGTTCAATATCTCTCACTATGGCTAGGAGGTTGCTGGCAAGGGCGAGAAGAAGAAAAAACAACAGTCCTAGCCAATTGATTGAAAGTATTGAAGCTTTACTTAGCCAGTAGGGGATAAGGTATGGGATAATTATGAACAAAAAGGCGAGCGTAAAAAAGTCCCAAAGGGAGCGGTTCTTGGTTCTCAACGGCGGCCATGAATAAGCAATTCCAGCGAGGAGCATGATTATTCCTGCCCAGAAAAAACCTTGTCGCGCGGCGATTATTATTCCTAGAATGCCAAAAATTGCAACCGTGGCAACAAAAGAGGTTGAGTTGATCGTCGACATTGGCTGTTTGTCTTGGCGGAACTGATCGGTATCCTTGGCATCAATATACTCGTTGACTAAAAAAGAAACAACGGAGAGGAATACCAGCCCCACTCCAGAATAGACTAAACGGTTTAGTTGTTGTTTAACAAAACTATGACTGTCCAGCCAACCGTATAGATAGGAAACTAGAACTATTGATTGTTCTTCCAGTCGCATTGCTTTGATTAGCGGTTTAATTTTTCCAAAAACCGTTTTTAACATATTTTGATTCTAGCACATTAAACGACCCCTATCTTGCCCTTCTTAATGATGATACATTAGTTAATAAACACTTGTTACCTAAAGAGTAACTAATATACTCAAAGTACAGTTTACCAATATGTTTAATCGTCTTTTTAGCATGTTTTCTTACGATATTGGTATTGACCTTGGAACGGCCAATACTTTAGTCCATGTTAAGGGTAAAGGCATATTAATCCGCGAGCCGTCGGTGGTGGCGATTCACGCTAAAACCAAAGATATATTAGCAATCGGTTCAGAAGCCAAGGAAATGGTGGGAAAAACTCCGGCCAGCATTGTGGCGATAAGACCCTTGCGCGACGGCGTTATTTCTGATTTTGATACCACCGAAAAAATGCTCTCCTATTTTATTCGCAAGGTTCACGAGCTGCCCTCTCGCTATCCCAAAATTCCTCGTCCTCGGGTGTTGGTGGGCGTGCCATCTAGCGTAACGGAAGTAGAGCGCAAAGCAGTGTTGGACGCGTCCCGTTCGGCTGGGGCGCGGGAGGCATACTTGATTGAAGAGCCGATGGCGGCGGCGATTGGCGCCGGTCTGCCAGTGCAGGAGCCAATCGGCAGTTTTATTATTGACCTAGGAGGCGGCACTACCGAAATCGCGGTTATTTCTTTGGGCGGCATTGTCCTTTCTAAATCTCTCCGCTTGGCCGGCGATGCTTTGGATCAGGCGCTGATTGGTTATGTTCGCGGCAAGCATAATCTGCTTATTGGCGAGCGGACTGCCGAAGAATTAAAAATCTCGCTGGGCAGTGTTTTTGGTGAGGGGGATGGTACTTACACTATTCGGGGGCGCGATCTAAAAACTGGACTGCCTCGCGGTTTTGAGATTACTGGTTGGCAAGTCAGGGAAGCAATTTTACCGGTGGTAAAGACCATTACCCAAGCAATTAAAGATGTTTTGGAAGATTGTCCGCCAGAATTGATTTCCGATTTGATGAAGGGGGAATTAGTATTAGCGGGAGGTACCTGTCAACTGCGTGGTTTAGATAAATATCTTTCTGAAGAAGTTGGTATGAAGGTTAGATGTCTAGATGATCCTATGACGGCGGTGGCGCGCGGGGCTGGCGCGGTTTTGGATAATCTCGATTTGCTTAGAAAAGTTACTATTAAATAATCATTACTAACTTTGTTAATGCTATGTCAAAAAGGGGTTGGTTTTTACCGTGGCTGTGCTGCCTATTTATTATTTTATTAGGAAGATTCTCTTTTATTGCTCAAATTAGATCCAAAGCACGTTTGGTTCTTTCTCCTGTATATAATTTGGGATGGGATTGCGGCAACTGGGTAGTTAAAAGAATGGCGTTTATCAAAAATATTTCCAGCTTAAAGAGCGACAACGATTTTCTAAGGAATCAGCTGAACTTAGCCTATTCCCAGCTGGTTTTTTATCGCTCTTTGGAGGAGGAGAATCAATCTCTTAGAAAACAGCTTTTGGCTGCGAGAAATGACCGAACATTTATTCCTGTTTTGGCTAAAGTCCTTAGCTCGGGCGTGCTTGGGTCATCCACAACATTTTTTTTGGATCAAGGCGCCGCTTCCGGTGTGCGAGTAGGAGATTGTGTTGTTAAGGAATCGCTGCTGTTGGGTAAAGTGGAGCAGGTTGATAGCAACTTTTCTTTAGTGCGATTAATCACTGACCCTAATTTGCGGCTGGGTGCTTTTGTGGATCACGGTGTTCAGACCGGCGCTAAAGGAATTGTGCGCGGGGATTACGGCAACAGCTTAATAATGGAGCAGATACTAAGCGATTTTCCTCTTGTAACCGGTGAATTAGTGGTGGCGTTGAGCGAGAGCCCCCAAGTGCCGGAGAATCTTATTTTGGGCAGATTGGAGAAGGTGACTTCCCGTGATCAAGACCCGCTAAAAACCGCCCGATTGCAAACTTTAGTTGATTGGCTTTCTTTGAGATCCGTTTTTATTATGACTTCAAAATAATGTATGCGTCTTATTTTTGTTTACCTGCTAATTTTGATTTTTTCTTTGGCGGAATACTGTTTTATTCCTCAATGGTCTTGGTTATTTCCCGCTATTCACTTAAGCCTACCTTTTTTGCTGGTATTTTCTTACCAAAGTTCCTCCAAAGATGATAATGCCGGCCCCCTCCTCTGGTTGGCTTTTTTTTCTGGGTTTTTGGGCGATATTCAGTCAAATCGTGTATTTGGCCTTCAAAGTCTTTTTTTTACGGCGGCCGTTTCTTTTTACATTCTGCTTATCCGCGAGATTAATGCTTCTCTAGTGGTTTTTTGTCTTTGGTTCGGGTTTGTTTTTGCTTTGCTCACAGTTTGGCAATATGGTTGGGGGTATTGGTCTGTGATTGGAGGAACCTGGCTAGCCGACCTTGGAATTGGTGTTCTGCTTTTTTACCCGTCAAATTGGTTGGCGAGTTGGGTTTGGAAGCACCGCTTTTTCCAGCTTTCTTTTTGATTTTCTCTAATGAAAAAATCTTCTCGCGCCAAAATTTTTTTTGATTCGGTTTTACGAGGTCCGTCACTTTTTTCTTATCTTAAAAATCAATCTAGAAGACGGGGCGTTTTTTGGTTGGATTACTTCTGCCCTCCGATTCTGAGCGAAACAGTTTTGCCGGAATGGCTGTTTAGCTTTAAGCGGGTAGGTTTGTGTGTGGTTTTTTTGCTTTTTATTATTTTTAGCGGCCGGTTGATTTATTTGCAGGCTTTTTTAGGTAAATACTACTCGGAACTGGCTTCTCAAAATAGGCTGCGCCAATCATTGGTCAGGGCGGAACGAGGGGTGATTTATGACCAGCATGGTCAATCTTTAGTGGAGAATAAAGCCGGTTTTAGAGTTTCGGTCGAGCTTCCTAAGTTGGAGGAGAATGAAGATTGCAAAGAAGCTTGGGAAGAATTGGGTAAAATTCTGTCTTTGGAGCCTTTGTGGATAAGCCAACGAATCGCCCGTGCTCAAGAACAGCTTATGAAAAAAGTGGTTTTGGCTTCTTCCATTTCCCACGACACCGTCCTTTTAATTGAAGAAGAATTGTGGCATTGGCCAATGGTCACAATAGAGATTGATCCGGTTAGATCCTATCTTTTGGGGGAATCTTCCGCTCATGTGCTGGGTTACTTGGGAGAAATTTCTTCCCAAGAATTGGAAAAAAAGAAGTGGTTTTACTATGACATGGGGGATTGGGTGGGTAAGCTGGGTCTGGAAAGTTTCTATGATCAATATTTGCATGGTCTTAACGGTTCGCGGATTTACGAAACTATGTCTAATGGTTTAGGAGTAGCAGAACTGTCAATTGATTTAGGGAGATCGGGTTTGTCCTTGATGACAAATCTTGACGCTAACTTACAAAAGGCCGCTTACGATTACTTAAAAGAGCAGGTTTCGCTGTCAAGCGCGTTCGGTGGGGCGGTTGTTGCTCAAGATACAAGAACCGGCGCGGTTTTGGCGCTTGTTTCTTATCCGTCTTTTGATCCGAATTTATTAAGCCGTTCTTTAGATGCCTCTTCATACAAGGAGTTGATTTCTATACCAAATCATCCTTTTTTTAATCGTGCGGTGGAAGGTTTGTATCCGCCCGGCTCTATTTTTAAATTAGTGACTGGTTCGGGTATTCTTGAAGAAGGTATTGCCAGTCCTGATGATTTGATTAACGACGAGGGCGGTATAAGTGTGGGAATTTACCACTATGGCGATTGGAAGCCAGAGGGGCATGGCCGGGTTAGTTTTGTTAAAGCTTTAGCGCAATCTTGCGACACCTACTTTTATATATTCGGAGGCGGCTATAAAGAACACTTTGGATTAGGGGTGGACGGAATTTTTGCTTGGGCCAAGTATTACGGTTACGGCGATTATTCCGGTATTGACCTGCCTGGGGAATCGGCTGGTTTAGTGCCAAATGCTGAATGGAAACAAGAAAACATTAAGGAAAAGTGGTACCTTGGCGATACTTACCACTATGCTATTGGTCAGGGTTACTTGCTGGCTGCTCCTCTTCAAGTTAATAATGCCACCGTTGCGGTAGCAAACGGCGGTACGCTCTTTGAACCATGGCTGGCTAAGGCTATCCTTTACTCGCCTGGGGAAATAAAAGAGGAATTTTACCCAAGGATTTTGCGCCAGAACTTTGTTAGCGCCGAAACATTAAGCTATGTAAAAGAGGGGATGAGGCAGGCCGTGTTGGAAGGGGGAACCGCCTACCCGTTGCGTGATTTTAGCATCGCCTGCGGTGCCAAAACCGGTACGGCCGAGTTTGGCGACCCCGCCGGTAGGACTCACGCTTGGTTTACCGCCTTTTGTCCCTTTGAAAATCCGGAAATTGCGGTAACAGTTTTGCTTGAAGCGGGCGGAGAGGGTTCCAGTCAAGCCGGGCCGGTGGTGAGAAAGGTAATGGAGGAGTACTTTAGCAATAGATTGGACTTTTGATTGTCTAGGACACGAAAGATCCAGTACACCCTGATGGTATATGAAAGGTTTGTACAATGGCGTAACTATGAAATTAGTTATAAAATGTGTTATAACCTATGTTAATTCGGTTAGCAAAGGAGATTGAAAATGAAGTTGGGTCGCACATTTCGTTGGGTAGAAGGTTTTGTTATCGCCTTTACTATTTCTGTGGCAGTAAAAGCAAAGTACTTTACACTGACTCCGCAGGAGAATTTTCTCGTCACCAATGCGGTTTTTGTTCGCGGTTACTTGAGCTACTCCCGAGGTTTTGTAGCGGCCTCTGATTTTGTTCAGGGGTTTAGTCTTGAGGTTGATGATACTTACATTCAAGTTACTGCCGCGGGAGTGTGGGTAGGTCCCCTGCCGGCGGAAGGAACTCATGTGATGATGGTCTCCACGACCGG